>Ga0080064_1002973_pt2 | contig 21845 bp, 17 predicted proteins | sample Subgrocontami54m_FD_69260 | JGI IMG/M metagenome (GOLD analysis project Ga0080064, IMG submission 69260) | Subsurface groundwater microbial communities from S. Glens Falls, New York, USA - GMW46 contaminated, 5.4 m (SPADES assembly) (version 2) ...
GGTCCCACATTTCAAATCCAGTAATATCTCCGGGAATAAGGTCTGGTGTAAATTGTACCCTTTGAAATTTTGCATCCAGTACACGGGCAATAGTTTTTACCGTAATGGTTTTTCCCAACCCCGGATAACCCTCTAAAAGAATATGCCCATCTGATAGAAGGGCAATAATAATACTCTCGATCATTTCGTCTTGACCCACAATGATCTTCCCGACTTCCTTTTTTATCTTTTCAACTTTTTCTTTAATAAATGCACCTTCGTTCTTTATTTTTATCTGTGGTTTCACAATTTTTATTAACCCCCATTACTGTGTGTCAAGCCATCGCTATACATTAAACTTAAATGCATGCAGACTTAGTGCGAAAAAACCTACATCTCTATAGGTTATTTTCAGCCAATGCCTTCCTTTATCCTATTCAATTTTTTCAATAAAAATTATATATTTTCTTTTTTTTGTTTACAAATAAATTAAATTCTTTTTATTGCAAGTAAATGTACTTCCATTAAGATACAACAGTGTCGGAATATATTCTCCGTAACAAAAAACTGCTTTTCTTATTTTAAAAACCTATTGGCATGTCTTGTGCTATAAATTACATGTTACAGATTCTTCCACTAATTCTTATAAAATTGTATTGACAGTAAATTTGAAAATGTGTATATATTCGGAGTTTGAAATAGTAAATAATTAAAAAGTTAAAAGCATATTTGCTTACCATTTAGTTTGTTAAACATACTTCTTTATAGAAAGGGGTTTGAAAATGTCATTTTCAAAACCAAATGCATCGGCGGCAACACGTACAAAAAACAGAACACCTAATGACAGGACGCCTGCCAGCGGTATGTGTTCGGTTTGTGTGGATGATTGTCCGGGTTTTTGCGAAATTGGAAAATCTGCCTTTAGGGCCTCAGAAAATTTGTATCCACAACCTTTTGGAGTTATTACTGCCGGAGCAGATAAGGAATATCCTCTAGATTTTTCACATTTAAACATCATGGGAACGGCTGTTGGAGCAGTTGGAATTGAGGCTGACAGCGACAAGGCAATCTTTGAAAACGTAAACGCAGAAACAAGGCTGGGGAAAGACAAAGGAATTAAACTAAAACTACCGATAATGATACCGGGGTTGGGTTCGACAAATGTTGCAAAAACACATTGGGACGGACTAGCCATTGGTTCGGCAATTTCTGGTACGGGATTAACCATTGGTGAAAATGTAGGTGGCATGGATGTCAATACCAAGTTAGAGAATGGGAAAATTACCCACTGTCCTGACCTTGAATATCGTGTAAAAACATTTCAGAACTGGCAAAAGGATGGTTATGGACTCATTGTAATGCAAGAAAATGTTGAAGACAGCCGATTAGGGGTACTTGAGTATGGCGTTAACAAATTAGGGGTTCAGGCCGTAGAATTGAAATGGGGACAGGGCGCTAAGGATATTGGTGGAGAAGTTAAAATTAATAATCTCGAAAAGGCACGGTTGTTAAAGGATCGCGGTTATATTGTACTGCCCGATCCATACGACAATACCGTAGCCTCAGTCTTTGGTAAGGCATTTAAGGAATTTGAAAGGCACTCCAGGGTTGGAATGGTCAATGAGGAAGGATTTGTAAAGAGGGTTGAAGCATTAAGGAAGGCAGGCGCAAAATATGTTTTCCTGAAGACGGGTGCTTATAGACCAGCGGACCTCGCCCGAGCGGTTTATTATTGTTCCATTGCTGGAGTTGATGTATTAACTGTAGATGGCGCTGGCGGAGGAACAGGTATGAGCCCCTGGCATATGATGAATGAGTGGGGAGTACCAACCTTGTACATCGCCTCCCTTACCTATAATTATGTGCATAAATTAGCATCAAAGGGCCAGTACGTTCCAGATATTATCCTTGCTGGCGGTTTTGCGTTTGAGGATGATATCTTTAAGGCTATGGCACTTGGCGCTCCTTATGTTAAGGCCGTAGGAATGGCACGTTCACCGCTCTGTGCGGCACATGTCGGGAAATTAGTCTCCGAACAAATTAATAAAAATGCGGTCGATAAAACTATCGAACCTTATGGCAGAACAATGGATGAGGTCTTCGTTTTAGCTTCCAGGACAAAGAGACTATTCAGTTCTAACGGCAAGGAAGTACCTGCAGGGGCACTCGGAGTCTATTCCTATTATCAACGTTTATCCCAGGGCCTGCGGCAATTGATGTGCGGTTCGAGAAAGTTTGCATTGGAACATTTAACAAGAAATGATATTGTTACCCTGACTCGCGAAGCTGCCGAAGTTACAGGCATAAGGTACATTATGGATGCAGACAGCGAAGAAGCTGAACAGATACTATCTGGAAAAGAGAAAACCAAAGCTAAAACCATTGTGAAATCAATGCCAAAACAAAAACCAAAGCCAAAAGTAACTCCAAAACCCAAGGCAAAGCCAAAGGGCAAGGCTAAAAAGTAAATAAATTTATTTCAAATTCTCTAGTTGAAAAGAGAATATAAAAAGAATACAATAACTTCGTTTCTGTAATGCAAACCACTACTACATTTTAAAGAAAGGAGACAGCTATGAGTAAGAAATGGGTTACTCTGTGTTTAGCAGGATGTTTTGGCGTAATGTTAGGAATCGCAGGGGTGAATTCATCTTCTGCGTATGCAGCGGAAGGTAAAAAACTGGCTATGGAAGGTACAGTTTTCGACCTGAAGGCCTCTTCATCATTAACAGTTTATGGATATGTATCAGACAAATCATTCCATCCGGTCGAGGGCGCAAAAGTGACGGCAAAGCCTTCTAAAGGGAGCTCTGAATCTGCCACAACTGAAAGCAACGGTAGTTATAGCCTCAACGTTGAGCCAGGCATGAATTATACCATGAGTGCTGGCAAGGGAAGCAAAAAGGCCAAGTCTGTTAAGCTTAGGATAAAGGATAGCGAAGAGAGCGACCTTATTGTCAATTTTCAGTTAAGATAACATTTCTGGATAAAATTTTTTTAAATAACCATCTTGGAATTTTTATTAAAAGGGTTTTTCGGTATCTTTATGGTATGGAAAAACCCTTTTTTATTTATTATGCTATACAGAAAAACTATCCCAAAGGTTACGATATTTCTGATGCTCGGTCTGCTCGCAACGTTTTCTTATGCTTCAGAGACAAAGAGTCCCGTAACTAAAAACCCCCAACCCTCACTGCTCCTCATTACTATAGATACCATGCGCGCCGACCGCCTGCCGTTTTACGGATATAAAAGGAATACCGCTCCTTTTTTAGGAAAACTCGCTGAGCGTGGAATTGTCTTTACCAATGCCTACAGTACTTCGTCGTGGACAGTTCCCGCTGTAACTTCTTTGGTAACTGGCGTATATCCATACTCGCACGGAGTAACACACGGATTCATTAAAAAGAAGCATATTTACAAACAAGAAATTGTCCCACAGACGTTGCCTAATTTGCCTGAACAACTGCGTACTCTGGGATATCGAACTTATGGCATAACTGCCAACTATCACCTTACGAAAGAACTTGGTTTTGGACGGGGATTTGACCGATACACCTGTGTCGGGTTTTGTGCCGCGGAAAAAGTCAATCAATCCTTTCTTAAATGGAAGAACGAAATCGAATCACAAAATGGCCCTGTCTTTATCTGGCTACATTACTTCGATCCCCATATCCCATACATAGGCAGACAGCCGTGGCTGAAACAGTATCAAAACGACGAAACAGAAATTGAATCTGGCAGGATTAATTCGCTGATTCGCCCTGTACTTATGCGTCAGGAAATCAAAAACAAGGGGCAGCGCATTCTGACTCTGGCTAAATCTCATTACGATTCTGAAATTAATTATTGTGATAATCAAATCAAAAAACTGTTTCAAGAATTCCCATCCCTGGAGAACTATGTCCTGATTTTCACAGCCGACCATGGAGAAGAGTTCAGGGAACACGGACGACTTGGCCATGCCAGAAATCTCTATAACGAGACCGTACGCATCCCCTTATTTATACGGCTGCCAGAAACAGTATCCACCACCAGCTCCAAAGAAGTTGCAAGTTTAGTCGATGTTGCACCCACCTTGCTCGCTATTGCTGGAGGTAAAGCGCCTCAGTCCTGGCAGGGACGCGCATTGATTGATCAGAGAGGGCAGATTTCTCCACAAGAAGGACGGCATGTCCTTGCCCAACTTCATAATGGCATCGCTCCTCCATTGAATGCCCTCATTGGAAAGAACTGGAAACTGATTATTCATGATAAAACTCAGGACAAAGAACTCTACAATCTCCTGGATGATCCCGCAGAACGAAACAACCTGACGACTTTACAACCTGAAAAAACAAGAGAACAGAACGAAATCCTTCAGAAACTCGTTCTTTCCTTGACACCTGCGCCCAAAGCAGGCGAGACAAAACCCCTTCAGAAAGATAAAGAAGAAATGCTGCGGAGCCTCGGTTATATACAATAGAACGGTGGAAACCAATTCGCCAAAGAATGTTACTCACTCCGCTATTTTCCCCTTTGATGAAATTATATAAAAATATTCAAAAACGTGTGTAATAATCGGTCGTCTCTTTCATACCTCATTTCCTTAACGAGATTCCGTACCCTATTCTTCGCCCTCATGGTTTTTTCTTCCTTTACTATTTTTTATCATTTGGGAAGCAATAGCCTTCACAACGGGGATGAAGCGCTTTATGCCATTATTTCACGAGAAATGGTGATTACAGGAGATTGGCTTACCCCACAGGTACAGGGAGAAGCATGTTTCAACAAACCTCCGTTGAAGTTCTGGCTGACAGCCTTGTGTTTCCGTTTCTTTGGGACTTCCGAATGGGTAATACGGTTCTGGTCGGCATCATCGGCTGTAGCATGTGTTTTTTTTACCGTTTTACTGGCGAAAGAATTATTTGGCGAGAAGGAAGCCCTATGGTCTGGATTTTCTCTCACCACATGTTTTCATTTCATTTATGAGCATTGCGCCAAGACAGGCGAAATGGATGCAATCCTGTTATTTTTCCTGATAAGCAGCCTGTACTTTTTGATTCGCAGCGAGAAAAATCCACGCTTGTTAACGATCAGTTTGGCTCTGATGGGATTGGCGTCGCTTACAAAAAATTTTGCCGGTTTTTTGCCGCTGGGGATCGGGTTTCTCTACCTGCTAACCACCGGAAAATGGAGAACCTACCGTGTCTCCGGCATCGTTCAGGCCGTTCTTTTGTTCCTGATTATTTCTACCGGCTGGATTATTGCAATGGTACTCATGCATAAGCATACATTTCTTAACGAATTTTTTATACAACAAGTTTACAACCGTGCCACCTCAACAGAATACGGTATGGGGGTAAATGAGGCGCGGAGCTTGACCGGCGGATTTTTTTTCATCGGGAAAACAATTTTGAAAGGTTTCTACCCCTGGTCACTGCTGTTGCTGCCGTGCTTGGTATGGGCATTTTTCCAGATCCCCCAGTGGAGAAAAGACAGCAGAATCCTTCTGCTCATATGGTTGGTAAGTTTCGGAACTGTGCTTCTTCTCTGTAAAAACAAACTGCACTGGTATGTATTGCCGATTTATCCGGCAGCTTCCATCCTGATAGGAAAATTCATTATAGAAACCCTTGTTGATGTCAGAATTAACTGGGAAAAAATCCTGGCGTGTGTATTCCTGTTTTGTGGTTTTTTCCTCTTGCTACCCACATGCAGTTACAATCCCTTTCCTCTCAGGGCAGTAAATTCAAGGGTTTCCACATTAGTTCTCAATCCACATCCAATAGCTGCACTCTTGTTAGCCGTAGGTTGTATTATAATCTGGATATTTATCGCCAGAAAATTTTCTCGCCTCGCTCAGTATTTCATTCCTGCGGTATTGTTGGTTTATGCAGTTGCCATTGTCATACCACCCTTACGGTATGCCTCTCATCGCTCAGAAATCCAAAAACTAACTCTGGCGATTGCTCAACAGACCAAAACCGCTGAACACACACTTTATCTCTGTGGCATACCGGAAGCTGTTTTTGAGCATACAGACTTACTTTGCAAACCCCCAAAGATAGCAAAATGGTATTTCAGCATCATACCCAATATACGTATTTCTTTTTTCGTGGGAGATAAAGAAAAGATATGTCAACAACGAGAAACAGGAAGAAACACCTTGTTTCTTATGCCCAATCGGTATTATCAACAAATCCAATCGATTCGTCCCCATCAGTTTCTGGCATCCCAGCGTGTTCGCGGGAAAATCTATGTCCTCATAAGCCCCTCAAAAGAATGAGAAAAACTAAGGGGATACCTCTTGATTTAGCTTGAGAATATGCCATGAAAGGCTTATATTTATAGCACAATGAATAGAATACGTTATTATTTCCCTATCCTTCTTATCATCTGCATTTCTTTCCTGGTTTATCTCAATGCCTTAAGAAATGGCTTTGTCTGGGATGACATGGTTTTGATTGCCGATAATGAAGGAATTAAAAAATGGGATTCCTTCCCGGAAAATTTTGTAAGGGATTTTTTTGACACAACCGATGATACCATTGAATTCAAATATGGTTACTACCGACCCATTATAAGCCTCAGTTATATGATCGATTATGCCCTGTGGGGGATAGAACCAAGGGGTTTCCATCTTTCAAATATCATTTTTCATACCATGAGCTGTATCCTGGTTTACTTGATATTTAACTCTTTATTCAATAATCGCTCTATTTCTATCATCACTTCTTTATTATTTGCCTGCCATCCGATTCATACAGAATCGGTAACGTGGATATCCGGACGTACTGATATTATCGCCGGGATGTTCTTTTTTGCGGCTTTTTACTTATATCAAAAAGCAATACATTTGCCGTTATCAAGCGAAGGAAATGGCTCTCTCCGCAATCGAAAAAGAGTAAAACTATTTCCAACCCGGAGTAAAATATTTTATGCATGCTCAATTATCCTGTTTGCTCTTGCAATGCTGTGTAAAGAGATGGTCGCAACATTACCCTTCTTAATAATTGCCTATACTCATTACTTTGTGGGATTGAAGAATTGGAGGCAATGGAAAACATCACTGCCCTTAAGTATACCTTATTTTTTTGTCATCCTTTTATACGGTATCATTCGATTTGTTATTTTAGGGATTCATACCGTAGACAATCCAGGCGGGGAGGAAATGAAGGGTTTTTACCCCACCACTCTTTCTTTCGCAAAAACCATTTTCATTTATTTGTTTAAACTCATTTACCCCGTGCATCTGAGTGCATACATTCAGAATCCCATGTCTTTTTCCCTATCTGAACCTGCCGCTATTTTATCCGTCTTTGGGGTTGCGATTCTTATATTCCTTCTTGTATGGCTAAAAAAACGATGGGCGGGTATGTCTTTTTTAATACTTTTCTATTTAGTGACGTTGTTGCCACTGTCTAATTTTATTCGTATCTCCGCTCCCTGGGATATGGGCTTTGTCACGGCAGAACGGTTTTTATACATTCCTTCTCTTGGTTTTTGTGGCATAATATCGGTATTATTGACCACTGCCTGGAAAGCCTGGAAGCGCTCATTTTCCCTATGGAGGTATACAACGATTTCGCTGTTCATTGCGCTTTTAATCTTTTATTCAGGTCAAACGCTTTTAAGGAATAGGGATTGGATTGATGAAAAGGCCTTTTTCTCAAAGACCCTGAAAGAAGCGCCGAATGCGGCACTGCTCCATCATGCAATGGGAAACGTGTATGTCAGGGAAGAAAATTACGAAAAGGCGCTGGAATATTACCATAATTCACTGGAATTGTATCCGCTCTACCATGCTGCATACAATAATATCGGCACGATATACAGCAAACACGCACTTTATGACGAGGCAATAACTGCGTTCAAGGAAGCTATAAAAATAAATCCTGATTACATACAGTCACACTTTAACCTTGGAACAACCTATTACCAGAAAGGAATGACAGAGGATGCCTCCCGCGAATTCAGAATAGTCCTTGCCTTCAACAAAAATTACGTGAAGGCACACAACAATTTAGGTATCATTTATGCTGAAAAGGGGCTGTTAAATGAAGCCATAGCAGAATTCGAAGAGGTGCTCAGGCACGAGCCTAACAATGAGAAGGCAAGAAATAACCTGGAAATTGTCAGGGAAGAACTGGCAAGGAAACCTTCAGATAAAAATTTGTGATATTGCATAACGATGAAGATCGCATTGATGGTATTTCAGTTTATAAAAGAAAAGGGCGGTGTGGAAAGTTACGTATTCAACTTATCCAGACATCTCCTCGACAGAGGACATGAAGTGCACATATTTGCCTATCGATTTGGACAAGACCAAAACAGGCATTTGGTCTTTCATCATGTGCCTTCCATTACCTTCTGGTCGCCATTAAAATACTGGACTTTTGCCATAAATGCCCCAAAAATCGTCAAAAAAACGGGCATACCATTTGACATCGTTCATGGATTTACACAAACACTATTTCAAGATATTTACCGTGTTGGCGGCGGATGCCACTGGGATTATATGATGCACACCTACCCCATGATGCGCACTGCATTTGGCAGGATTGCCATGTGCCTGAACCCGAGGCACTCCTGCCTGCTACTCCTTGAAAAGATTATTTTTAAACAAAAACGCTACAGGCAAATTACCTGCATTTCAGAACAATGCCGAAGAGAAATCCTGCACCATTACAAATTACCTGCAAATGACATTGAGATTATTTATAATGGCGTGGATACCGATGCCTTTACACCTCGCATGAGACTGCAATATAGAGACGCCGTAAGGGAAAAATACCATGTCACATCAGACGAAGTCCTTTTGCTGTTCGTTGGTTCAGGGTTTAAGAGAAAAGGTTTGCATCATACCATCGAGGCTTTGTCCTTGATAGACAGAAGCAAAAAGATAAAATTACTTGTTGCGGGGAGAGGGAGGATGAGAAAATACCTGAAACTCGCACAAAAAAAAGGTATTACAGACAGGGTAATTTTTGCCGGTGTATGTAAACACATCCGGGAAATATATGCAGCAGGTGATATCTTCGTTTTCCCGAGCGAGTACGATGCCTTTGGCACTGCCTGTCTTGAGGCGATGGCATCGGGACTGCCGGTCATTGCCAGCAGAACCAGCGGTGTGTCGGAGATTATAAGCCACCGTACGGATGGATTTATTATTAATCACCCCATTGCTGCTAAAGTAATAGCTGATTACATTAAAGTACTTTTAGAAAAAGAAACACGAGAAAATATGGGCGCTGCTGCAAGAAAAACATCGGAGACCTTCTCTTTTAATGCCAATGTAGTAAAAACACTCGATATCTACCAAAAAGTATTAAATATCCACCGATAAAAATCAATGACACATTATCAAATCTTACATAATACCCGATGGATAACGAATGACTTTCCATTGGATGTTTTAAAAAAAATAGCCTGCTCTATAGACAGCGGGGAAGATTGTGAAATCATAAGGAGCGGATATTTTAAGAAGGTGTTAAAATACACCCATAATCAGGCTTCTTTCTATATAAAACAATACACGACAGGGCACTTCAGAGACGCCATTAAATCCGTGTTTTCCCTGTCAAAGGCACAGAGAGAATGGAATAAGAGTCATGAACTCATCAAGCATCACCTGCTCACAGCAGAGCCGGTTGCTATGGGAGAAAAGAGACATTTTGGGATACTGAAAGATTGCTATATAATTTCAAAGGCGATACCCAATGCCGTGCCCGTCCGGGAACTATTATTGACAACTCAACAATCCTCGTTTGGTTATAATCCATCGCAGAAAAATACCTTAGTGAAAAACCTCATTTCATATAATTTCAAAGGCGATACCCAATGCCGTGCCCGTCCGGGAACTATTATTGACAACTCAACAATCCTCGTTTGGTTATAATCCATCGCAGAAAAATACCTTAGTGAAAAACCTCATTTCTTATGTTAAGACGATGCACGATTGCGGCATTTATCACGGCGAACTCCACGCTGAAAATATACTCGTGGATCTGAATAACACAACAGTATTTTATCTCCTCGATCTCGGACGTACTCAATTTACGAAGAAATTACCCCTATCCTGGAGAATCAAGGAACTATCAAGACTGATATATTCCATAGTTGACGCCTGCACAAACGAAGAAACGAAAGAATTGATAGATAATTATACAAACCAACTATCCAAACCCAAGGACAGGGAAATTTTTCACCGGGAGGTTTTGGGTGAAGTTTACAGGATTAAGCGACGACTCTGGCACAGCAGGGCGAGAAAATGTTTAAAAAACAATAACGTATTTAAACACACGACACAGGGCAATTACAAAATACACGCACGAAATGAATGGGAGGTAAACAGGCTGATTGATTTGGTCGGAAAACATACCCACTCTGTACAGGAAAATCTCCCTAACACCTTAAAAATATCCTCAAAAACAGCCATTACACGCCTAACGACGTCTCACGAAACTACTAAAAGTGTATGCATAAAAGAATATAGATATCCATCCTTTCTCAAAAGTTTTTTGTATTCCTTGTATAATTCTCCTGCACGGAGGGCGTGGTTTGCCGCACATGGTTTAATGGCATTAAACGTTAAAACACCCAAGCCCATTGCCCTACTTGAGAAAAAAAGATTCGGTATTCTCCAGAAGAGTTTTATTATCATGGAGGATATTACCACCAGTCTGCCTTGCAATACCTATATGAGCGAAAGATTTCGCCATCCGCATGATACAACTGCTTTCAGAAAAAAAAGAAATTTTCTTTCCTGCCTGGCAACGTCTTTCCGTCAACTTCATGACTCCGGCATATATCACTATGATTTAAAGGCAAATAATATTATGATCCTGGAAACCTCAAACGCATGGGATATTTTTTATCTGGACTTGGATCGGGTATGTTTTGACAAAATAATCACCCACAAAAAACGGATTAAGAATTTATCTCAGTTAAACGCATCGCTGCCTTATTACATTACCTATACCGACAGGTTGGGGTTTTACCGAACGTACGCAGGCATAAAGAAGCTCGACAGAGAAGACAAACAAATTTTACAGGCAATTATTCGCACAAGCTTACAGCGAAAACATGTATGGACTCCAAAAATACCGATTCCATAAATTTCTAAAATAAACAGATAGGCGTGTAACCGGCGCAATCTGTAGTTTCAAGATAAGACATGAAAAAAGTCTATTTTCTTATACAGGAATGGGAGCATCCCGCAAGCAGATACAGGGTATTGCAATACGTTCCTTATCTTAAAGAAGCACATATAGCGGGAAAGGTCGCTCTCTTTCCCGACTCCTTTTGTAAGTGGATGAAACTGTTTTCTGAGATTAAAAATTACGATACCATTTTTATTCAAAAAAAACGCCTCTGGCGCTGGCAACTTTGGTATCTCAAGCGAAAACATATTAAGATTGTGTATGACTTTGATGACGCGGTTATGTTTAAAAGCCCCGTGGATGGCGGCGGTCGCTCTTTTAAACGGAGAAGGACATTCGCCAGAATGGTGAGGTACAGCGATCAGGTTATCGCCGGTAATCAATATTTAAAAATGCACGCTTTACCTTATAATAAAAACATAATCATCATACCTACGGCAATTGATACGAGTAAATATTCTACGAAAGATTATCGCAGAAACAAAGAAAAGATTACCATCGGCTGGATTGGCAGCAAATCCTCTCTTCCGTTTTTAAAGGAGCTAACGCCCGCCTTCGATTCCCTAGCGGGTCAATATAATTCCGTAGAGCTGAAAATTATTTGTAACGATTTTTTCGATTGTGATAAGATGCCGGTTGTAAAAAAAATGTGGGCATTGGAAGAAGAGAGTTCAGATTTGCAGGATATCGATATCGGACTCGCACCATTGCCCAATCACGAATGGACAAAAGGCAAATGCGCCACAAAGTTGCTCCAGTATCTCACGGTAGGCATTCCCGTTGTCTGTTCCCCTGTAGGCGTACACAATGAAATTATACAGGAAGGCGTTAATGGTTTATTTGCCGCTTCCGTAAAAGAGTGGACAGAAAAAATAACCATTCTCATAAAGGATAAGACCCTTCGAGAACGCATAGGACTCGAAGGTAAAAAAACGGTGGAATCGCACTATTCGCTAAAGGCCAATGTCCCAAAATTCATTAACGCCATCAAGGGAATGTAACATCATGACAGACAATTCACCACTCGTAAGCGTAGTCTTGCCTACCTATAACTACGCCCGCTATTTGCCTGAATCCGTTGGATCCGTCTTATCACAAACCTACCCTCATTATGAGGTCATCGTGGTAGATGACGGGTCCACAGACAACACAAAAGACGTATTGAATCCGTTTATGCAAAGGATAAAGTATATTAAGTTAGAACAAAATAAAGGACTGCCCGTTGCGAGAAATACCGGTATTCAATCAGCCCGGGGCAAGTATATAGCATTTATTGATGCGGATGACCTCTGGCTGCCGGAAAAATTGCAGACTGATATTGAATATTTCGATAAACAACGGAATGCCGGTATGGTATATTCAAAACATGTGAATATAAATGAAAATGGGCGCATGATTGATGCAGACGTGAAGAAACGATTGCCGTCCGGCAACATTTTTATTCAATTATTTTCCGAACAGAATTTTGTGATTGCTTCATCCGTAGTGGTACGAAAGAACGTATTTGAAACGACGGGCTTGTTCGACGAACAGCTTGTTAATTGCCAGGACTGGGATATGTGGTTACGGATTGCTTTTTATTTCAACATTGCAGGAATTAATAAACCGCTCGTTAAATACAGGCACAATCCCCATTCTTTAAGTAAGAACAGGAATAATGTCCTGAAATATCAAAAAACAATCATCGATAAAACGTATAATAATTTTAAGGACAAAGAAAATGGCATTCATGAGAAACTTTACAAAAAGCGGTTAGCTTCACACTATGCAAAAGTCGGTCGATACTATTTAAGAACAGGGGATAAAAATCGTGCACATGAAAATTTCGGCTTATCCTTAAAAAACGCCCCTTTAAATTTGAGAACAATAAGATACTACTTATGTACACTTTTTCATAAATCAAATTGTACCCGAAATGATGGAATATAAATGGTTGATCTGGATTTTATTATTGTAAACTGGAATACAAGGCAGTTACTCCTGGATTGCCTGCATTCAATTCATAGTACCGTTACGGACATCAGTTACCAGATATACGTCGTGGATAACGGTTCCATAGATGACAGCGTTAAGGCTGTCCGCGAACAATTCCCACAGGTTATTGTCATAGAAAATCAGGAAAATAAGGGTTTTGCCGCTGCTGTGAATCAAGCCCTGGGAAAAAATGCAGCAACCTACAGCGTATTAATCAATACGGATACCCTCTTGCACAAAAATGCTATTCGTGTAATGTATTCATTCATGAATCAGCGTAAAGACGTAGGGATTGCCGGAGCTCAACTTGAAAAGCCAGACGGTACAAGGCAACACAGTTATGACAATTATCCGACTTTGGCAACGGAGCTTTTTAACAAAAGTTTATTGCAATGGCTCTTCCCCTATAGATATCCAAGCAAAAAACAATCCATCGTACAACCTATGGAAGTTGAATCAGTTATCGGGGCGTGTATGATGATAAGAAATGAAGCTATAAAAAATGTTGGGAAATTAGATGAAGACTATTTCTTTTTTCTCGAGGAAACCGACTGGTGCTACCGCATGCAAAAGGCGGGTTGGAAGGTGTATCACGTACCTGAAGCCAGGATCATTCACCTGGGCGGGCAAAGCAAGAAAATGGCGCCGTGGCAATCACAGATAGAATATTGTCGTTCACTCTACATCTTTTTCAAAAAAAACAGATCCCGTATGTCCTATAGAGTGTTCAGGACATTTTATTTAGTAAAAATACTGATAAACTTTACTGCAAACCTTATCAGCAATATATTCGTATTATTTCAACATCGAAAAATGCGTTATCGGTTATCCATATATGCCATGCTTTTAGGGTGGCATCTTTTACTATGCCCCGATTGGATGGGTCTAAAACCGGCAAAAAATAAAGATTAAGACAAAAATATTACACATTTACCTGGCCAAACCACTATAAAACAATCCATCATGAATATAAATACTACTACAAGCCGAATTTCAGAGTATGCCTTTATCGGCTACTTTTTCATCCTTTCTTTTTTCCCATACAGCGCTGATACCATTAAATTACTATGCCTTTTAACTATAATCGGCTGCTGGACAATAATGATGATATCTGAAGGGAAAATGCTGTTTACTAAAACATCAATTAATATACCTATCTTTTCATTCCTTTTGTGCTCACTGGCAGCTTCATTTTATTCAGCTCATATCAAAAACAGTCTTGAAACCGTATTGCACAATTATCTCACATACTTCATTATCTTTTTTTGCATGATTAATACTATTCGCAGTCGGGAGCAAATCAATCGAATAGTAAAAGCCATGCTTATTACGTGTGGATTGGTATGCGCATACGGAGTGTATGGATATTATACAGGGATTGCAATACGTGACGGAAGACTTGTCGCCACCTTTGAATATCATTCCCGCATCGCAAAATACATATCATTGTTGTTACCCATCGCCGTATGCCTGTTTCTCTGGTACAAAGACAAATTGTCTCGTCTATCCCTTTCTCTCTTTGTAATATTGTGCAGCTTTTCCCTGGTTTTAACCATGAACAGGACGAGCTGGGTGGCGGTTTTCATTGCAATGATTTTTATCGGTTTTGCTACTCAAAAGAAATTATTAGTGATCATATTCATTGGCGTATGTGGACTGCTTATTTTCATCTTGCCTTCTAAATTTATTACTCACGCGAAAACAATCACACAGGTTAATAAATTTTTTACTTCCAAGGAAATACTTGGAGAGCGATTGTTATGCTGGAAGGCATCAGTTGCCATAATTAAAGATCATCCGGTGTTAGGTATAGGTCCCGGCAAAAAGAATTTTCGAGATGCTTACCAACAATACAGGAAAAAGATAAAAGCTACAGAAAAACAATTGAAAGGCGAAAAAGCCCATGAACAGCAACAGGAAATGAAGACTCAAGAAAAGGATAGAGCCAGGAAGGTTGCAAGTTTATCACATGCACACAATATCTTATTACATGTATGGGTAGAAACTGGCATTGTGGGGTTATTGTCATTCTTGTGGCTGTTTGCAACGGTATTTTACGCAGCAATAAAATCATGGCGGTTTTCAAGCGGAGGATACGAAAAGATGCTTTTGCTGGGAACCACGGCAAGTCTTATTGCCATTTTTTCGCACGGATTTACGGACAGTTTCTGGAAAAAACCCGACGCATTGTTCCTCTGGTATATTATCAGTATACTATTTGTTGTTATTCACACAACGTCAATCACATCTAAAGATAAGAGGGGAAAAAGAATCTATGAAGAAGATGCCTCTTACCGTTGAACTGGAACCCGGCACGTATCATTGGTGTGCGTGCGGGAATACGAAAAATGAGCCGTTCTGTGATGGTTCACATAAGGGAACGGACAAAAAACCTCACCCGTTTAAAATTGTGCTGAAAAGAAAATATGTAATTTGCAATTGCTATTTAACAAAAAATCCACCATTCTGCGACGGTATATGCCGTCGTATCAAAGCAGATCAAGCATGAACGGGCATTCCTTTTTATCATATTTTTATGACGCACTTCTAATTGCCGCCGGAGCATAGGACTTGAGGAGGCGGCTCAGGCTGCAAGTCAGTAACTCCAGTTTTCATGACGTAATGGACTCCTGTTCAATTCCTCTTTATAAAATCTCCACTTTGGTAAAAATTTGTCCATAAAAGCAATAAATCTTTCATTATGGTGTCGTTCCAAAAGGTGTACCATTTCATGGACAACTACATATTCGACACATTCCTTTGGCTTTTTCGCCAGTTCAAGATTCAACCAGATTCTTTTTGCTTGTATGCTGCAAGTGCCCCACCTGGTTTTCATTTTTTTGACGGCAAACTCAGCCACATTAACCTTTAATTTATTTTCGTATTGAGAAATTATTCCGGGAATAATTTCTTTCAGTCTTTGGCGGTACCATTCATCTACAATTTCTTGTCTTTTTCCGATACCTGTATTTGGCCGTATATACATTTCCATTGTTTCATGCCTTATTGCCACTTTTGGCGAAGCGTTATGTTCTATTACTTTTAACAGGTAACGCTTACCCAGGTGGTAATGACTTTCTCTGGTAATATATTCTCTTGGCGCTTCTCTTCCCTGTCTGAGAAACTTGCCTTGTTGTTTCTTTATCCAGCTCAATTTTGAAATAGCAAATATCCTGACGGTATCCAAATCCATGCGTAAGGGCGCTGCTATTTTTACCTTACCCGTTGGCGGATAAACGCTCAGGTACACATTTTTAATGTCTTTATGCGCCACATCAACGCAAATATCACCAATCATTATTAGTCGCATCTCAATACTCATTTTGCTGTTTTATTATAGGAAAAATCCGTTCTACTTCATTTTTATCTTTCAAAATGTCATACAGCGCCTTTTTTATTTCTCTTTCCTTGGCTTCATTACCGCGCCAGTCTGCCTTCTTCACATATTTAACAGCTTCGTCCATAATAACAGCCAATTCCTCGTCACCATCGAGATTATTGTATAATGCCCGCCTGGCATTGCTTTTTTTAATGCTTTCCGGCAGATACTCTTGTGCAGGATTGCTCACTTTATTCGCCAATGCAGCAATCTTCTTTAAATATTCTTCATAACTGACGGCATTTGCTTTTCTTTCCTTAATAATTTCCTTCAAGAGCTTAGACATCTCTTCGAAGTAAGCCGGGTCTATCAAATGCTCTTTGATTATTTTCCGTCGGACGTTGTTTTCTATTGTTTCGGCGATGGCTTCCGTGCTGCTCTTTATGCCTTGCGGCAAATTGTTGACTGCCTTGGCAATCCCGCTTTTCGCAATAATATCAAGCAGCGTCTGGTCTCCAAACGGGTCTATTCTTTTGCTTTCTTCTGCCTGAATAAAGTTATCAATCAGATGCCGCATATCGGCTTCGTAGGCTTTCAAATCAAGCGTTTCACCGCTTGCCCTCCTGATTTCTTCCCTCAGATTCAAATAAAAATCAACCTGTTTTTTGATGTCTTCTATTTCTTTGGCCGAATATCCGGCTTCTTCCATTTCTCCGGCAATATTGGCATAGGCCCTTATCAATGCCACAGTTTGCTTATATAACGCCGTACGTTTTACCTCATTGGCTTTGAGGTCTTCTTCGTTCTCAGGATTACCGCAGAAGTAGCGGATGTATGCCAATGAATCTTTGGGCGGCGCAACGGGTTCACATAATAAGGCTATTTCTTCCAAGGCATTGCCTAACCGTTCTCTGCCTGTTTTCAAACGGTCTTTCAATAACACATCTACATCTTCTTTCCGGAAGTTATCGTAATCCAATTCTGATGTATAAACAGCTACGGCATCTTCCACTTTTCTGAACAGATCCTTGTAGTCAACAATGTAACCGAACTGCTTGTCATCGCTGTCCAGACGGTTAACCCTGCAAATAGCCTGAAATAAGCCATGATCCTGCATGCTTTTATCTATATAAAGGTAGGTGCAGGAGGGTGCATCAAAACCGACAAGAAGTTTGTCCACCACAACAAGCAGCTTCATGTTGGCTGGTTCTTTTATGAATTTGGCCTTGGCTGCATCTTCATATTTTTCAGTAGTTTTACCGTTAAGCAAGGCCACATATGTTTTGTAGATGTATTCCTTTTCGGTTTCGGTATTAGCCCCGGTATCTTCTGTAGTTATGTCACGGGTAGTTGGGTTATATGAGGTAATGACGGCGCATTTCCCTTTCAGTTCGGTGTTTTGAAAGAGGTCGAAATAACGGCAGGCCTCGTAAATGCTGCCTGCCACCAGAATGGCATTGCCCATGCCTGAACTTAACCGGGGTTTTACATTAAAATCGAAAACAATATCGCTGACAATTTTCTCCAGCCGGGAACGGGAACTGAGCACCCGCTGCATGGTGCCCCATTTCTTCTTCAGTTCGGATTTTTGAAAGTCGTTCAATCCTTTTGTTTTCGCTTCAAACCACTCGTCTATCCTTTGCTGTGAAGAAATCTGCTGGTCAATATCACGGGCTTCATAAATCAAGTCCCGCACCACTTCATCCTCCACCGCTTCGTTGAATTTGTAGGTATGGATGTATTTGCCAAACACCTCCAGGCTGGTCTGTTTGTCCTGTTTTAAGAGCGGGGTTCCGGTAAAACCGATGAAAATGGCGTTCTTCATAATTGCCTTCATTACTTTATGCAACTTGCCCGACTGGGTGCGGTGGCATTCATCCACAAAAACAAATATTTCGCCTACGGTATTTGTCGGGCCGCTCTTTAATTCTTCAATAAACGCATCAAAATTCTCAACATCTCTCCTGCCAAACTTATGCACCAGCGAACACAATAATCGTGGCAGTGTGTTGCCCAACTGTTCCATTAAATCTTTACCGCTTGTGGTCCGCACCATGCCTTCGCCTGCATCGTTAAACACCCGCTCAATCTGTTTGTCCAGCTCGTCACGGTCGGTGATAATCACCACACGGGCATTGTGGTTGTACTCCAGAATCCATTTTGCCAGCCACACCATTACCAGGCTTTTACCGCTGCCCTGTGTGTGCCAGATAATGCCGCCCTCTCGCCTTCTCACATGCTCCTGCGCGGCCTTGACGCCGAAATACTGGTGCGTACGGCAGAGCTTTTTCACGCCGCAGTCAAACAGGGTGAAGTTGTAAATAATTTCTAAAAACCGTTCTTTATCACAAAGTTTTAAGAGGTATTTATCCAATAAATTTTCCTCGCTGCCTTCTTCCTTCCATTTCAAAAAATATTTTTCTGGTGTGCCGATAGTGCCATACCGCAGACCTTCGGTATCATTTCCGGCAAACACAAATTGAATGGTTGAGAAGAAGGACTGAATAAACTCTTTTTGCTGGTTTACGATGCCCTGCCTGATGCCGTCTCCGATGGAAACCGTGCTGCGTTTCAGTTCCAGCACACCCAATGCAATGCCGTTTACATACAGCACAATGTCGGGCCGTTTATCGTGGTTGCCCTGCACGGTAACTTCTTCTGCAATGGCAAATTGATTTTTCAGCGGATGCTTCCAGTCAATCAGCGCTACGGTTTCGTAGTTCTCTCCAACATCGGCTTTTACCTTTACGCCATAGCGCAAAAGTCCATACACATTTTTGTTGTTCGTGTATAAACTTTCGTTGTAGTTGTTGGCGGCGATGCGCAATTTATCAAGTGCCTTACTGATAAGTATTTCGTTGTATCCTTTTTGGCTCAGGTATTTTCTGACAATACCTTCTTCAATATTGCTGTTATTCGGGCGGTCTTCCCAATTGCCGAGGTAGGTATATTTGAGGACATTATTGAACAGCTTAACCACACGATTTTGGGTTCTTCGTTCGATTTGTCCGACGGCGGGTGTCTGCATAATGTGGATTACCCCTCTGTTATTTGATATTATTTGAACAACTGCAAGTAGGCAGCAAACACATACATCTTGCCCCGCTTGCCGCCGGTGATTTCTTCCAGTATCCCGAATTGCTCCAAATCGGCAATCAGTTTGTAAGCCGACGCCGGTGATATTCCCGCCGCCTCTCCCACTCTCGCGGCATCAATCATCGGACGTTGATACAAGCAATGAAGGACCTTCTGTGCATTTGCCGTTCTGCTGCCCAGCGACTGTATCTTGCTATCCACCTGCTTTTGCAGCTTGAGGATGTTGTCAAAAGTGGCAATGCTGTTTTTCGCGGTTTCGATAATTCCCACCAGAAAAAACTTGAACCATTGCAGCAGGTCGTTCTTCTCTCTCACCCGCATCAGGTTGTCATAATAATGCGTGCGGTTGCGCTCGAAGAAATCCGACAGATACAACACGGGCTGCTTCAATATTCCCTTGCTGACCAGATACAGGGTAATGAGCAAGCGCCCTACTCGGCCATTACCATCCAGAAATGGGTGGATAGTTTCAAACTGATAATGCACCAGGGCAATTTTTAATAGTTCTGGAAAGTACTGGGTATCGTTATGCACAAACTGCTCAATATCGCCCATTAACTCCCCGATAGAGGTATGCACCGGCGGCACAAAAACCGCATCGCTGATGGTTGCCCCGCCAATCCAGTTTTGGCTGCGCCGGAATTCACCCGGCTGTTTGTGCTTGCCGCGCACACCTCGCAGCAAGGTCTTGTGGGCCGCCCGTACCAATCGCGCGGAAAAGGGGAGTGTCTGCAACTTCGCAATCGCCTCATTCATGGCCGCCACATAGTTTTGCACCTCTTCCCAGTCATCCCTTTTGTCCGGGGCGACGTCCTCCTTCTCCAGAAGCGCCTCCTCCATGTTAGTCTGAGTGCCTTCAATCTTGCTGGATTGAGTGGCCTCCTTCAGTACATGCATACTGATAAACAGGTCTATGTTGGGGATATAGTCCGAATACATATCCAGCCTGCCCAGTTCCCGGTCCGCCTGTCCAAGCAACTGAATCAACTCCATGTTGTCCAGCACCCAGGCACGGTTGATTGGATTGGGCTGAAAGCTCTTGTAATGCCCTTGCTGAACATAGCGACCAGACTTGAAGTTTTTCATTAAAGCAGCCTCATCTAAAAATTAAAATAACCACGACTGTTGTTTTAGATTATACATAAAATCTAAAATAGCGTAAAGTGTTATTTTCAGTTTCCCGTGCGGAAATCTCATACCAACCTCGTTTTCCCGGTCAAGAGTTCCTGCATCATCCCCTGTTTTATCTGCCGATGTTATTCATGGGCTTTCCCTTGTCCTTTCCAATAGCCGCCTTTTTTAGGTCCGACATGATGCAGCCTACCTTCCTTGACTAATTTGGACGCTGCCCTTTCGATAGCGCTTAAAGACTTTCCTGCTCTTTCGGCCACTTCGGCAAGTGTCATTCCCGGATGTGAGCTTAATATATGTAAAATGATATCCGGAGTTTTTGATTTTGTTTCTACCTGCGTTTCCACCTGCATTTCTACCTGCGTTTTACTGATATAAGCTGAACGAGTCGGAAGAAACGAAGTGCGGAACACAAGATACGAAACAAATTCATGTGTAGGGTGGATTAAGGCGTTGTCTTTTACGCCGAATCCACCCTACGCAACTCCGCATTAAGGATTTAGCAAAAACGAGTTGAACATGTAACCTCTTGTAAAGCATGTCATTCCCGCATGATCCCCGCCAACATCCTGCGAGGACAGGCTTTAGCGGGAATCCAGCGGTTATAAAGACATGGATGCCCGATAAAAGCATTCGGGCATGACAAAGGTAAATTGATCATGTTGTTTTTACTAACCTCCAAACTGTAGCGGCTACCTGTGAGCGTGCCTGTTCTATAAGGTTTCGGATTTCGTTAACCAGCCCCGGATTACTGGAAATATTTTCTTTCATACCAACCTCGTTTTTCCGGTCAAGAGTTCCTGCATCATCCCCTGCTTAATCATCCTGTATTTTGCCAGCTTTTGCTCCAATTGCTCAATCTCGGCATCCATATCGCTGAGGATTTGGGCAATGGCGGTTTGCTCTTCGGGATTAGGATAGGAAATTTCCATTTTCAGAAAATTATTCTTTGATAAATTATATCGGGTTGCTCCCTGGGCCAATGAGTAAAATAATTTTCTACCTTCATTACTTCTGAAATAATAAGAGAGATACAAACCATCGGTTTTTAACACCTTGTGCAAACGGAAACCAAAACAAAAACTATTGAGATACAGATTTGGAATATCTTCCTGTAAAACTGAACACATGCCCACCTCTTCAGGGGTTTCAGAAGAGCCATTGAAAAACAAGTCACCCTGCAATGCTTCGTTTTGTTTTTC
>Ga0080064_1003613_pt1 | contig 21834 bp, 23 predicted proteins | sample Subgrocontami54m_FD_69260 | JGI IMG/M metagenome (GOLD analysis project Ga0080064, IMG submission 69260) | Subsurface groundwater microbial communities from S. Glens Falls, New York, USA - GMW46 contaminated, 5.4 m (SPADES assembly) (version 2) ...
TGCATCGGGGATTCAAGGCCTCCGGGTTGCTGAGCCAGCCGATCACCTGCCGGCGGATGCACCGGTGCTCGCGCTCCGAGCGGCAAAACTTGCAGAACCCGCAGGTCAGGCTGGGACGCACGATCACCCGGTCGCCCACCTTGACCCCGGAGGCCTCGGGTCCCATCTCCACGACTTCGCCCAGCCCCTCGTGTCCGATCGTCAGGGGCCTGACCGGCACGTACCGGTCGTAGAGACCTCTCCTCAAGTGCACGTCGCCGCCGTTCGTCCCCGCGCGCAGCACGCGCAGAAGCACTTCGTTGCGCTGGATGTCCGGAATCGGGATCTCTTCGACGCGGATCGGCTCCGCGCTGGCGTAAAAGCGGCCTGCCTTCATCGTTACCTTCATGCTTGCCCCCCCCGCGCCAGCCAATCCAAGCCGGCGCGCACCAGACGCTTCTACTGCACGCGCCTCTTGGCTGTCAACAACAAGACGGCTCCCTTGACCCTGATCCGTCGATAAGGGGCGTCTGCGGCGTTGGAACTTCAGGCCCGTATCCTCACGTACTGCCTCGTACGCTCCGGTGCGGGCCTTCGTTCCGCCTTGCACCCGCCTCCTTCTCGACGGCCAGGATTTCCAACATGTTGTGCGCTTATCTACGGATTATGGCTTGACAGTTTATCGGGCTTTGGACTATGCCGGAACCGGACGGAGGCTCCTATGAATGACGTCGATACCCTGATCAGTGGCGGTGAAGTGATCACCGCCTTCGGCAGAAAGCGCCTGGATGTGCTCGTTCAGGACGAGAAAATCGCCGCCCTCCTCGAACCGGACGCGGCCAAGCCGCCGGCAAAGCGGACCCTCAACGCCCGCGGCCTCTATGTCCTCCCGGGCATGATCGATCCGCATACTCATATCGGCGGCGGGGCGAAGGTTTTTGGCAGCCTCGAGGAAGCGATGCGGCGCTGTACCCAGGCGTTGGCCTTCGGGGGAACCACGACGGTCATGGAGATGATCGGGGGCGAGAAGGGAAAAAGCCTCTCCCCTATCCTTGCCGAAGCGGTAAAAGAGCGCGAGGGCGCCATGGCGATCGACTTCTCTTTCCACCCTTCGCTCCGCTCGGTCGAGGAAGAAACCGTCTCGGAGCTGGAGGGCTGCGCGGCGGAGGGATTCCCGTCGTTCCATGCCTCCTTTGAGGGCTCCCGGGGCAAGGAGCCGCTCAACGAGGGCGGCCTCTACCGCCTTCTCAGCATGGGGCGGGAGCGCGGTATCATGACCATCATCCATGCCGAAGATTCCCGCATCAATGAAGTCCTGATCCGCCAGATTCCGGATTCCGGACGCATCGAGAACATCTCGCGCTGCCGTCCGTGGTTCTCGGAGACCGCCGCCGTCCAGCGCGCCGTCTTCATCGCCCGGCTGACCGGCGGCCCGCTTTACTTCGAGCACCTGGGCGCGGGTCCGTCCCTGGAAATCGTCCGCGCCGCGCGCCGGGAAGGATTCCCGGTTTACGCCGAGACCTGCCCTCACTACTTATGTTTTTCGGAAGAATCGTACCGCAAGCCCGAGGGAATCGGCCTGCTCAAGTCCCCTCCCCTCAGGAGGAAAGAGGACTCCGAGGCCCTCTGGGAGGGACTGAGCGACGGCACGATCCCATCGGTGGCCACGGACGAGTCGGTCGCGCTCGTCGCGGAAAAGCGCCGCCGCCTGGAGGAAAACCCCGCGTACCGCGTGTCCGGCGGGTTGAACCAGATCGAGCTCCGGCTCGCGGTGATGCACACGGGAATGGTCCTGAAGCGCAAAATGCCCGTTGAGAGGCTCGTCTATTGTCTCTCCACCGGACCGGCCAGACTCTTCGGAATCTACCCCCGAAAGGGGACCATCGAGGTGGGAAGCGACGCCGACCTGGTCCTCTTCGATCCCAACGCGACCTGGCGCGTGCGCAACGAAGACCTCCATCAGGGAACCGACTATAACATCTTCGAAGGGTGGGAGCTTCACGGGAAGACGCGCGTCACCATGCTGCGGGGGAACGTGCTCGTGGAGGACGGAAAATTCGTCGGACCCGAACGAACCGGGCGGTGGCTGCCACGGCAGTTCGACCGTGCCGTAATTGAAGCGACCAACACCCTTTCGACCTTGCCTTAGATTCTTATAGAGGAGACAAGCGATGGCTGATTACCCGTTACGGTCCGGACAATGCGCCCTTCTGATCTACGACATGACCAAGGAGCTCGTCGACCAGAGCTCTCCCGGCTACTCGACCTGGGCCGTCGCAGAGATGCCGACCTTCCAGCGGTTGATCCAGGCCTGCCATCATGCCGGCGTGCCCATCTTTTACGCCCTTCCCCAGGTCCGCGTCGACGAGGCCAACGGGGATAGCGCGCGGGACGCGGTCTGCGGTCCGATCCGCCCAACGGCGGAGGATACCGTCATCGTGCGGAAGAAATCCGGCGCCCTGGCCGAGTCTCCGCTCGAACATCTCCTCCGGGAGCGCGGGCGGACCACCCTTCTCATCGCCGGTATGGCGGTGGACCGCGGCTGCAACACGGGGGCCCGGGACGCTTACAACCTGGGGCTCAGGCCCGTGATGGTCCGGGAGCTCTGTCTCACCCGGGACATCCAGAGCAAGACCTTCGGATTCATCTCCAAGGAGGAAGTTCAGAAGGTGCACCTGGCCGCGCTGGAGCGGGCGGTCGCGCGCGTCGCCACCGTGGAAGAAATCATCGAAGCGCTCAGAGCGAAAGGGGCGTAAGAAAATGGACCGACGACGTCTCCGGAGTGTTCGCGTTTTTCTCCTTTTCCTCGCGCTCTTTCTCCCTCAAGCTCAACCGGCCTACTCCGCTAGTAAGGAAGCTCCGCCCAAACGCGGAGGCACTTTGACCTTCGCCATGGATCGCGATCTGGCGATCATGAATCCGCTGGTCAGCACTTCGTCCAACGATAAGTGGCTCCGTGAGCTTATGTTCGAGCCGCTCGTGGGGATCGATCTCAAAGGCCGGATCCAGCCCAACCTGGCGGAATCCTGGGAGGTCTCCTCGGACGGCAAAGTGTATAGCTTCAGGCTCAGACGGGGAGTCCTCTTTCATAACGGCCAGGAGATGACCGCCGAGGACGCCAAGTTCGCTCTCGATTACACGCTCAATCCCGCGAACGGCGCCTACGGCCGCGTCCAGATGAACCTGGTCGAGCGGGCGGAGGCGCCGGAAAAGTATCTGCTGAAAATCTATCTCAAAGGACCGAGCGCGGCTTTCCTCTCCCTGTTGACCAGCATCCAGGCCTTCTCCGTCGTCCCCAAAGGCTCGCTCCAGGAAGGCATCTCGAAGCCGACGAGTTTTCCGCCGGGGACAGGCCCGTTCAAGTTCGTGGAATGGAAGCCCCAGCAACACGTTATGATGGAGCCGTTCAGCCAGTATAGAGGGGGAAAGCCGCTGGTCGACCGCCTGATCCTTAGGGTGATTCGCGACGACACCGTGCGCTTCACCGCCTTGAGAACCGGCGACGTGGACATGGCGGTGCGCATCCCGCTCGAGTGGGCGCGCCAGATGGCCGATGGAAAGTTTAGGGGGCTCGGCTTCACGGAGATTCCTCATGCCGGTCTTCATCGCCTTCAGTTCAATGTTGCCTCGCCGCCGTTCGACAACAAGAAATTCCGCCTCGCCGTGGCCCATGCCATCGATAAGAGGGAGGTGTTGCAGGCCGCCTTTCACGGGTTCGGCCGGCCGACGAGTCAAAAGTACCCCGAAGGCCATAGCTGGCATATCGAGAGGGTCCCTACCCTGCCGTTCGATCTCGCGAAAGCCAGGGCTTTGCTCCAGGAGGCGGACTACAAGGGAGAGGTGATTACCGCCCTCACGGGTCAGAACACCTTGGACCAGACCGTTACGGCGACAATTCAGGCGCAGCTCAAGAGAATCGGCATGAACATCAATCTCGAAGTCCTGGATTCTGGTGCCATCGACGACCGGGTGCGTAGGGGACTCTTCACCTTTAGGTTCAGCAGCGCCGGCTTTTACGCGGACCCGTGGGTCACCTATGCGCGGGATGTCATGTGTGAAGCGGACCCGGGGAAGCGGATATCGAACAATACCGGCTATTGCGACAAGGAGATGGACGCCATTCTCAAAAGAGCCGAGACCGAACTCGACACCAGGAATCGAAGAGAACTTTTCAAAGAGATCCTGACCAAGCTGGTCCAAGACGTCCCGGAGATGTGGATCGGCTTCTCGCCCAGGTTCTTCGCCTACCGCGACTATGTCAGGGGCTATACGACCGATGACAACGGCTCATTCCGCTGGTGGGGGGGCGGGCTCAACCAGACATGGCTGGATAAGTAGCGCCTCGCGGCATCTTTTACTTTTCGATCTTCCTCTTACTATTGCCTATTGCCTGCCCTAATGCCGACCCCGCTCATTCCCCGGAATTCACGCTCCTATTGTTTGGCCTTCAACTGCCGGTCGTTGTTTTTGAGGAATGCCTTGATCTCGTCGGCATAGTCGAGCAGCCTGACCCACTGTTCTTTGTACAGCGTCACGGGGAATCTGCCCATGCCGTAGACCGAGAGGGCCCCTTTTTCGCTTACTTTCAGACGCAATTGGCCCGGTTTGCGTTCCGCGATCTGTTCCCGTAGCGCCCTGTTCTCAGCCTCGATGCGCGCCAATTTTTGTTCCGGTGTTTCTTCTGCCATAATCCCTCCCATGAAATGATCTGAAACCGCCGGTAAAATATACCGCAATAGGAACCCGAACGCGATACTCCATTCCCTTTGTTTTCCTACTTTTGCCGGCCTGACTGTGCTATGAATAACGGGTCGGGATCGACGCCGCAGACCATGGCCCTCTTTCCAGTTTCACCCGAAAAAGAAAAAAAACTATTCGAGCGCATGCGGGCCCTGGGTGTTCAGGAGAAGGACGTCGAGGAACAGTTTGTCCGGTCTTCAGGCGCCGGCGGTCAGAAGGTCAATAAGGTTTCCACCTGCGTCCTGCTCCACCATCGCCCTACCGGTATTCGGGTCAAGTGCCAGAAAGAGCGCTCCCAGGCCCTCAATCGCTTTTTGGCCCGAAGAATCCTGCTGGATAAAATTGAGGCGAAGCGCACAGGGGCCGATAGCGCGGAAGAGCAGAGGATCGCCAAGATCCGCCGCCAGAAAAGAAGGCGTTCACGGCGGGCCAAGCTTCGCCTGCTCGACGAGAAGCACCGCCAGACGGAGAAGAAGTCCTCCCGCGCCTCCGTACGGCCTGAAAACTACGACGAGTGACCGCGCCGCCGAGACCCCTCCATAACCCGAGTTTAAATTTCTCCCGGTTCATCAGGCACCCCCTTCAATGCAAATTTGGAACACGCGGGTTTAACTCCCCGCAACGGTGACAAATCCAGTAGTCCGAGTATCGTTTTGTGACGGAGCATTCTTCACAGGCGCTACAATGGCCATGACGGCAGTAAGCGCAAGCACCGCCGCCCATCGCTCCCGACGCGCGGCCGGCCTCCATGCGAGCCTTACGCTCAGGATTGGAATAATTCATTGCTCAGCGTGCGCTGAATCGTCCGGCATTGCTGTCTAGTATTGAACAACCGGAAAAGATTATTGCGGGGGCGGGGGGACGTTGCGGCGCTTGGAATGCGATCGCCCCGGGCTCTTTAAGACATCGGCAGGACTCTCGGAACGGGATTCTCTGCTGATCCGGCAAGCCGGACCCCGGGCGTGATCAAAAAGAGAGGCGCCGTTCGGCGCCTCTCCGAAGTCACTCAAAAAGCGGCCCTACTTCGGCTGCGACACGAGCCGGAGATAGGGTTTCAATGTTTTCCAGCCGCCTGGGTATTTCTGTTTTGCCTGTTCATCCGAAACCGAAGTGACGATGATGACGTCCTCACCCTGCTTCCAGTTGACCGGCGTAGCCACCTGATGCTTGGCGGTCAACTGCATCGAGTCCACTACGCGGAGCACCTCGTCAAAATTGCGGCCGGTCGTCATGGGATAGGTGAGCATCAGCTTGATCTTCTTGTCCGGTCCGACAACGAACACCGAGCGGACGGTCGCATTGTCCGCCGCAGTTCGCCCCTCGGCGGTTCCGCTGGCGCTGGGGTGAATCATGTCGTACAGTTTGGCGACCTTCAGATCAAAGTCGCCGATAATCGGATAGTTCACCGCATGGCCCTGGGTTTCCTCGATATCCTTGGACCATTTCTTGTGATCGGACACGGGATCAATGCTCAGACCGATCACCTTACAGTTCCGCGTCGCGAATTCCGATTTGAGACTCGCCATGTACCCCAGCTCGGTCGTGCAAACCGGGGTGAAATCCTTCGGATGCGAAAACAGAATGGCCCACCCGTTTCCAATCCATTCATGGAAGTTGATGGTTCCCTCCGTCGTCTCCGCGGTAAAATTGGGAGCTTCTTCTCCGATGTGGAGCGCCATATTCGTTTACCTCCTTGTAAAATTTTTTTTGCGATGACGAGGCCCGGGAATTTCCCAACGACCCCCGGGATCAATCTACCTTTACAGCGCGATCGTTTCAATCCGCTGGATTTCTTCGGTGGAGAGTGCCAGCTGTTCGGCCTGGAGGTCTTCTTTCATATGTTGCGGGCTCGTGGTTCCGGTCAACGGGAGCATCCCGATCTGCATGGCAAACCGAAAGATGACCTGCGCGGGACCCGTGCCCAACCGTTTGGCGATCGCGTGAATCTCCGGACTGGCAAAGACCTCCCTATTGGCGGTCAGGAGCGAAAAGCCCTGATAGATGATGTGATGGGCCCGGCAAATCTCCCTGACCTCTTGGTCCCATCCGAGCGCGGCATAACAGCGGTTTTGCACCACCATGGGTTTGAGCTTCGCCTGTTCACAAAGCTCGGCGAGTTGACCGGCCGTGACATTGCTGATGCCGATCATTTTAGTCTTCCCTGATTGACAGAGACCTTCCATGGCCGCCCACACCCCCCGATCCTCTTCCCCCAAGCCCCGCCGCGAATAAGGCCCGTGTAAGACATAGGAGTCCACGTACGCGGTGCCTAGGTGGGTCAACGAGCTGTCAAAGGACTGTCTGACCTGGGTGGTGAGATCGGCCGAGGCATCGTAGGGCGCTTGACCACCCTGGCCCCCATCCGGAGTAAACTTGGTCTGGAGAAACAGCGTGTCTCGCTTGATTCCTTTCTTCTCGAGCGCCTTGAGGGCCTCGCCCACCAGGGCCTCCTGGTAATGGATCAGTTGATTGGCCGTGTCGATGGCCGTGAAGCCGGACGCCACCGCCAACTCTACCAGTTGCGTCGTGGCCTCTTTTTTCCAGGCCGTGCCGTACATGAAAGAAGGAATCGGGACGTCATTATAGGCGGTCAGGGTCATAATGGTTTTCTATCATGTTTTCGAAATTCGGGAAATGTGGGCATGGTGATTATTGCGGATTTGCGCAATTGAGCAAGTCCGCAAGTGTCGCAAGAGGGTATCCGCGTCGACCGCTACGGCGCCGCGACGGTGGCGGCGGGCGCCGGCTTCTCCCGCAGCCGGTCGCGCACCTGCGTGGCGAGGATGAAGGTCGCGCCGAAGGCCATCACGCTGAGGAAGCCGAACGCCGCCCAATAGCCCAGTCCGGCCGAGAGGAGCGCGAAGATCGATGTGCTGATCGGAGAACCGATGCTTCCCAGCGTGTGCCAGACGCCGTAGAACCTTCCCCGCGCCTTTTCCGGCGCGATGTCCGATCCCAGGGTCTGCATGTTGCCGCCGGTGATGCCGTTGCTCACGTAGACGCAGAAGTAGGCCAGCATGAACATCTCGAAGGAGAGGTTCCGGTAAGCCGTCACGCTGATGAAAACCAGCGCGAACACGAGCAACGAGAATCCCGGCACCAGGGTGGCCTTGCGGCCGAAGCGGTCCATGATGTAGCCCGAGCAGAGCGTGATGGGGATGCCGAGTGCGGTCACGACAGTGGCGAGGACCCCGATCGTCTGCGGCTTCAGGTTGTAGGCGTAGGCGCCGTAGAGGTTGAGCTGGCCGGAGAAGATGGGGCCGCGCGTGAGCGAAGCAAAGAGCTGGGCGACGAAGAAGATGATCACCTGGAAGGTCAAGAGCGCCGCCAGCCCCTCACCCTCGCCGTCGGCCTTTTTCCGTCCGCGGCCGCCTTTCCGCCCCAATTCGGGAGCCGTTTCCTTCACCAGCTTGAAACTCGGGATGATGGCGATAAGCGAAAGCAGCGCATGCAGAAAAAAAGGCGCGCGGATGTCCCAGAAGCCCGCCATGAGCCCCCCGATGGCCGGAGAAAAGAGCCGGCCGGCGCTCTCCATCGCATGCATCGTCGTGATCTGGCGGCCGCGCTCCCGGTCCGCCCCGGCGTCGGCGATCATCGTGAGCCGGCCGAGGAGCCACATCTGCTGCCCGATCCCGCCGATGAACCGGTACGCGAGCAACTCCGGAAATGTCGTGGCCACGGCGGTCAGGATCGATGACAACGCGAGTACGAACGGGCCGGCAAGGACGACGCGGCGGCGGCCGATCCGGTCCATGAGCAACCCTATCGGAAAGCTCGACAGCGTGCTGCCGAGCTGGTTCACGATGATGACCAGGGAGGCGACCTCGAACGAGACGTCGAAGGACTTGGCGTAGACGGGGAGGACCGGAACGACGATCCCGGTGCCGACCGCGAGCGTCATGGCCGGGATATAGATCGAGAGAAAACTCTCGCGCGTGTAGACGCCGCGCTCCGCCTTACTCACAACTCGCCCTCTCTTCCCTACTGCCTATTGCCTGTCCCTATTTGCCCGTTGCCATGCGCTCGACGTCGGCGAGCGTGGGACCGTCCAGCCGGAAGGCGTGGAGCGGATTCCATTCCAATATCTCCATGGTCCGGACGCCGTGGATGTGAAAAGGGTCCCGGGCCGCGGCGCGATCGGCCTCGCTCCGGCTCGGGGCGAGCATGATGTAGATACCGTAGGCGCGATCGGCGGTCGGGCCCGAAAAGAGGAGTCGTCCCGCCCGGTGCTGGTCGGCCAGCCATTTGCGGTGGACTTCGGTATGGAGCTTTTGGAGTTCCTGTTTGCCGGTCTCCTTGGAAAGGACGATATACCACATGACCGTTTCTCCTCTCGTCTGGATTTGCTTTGAGAAGGGGGTTTATCACACTTTCGGAATTACGAAAATGCGAAAGTGTGGATGGTTGCGGATTTGCGCAATGGAGCAAGTCCGCAAGTGGCTTTGTTTTTTACTTTTTCCTTTTTACTTTTCCCCTACAACCGTTGCTCTGTCGGAATGAAGCGAATTTCGACGCGGCGGTTCAGCGCTGCCGCAATCCGATTGAGCATTGCCAGGGAATGGCCCTCGTACTCGGCGTCTTCAAGACGGCAAATCACCGATGCGGTAGTGCCGACTAGTCGTGCCAGTTGCCGTTGGCTGAGCCCGGCTTGGGTCCGTAGGGCAGTGATTTTGCGCGCGACCTGGTCATTAGCTCGCGCCGCCTCCAGATTGGCAAGCCGTTCCGGCTTACCTTCATAGTAGCGGCGATGGAGGATTTTCACCGCATCCGTGGTTGGTTTTCTTTTCGTTTTTGGCACGATCAGCCCTCCTTGTAAGTATGCCGTTCAGGATCCAGCTCGAATTTCCGTTTTCTCTGGATCGCCTCTTCGATTTCCTGCGGCGGCACTTCTCGCTCCTTGATAAGCCCGTGGGCAAGAACCGCGGTACCCCGTCCGTGAAAGAAGAAGAGCATGCGATAATTCATGCCCCGAAGCCCGACGCGGAGTTCGTAGATGCCGTCCCGCAAATAATCAGCTTCCGGACGACGTAGTTCATGGCCCAGATCCCGCAGCCGCTCGATACGTACCCGGCATTTGTCTTGCACCTTAGCAGGGAAACGGTCCAGCCAATCGAGCACGGGAACGGTCTTCGCATCCTCTTGGTAGAAGAGAACCGTAATCTTGGGCATGGCACTACGGTAAGCATGTTCGCATTATTGCGAACGTGCGTCAAGAACCGGCAAGAATCACGAGCGCGATGCCGATGGTTGCGGATTTGCGCAATTGAGCAAGTCCGCAAGGGTCATGGGAGGGATGAGACCGGGGATCGGTGTTGGCGTTTTCGAACCACCTCGTGCAGCTTCCTCCGCCACGCATTCCGCAGGTGTTCGTAGGGAGGAATTCTCAGAGTGAGCTTTAACGGCCGCTCCGCCGTAATTTTACATGTCAAAGCAGATGCCAAAGACATTATGACCCGATTCTGCTGAAAAAGTCTTCTGCCAAAACTGATGCCAAAATTTTTCGCTCACAAATGCCCCATAACCAACTTTCTCAGCACGGTTATCATTTTCATCATCCCGAATTTTTCGGAATAGGGGGTTTTTCAGCAGAATCATAAGTCATGCCTGGCCCTCAAATCACCCCTTTGAGCGGCCCGACCCTTAGACCAAAAAGAGGGAGGCAACCCGACCTGTTGCCTCCCTCTTTCGGTTACTTATGTAACGAGAAAACTACCAGCGCTTACGTCCGCCGTCGCGGTCACCGCCGCCATTGCCGCCGCCGAAGTTATCGCGCTTCGCCATCGGCTTGGCCTCGTTCACCACCAGAGTGCGGCCGTCGCATTGCGTGCCGTTCAGCGCCGAGATCGCCTTTTGGGCTTCGTCGCCTGACGACATCTCGACAAAGCCGAAGCCGCGGGATTGACCGGTGAACTTATCCGAGATCACGTTCGCGGATTGCACCGTGCCGTGCGCCCCGAAAAGTTCCTGCAAACGCCCTTCCGTTACGGAATAAGGCAAACCACCGACATATAATTTACTACCCATGTTCTCCTCCTAAAAGAGACTGTTATTGTCTTTGCCCCTGAGAATCTAACTGTAAATGCGGTAGAACATGGGTTTTTAAACTTACTAAAACCACGCCCTGGTCGGATTGCCATTTAGAGATCGTTCGCAAGGAGAGAGACTGACAAGAGGCCTTCAAATTTTAGGTTTTCCTCAGAAGGCCATATACTGAAGAAGATAGTGTACTGTACGTGTTCCCCAGGGTAATGTCAATCCCGATCCGAAATATTGTCACACTTTCACAGCCACATTTTGACGTTTCGACAATTGTCGAAACGTCAAAATGAAGGCGCGGCTTAAAAGCTGGCCCAGTTTCGGAAGGATTTATCCGCGTAGAGCTTCTCGACGTCCACTGGGACGGCGATCCTCCGGCTTTTCAGATATTCCCCGATCGGCCTGAGCGGCAGCCCCACGGCGGCGAGGTAATCCCCTTCGATCGATTCGATCAGCGCGCTCCCCTTCCCCTGGATCGAATAGGCGCCCGCCTTGTCGAGCGACTCGCCGCAGGCGAGATAGTCCTCAATCTCCTTATCCGAATATGGGCGCATCTTGACCGAGACCTCTTCCACGGTCCGGAGACCAGACCCGCCCAAGCCGTCCATGATGGCGACGCTCGTGAAGATCCGGTGAATCTTGCCCGACAGAGCGCGGAGGATCCTCCCGGCATCCTCTATCCCGTCGGGTTTTCCAATCTTTTCTCCGTCCAGGAGGATCATCGTGTCGCTCCCGATGACGATGCTTCGAGGGTTCTTCTTCGCGACCGATTCCGCTTTCCCGACAGCGAACTCCAGGGCTTCCTCTTTGGCGGTGCGATGGGGCGACAGATGTTCGTCAAAATCCGGGGCGATCACTTCGAAGGGCAAACTGAGAAGTTCTAAAATCTCGCGGCGGCGGGGAGAGGTGGAGGCGAGGATGATCATGAAAAGACGCGCTCGTGAACACTTTTGGAGCTTCTAGAACTGCAATTCGGAGGCGGAAGGCTGCTCAACCGCGGGGGCGTTGGACGCAAAGGCCAGAGAGAAGCTTCGCAAGCAATCCATCACATCATTGACGTTGTTCACCCGGACCATCTTGGAGCGCAGCTCCGCCGCGCCGCGGAAGCCTTTGCAGTACCAGGCCAGATGCTTCCTCATCCCGACAAAAGTTGCGTTTCCCCAGTGGTTCTCGAAAAGGCGGCTGTGCTCGAGGAGGACCCGGAAGCGCTCGTCCAATTCGATCGGGTCCGCGCGGATCGACAGTGGCCGCTCCGCGTGGAGCGCCTCTTTCACCGATTCCTTGGCGCGAAAGATCCAGGGATTTCCCTGGGCGGCGCGCCCCAGGAGAACGCCATCCACGCCGGTATCACGCACGCGGCGGCAGACGTCTTCCATACTTTGCAGATCGCCGTTTCCGAGGATCAAAGTCCCCGAGCCCTTTGCGACCCCGGCCGCGCGGGCGATCGCCTCCCAATCGGCGTTCCCCTTGTACATTTGCTTGAGCGTCCGGCCGTGCAGCGAGATGGCCGCCGGCCTTTCCGCCAGCAGCGTTTGAATCCAATCGTCGATAACGATGCGGTCGTAGCCGAGCCGGGTCTTGACCGAGACCGGGATGGGACGGCGCTTGCGAGGGATCTCGATCCCCCATCTCTGGCGGTTCGAGATCCGCACCTGCTCGACCAGCTCCGGGTGCAGCTTCAAATCGCTCAGGGCCTGCCCTTCGGACCAGTCCCGGATCCCCTCGACGGCGGCCCTTATAATGGAGCGGGCCAATTCCGGGGTCAGGATCAGCCCCGCCCCGCTCCCGCTCGCCGCGACCTTCTTCGCCGGGCAGCCCATGTTGATATCCAGGCCGTCGAATCCCAGCTCCCCGACGATGTGGGCGACCTGGTAGAACTTCTCCGGCGTGTGGCCGTAGATCTGCGCTACGACGGGCCGCTCGATCTCGGAATAGGCCAGATCGCGGATGAGCGTGTGGGGCGCGTGGAAAGCGGTCTCGACGTTGACGAACTCGGTCAGGATCAGATCGGGGCGGCCGTGCTTCGCCGCGATGAAGCGGAAAGAGGCATCGGTCACTCCGTCCATGGGCGAGAGACCGATGATGGGTTTATTTATTTTTTGCCAGAAGGTCATGATGGAAAGATTCTAGGTGATTTTATCGGCCGGCGCAAAGACCACCCCTGCATCTCTAATATCCTTCCTTGGGGAACCAGCCCCCGCGCCGGAGCAGCCCCTTCAAATAGAGGATCTGCCCGGTTCCTTGCAGCATGCTCACCAGGATGCTCATGAGGCGGACCTCGACCGTCGGCAAGGGCTTGAACTGCGGCTCGTTGAGGACGCGGTCGAGCTCCTGCGGAGTGACTTTCAGCAAGTAGGCTTTGATGTGCTCGAAGACGACGTCGTGGTAGTCGAGGAGCGTTTTCGCGTCCGGAGACCTGAATTTCGCCACCATCTCCCGCGTGTGAGTGAGCCCGGTCCCGTAGTCGGAGGCGACGGGCGGCATGTTGAAGCGGGCGTGCCAGCCCTCGTCGATCCAGGCGTGCTTTCCGCCGGAAAGCCGGCAGATCTGGGAGTCCTGCGTGCGGGTGGCGCGCCAGGCGAGCCACCCGATGGGCGGGTGCGGCTCGCGGACCAGCTCCTCAGGAGTCATATCCTTGAGCGCGAAGTGAAGCGTTTCCTGCACTCTTTGATATCCATCCAAGAAAACCCCGGCTCCTTCCATGGCACCCTCCTTATATAAAAGAAAATTTAACCGGAAGATTCGCCAGCAATCCTATTGAAAGAGAAAGCGATAGGCAATAGAGGCCGGCCGAGGCGGGAGCGCATAGCAACGCGAAGCTATTTAATTTTACTGCCGGTTCCAATGCGGACAATCGGGTAAAACACTCAACGCATCGAGGGGGCAAATTTCGTCATCTTGCCAAATTTTTGTACGCGGCTTTGCTGATCACAATTTTTCTCTTTACCCTAATGACCAAATAAAGAAACACTTTTTATCGCGCGTGACGGCCGCAAACAAAGTGGCATGCTTATTGCCCCTCAATCCCCCGAATCATCATCCGAGCTTGCCCGATCAATAATCGATTGAGGAGGATTGCGGTGTTCTCTCTCTTCCGCCGTAAAAGTTTTTTGACCGGCCATGCCTCCACTTCCGTGATCGACGCGGGCTGCGAGATCTCGGGTTGCATCCGCTTTGCGGGAACCCTCGTCCTCAACGGAAGGCTCGCGGGCGAGCTCATCCTGGCGGACACGCTCCTGGTCGGAGATCAGGGAGTGATCGAGGCGAACGTCCAGGTCGGCACCGCCATCATCAACGGAGAGATCAAAGGAAATATCGTGGCCCGCGAGCGCGTCGAATTGCGCGGTTCGGCGCGGATTTTCGGAGACGTCGAGTCGCCGCTCCTGGTCCTGGAGGAAGGCGTCCTGCTCGAGGGGCGCTGCCGGATGACCGGCCGGGAAGGACGGGAACCGGTGAAGCCTCAGCGAAGAGACGGCCCGCAGCCCGTCGAGGAGAATCCTCTCAAGCAACGAATCTATGGCTAGAGGCTCCATTCTCATCGCGACGGTCGGGAATACCGGCAAGAGCACGAGTCCCCACCTTCACTATGAGCTGCGACTGAACGGAATTCCCATCGATCCCCGCCGCCAGTTTCTGCAATCGCGCAGCGCCGTCGAAAGTGACCCTAACGGGTAGACAGGCTCACGCCTTGAAAGGGATGAAGATTTCATAATTCATCCCTCATCATTCATCCTTCAGGTAGGGCGGTCCCCGAGGCCCAACGGAATCAGGAGATTTTTTCCTGATTGAAAAACGGCCCACTTCCGCGGCCGGATTTCACAGTAAAAAACTCGCGTCGAAGCTCTCTTGTCTGCGACGCTACTAATTGTGTCCGTATCGGGTAAACACCAGAGCGGAACTAGAGTACAAAAACCAAGATTTCTTAAAACTTACCGATATCGTTGTCTTTTTTTTGCCGATGATCTAGGCAATTCGTTCAGAACGGCTATTTTCAGGCCTTCAGGCATTTACCCGGAGGACTTATTCACAATTTATCCACAATTTCAGTGAATATCCGGCAGTTGATTATTTTGACTTTAAGATTTGAAAGTCAGCGAACATAAAACACTTTTTTTGAAAGCGGCCATCCTGCGGCGAAAAGAATGACCGCGTTCAGAACGCGTTGAAGATTCGCGCGCTGTTTCTGAATGAGAAGTCAGATGGGGGTTCGCTTGAGTTGAATCAATTCGATTCGATAACCGTTCGGATCTTCAATGAACGCGATTTCGGAGCCGCCGAACTTCATCGGGCCCGGCTCCCGCACAATTTTTCCGCCTTTGGCCCGCAACGCCTCGCAGGTTTGGTAGATATCGCTCACGCCGACCGCGAGATGGCCGAAGGCGTTGCCGAGATCGTATTGGTGGGTGTCCCAGTTGTAGGTGAGCTCGATGACGGCGGCATCGCTTTCGGAGCCGTAGCCGACGAACGCGAGCGTGAAGCGGCCGTCGGGATAGTCTTTTTTCCTCAGAAGCTTCATCCCGAGGAGATCGCAATAAAACCGGATCGATTCCTCCAGGTCGTTGACCCGGATCATGGTGTGGAGAATTTTCATAACTCACCCCGCATACCCAAGGACATAAGCCGAGCTTATATCCTTGGAAGTAAAAAGGCAAAAGTAAAACAGGATCATCAGGAATTTCGTCAGAAGTCTTCTTTTTACTTTTTACTTGAACCTTTTTACTTATTTTGACCGCTTGCAAAAGCCCGAGGGGCATAGTTAAAGTTGAAATTACTCCAGAAAATCAGAGTGAGGAAATAAGTTATGGCTGAGAGTTTGAAACCCCGCAGCTCGGCGATCACCGACGGCCCGAGCCGGGCGGCGGCCAGGGCGATGCTCAAGGCGGCCGGATTCAAGGACGAAGATCTCGCCCGCCCGATCGTGGGAGTCGCCAACACCTGGATCGAGATCGGCCCCTGCAATCTTCATCTGCGCCGCCTGGCGGCCAAGGTAAAAGAGGGCATCCGGGCGGCCGGCGGCACCCCGATGGAATTCAACACGATCTCGATCTCCGACGGCATCAGCATGGGCGCGGAGGGGATGAAGTGCTCGCTCGTGAGCCGCGAGGTGATCGCCGACTCGATCGAGCTCGTCGCCCGCGGCAACCACTTCGACGCCATGGTCTGCCTCTCGGGCTGCGACAAGACGAACCCCGGCGTGGTGATGGCCCTGGTGCGGCTCAATATTCCCAGCCTCGTCCTCTACGGCGGCTCGATCGCCCCCGGCCGTCTCGGCGAGCGCGATCTCACCATTCAGGACGTATTCGAGGCGATCGGGGCCCAGGCCCGCGGCAAAATCAGCGCCGCGGAATTGAAGGCGATCGAGGACACCGCCTGCCCGGGGGCGGGCGCCTGCGGCGGGCAGTTTACCGCCAACACGATGTCTACGGTGATGGAGTTCCTCGGCATCTCGCCGCTGGGGTCGAACGGCATCCCGGCCGTCGTGGAAGAAAAAGATCAGGCCGCCTTCAACGCCGGAAAGCTCGTGATGGAGCTCCTGCGCCGCGATCTCCGGCCCGCCGAGATCATTACCCGAAAGTCGATCGAAAACGCCATCGCCTCCGTGGCCGCGACCGGCGGCTCGACGAACGCGGTCCTCCACCTCCTGGCGATCGCGCGCGAGGCCGAGATCGAATTGAATATCGACGACTTCGACCGGATCAGCGACAAGACGCCGCTCATCGGCGATCTCAAGCCCGGCGGCCGCTTCGTCGCCAACGATCTCTATCGAGCGGGCGGAATCCAGCTCGTCGCCAGGCGACTCCTCGAAGGCGGCTTCATCCACGCGGAGACGCCGACCGTCACCGGCAAAACGATCGGCGAGGAGGCGCGGAAAGCGACGGAGACCAAGGGCCAGGAGGTGGTGCGTCCCCTTTCCAATCCCCTCAAGCCCACCGGCGGATTGGTCATTCTTAAGGGGAACCTCGCGCCGGAGGGATGCGTTGTGAAGGTCGCAGGCGAAGAGCGGATGCTCTACCGGGGTCCGGCGCGCGTCTTCGACCGTGAAGAGGATTCCTTCCAGGCGGTCCAGAAGGGCGAGATCAAAGCCGGCGACGTGGTGGTGATCCGCTACGAAGGACCCAAGGGCGGTCCCGGAATGCGCGAGATGCTCGCGGTCACGGGCGCTCTCGTCGGCGCCGGTCTGGGAGATTCCGTGGCGCTCATGACGGACGGCCGCTTCTCCGGCGCCACGCATGGGCTCATGGCCGGCCACGTCGCGCCGGAGGCGGCGAGCGGAGGGCCGATCGCGGCGCTGCGCGACGGGGACATGGTGAAGTTCGACATCGCGGCGCGGCGTCTCGACGTGGATCTCTCCGACGAAGAGATCCGCGCGCGGCTGAAGAATTGGAAAGCGCCCGCGCCCCGGTACACCAGTGGCGTCATGGCCAAATATGCCCGGATGGTTTCGTCCGCGTCCGAGGGCGCCATCACCCGATAGGAGGGTCCATGGCAACTAAAAAATACCAGAAGATCCATTTTCCACTGAGCAAGCTCAAAGGGCGTGAGTTTCTCTCGCGACCGATCGGCTGCAAGGCGATAGGCTTCAGCCTGGTCCGATTCAAGCCGGGCGAGGGGGCGCAGCATACGCACCGCCATCGGGTGCAGGAAGAGATCTACATGGCGCTCAAGGGAACCGGAACGATCATCCTCGACGGACGCCGCCATTCCATGCCGGAGGGAACCATCGTCCGGGTCTCCCCACCGGTTTACCGCGCGATCGGCAACGACTCGAAGCGCAACGCGATCTTCCTGGTTATGGGCGGCGTGGCGCCGAAGAAGTTTCCGCCGGGCGGACGGACGCTCTTCGGCGATGGCATCCCGGACCGGAGCCGCGTCCCCAAGTGGGGTAAGCGCTAGCTGCCGTGTACCAGCCGCACTTTTACAAAACGATCGATCGAGATTCCATCGCCCATGAAGTAAAACAAGAGGGCTTCGACCCGCTCCCGATCAACGACCCGCCCGGCCATGTTTATCCCGCCCATCGCCATCCGACGACCAAGCTCCTGGTATTTTTAAAAGGCAGCATGGAGGTCGAGGTCACGGGTCAAAAGTACAGTTGCCGGCCCGGTGACAAACTGGTTATTCCCGGCAACTTCGAGCACTCCGCGGTCGTGGGCCCTGAGGGCTGCCTCTTTTTCTGGTCAGAAAAGCTTTAGGATATTCCCTGCCACTAATCGCGGTAGGGGAGTACAGAGCCCGGCTGACAGCCTGGGTTTAGGGTCGATCTCTTGACCCGACAAGACGAAATACACGGAAGTAGCTTTCAGCCATTGCCGTTATCCATGATCGATTTGTTCTTTACAACTCAGTGCGATCATTATAAAAACCGGCAAGTGGGTTAAAATTCAAAATGTGCTACACGGAAGTGAGGCCGTACTACACGGAACAAGAGATTCATAGTTAGACAGCCGATCGAAACGTCATGGCTTTGAAGAAGATCCCGTACCGCAGGGCTTCGGCACTCATCAAGCACTACTTGTCAACCGACGAGGATCCGGAGACAGTTGAACTGATTCGTCAAATGCGACCGGCTCGAGTACGTCGCTACTTAACGCGGAGCGAGTTGGAAGCAGTGTGCCGTTGGAAGTCTACCCGTGCAATTCGATACATTAAGAGCAACAGCGATACACTGGTTCAACGCGCAACGCGGAGGGCTCTCACGACCCGAAGTGAACGGCATCGGCTCGAAGAACTTCGTACCTTGCGAGGGGTCTCGGTTCCGATGGCATCGGCTATCTTGATGCTCCTCAATCCCACCAGGTACGGAGTGATCGACATCCGGGTGTGGCAGCTGCTTCATCAACTTGGCGCAGTCGCGAAGAAACCCAAAGGTGTTGGCTTCAACTTCAACAATTGGTATCAATTCCTGATGATCATCAGGCACTTCAGCAAGAAGTTCAGCGTCAGTGCTCGAAACGTGGAAAGAACGTTGTTCCTTGCGCACAAAAAGTACCAAAAGGGTCGCTTGTACCAACAATACGCGGCTGTCTAACAGCAACTGGAGCGGACGGGTGGCGACTGGTAGTAACGGAAGGAAGTCACCGGCAGTTCAAGCACGGTACAAAGCCGGGTCGCGTAACCGCGAGTGGTCATCCGGGCGACGACATGCCGAAGGGCACACTCGCGTCAGTAATGCGACAAGCCGGGCTCAAAGGAGTGAAGCGATGAAAAAGTTACAGTATTTGGTTCGTATTAACAAAGATCCCGACAGCGATTGGGGAGCCTCAGTGCCCGACCTACCCGGATGTGTTGCAACCGGAAAGACAATTGATTCGGCCATTCGGCGCATTCAAGGCGCCATCGCACTTCACCTCCGTGGCTTACGCGAGGATGGCATCAAAGCACCACTCCCACGACATCGCTCGGTTGCTCCGAGGCGCACACACCGACTGGTGGATTTTTACGCGACGGTCGAGGTTGCGGCCTAACCTCTCGCTTCAGACCGACCGCTAACAGCGACGGCTGAGCGATGCGTTGAGCCCGCAGCAAAAGGTAGGGCGAACAATTTACCAAAAAAACGACCCGACTCTACGAAACTCCTTTTCCGCGGCCCTGGCCTGGGGCACAACGCGAAGGAGGTCCGGGAGCAGAGGGAGAAGGCCTCGAACGGTCCCGCCGAGGAGCCCGAAGCTTTTCTCCTTTCCCTCGTTCCACTCAAGCCCGTACGCCTCGCGCAGCGGCTCCGGCAAAAGTCCCACGGTGATAAACGTGGAGAGGGGACTCCCCGCTCTGAGAAGCCAGGGACGGGGATAAAGAATCTCCCGCGCCAAAAGGCGCGCGGTGGGACCGACGGAGATCGCCCCATGCTCCATCATCCCTTTCAGATAGGCCTGAAAGGCTTCCAGCGAGAGCGGAATCGCCTCTTCCGGAATGGCGAAGAGCCGGGCGAGCTCTTTGGTCTCGTCGTAGTATCGACTCTTTTCCTCAGGAGAAAGAGGCCGGACAAACCGGTCGTAGGTCACCAGGGCCGAGTCCACCAGAGTGGCATGAACCCAGAAGAGCAGCTCCGGGTCCCGGGCGTCGTAGCTGAAATCACCCGGCGCTTTTGCCGTGGAACCACTTCGCACGGCCCGATGGATTTCCTCCACGCGCTTGAGAGATGCCTCGGCATGGGCCGGTTCATCGAAGACGATGGACCACATGGTGTTCATCGTACGGTTCAGCCGGCGCAACGGATCTTGCCGAAAGGAGCTGTGCTCCGCGACGCCCCGAGCGACTTTGGGATGGGCCATCTGCATGAGCAGCGCCCTCCCCCCGCCCAAGAGCAGGACCAGCTCGCGGTCCACGCGCCAGATCATGCTGTCGGAGGAAAAGAGAGAGCCTGAAGCCGTATTGCTCATCGCCTTACGACTTTATCACGGGCTAACAGGTTAAAACATGCGGTAGCGCCGGAGCTCCGGCATGCGCGCGGCAATGACCGCCACCACCACCAGACATCCTACCCCACCGCTCACCACGGAAAAAACCGGACCGGCCACGGCCGCGACGAGGCCCGATTCGAGCATGCCGATATGGTTGGAGGCGCCCACGAAGATGCTGCTGATGGAGCTGATCCGGCCGCGCAGATGGTCGGGAGAGACGATCTGGATCGTCGTCCGGCGCGTCACTACGTTGATCTGATCGGCGATGCCCGAGAGCGTGTAGAAAAAAAGCGCGAGCGGGAAAGAGGTGGAAAAGCCGAAGAAGATCGTGGTCAGGCCGAAACAGGCCACGCCAATCAGGAGGGCGCGGCCCGTGTTCCTGATCGGCGGCAGCACCGCTAAAGTAAGCGAGGTAAAAAAGGCCCCGACCGCCTGAGCGGAGTTGAGGAGGCCGTAGCCGCTCGGACCCACGTGAAGGATCTCCTTGGCATAGATGGGCAGCAAAGCCTGGGCCCCGGCGAAGATCACGGAGAACATGTCCAGTGACATGGCGCCGAGAAGGACCTGGTTATTCCACACGAATTTGATGCCCTCCCCTATGGCCGCGAGGCTCAAGGCGCTCCGCTCGCCCGGCACCTGGCGAATGCGCACGAGAAGGAGCAGCAGCAACGAAGCCAGCAAGAGCGCCATGTACACCACGTAGGCGGCAGCTATTCCAGAGGCGGCGATCACGAAGCCCGCTATCGCGGGCCCGACGGCCATGGAGAGCTGGACCAGGGCCGAGTTGAGCGTGACTGCGGTGGCAAAATTCTCGCGCGGCACCAGAAGGGGGAGCAGAGACTGGCCCGACGGCTGTTCCAGCGCCCCGATGAGTTTGAAGGCCAGGACGAGGCCGTAGATGAGCGTGAGACGGACGGTCCCGGTGAACGTCGCGAAAAAAAGCAGCGCCGCGAGGAGCAGGAGCAAGGGCTTCGTGGAGAGGATGATCTTCCGCCGGTCGTAGCGATCGGCCAGTATCCCGCCGAAAAGGCTCAACCCCAAAGAAGGGAGAAAGCGGACCAGGCCCAGAACGCCCAACTGGAGCGCGGAGCCGGAGATCTCGTAGACCTGCCAGACCACGGCCGCGTCGAAGAGGTTGGTCGCGGTCGTCGAGCAGAATCGGCTGGAAATAAAAAAGCGATAATCTCTGTTGCTGAGCGTAGCGATCAGGTGGTGCCTGCGCTCGGGCTTGGAAGCGTCCACGCTCAAAAAATTTACCTTAGAAGTTGCCGGAGGACGTATTCGAGGATGCCGCCGTTCCTGTAATAGTCGATCTCGGCAGGGGTATCGAGCCGGCAAATCGCCTGGAATTCTCTGACCTGACCGCCTTCCTCCCTCGCCCTCACCGCCACAGTCTGCCCCATCTTGAGATCGCCCGCGATGCCCGCGATGTCGTAGAATTCAAAACCCGTGAGCCCGATGGATTTGGCGCTCTCCCCCGGCTGGAACTGGAGCGGCAGGATTCCCATGCCGATCAGGTTCGTGCGATGAATCCGCTCGTAGCTCTCCGCGATGGCCGCTTTGACGCCGAGGAGCCGCGGTCCTTTCGCCGCCCAGTCGCGGGAAGAGCCCGAGCCGTACTCCTTGCCCGCGATGATGAGAAGCGGAACACCCTCTTTCTGGTATTCAATCGAGGCGTCGT
>Ga0080064_1002116_pt3 | contig 21831 bp, 13 predicted proteins | sample Subgrocontami54m_FD_69260 | JGI IMG/M metagenome (GOLD analysis project Ga0080064, IMG submission 69260) | Subsurface groundwater microbial communities from S. Glens Falls, New York, USA - GMW46 contaminated, 5.4 m (SPADES assembly) (version 2) ...
ACCTCGACCGAGGCGCCGGAGGGCAGACCGGTATCCCCGTACCGAACCGCGATCTCATAGGAAAGCCGCGTGCCGACGCAGCGCTGGTGGTTCTTCACGCCGAAGCGCAGCGTCACTTTGCCGCGGCCCTCAAGGGCCGGCACGGCCTCCGCCAGGATCTGCTCGTCGAGCGGCGCGTCCCCTACCCGGTCGTTGCGCGCGACCCCGCAGCGGCGGGGCCGGGTGCCGGAGGGATCCGGGTTGGCCAGCAGGGCCGACCAGTCAATCGTGGCCCATTTCGGGTGCTGCTGCGCTTTGGGTTTCACCTTGACCAAATCAATCCGGCCGATCAGCTCGTCGAGCGAGCGGTAGCCCATCCGTGAGAGCTCCCGGCGGACCTCCTCCGCCACGAAGGTGAAGAAGTTGACCACCAAGTCCGGCGGGCTCTTGAATTTGAGGCGCAGCTTCGGGTCCTGCGTCGCCACGCCGACCGGGCAGGTGTTCAGATGGCACTGGCGCACCATGCAGCAGCCGGCCGCCACGAGGGCCGCCGTGCCGAAGTTGTACGACTCCGCGCCGAAGAGGGCCGCCATCAGGATGTCCCGGCCGCTCTTCATGCCGCCGTCGGTCCGGACCACGATCCGGCCGCGCAGGTCGTTCATCACGAGGACCTGCTGCGTCTCGGCCACCCCGAGCTCCCAGGGGGATCCGGCGTTCTTGATGGAGGAGATGGGGCTGGCCCCCGTGCCGCCGTCGTGCCCGGCGATATGGACCACATCGGCGTAGCCCTTGGCGACGCCGGCGGCGATCGTGCCGACGCCGGCCTCGGCCACCAGCTTCACGCAGACGGTCGCCTTGGAGTTGGCCTGCTTTAAGTCGTAGATCAGCTGCGCCAGGTCCTCGATGGAGTAGATGTCGTGGTGCGGCGGCGGAGAGATGAGCGTCACCCCCGGCACCGAATGGCGCACGCGGGCGATCTCCTCCGACACCTTGTGGCCCGGCAGCTGGCCCCCCTCGCCCGGCTTGGAGCCCTGCGCGATCTTGATCTCCAGCTCCCGCGCGGAGGCCAGGTACTCCGGCGTCACGCCGAAGCGGCCGGAGGCCACCTGTTTGATGCCACTGCAGGCGGAATCGCCGTTGGGAAACGGTTTGAAGCGGGCCGGGTCTTCCCCGCCCTCGCCGGAGTTGGACTTGCCGCCGATCCGGTTCATCGCGATCGCGAGGCACTCATGGGTCTCTTTCGAAAGGGCGCCGTAGGACATGCCGGCCGTGCAGAACCGCTTGCGGATATGTTCAACCGCTTCCACCTCTTCAAGGGGGACCGGCTTCCGGTCGGAGGAGAACTCCAGCAGGTCCCTCAAGGCCACCGGCTCGCGGGTGTTCACGAGATCGGCGTATTTCTGGTAGTCCTCCCATCGGCCGGAGTGGACCGCCTCATGGATCGCGTCGAGCACCGGCGGGTTGAAGGCGTGCAGCTCCCCGTCGCGCCGGTAGCGGTAGAACCCGCCGGGGTCCAGAGAAATGCCAACGGTACCAGGTACCGGTTCTTCCTGCTTGGTACCTGGTACCGATTTTGGATACGCGCTCGCGTGCAGCGTGAGGACATCCTTGGCCAGCAGGTCGAACCCGACGCCGCCGATGCGGGAGACGGTGCCGGTAAAGCAGGTTTCGATGACCTCCCCGCTCAGGCCGATCGCTTCAAAGATCTGGGCCCCCCGGTAGCTGGAGACGCAGGAGATCCCCATCTTCGACATGATCTTGAGGATGCCGTCCTCGATCGCCTTCTCGTAGTTGGCCCAGGCCTGGTCGAGCGTCACCCCCTTGAGCGTGCCGGTGGAATGAGCCCAGGCGATCGCTTGGGTTACGCCGTAGGGATGGATGGCCGCCGTGCCGTAGCCGATCAGCAAAGCAAAATGATGCATATCCCACACCTGCGCTGTTTCACAAATGATGGAGGCCCGCATCCGCTTGCCCTGCCGGATCAGGAAATGGTGCACCGCCCCCGCCGCCATCCAGACCGGGATCGCCGCGTTAGCTGCGTCCATCCCTTTATCGGTCAGGATCAGGATCGTGCAACCGGCGTCCACCGCGGCGGAGGCCATGCTGCAGAGCCGGCGGATCCCCTTCTCCAATCCGCCGGGGCCGGCATCGGCCGGGAACAAGATGGGGATCCGGACCGATCGGAAAGCCGGGTCGGTCAAGCCCTCCACCCATTTCATCTCCGGCTCGGAGAGGACCGGCGAGGCGAACTTGATCCACTTGGCGTGCTCCGGGGTCTCTTCCAGCATCGAGCCGCGGGCGCCGAGGGCCGTGTTCAGCGACATCACCAGCCGTTCCCGCAGCGGGTCAATCGGAGGGTTGGTCACCTGCGCGAACATCTGCTTGAAATAGGTCGCCAGCACCCGCGGCCGGGTGGAGAGGATCGCCAGCGGCGCGTCGTCCCCCATGGAGCCGACCGCTTCTTTGCCGGTCTCCGCCATCGGCTTCAGCATGAACTGCAGGTCCTCCTGCGTGAAGCCGGAGGCCTTGAGCGCGCGGACGAGGGAATCAAAATCGGTACCAGGTACCGTTCCGGTACCCGGTACCACCGGAACCGTCACCGCCGGCTTGCCGTCGTTCAGGTGCAGCAGGTCGGGGCGCAGGATGTTGGAATGCAGCCAGGCGGCGTAGGGCTTGTGCTCGGAGAGCTCCTTCTTGATGTCGGCGTCCCGCAGCAGCTTCTTGCGGACGGTGTCCACCGCCAGCATCTGCCCGGGCCCCAGCCGGCCGGACTCGATCACCTGGGCGTCATCCAAATCCACGATGCCCACCTCGGAGCCGACCACCACCAGCCCGTCCCGGGTCACCTTGTAGCGGGAGGGGCGCAGGCCGTTGCGGTCCAGCGTGGCCGCGGCGACCAGGCCGTCGGTGAAGGCCAGCGCCGCCGGGCCGTCCCACGGCTCCGACAAGCAGGCCAGATATTCGAAAAAGGCCTTCGTCTTCTGGTCCATGCCCGGCATGTTCTGCCACGCTTCCGGCACCAGGATCGTCATCGCGTGCAAAAGGTCGGTGCCGGAGGCCACCAGCAGCTCCAGCACGTTGTCCAGCATGGCGGAGTCGGAGCCCCCCTTCTGGATCACCGGGAAGAGGTCCTTGATCCGGTCGCCCCAGACCGGCGAGGAAAGCTCCGGCTCCCGGGCCCGCATCCAGTTCTGGTTGCCCAGCAAGGTGTTGATCTCGCCGTTGTGGCCCAGGAAGCGGAACGGCTGCGCCAGGATCCAGTTGGGGAAAGTGTTCGTGGAATAGCGCTGGTGGAAGACGGCAATCGCCGTCTCAAAAGAGGGGTCGGTCAGGTCCTCGTAGAAGCGGTTGAGCTGGGGTGCGACCAGCAGCCCCTTGTAGACGATGGTCCGGCTGGAAAAAGAGGGGATGTAGGCCCCTTCCAACCGCGCTTGCGCGAAGGCCCGCTCGATGAGGCGGCGAACGTAGTAAAGCTGGCGCTCAAAAGAAGCAAAATCCGTACCAGGTACCGAGACGGTACCCGGTACGGTTGCTCTACCGAGCAACAAGTGCTGGATCGCCGGCATCGTAGCGAGGGCCTTCTCCCCGAGCACGTCCGGGTTGACCGGCACCTCCCGCCAGCCGCAATGGATCAGCCCCTGCTCCCGCACGATCCGGTCGGCGATCCCCTTGGCCGCCGTCCGGTTGCTGGGGTCCTGCGGCAGGAAGAAAACACCCACGCCGAGATCCTGCGGATTTGCTTTCGCACCGTTGTTTAGCCGGGCCAGCTCCCGGGCAAACAGCTTGCGCGGGATCTGCGTGAGGATCCCCGCCCCGTCGCCGGTCTTGGCATCAGCCGAGACGGCCCCCCGGTGCGTGACGCAGCAGACTCCCTGCACCGCCATCCGCAGGATGCGGTGGCTGGGCCGGCCGGAAACGTCCGCCACGAAGCCGACGCCGCAGGAGTCCTTCTCGAACTCCGGGCGCCACAGTGTAGGTGTTTGAGTGTTCATAGACGGAAAAGGCAAGGCCGAGTCGGTCTGGGCCTTGCCGCGTGGATTTAGATTAGCACCCTGCCGTCGGAAAATCAACTTACGCGAAGATCGCATGGACCCAGCGTCCGGTTTCGTCCTGAAAAGTCAAGACACCCACGACCGGACCGATCTCCCTGCCCCACAGCTTTTCATTGACCGCGACGGCGTAGACCCAGGAGGGGCGCAGCTCCTCCACCTCTTCCAACACCCCCAGCTCGATGACTGCCGGGTGGTCACCCTGCAGCTTAGGCTTAACACCTCTGGTTTGCCGGATGATCACCGAGATCTTTTCAAATTCCGAATCGCGCGCCAGCGGCTTCACGTCGAAGAAGGTCCCTTTCAGCCGGTCCTTCTCCCGGTTCAACCGTTCAGCCACCTTCAGCTCCCAGACGGCCTGTTCTTCCGGCGCCTCGGAAGTCACATAGGCCGTCACTTGCCGCTGGTCCGCCGCGGCGGGCGCCGGCACCACCCACACGCGCGGCGCCAAATTCCGCTCCTTCAGCGTGTTGATCCAGCCCAACCGGTTCTGCTTCGCCAGTACCTCGGCGTACCGGTTCATGAATAACTCCAACGACTCAAACTCCGCCGCCTGCTCCATCCCGGCGGCGGGGCCGGCATTGCCGGGCTCAGGGACAATGCCGAGAAACTTTAGCTGCAATCTCCCCCCGTTGGTATCTTTATCGGTGATCTCTCCCCTGATCCGGACCCCTTTCCATTCCTCAAGAGAGGCGTGCGAATGCTTTCCCACAACAGCCGTCACCGTGGACATCGGCACAAAAACCGGAACCTTCCCAAAATGCCCGCGCAATCCATATCCGTCGGCCCGGCTGATCTCAGCTTCAACCTCGCCGTCCGTCTGGCTGAGAACTTGAAGGCGCTCCTGCATATCGGCATCCCAGACACCGAACATCAACCGAAGAGATCGCTGGTTTCCCTTTTTCTCAATTTCGCTGTGGATAAGCCGGGCCTCAAACTCTCCCAGCCCCCAAAGACCCCAAAGCTGGTCTTCGTAGGAGGAGGCCAAGACATTGGGGATGAACCCTTTGAACGGCCTGCCATCCGGCGCAACTGTCAAAACGACGGCTCCCCGGCCTTTCGGATGCAGCGACAGGACGCGAACCTTGTAGATCAAGCCGGGTTTGAAGTCTCGCTGTTGGTATGACTGAAGATACAGAAAGCTCAGAGAATCCGTCGCGGCTAAGGTTTCATCTAATCTCCGCGCCTCCTCCATCTGTTTTCGGAAATCCTCTTTATTCACGACATCAAATCTTAAATTGAGCCTATTCTTTCCGGGATCAAAGGAGGAGGCCGCCACTCGAACGGGGATCCGCCTGATCCTTCCAAGGAGTTCCGACTCTTTGCGAGAGAACCCGAGGTCTCGTTTTTCAATGATCCCTTCCAGAAACCTGCCGTCATCGGCTTGAACGTGGAGCACGACGAGGGGGGCGCCGCCGGGATACACACGAGGATGCCGGGCCTCCATCTCCCTGCCAACGGGGAACTGTTTGAGGTATTTCTCAAGACTCTCTTTCTGCTCCACCCCGGCGGAGGGAGTAGCAGGCAAAGGCAGCTCGATCTGATAAGCCGTCCGGTTGGCAATGAGGGAGTTGACCGCGAATTGGTAGGTGGTCGCAACCCGTTTGCCGCCCATTCGGTCGTAGAACTGCTGTGCCTGGGGATTGTTGAACGATTCCCAGATCACCTGGCGAACCGACGGCTCCCTCGCCGCCGCCGCGGCCGATAAGACCGACTCGAAGAGGAGCCGGCCGATCCCCTTGCTGCGCCATTGTCCATCCACGACGTTGTAGGGGATATAAACGGTTCCCCAGCCGGGTCTTTCGACCATGTCATCTCCGCGGGCGGCGCTGATAAAACCGACCAGCTCTCCGGTGTCCCGGTCCCGCGCGGCAATCCCAAACTCCCCCTCAGGATATTGAGCTTTCAGGCGGGGAGCCGCTTTCAGGTCTCCCGGTAAGCCCATCTGCTTCAGCAGCTCTACGATGCGGGGTGTCTCCCGGTCAACCAGGCCGGCCGTGAGCGGCTCGAGAAGGATCCCGTCCAGCGCCCGTTCACGAAGCCGGCCGAAGCGCGGGCCGGCTTCGCCCGCCAACGCGAAATCCCCCTTTGCGTTTTCCACCAGCAGAAATTCGCCGGATTTTTCCGAAAGCAGTTTCCCGACCTGCTCCACCCCCCGGTTGACCGGAGAATCCAAATCGGCGATCTCGAGACCCTTCCGCCAACCGATGCGGTCCGCGAGCAGGGCGGCGGTCTCCCCGCCATAGACCTTCCACTTTGCCGAATCCTTCGGATTCCACGCGTTCTCTTCCATCCCGGCGGCGAGCAGGGCCTCCGCGGGAGAGCTATCCACGGCCTGCTGTTTTCGCAGGGCATAAGCGGGGTCGGGCAAAATGAAGCTGCAGATCAGGGAAAGGGCGAGAAAACGGGGAAAGGGCCTGTTGATCGGCATTTTAGGTTGAAATCTGACTATCTGTTATTTTTTTACTTCGACGGTGCGGCGGGCGAGGACCACGGTGACGCGGCCGATCCGCGAATTGATCTTGGCCAGCAGCGGGATGCGGTCTTCATCGGCGCTGAACCAGACGCGGGCGGTGGCGCCGTAGAAAAAGGGCACCGGGTAGGCCAGCTCCACCTGGCCCTCGACGGCCGGCCAGTAGCCGGAGTTGCCGATCCGGATGATTCCGGCTTGCACCACGGTGCCGTTCAAGGACCAGTTTTTCCCATCGGCGGTCACTTCGAGCGGCACCGTCTTGCCCAGAGCCATCGGCATCGTGCGGGCATAGTAGAGCATGCTGAGCCCGTCCTGCGTCTTCGGCGTCACCTGCACCTCCACCTCCTTGCCCTCCGGCAGATGATGCAGGCTGGTTCCCTTCTTAAGATCGAATGTGATGACGCTCGAGTGGACCCTCCACTGCCGCTTGAGATAGGAATCGAACCGGCGGGGGGAGACCGTCTCCGGGTCCACCAAGCTGTTGAGCCGGACCCGGATCGGGTAGAAGGGCTTCAGGTACCAGTTGGATTGCGCCTGGAAGCTCAGGTGGATCAGTTTCTCTTCCGTGAGAGCGGTGGTCATCTTCGCGCTGCCGACCAGAACCCCCAGCCAGAAGATGTCGTACTCCAACTCCTCGCCGACCGGCAATCTCTGCAGAGGGGAGGCGATGGAGACCGGCGTGGCGGTTCCTTCCTCCACCTGAGCCGTCCGCATCCGGGCGATCCCCGCCCGCCCGCAGCCGGAAAAGGACAGAAGGCAGAAAGCAGTAAGCAGAAAGCAGAAAAGCTTTTCTCTGCCTACTGCCTTCTGCCTACTGTCTACTGTCATTAAATCCCCCGACATGCTCCACCGCCGCAAGAACCTCCTCCTCCGTCACCGTGTCAAGACAGGCGAAACCGATCGTGCAATTGTGGGCCAGGCAGGGCCGGCAGCCGATGTCGTGATGCAAGGCCATGCTGCGCGGGCCGGTGGGGCCCCACCGGGCGGGACTCAAGCCCCCGCCCCACCGTCCGAAGATCGAAACCACCGGGGCGCCCACCGCGCCGGCTAAGTGCACCGGCCCGCTGTCGTTCGAGACCAGGCAGCGGGCCTTTTTGAGCAGACAGGCCGTCTCGCCGAGAGACAAAACCCCGAGCGCCGGGACTGCCTTCTGTTTCATGGCGGCGATCACTTGCCGGCCGTACTGCTCCTCGCCGGGGCCGCTTAAAACCACCACCTTGGCGCCGGAGCGCTTGGCCAGCTCGTCCCCGACCGCCGCGAAATGGCGCGCCGGCCATCGCTTCGACGGGCAGCTGGCCCCGGGATGCAGGACGACGAAGGGCTGCCCCTCCATTCCCTGCTCTTTCAGGAAGGCCGCCACCTTCATTTCCTGCGCCGGCGTGGTAGGCACGAACAGCGCCCGCTCTTTCGGGTCAATCCCGATCAGCCGGAGAAGCTCCGAATTATACTCCAGCTCGTGCCGGCTTCCCTCCTTCTTGATGTAAGGAATTCTATGGGTGAGCAGCCCGCCCAAACGGCGGGCGTAGCCGACGCGCCGCCGGATCCCCGCTAACCAGCTTACCAGAATTACCCGGTTCGTCGAGTGCAGGATGATCGCCGTGTCGAACCGGTGCTCCCGCAGCTTGCGCGCAAAGGCCAGGTTCCCCCGCCAGCTTTTCTCCGTGCCGGATTTGTCGTACAGAATCACCGTGTTGAGCGCGGGGTTGCCCTCCACAAGCTCCCGGTGCTCCGGCCGCACCATCATCCCAAGGTAGGAGTGCGGATAGGCCACGCGCAGATTCCGGATCACCGGGGTGGAGAGAACCACATCCCCAATCCGGTCCGTGCGTATGATTAAAATTCGTGGAGAGTTATTATTCATGCCGAGTTGTTGTTCCATTCATCCTGAGCCTGTCGAAGGATGAATGGCGCCTACTCTCATTGCAAGTTTCCATTGTACGTTTTGAATCAAGTCGTCGCCCCAGGCCTTCTTCAATTCTGAGCGCAAAAATTCCAGGGGATTGTGACCGTTTCTCTCGATAAAGGTCTGAAGAGCAGACCAGGTGCCTAAATATCCAACGAGCTGATCGAGAGACCATTTTGCCACCATTTGAAACTGTGGAGGCGTAATCTCCCGAAATGGGAATGAGACGCTCTTGTATCCTTCCTCGACCAATTTCCTTTCTTTCTCCCAGTAAGAACCCAAGATCTCTCCGTAAAGATGCCGGACGATCGCGTCCACCTCCGGCGAGATCTCAGCGAGCCCGTAACACCAGATAGCCAACACACCCCCGGGTTTGGAGACGCGCCTTACCTCAGCATAAAACTCATCCCGCTTAAACCAATGAAAGGATTGGGCAGCTATTGTGAGATCAACGCTCCTATCTTCAAGTCCTGAATTCTCAGCGGATGCCTGCCGATAAGTGACTTTCGGATGGCGAATGGCGTTTTCGAGCTGCTTCTCGGATGAATCCGTCGCAATGACGCGATCGAAATGGTCCGCCAACTTGACCGCGGCCTGGCCGCTCCCGCATCCGCAATCCCACGCGAGCTTACGCTCCGAGGGCAGCGACGCCAAGTAGCGGAACAGCTCTTCGGGATAGGTAGGGCGGAATTGAGCATACCGGCTTGCCTGCTCCGAAAAAAGATCCTTAGATTTGCTCATTTAATTGAATTCGCCGGGCCAAGCCCCGCGAGGGGAGGCCGAGCGGGTACAGTGAAAAGAGAAGGCCGCGGGTGACGCCGGAAGGAGGACCCGCCGCCGCGCCCGGACCGCAGCGAAGCGAGGACCGGACGGACGGCGGGAGCACCTGCAGGCGGCAGGACCCGCGGCCTTCTCTCTCATTTGCCTTGCTCCAGGATTTTTGCGGCAGCTTCGTAGACTTCGTCGGCGGTGATCCACTCCATGCAGCCGTGCGTGTAGGGGCACAGCGCCAGCTCGCAGGGGGCGCAGACCAGCGTGCGGCGCATCACGATGGAGCCGGGCGCGCGCGGGCCGTACTTGCGTTCATCGGTCGGCCCGAAGATGGCCACCGTCGGCGTGCCGGCCATGCCGGCCATGTGCAGGCAGGCGTTGTCGTTGGTGATCACCAGCTTCGCGTGGGAGATGAGGTCCGCCAATTGGCGCACGGTCGTTTTCCCGACGAGGTCGGTGGCTTTATGGCGCATGGCGGCGATCACCCGATCGGCGATCGGGCGCTCCGCCTCTTCGCCGGCCAGCAGCACCTGGGCCTGGTTGCGCTCGATCAGCCGGTCGGCCACCTCGGCGAATTTTTCCGCGCCCCAGCGCTTCAGGTGGCTGCGGGCGCCCGGCACCATGACCACCGGCGTCCGGCCGCTCTCGATCCACTGCTCCACCTTCCGATCCTCCCGTTGGTCGAACGGCAGGCGGACGCGGGCCTCCGTGGGGCGGATCCCGAGCCGGGTCACCAGCTCCAGGTGGGCGTCAGCCCGGTGGCGGCTGCCCGGTCTGGGGCGGAAAAAGACCGGCGTCCTCCGGGCCCACGGCATCAGCAGCGGGATCAGTGGGGCGGATCCCGAGCCGGGTCACCAGCTCCAGGTGGGCGTCAGCCCGGTGGCGGCTGCCCGGTCTGGGGCGGAAAAAGACCGGCGTCCTCCGGGCCCACGGCATCAGCAGCGGGATCATCGTGTTCCGGAAATCGACGACGAGGTTGAACCGCTCCAGCACAAGATCCAGCGTCATGAGCAGCCGCCTCCAGATCCCCGCCTTCTTGTCCCAGACCCAGACCCTTTTCACGCGCGGGTTGACGATGAAGAGCTCCTTGTTGCGCGGCGAGGCCATCACGTGGAGCTCCGCGTCAGGGTAGGCAGTCCAGAGAGCCGTCAGGGCCGGGTAGCTGAGCAGCGTATCGCCGAGGTTGCTCAGCGTGATCACAAGGATCTTCATCGCGCGCTGAGCCACGCTCGGGGGTGGGGTGAACGAGCGTTGACCGACGAGCCGTCAGGCGAGGAGGGAGTGCGAGTGAACCCCGGCCCCGAGCGGGGCGAATGGGCGCTAACCATCGAGAAACCGAGAAGCGGCCTCAAGCACCTGCTCGACGGTGATTTGTTCCATGCAGAGATTCGCCGGGCAGTCGAGCCGGTAGCAGGGCACCGGGCAGCCGATCGAGCCAAACAGCGTGACCGCTTTCGCGCCGTTGACCGGGCCGGTGAGCGCGGGGTCGGTCGGCCCGAAGAGGGCCACCACCGGAACGCCGGCCGCCATTCCCATATGCAGCGGGCCGGAGTCGTTCGAGATGAGCAGCCGGGTGCGCTTCAGCAGCGCTCCCATCTGCCGGAAGGTGGTCCGCCCCGCGGCAACCAGCGGACGGGCGCGCATCCGCCCGGAGATCTGCTCGATCAGCGGGCGGTCCCCTTCCCCTCCGATGAAAAGGACCTTGGCACCGTGGCGCTCGGCCAACCGGTCGGCCAGCTCGGCGAAGCGGCGGGCCGGCCAGCGCTTGAGCAGCCAGTTGGCGCCGGCGTGGAGGGCCACCACGCGGTCCGACGGACCGATGCCCAGCTCGCGCGCGAGCTGCTCGGCCGCTTGGGCGTCCTCCGGCCGGAGACAGGCGTCGTAGTGCTGCCCGTCCGGCCGGATGCCGGCCGCTTCCACGACACGCAGCATCAGATCCACTTTGTGCAGCGTATCGGGCGGCGGCATCTCCACCGCCGTCGTCAACAGCCAGCCCCGCTTCGCGGTCCGGGTGCCGATCCGCTCCGGGATGCCGGCCGCCCAGACGGCGGCCGCCCGCGTGAAGGACCGGTGAAATAGGAAGGCCGAATCAAACCGCTCCGCCCGGAGCCGGCGGATCAGCGGCAGCCAGCCGGCCAGGTGCCGCAGGCCGCGTCCCTCCGGCATCGGGATGACCTCGTTTAAATGAGGGTTGCCCTCGAGCAGGTCCATTCCCCGCCGGGGGCTTAACGCCGCGATGAAGCTGTCCGGATGGGCGCGGCGGACCGCACGGATCGCAGGGGTGAGGAACAGCAGGTCCCCCAGCCAGTTGACCGAAACCAGGAGGATCCGTTCCCGCCGCTTATCGCCGGACATCGCGGACCGCCCATCCGTACACTTCCTCAACCTGCGTCACCACCCGGTCCAAGTCGAACCGCTCCTTCACCCGCGCTTGGGCCGCGCGCGCCATCCGCTCGCGGGCGGCGGGATCTTTCAGCAGCGACCGGAGCCCCTCCTCCAACGCGGCCGTGTCTCCCGGCTGGATCAGCAGGCCGCTCTTCCCCTGCTCGATGATCTCGCCGGGGCCGCCGGCGTTGCTGGCCACCACCGGGACCCCGGCAGCCATCGCTTCGACGATCGCCAGGCCGAACCCCTCCTCCCAGGCCGGGGCCGCGAAGGCCTGCAGGAGGGCCAGCGGGACCCGCGTGTCCTCGACGGAGGGGCAGATCGCCACCCGGTCCGCGATCTTGAGCTGATACGCCAGCCGGACCAACTCTTCCCGGGCCGGCCCGTCCCCCACCAGCAACAGTTGAAGATCCGGGAACTCCTTGAGCAGGGCCGGCGCCGCCTTGAGCAAGAGGTCCAGCCCCTTCACCGGGCTCAAGCGGGCGACCGCCCCGATCACCGGGCCGCCGTTGACGCCGTTGGCCCGGCGGAACCGCTCCACCTCCGCCGGGTCGGGCGCCCGGCGGAACCGCTCCACGTCAATCCCGTTCTCGATCAGGATCACCTGGTGCGGTGGGGCCAGGCGGTACTGCTGAACCACCCGGTTCATCGTGGCGTTTGAAATCGCCATCACCCATTTGCCCCAGCAGCGGAAGAACCGCCGGCCGAGCCGGAACTTGTACAGGCCGTGGCAGGTGGTCACGTAGGGGGTGGAGGTCACGGTGGAAGCGGCCCAACCCAACACCTGCGCCACGCGGGTGTGGGAATGGATCAGGTCCGGCCGTTCCTTCCGGATCGCCTTCACGATCCGGGGGAAGGCGCTGAACCAGAGCTTGGGGTTGATCTCGCTGGAGGTCCGGCAAGGGATCCGGATGTGCGGGATCCCCTCGCGCGCGAGCCGCCGCTCCAGCGAGCCGGCGTCGGAGAGGACCACCGGCTGGTGGCCGCGGCGCTTGAGGAGGCGGGCCAGCTCCACGACGTAGATCGGGATCCCGCCCATCTCGAGATGAGTGGTCATCAGAAAAATCTTCATAAGAAGGTGGTTACTGCGTCTGCCACGTCGTCAACCGTGATCCGTTTCATGCATTCCATGTGGCCGGCGCCACCGCGCGGGCAGGTGCTGTGGTAGCAGGGGCTGCAGGCCAGCTCGGTCTTGAGGATCTTCTTCCGCGCGGCCGGCGGCGCGTGCCGCAGCGGGTCGGTGGAGCCGAACAGCGCCACCACCGGCGTGCCGGCCGCCGCCGCCATGTGCAGCGGGGCGGTGTCGCCGCCCACCAGCACGCGGCTGCGGCGCATCAGCGCGGCCATTTCATTGAGCGAGGTCCTGCCGGCCGCGACGAACGGCTTGGACTTGGCGGCCCGCTGGATCTGCTCGCAGAGCGGGCGCTCCCGGTCGGAGCCGGTCAGGATCACGCGGGCCTTCGAGAGAAGGGCAAGCCGGTCAATCAGCTCGACGTACCGCTCGGCCGGCCAGCGCTTGGAGGCCCACCGGGACCCCGGGTGCACGGCTACCAGCGGCTGGTTCTCGGCGATCCAGGCCTCTTTGAGCAGCTCCTCCACGCGATGCTCGTCGCCGGGGCCGGGCCAGAGCTCCAGCTCCCTGCTGGGCTCCTGGATGCCCAGCAGCTGCAGCACCCGGAACTGGTGGTCCACCGGCGGGACCGGCCGCTCCGGCTCGGTGGCCGCGTGCGACAGCAGCCAGCTCCACTTCCGGCCGGCGAACCCGTAACGGTGAGGCGCTCCGCTCAGACGGCCCAGCCAGTGGCTGATCCGGTTGTTCTGGAAATCCACCACCAGGTCCACCTGCGCGGAGCGCAGCTGCTTGCCCACTTTCAGCAGGCCCAGCGGCGTCCCTTCCCGGCGGCGGTCGAAGGAGATCAGGTCGTCAATGTAGGGGCAGCGGTTCAGCAGCTCGCCGTGCTCGCGGCCGACCAGGACCGTGATGTGGGCCTGCGGGAAGCGCTCCCGCAGCGCCCTTAAAGAAGGCGTGATCAGGACCACGTCGCCGGTGGCGCTGAGCTTGAGCACCAGGATCCGCAGCCGGCCGGAGGCCTCCTGGTAGGCCTCCAGCGTCTGGCTGACCATCCGGCTCATCGGGTAAACGGTCTCGACGCGGCGGCGGTTCTCGCGCGACATCTCCAGCGCCATCTTCCGGTCCTTCAGCAGCGTCAGGATCGCCTGCGACAGCTCCATGGGGTCGCCCGGCGGCACCAGCAGACCGGTCTTCCGGTCGAGCACCACCTCGGGGATGCCCCCGACGCGGGTCGCCACCACCGGCACGCCGGCGGCGCCCGCCTCGATCAGCACCCGGCCGAACGCCTCCTTGGCCGTCGAGGGCAGCACCATCAGGTCCAGCTCCCGCAGCAGCGCCGGCACATCGGCCCGGTGTCCGGTGAACTCCACCCGCTCCTCCAAACCCAGCCGGCTCACCCAGGATTTCAGCTCCGCCAAGTGGCCCTGGTGCTTGGGTGCCGCGCCCCCGACGATCAGCAGCTTCGCCCGGGGCAGCTGCTTCACGACCACGGCGAAGGCCCGGATCAGGTCCCTCAGTCCCTTGATCGGCGTGACCCGGCCGATCGCGGCCACCTTCCACTCGCCGCGCGGGGCCTCCTGCCGCGGCGCTTTCCAGGGGTGGGTTTCCAGATCCACGCCGCGCGGGATGAAGCGGATCTTCTCGGAGGGAACACCGAAATCGTCCATCATGTGGCGGGCGACGCTCTCGGAGTTGGCGATGACCAGCCGGCCCCAGCCCATGATCCGGCTGATGGGATGGTCGGCGTAATAGCCGTGCGCGGTGGTGATGAAGCAGGGGATCCTCTGGCGGCCGCCCAGGCGGAAGGAGCTCTTCCGGGCGACCTGCCGCCAGGCGAGGTAGCCGACGATCGCCGGCACGCGGCTGCGGGAGTGGATCACCTCCACGCCGTGGGACTCCACCACCTCGGCGACGCGGTTGACCAGCGGAAGAAAAACCCAGGGGTTCTTGCTGTGGATCGGCAGCGTGTAATGGATGGCGCCGGCCTGCTCCAGATCCGCCGTCATCGGCCCGCCCGAGGAGATCACGATGGCCCGGTGCCCGCGGGCGATCAAGCCGCGGGCCATGTCCACCGTGCCGGTCTCCACGCCCCCGCCCTTCAAGGCGGGCACGAGCTGAAGAATGGTTAAACCCATTGGCGCAAAAACTCCAGCGCCGGGTCTTCCGGCTGCGCCGGGGGCGCGGACCGGGGCCCCGATCCGTTAGACGCCGTCATCACGGCCGGAGCCACCTGCTCCGCCGTGACGAGCCGCAACCGGCCTTGTTCATCCATCCGGCGCAGGAACCGGTGGTGTTTCGCGGTTTTTTTAGCTTTCGGCGGGAAGCCGATCACCGGCTTGTTCGTGGCCGCCGCCTCCGACACCATCGAGATCGAATCCCCGGAGACCACGAGGAGGTCCGACAGCTCCAAAATGCAGGGGACCGCCGCCGCGGTGTCCGGCAGCGGGCCGGATCGCCGCTGGTTCACGAGGGCCAGCAGCCGGCAACGGGGATGCCCGGCCAGCCGCTCCGCCAGGCGGGCCTCCATCTTCGGCGTGGTGCGGCGGGAGGTGGTGACCAGCAGCTCGGCGTCCATGCTCTCCGCCGCCTCCAGCAGCGCCGCCACGACCTGCTCCACCTCCTCCGGGTCCAGCTCGATCCCCTTGGCCGGGCCGCCCAGCAGCAGGCCGATCCGCCGCTTGCCGGGGGAAAGCTTCAGCAGCTCAGTCCAGCCCTTCACCTGCTCCGGAGACGCCGTCCTCCAGGGGACCAGCGCCCCGTCCACCGCCAGCACCTTCGGCGGGATTTTGCCTCCGCGCAGGTCATGGCGCGGGATGACGGCCAGGTCGAACCGGCGCCAGGAGGGAAGACCGTTTTCCAAAATATGGAGCGGCTTGCAGCGGATCCGCTTCGCCCAGAGCAGGTTGACCGCCGCCGTGCCGGATCCGCAGGAGATTGAGTAGTGGGCGTGCTCCGACTGGAACTGCCGGTAGGATTCCGGCGTGAGCGTCATCCGCAGCCAGAGATCAGGTCCCAGGATCCAGCGCAGCGGGGGCGCCGCGGCCGCCAGGTCCAACAAAGGCCGCAGCCAGGGGCGGCGGAACGCCACCCGCGCCAGTTTCATCGTGACGACCGGCTCCGTTCTCCCTTCCAACCGCTTGTCCTGCGCCGCCCTTTCCCGGCAGACCTTCTCCAGCCGCTGCGCGAGCCCTTGCGCCTGGGAGAGGTGCCCGGCTTTGCCGTCGCTGAAGACCAGGATCCGGCGCTCGGGGCTGGATTTCCAGCGGCGGTGGAACCAGAGCCACTGCGTCGGGAACCGGCGGACGTATTTCTCCAGCACCTCCATGTAGGCGGCGACGCCGGCTTCGATCCTTTCCTTTTTGGTCCCCTGGTCGGGGATCCGCAGCGGCTCTTCGATGATCAGCTCATGCAGCGCCCCCTCCACGCGCGCCACGAAAACCGGAAGGATCGGGGCCCCCGTGCTGAGAGATAGGTCTATGGTGCCCGGCGCCGTTGAGGCGAGCCGCCCGAAGAAGGGAGCGAAAACCCCGTTCCGGCCGCCGTCCTGATCGGCCAGAATACCGGCGATCCGCCCTTCCTTGAGACCCTGGATCAGTTCCCGCACCGGGAAACCTTTCGTGACAACCCGGCAGCCCTTGGACTCCCGGTACTCGGTCAGCAGCCGGTTGAGTTTCGGCCAGCCCTGCTGGCGGGCCAACACCAGAGTGGGGTAGCCGTGCAGCGCGCCGGTGATGGGGATCAGCTCCCAGTTGCCGAAATGGCCGGTGAGGAAGATCACCCCCTTGCCCGCCGAGAGGGCCTTCTCCAGCCGCTCCCGCGAGCCGGGCGCGATTTTCACCCATTGCTCCACGTACTCCCGGTCAATGGCCGGGATCGCCGCCATCTCCATGAACATCCGGCCGAGGTTTTGGAACAGGCCTTTGATGATCCGCTCATATTCGGCCGGGGTGTAATTGGAACCGAAGGCGGCCCTCAGGTTGTCCCGCGCCACCACGCGCCGGCCGGGCAGCAGGGCGTAAAGCAGCGAGCCGGCCGCCGCGCCCACGCCGACGTTCCAGGCGGGGGGCATCCTCTGCGCGGCCGCGCTGGTTTTCTTAGCGAGCCAGAACAGTACGGATTCGGTGAAGAAGTTCGCTTTCATCCGGTTCAAACCTCGGTTCGATTTCGAGCACCAAAAATTCCGTTTCCTCCAACCGGCGGCCGGCCGCTTCGCGGAAAATGGCCGGGATCCGCACGGCATCCTTCTCGGTGGTCACCACGGCCGCCACCTTGTGCCGCTGGCAGCGGCTGACCAGCCGGATGAGCTCTCCGGCGGTGTAGCGGTGATGGTCCCGGACCCGGTACCGGACCCGGATATCCGCCTCCAACCCGGCCACCGTCTCCTCAAACTGCTTCGGGTCGCCGATCCCCGCCAAGGTGCAGACCTTGCGGCCCTTCAGGTTTTTCAGCGGGATCTCTTTCCCGTCCGGCCAGCGGCGTAGCCGGGACGGCTCGTAAGTCATGAAGAAGATCGGCGCCGCCGGATTGAGCCGCTTCATCTGGGCCCGCGCCCCGGCGGAATCTTTCCCCTTCAGCACGATCAGATCGGCCCGGGCCGCGGCGGCCGGTGGCTCCCGCAGCGTGCCGCGCGGGATCAGCCGCCCGTTGCCGAACGGCGCCGCCGCGTCGGCGGTCAGGATCTCCAGGTCCTTCTGCAGGCGCCACTGCTGATACCCGTCGTCGAGCAGCAGCAGGTCCGCGCCGTGCTCCCGGACCGCCCGTTCGCCGGTCAGCACCCGGTCCGGGCCCACCAGCACCGGGATCGGCGCCAGCCGCTCGGCCAGGATCAGGGATTCGTCCTTGCCGTACCCGCGGGTGAGCACCGCCACCCGGCATCCGTGCGATTGCAGCGCCTGGGCCAGATGGATCACCAGCGGCGTCTTGCCGGTGCCGCCCCAGGTGAGGTTGCCCACGCTGACCACCTTGACCGGCAGCCGGTGCTTCTTCAGGATCCCGCGGCGGAACCCCCAATGGATCGCCCGGATGCCGGCTCCATACACCTTCTCCGCCCCGGCCAGCGCCAGCTCCACCGCTTTCTTTTTCATCCTAAGATAAGGCCTTTCCCCATCGCAGCATGATCAGGTCCGCCGTCTTTTTCACCGCGCCCTGGTTCTCCTGAAACACGGCGCGCGCCCGGTTGCCCAGCTCCCTGGCCTGCGGCGGGTCGCTCAACAACCGGCTGGCCGCCTGCTCCAACTCCTCCGGAGTCCGGACCACCCGCATCCCCTTCGCCTGCCGCAGCGACTCTGCGATCGCCTGGAAATTTTCCAGGTGCGGTCCGGTCAGGATCGGCCGGCCCATCGAGGCCGGCTCCACTAAGTTGTGCCCGCCGCGCGGCACCAGCGACCCGCCGACGAAAACAAACTCGCTGATCCGGTAGAAACCGGCCAGCTCCCCGACCGTGTCGAGCAGAATCACCGCATCACCCTCACCCGCACCCTCTCCCTGAAAGGGAGAGGGCCGGGGTGAGGGTATCCGGAGCTCCGACCATCTCGCAATTTCCAAACCGGCCCGCCGGGCTTCCTGTTCCACCTCCGCGGCCCGCTCGGGGTGGCGCGGCGCCACCAGCAATCTCAAGCCCGGATGCTTCCCTCTCAAACTGCTGTAGGCCTTGAAAATTATTTTCTCCTCGCCCGGATGGGTGGAGCCGGCGGTCCACAGTTTTTGAGCGCCGCTCATCCCCAGCAGCGCCCGCAGCTGCTCGGGCGGCACGCCGTTGGAGGAGACGGCGTCCAAATCCCATTTCAGGTTCCCGCCCACCACCACCCGGTCTTTCGCCGCTCCCAACGCCGCGTAGCGCCGCGCGTCCTGCGGGCTCTGCGTGAGGAACAGGCCCACCGGAGCCAGCACCCGGTGCATCAAAGGGCGGACCCACAGGTACCGCCCGTACGCGCGCGGGGAGATCCGCCCGTTCACCACGGCGACCGGCACCCCGGCCCGGCCCAGCTTGTCGAACAGCACCGGCCACAGCTCCGTCTCGAACGAGAGGAACAGCGACGGCCGGATCCTCTTGAGGGCCCGGTCCACCACCGGACCCAAGTCCCACGGCAGGTAGATTACCTCGGTCCGGGAATCCCGCAGCTGCTTCAAAGCCACCTCCCGCCCGGTCGGCGTGACGGTGCTCACCACCCAGCTCTTCTTCGGGAACCGCCGCCGCAGTTCCTCCACCAACGGCCGGGCGGCCAGCGCCTCGCCGACGCTCACCGCGTGGATCCAGACCGGCCGGTCCATGCCGGCCAGGCGTTCCCGGACCTCCGGCGAATAAGAAGCCAGCCGTTCCTGGATCCCCGGCAGCCCCCTGCCCCGGGCCAGGCGGACAGCCAAGTAGACCGCGCCGAACACCAGCAATCCAATCTGATAGAAAAACAGTAAGATCGGTGTCATTGCGAGCTATCTCACAAACGTCATCTCGAACCACATCGTGGTGAGAGATCTCGTTTTTAGAGACGAGATTTCTCGGCCTGACGGCCTCGAAATGACGCGCTCAGGCCCTCGGATGCGCCGATTCATAAACTTTTTTCAGCCGCTCCGTGGTCACGTGCGTGTAAACCTGGGTGGTGGTCAGCGAGCTGTGCCCCAGCAGTTCCTGAACCGAGCGCAGGTCGGCCCCGCGGTCCAGCAGGTGCGTCGCGAAGGAGTGCCGCAGCGAGTGAGGCGAGATCCGGCGCGCCACGCTCACCTGGAGCAGGTACCGGTTCAGGATGCGGCGGACCGACCGGTCGGTGAGCCGCCCGCGCCGCTGGTTCCGGAAGAGGGGCCGGTCCGGCTCAGTCTGCTCCGGCGTGAGCGTCTTAAGGTAGGCGCGGATCGCTTGGATGCTGTAGGAGCCCATCGGGACCATCCGCTCCTTCCGGCCCTTGCCGATGGTGCGCAGCGTGCCGCCGATCAGATCCACGTCCCGCACCTTCAGGTTCACCAGCTCGCTGACGCGCAGCCCGGTCGAATAGAGGGTCTCCAGGATCGCCCGGTCCCGGCTGGCGGCGAAGGAATCCCCCGTGGGCGCCTCCATCAGCCGGCCGGTCTCCTCGACGCTGAGGAAGGACGGCAGATGCCGGTCTTGCTTGGGCCGCGCCAGGCCCAGCGCCGGGTTCGAAGGGACGTACCCCTCCCGCTGCAGGAAGCGGAAGAAAGAGCGGATCGTCGCCACGCGCCGCGCGATCGTGACCTTGGAGAGCCCGCCCTCCCGCTGCCGCGCGGCGAACTGGCGCAGCGCCAGCAGGTCCGCCTTTTCCCAGGGCGTCTCCCCGAGCTCCCGCCGCAGCGTCTCCAGGTCCTTCGCGTAGTTGCGGATCGTGTGGGGCGAGGCGTCCCGCTCAGCCTTTAGGTAATTGAGAAACTTCTCAATGTAGCGATCCATTAGTTAAGAGTTAAAAGTTAAGAGTGAAGAGTTGCCTTTAACTCTTAATTCTTCACTCTTCACTCTTAACTACCTTGGCTTCCCCTGGGAGCTGCCTTTCTATGTGGCGGCAGGCCGGGAACTTGGAGCAGCCGTAGAAGACCCCGCGGCGGGATCGCCGCTGCACCAGCTCCCCCTCGCAGGCGGGCTCGGGGCATTTGACGCCGGTGGTGATCGGCTTGGCGAACTTGCACTCCGGGAACCCGGAGCAGCTCAGGAACTTGCCCTTGCGCCCCCACTTGATCACGATGATCCGGCCGCACTGCGGGCATTTCTCGTCGGTGGGGACCGGCTCCTGCTTCATGCTTTGCATCTCGGCCTGGGCCGTCTTGAGCGCCTCGGCGAACGGCTCGTAGAACCCCTTCACGCAGGTGGTCCAGGGCTCGTTTCCCTCCTCGACCTCGTCGAGCTCCTCCTCCATGCGGGCCGTGAACTGCACGTCCAGCACCTTCGGGAAATGCTGCGAGAGCAGGTCGGTGACGGTCTCCCCCACCTCGGCGGGGACCAGCGACCGCCCCAGCCGGTTCACGTAACCGCGCGTGGAAAGGGTCAGGATCGTCGGAGCATAGGTGGAAGGCCGCCCGATCCCCAGCTCCTCCATCGTCCGGATCAGCGAGGCCTCGGTGTAGCGGGCCGGCGGCTTCGTGAAGTGCTGGGTCGGATCGATCGAGAGGGCCTTGAGCTTCTCCCCTTTTTCCAGCGCCGGCAGCGGCTGGGCGGAGTCGGATTCCTCCTCCGGGGTCTTTTCCTCCTTCTCCGCCTCTTCCTTGTCTTTCTCCTTCGGCTTTTTCACTTCCGGCTTCATCACCTCGAGGAACCCGGTGAAGAGGACCCGCGTGCCGGAGGCGTGAAAAAGGCAGCGCCCGGCCGACAAATCCACGCCGGTCACTTCCAGCTTGGCGGAGGCCATCTGGCTGGCGAGGAAACGGTTCCAAATCAGGGTGTAGAGCTTGAGCTGCTCCGGCGTGAGAAACTCCTTCATCATCTCGGGCGTCCGGGCGACGGAGGAGGGCCGGATCGCTTCGTGCGCTTCCTGCGCGCCGCGGCGGGATTTGTATTTCCGGGGTGTGTCCGGCAGGAACTCCTTGCCGAACCGTTTCTGGATGAAGCCCTTGGCCTGCTGCTGCGCGTCGGCGGAGATCTGCACGGAGTCGGTCCGCATGTAGGTGATGAGACCGACCGGGCCTTCGCTGCCTAGTTCGATCCCTTCATAGAGCTGCTGGGCGATCCGCATCGTGCGGCCGGCCGTGAACCCGATCCGGTTGAAGGCGGTCTGCTGCAGCGTGCTGGTGGTGAACGGCGGGGAGGGATGCCGCTGCGTGACCTTCTGCGAGATCTCGGAGACGGCGAACGGGAGCCCCTTGAGCTCCTCCACCAGCTTGCGGGAGGTCTCGCCCTCTTTCAATTCGGCCTTCTTGCCGTCCACCTTCTCCAGCGTGGCGATGAAGCTGGCCGGTTCCTCCTTTAAACCGGTACCTGGTACCGATTTTTGTTGCTTGGTACCAGGTACCGTCTTCGCCAGCGTGGCGGTCACCTGCCAGTATTCCTGAGGGACGAAGGCCCGGATCTCCCGCTCCCGGTCCACGATCAGACGGAGCACCGGCGACTGCACGCGCCCGGCACTCAGGCCCGAACCCACTTTTTTCCACAGCAGCGGCGAGAGGGTGTAGCCGAGGATCCGGTCCAGGATGCGGCGGGCCTGCTGCGCTTCCACCTTGTGCGCGTTGATTTGGCCCGGATGCTCGAACGCGTGCTTGATCGCCT
>Ga0080064_1003614_pt1 | contig 21824 bp, 23 predicted proteins | sample Subgrocontami54m_FD_69260 | JGI IMG/M metagenome (GOLD analysis project Ga0080064, IMG submission 69260) | Subsurface groundwater microbial communities from S. Glens Falls, New York, USA - GMW46 contaminated, 5.4 m (SPADES assembly) (version 2) ...
GGACCTTTACAGGCGTTGACCGATGAATTGGAGTTCAATCGGGCTGTGGCAACAACTGCTGATAATAATCAAGCTATCCCTCTATTTGAAACTGCCATGTTCGCCAGATGTGTGAGCGAGGGAATCTTGTCACTCCTCAATCCGGAGCTTAAGAGCACGCTTATTGAAACTTATGTCGTTCTGAAGCGGCTCAATGCACTGATCGGTTCGATCAGCAACTTTCCCGCGGCTACTGACTCGCGAGCAGGTACAGTAAACGCAGCGTGGGACAGTTTGCGCAAGGCGCAACCGGCGGTTCTGATTGACAAGGCGATGACTGCGCTTACTCGGGTCCTGAGCCGAGAGGGGTAACACCGCTAAACAGAAAAAGAGATTTCTCGTTGACTTAAGTATTTTGGGAGGACTGCTTGTATAAAAGAAAGAGGCCTTTACCGCAGCTTCTCATTCAGGCTGAAAAGCATGTCGAGAGCTGGAGATCCTTCTTGTTGGCGAAGGTGTATGCACGCGTTGATGTCGCCATATACATGTTAGTATCCTCCGTCTGCAGCATCATCGGCTACTCTAGTCAAAGCCTCATGCCTCGGCAGGCATCAACGGTTGAAATGCTTACGAGAGATCTATTGTTCGGGCTACAATTTGCTCTTTCTGGGCTTGAGGGGCAGCTACCTCCTGGACCGTTTGTCAAAGCGTTGCTGGCCGATTCAATAAGAGACGACGATCGGAAGCGATCAGTTGCGGCGCTCAGATGCATGAGTGACTATTACAAGGTAAGGGATGCCTTTTTAACTTACGCCTGGGGAGGTTATGAAATTGAGACACCCGGAAGTAACTTAATCCGTTTTCTCGACTCACCAACATGGATCGGCAAACGAGACCACGCACAACATATCATCGGCCAAGAGATAAAACTTGAGCAGGCCGTTTCTAACACTTCCCCTCTTGCACTCTCGCCCAGAACCATGATTGAGAGAGCCATTGACTTACCTCCCTCCCTTTCCCTGGATGGGTTGACCGCAGAGCAATTTGTGTCGACTTGGATAGGTCTGGTCTCACATTTCGCCCCCGCCTGGATGATGGGTCAAAGTTCTGTAGCAGAGAGGGCTAGCATTCTCGCATTGGCTCAGTCCGTCGGCAATCTCTCGTTTGCCGAAGCGGAGAGGTTTGTTACGTTGGTGACTTATGATAGACAAAGCCGGCTCCCTCTTAACCTGTTTCTCTGCCCGCTGGTTCCGCTTACACAATCCTCTTTCGTCGTAGTCGCGCCGGGCTTCATAATGGGAAATCCTCTTGTATCCGCAGTGCGTCTTGCGGTACATCGAGGAAGCGGACTCGACGCTTACGCTCAAAACTTGGCGGCTCATTTCCAAGGAAGCCTTAAGAAGCAATTCCAAGCTCCCGGCGTCACAATCCAAACCAATATCCCATATTCAAACCAAGATGACAGGGGCGATATAGATTTCGTCCTTTACGAATCAGCAAGTAATCGACTCCTTCTGGCAGAGATCAAGGGTTTCATTTTTCCAGATACAGTTGAAGAGGTATTTAGAGCTAATGAGGCGTTAGAGAAAGGGCTGGAGCAGGCCGAGCGCGTCCGCCGTTGGTGGGACGATTTTGGTTCAAGTCAATGGCCCAGATGTTAAACATATCGGCATCCTTAACGCCTCCCGGAGTACGTTTTGCGGTAATTGGAAACGGATTCTCTGGAAGTGATTATCTTGAGATCCCTCCAAACACAACAGTAGTGGACGCGCAGTATCTTCTTCTGTCGAAGTTTCGAGGACGATCAATCTTTGAGCTAATTGATTTCTACGAGAGCCGCATTTCAGAGGAGAGTGAACGAGCAGAGAAGACTTTGACCTTCGAAGCGATTCATCTCGGAGATCTAACTTTCGAGATTCCAGCTTGGGTTATGTAAACGACGCTAGCGGCACAGAACCTTATTTCGGGTAGATATTACAAATCGTGATACGAACAAAAGGGCTCCACCCTTAGCATCTTAGGCCTTTTTCAATCTGAAATTCGGCGGTGTCCGACTCTCCCGTGCGGTGACCGCATAGGTCCATCAGCGCTGGAGGGATCTCAAATTAACTTCAGCAGCTCCGCTCTAATAGCCAGTCTTACCAGAGGTAATATCCGTTTCCCCCCATTGATCAGTCACTCAGCTCTCGCAGGTAGGACAGTAAAACCTTCTTTATAGGCAGCCCCCCGCAAGCGTGCGTCAAAGGAGACCAAGTCCATATCTGCAGTTTGTCTTTGGCACCACTGCAAAGCAGCGGCCAACTGGAGCGCATCAGCGGCTTTCAGAGGATGGACGGCCAGGATCCGCTCTGCGGTTTGACGCAACGCCTCGCTCGGAAGGATCTCTGCCCACGCTTTGGCCAGGGTTTCCAGCGCATCGCGGGCCTGCCTTGCGCCTACCACCCCGATAGCTCCTTCGCGTCCTTGTCTCGTGAGGGCCGAGATGCATTCGATCCGCGTTGCCCACCAAACCACTACGGTTGGATCTTTGGTGAGGATCGCCTTGACTGCCGGTGAATGTGGCTCATTAACGCACAGGGGTATAAGCGCCGAGGTGTCCCAGAACTTCACCAGCCTTCCCCTCTTTCTTGCAAAACCGCTTTGACGACTGAGCCCTTCGGGTCCCTCGGCCTCGGCAGCTTCCAGAACCCTTTAGGCAACTTGCCGGACCCGATTTTAATCAGCCCTTCTTTTTCCATTTCGATCAATTGGCGGGGCATTCTTTGGGAACCCGTAACAGGGGCAATCTTGGCGATGGGTCGCCCACGCTCAACAACCAAAACCTCCTCGCCTGTCTTTACCCTTCTCAGGTATTCGCTGAGAGATGCCTTGAGTTTTGATACGCTCGCGGTCTTCATCGAATCCACCTCGTGGCTAAAATTAGATGACTACTATGGTCAGATTGAACAGGCCTGTCAAGGCGGCAGAAGCAAAAAGGCCCGGGTTCGTAAGAACTACGGGCCTTTGGATTTCAAATTCGGCGGCGGCCCACTCTCATACGGCAACCGCATAGGTCCATCGGCGCCGGAGGGCTTAAATGAATTCTTCGCCTTAGCTGGATACCCGCCTCAGGATTCTATCATAAACATCCCTTCGGTGGATGACGCCATAGATCCACACCTCGTTTTCGACAACTTTAAAAACCACACGGTAATCCCCAACCCTGAGCTTCCAATAGCCCTTGAGAGTGCGCCTCAAGGGTTCTCCGTAGCGTTGGGGTTCTGTGGTCAGGCGGGTCTCAATGGCCCGGGAGATCCGGTCTCTCAAGTTCTGGTTGATAGCGGGAACATCTTCGCTTTGGACATCCGGGTGATAGACGAGACTGTAGGGCATCTGAGACGATCTGCCTCAGGAGCCCCAAACCCGCTTGTGGGTAAGGGCGCGGGAGCGTTTAAAGCTCCTCTCTCGCTCGTCGGCAAACTGAGCCAACGCAGCGTCCTCCTCCGCCTCCAGCGCCTCCCGCACCAAGTCCCGGATCTTCAGCGATAGCGAGACGTCCTCTTTCTTCGCCATACGCCGAATGCTCTCGTAGAGCGGTTTTTCCAAAACTACATTGACCCGTGGGTTCTTGGTTGGCATGGATCATCCCTCCTCGTTTCGCCTCGAAGTGTAGCACTTGTGGTGAACCCGATCAACGCCCCAAAGCAAAAAGTCCCAGGCTAGGTAAAGCCGGGGGCCTTTGGATTTCAAATTCGGTGGTGGCCCACTCTCCCATACAGCGACCGCATAGGTCCATCGCCGCTGGAGGACTCAAAAAATTCAAGTTTTTATACATCTAAGCTTACCCTGATAGCTTCGTTGACCTTCTGCATTGTCGACTCCCCGAGTTTTCCCAGACGCTTTTGGAGGCGATTCTTATCAAGGGTAAGAAGCTGGGCCAGATTAACCATAGACCTTTGTCTCAGCCCTCCGTCGCCGGAAGCCACCACGACGGTAACAGGGAACTCTTTTATCGTCGTCGTTATCGCAGCCACAATCGTGGTTGAAGCATAAACATTTCCTGTGTCGTTCTGGACTACCAAGGCTGGTCTCATACCCTTCTGTTCGCTCCCACGCCCAGGGTTAAAATTGACCAGCCATACCTCGCCTCGCCGTGGATTGGCTCCATTCATTTTAGGATTTCTTTAAATGCGGATAGCCCTTGCTCGGCCACCTTAAGATTTTCATCGGCCATCTCTTGATATCCCAGAGCTAACTTCTCTTGAAGTTCTTTCCGTCGCCATGCCCTCAAGGCTTCTTGGACCACGCGGCTGCGAGGTTTTTTGGTTTGTCGGCTAATCTGTTCCAGTGTCTCCACAAGATCCTCGTCTAAACTAAGGGTCACCTTGAGCTTGTTCGCCATGGCTTCCTCCTGATAGTAAGCTATTTGGTATGAGAAAATATACTACCTTTTGTAGGATAGAACAAGCGAGCAGGAACCGCCAAAATAAAGCATTACTCCTCCTTCCGCCGGACCGATCGGCCAAGGGACATGAGGAACATGACGCTCTTTCCCGCCGCATGGGGCGAGAAGAAATCCGTCACCTCGTCGTCGTAAAAAGTAAGGCCCGTCGCGCCCAGCCGCTCGGCATAGGCGGCCAGATAGAGCTTCCCGCCGATGATCCCCGCTTCCAGCTCGGCCGCGCGGTAGCCCCGGTTGCCATAGCGTTCGAGAATCGGTCCCAAGTCGGCCAGGAAAAAAATATCCACGCTCGCATCCGCGGGAAGATCTTGCTCGAGCCCCAAAAAACCGCCTTCACGGCGAAAGTCGCCTTCTTTCAGGAGTTCCAGAAGCTCCCGGTCACGATGATAGACATAGGCACCCTTCGGAAGTCCGTCCACCGCAAGGGCAATCACATAAAGCGTGTTGAGAAAGGAGCCCGGAGGGTCCAAAAAATCCGCCGGAATCCCCCGAGTCGCGCTCTGGAGAATTCTGGAGAACTGCTTGAAAGAGATTGGCTCCCGCGCAAACTGCCGTGTTGAACCCCGGCGCAAGATGACTTGTTCGAGCGAATCGCCGGGAGCCTCGCCTTCGATGCCCGTCTCCAGTGAGAAGAGAGACCCCGATGGTTCAGGCGGGGAGACCACGGGCGTACGCCCGCGCCACGCCGCTACTTCCTCCTCGTTTGCAAGGCAAGAGGCCTGATGCATGCGCTGGATGGCCGGATAAGTGACTTCTTCTCGCGAGAGCGGCACAGTCTCCAGAGAAAGCGGCGCCGGCTCGGGTGCGTGAGAAATGGATTCTTCCGTATGGCCGAAGGGCACCAGACTCAGCGTCGCTTCTCGCTCCCTATCCAAATCCAGAAGGCGATTGACCTCCTCGTCCACGAATCCTAACACCAACTTTGCTGGGACCCTATGCGCAGCGGCAACGGCCAGCAGGTTCGCCAGGATCGTGCCGCTGTCCCAAAAGGAATGTCGGTAGGCGCGCGCCTGATACTTCCAGGTATTGCGCCAAAACGTATCGGCGCAAACGATCACCGCCGGCGCCGCGGTGACCGCCGGCTCGGCGGCGCTGGCGCGGACCAGGATCTCCCGGTAATCGCCGGATCTCAATTTCCGCAGGGAAAAATCTTGGACGTCGAAATGGTAAACCCCCGCCTCCAGCCCCGGCAAATCGCCGCACACGAGGTAGAGGTCGATGTGGTAAAGGGCGCCCGTGCAGGACGCGGCCCGGAAGAAAACCTCACCCCCGGGATACTTCCTCCGTCTCGTAATCCCGGCCGAGAAAAAGAGAATACGCGCCACCGTCCGGAGGTCGGGGATCGAGACCTCTTTCCACTCCGGGAGCGCGGAAAGCGCGGCCAGAGCGGATACGGACGACGGAGAAAGCTCCTGGGGAAGCAGGGTCGGCTGCAGCGTCGAATAGATTTTGAACAGGAGAGGCTGGTTGTCCCAGTCCATAAAATGGCCGCTCGAGCGGACGCTCTGAGGAGAGTGCTTGGTGCGGTTGTGATAGTCCCAGGTCGCTTCGAGTTCTTTATTATTCATCTTCCAATCCTAGCCGCCTGCGACTCTATCGAAATATCTCCGTATGGGCAATACGATTTGGGTCTCTGGTTAGACAGTTTCGTGCAGCGGGAGGGGGCCCCCTCCTCAGATCGCTCGCCGATGGGTCTCTACTCCTCTGCTCCACGCAGTTAACGGTAATGCTCACTCCACTTCCGTAATTCCAGTGTTGGACGTCTCCCGTCTTCGGATCAAGCCCCCTCCACTTTTTCCGTTCCGTAAGGTTCCGAAGGGAGGAAACTTGGAGGCGTGAGGCACAGAGACGAAAAGGTTGGAGCAGGCCCTGTCCATGGAAGAGCCCACAAAAAGGGGACGGGGTTGTGGCCATCGAGGCACTGCGCCATTGCCTCACGCCGGAAAGTTTTCTCCCGAGGAACCATCCTTCTCCCTCCATTAACTTGACGAAGATTCGTGTTAAATATAAGATTGATAGATGTTCTTTCTTTCAAAACGGAGATCTTATGCTCTCTCAACAAGAAAATGAGATTCTCACCAGGGTAAGTCCGGGCACCCCCATGGGAGAGCTCCTGCGACGCTACTGGCACCCGATCGCGGCGGTCTCGCAGCTCGAGGACCGCGCCACGATGGCGGTCAAGATCCTGGGGGAGCCTTTGGTTCTTTATAAAGACCTGAAAGGGTGCTACGGGCTGATCGAGCCGCAGTGTCCGCACCGCCGGATGTCGCTCCTTTACGGCGTCCCCGAAGAGCGCGGCCTTCGGTGCGCCTACCATGGCTGGCTTTTCGACGAGGCGGGAAAGTGCCTGGAGCAGCCCTATGACGAAACCGAGGATCCCAGCAGCAGGTTCAAAGACAAAATCAAGATCAAAGCCTATCCGGTTGAAGAACTGGGCGGGCTTCTCTTTGCCTATCTCGGCCCCCAACCGGCGCCGCTTTTGCCGCGCTGGGAGATTCTCGTTCGCCAGGACGCGCGGCGCGATATCGGAATGGCGGTCGTCCCCTGCAACTGGCTTCAGATCATGGAGAACTCGGTGGATCCCGTCCACGTGGAATGGCTCCATCAATATTTCAACAACCACGTGCGCGATCGTCTGGGAAGTGACCAGAAAAGTGAGCGCTTGAAGCATGAGAAGATCGGCTTCGATCTCTTCGAGCACGGCATCATCAAGCGGAGAATCCTCGAGGGCGAAACGGAGGAGGATGAAGACTGGACGGTGGGACATCCGCTCGTCTTCCCCAATATCCTCTTGAGCGGCAGCACGCGCCGTTCTACCTTTCAGATCCGAGTCCCCCTCGACGATACCCAGACCCTGCATGTCTGGTACACCTGCTATGTGCAGCCCGGAGAAGTGGGCTCGCAGGAGCCGATTTCTTTCTACCAGGTCCCAGTGCCGCAGCCCGACGGCGAGGGGCAGCCGCAATGGTCCCTCCTGGACAACAACAGCGGCCAGGATATCACCGCCTGGATGACCCAAGGCGCCGTCGCCGACCGCGCGAGCGAAAACCTGGGCCTTTCCGACAAAGGGATCATTCTCTACCGGCGACTGTTAAAAGAGCAGATCGCCAAACTCGAGCTCGGCGAAGATCCCATGAACGTCTTTCGAGATCCCGCAAAAAACCAGTCCATCCATTTGAAACTTGAAGAGGCCAAGCTCAAGCGCACCGTCCTCCAGTCCCAGAGCCGCCGCCAGGGCGGGGCAACCAAGTACAGCCCGGTGTTGGACGAGGAGGACGTTAAGTCTCCTTGAAGCATGAGACGAAACTCAGGCTTGGCTTGGTAGGTCTCGGCACGGCGGGCCGATCGGTCGCCGAGGCCGCCCACAAGTTGCCGGGATGGAGCTTTGTGGCCGGGGCCGACCTCCGGTCCGAAGCCCGAAATCACTATCAAACCCAATACGGCATCCGGGTTTTCGAGAGCGTCTCTCAGCTCTGCGACTGGCAAGGAGTGGACGTGGTTTATGTGGCAACGCCTAATTTCCTTCATGCCGAGCATGCCGTTACCGCGCTGGAAAGCCGTAAACATGTTATCGTCGAGAAGCCGATGGCCTTAACGCTGGAGCAGTGTGACGCCATGATTGCCGAGGCGGAGAAAAACGGCGTGAGGCTCATGGTGGCCCATACCCGGAGCTTCAACCCTCCGATCCGAAAAATGAGAGAGGTCATCGCGTCGAACCGGTTGGGACGGGTCGTCCAGATCAACACCCTCCGCTATTCCCCCTGGCTGGTGCGGCCACGGCTCCCGGAGGAAGTGGACACGAAGCTGGGCGGCGGGGTTTGCTACCGGCAGGCGCCCCATCAGGTCGATATCGTGCGGCTCCTCGGAGGGGGCCGGGTGAAAAGCGTGCGGGCCGCCGCCGGCGCCTGGGACCCCAAAAACGCGACTGAGGGGAACTACACGGCGATGTTGGAATTCGAGGAGCGCGCGGCGGCGACGCTGGTCTACAACGGCTACGGCTACTTCGACGACGCCGAGCTCACCACGAGACACGGGGAAGCGCGTGATCTTCCGGGCGCCGGCGCGAGACTCCGTCAGGCCCAGGAAAAGGGGGAGCTCACGAAGGAAGCGAGCCGGTCAGGTCTGGCCTTTGAAATTGAACGGGGAGGGGATGACGCCGAAGATAGCTCGCAACAACCCTTCTTCGGCCTCACCCTGGTGAGCTGCGAGAAAGGCGACCTGAGACAGTCTCGAAACGGACTCTTCTGTTATGAGGAAACCGGCATGACCGAAATCCCCTGTCCAAAGTGGGAAGGACCGCTCACCGTCGAGCTGAGAGACTTCTATGAAGCCGTTACGGAAGAGAAACCGGTGGGTCACGACGGGCGTTGGGGCAAAGCGACGCTGGAGGTCTGCCTCGCCCTGCTCCAATCAAGCCGGGAAAAACGAGAGCTACCTCTTTTTCATCAGGTGCCCAGTCCCTATTGAAATAAAATCTTAAGGAAAGTCAGGGTCCGCTTATTCGCCGTTATTACTCCCGCATCAAGTTTCTTATCCAACGCTATCGAACCGCTCTGATTCTGGGGATCGTCGCCCTCATCGCCACGGACCTCATGGGCATGGCGATTCCCTGGCTCATCAAGGAAAGCATCGACAGCGTCCTTACCAGAGCCGCCGAAAACCCTTCGATGCTGAAATACCCGCTGCTGATTTTGGGAGCGGCGCTGTTTCAGGGAATCTTTCGCTACCTCTGGCGCGTCAATATGAATGGATTCTCGCGCCGCGCGGAGGCCGATCTCAGAAGCTCCGTCTTTTCCCATCTGGAAAAACTCCCGCTGGCCACTTTCCAACACTCCCAAACCGGCGATCTCATGTCCCGGCTCACCAATGACGTGCAGGCCGTGCGGGAGCTTTTGGGCTTCGGCTTCCTGGCCGTGGTGGATGCCGGGGTAATCATCACGGCCAGCATCTGCCTGATGGCGACCATCGACCCCTGGTTGACCTTCTGGGCCCTGCTCCCGATGCCCTTGATCTCTTTCTCCGTGCGCTTTTTTGGCGGTCGCATCTTCCGCTGGTCACGGGACGTGCAGCAACAACTGAGCAAGTTGAGCGCGTGCGTCCAGGAAAACCTGGCGGGGATCCGGGTGGTTCAATCCTACGCGCAGGAAGAGAACCAGATCGGCGAATTTCACCGCCTGAGCTCGGAATATATGAATAAAAACCTCTGGCTGGCGACCCTCTGGGGCGTCTTCTGGCCGCTCATGCGCGTCTTCTCCGGCGTTGCGGCGGCGGTGGTCCTATGGCTGGGAGGTCGGCAGGTCCTCTTAGGCGCCATGACGCTCGGCGAGTTTGTGGCTTTCAACGGATATCTGGCGACGCTGACCTGGCCGCTCATGGCGGTTGGCCGCGTGGTCAACCAATACCAGCGGGGCACCGCGGCGCTTAGCCGGATTATAGAGATCATGGACATACCGGTGGCCCCGGGCTACAACGGCGACTCGCCGGCGGCGATCCCCAGCCCTCTTCAGGGCACAATCGAACTCCGCAACCTGAGCTTCGCCTACAAGGAAGGCCAGCCGCCCGCCCTGAAGGATGTTTCTCTCAGAATCCCGGCGGGCACGACCTGCGGGATCATCGGGGACACGGGCGCCGGAAAAAGCACGCTCGTCCACCTGCTGATGCGGCTCTTCGAACCGCCCGAAGGGACGATTCTGATCGACGGGATCGACCTCAAAAAAATCCCTGTCCAGGCCCTCAGAAATAATGTCGGCTTTGTTTCGCAGGAGATATTTCTCTTCTCCGGCACGATCAAGGAAAACCTCCTCTTGGGACGGCGGGATTCCTCCGCCGACGCGCTGGAAGAGGCCTGCCAGATCGCGCAGCTCCTCCCGACCATACGCCAGTTCCAGCGGCAGTATGAGACCCTGGTGGGCGAACGGGGAGTCAGACTTTCCGGCGGCCAGAAGCAGCGGGTCGCCCTGGCCCGGGCCATCGTCAAAAACCCGCCGATCCTGATTCTCGACGACGTCTTTTCCAGCGTGGACACGGAAACCGAGGAGGAGATCCTGGGCCAGCTGGCCGAGTTCATGGAAGGCCGAACCACGCTCCTGATCTCCCACCGGATCTCCACCTTGAGAGGGGCGGATCTGATCATCTACGTGAGCGACGGACGGATCGTCGAGCAGGGAACTCACGAGGAGCTCCTGTCCCGCCAGGGGGCCTACTACCGGCTCTACCAAAAACAGCAGCTGGCAAGAGAGATCGAGGAGCTGGCCAGAGCGCCGCGCCTATGAACGAGCCCGTCCACGCGGAAGACGAGATTCTCGGCAAGGCCTATGACGCGCGCCTCATGGGGCGGATCTTCTATTATCTCAGGCCTTATTGGAAGCTCCTGATCCTGTCCGCCCTCTTCCTCGTTCTTCAGTCCGCGACCCAACTTCTGGGACCCTACGTCACCAAAATCGCCATCGACCGCTATATCGCCACGGGGAATCTTCATGGCCTGAATCTCATGGTCCTCATCTACGTCGCAAGCGTGATATTCGGATTTGTTTTCCTCTTCGCCCATACCTACATCACCGAATACACCGGCCAGCGCGCCATGCACGATCTCAGAACTCAGATCTTCGCCCATCTCCAGAAGCATGACCTGGCTTTTTTCGACCGCAATCCGGTCGGCAGGTTGATGACCCGCACGATCAACGACGTGGAGACCTTGAACGAGCTCTTCAGCCAGGGAGTCATCGGGCTCTTCGGCGACGCCTTCGTCGTGTTCGGCATCGCGGGCGCCATGCTCCTTCTCGACTACCGTCTTGCTCTTGTGACGTTGATCGCCTTCCCGGTCCTCATCTACATCAGCGGCTTCTACCGGCGCTGGGCCAGGGACATTTATCGGGAAAGCCGGCTGGTCCTCGCCCGGCTGAACACCACCCTCCAGGAAAGCATCGCCGGGATCGGGACCATCAAGGCCTTCGGCCAAGAGGAGAGAACCTATGAGCGCTTCCAGGGGGTCAACGCGGCCTACCGGGACGTCCTGCTCCACAGCGTCCGCTACAACGCGATGTTCTATCCCCTGATCGAAATCTTCAGCGCCCTCACGATCGGAATCACTCTATGGTACGGCGGAAAGCTGATCTTAAGCGCGACGCTCCTCCCGGGAGTCGTGGTGGCGTTCATCCAATATATCCAGCGCATGTACCACCCGATCCGGGACATCGCCGACAAGTACAATATCATGCAGGCGGCCATGGCCTCCGCCGAGCGGATCTTCACGCTGTTGGATACCCCGGAGACCATTAAAAATCCGCCCAGACCCAAGTCGCCGCAGAGGCTCGAGGGAGAGGTGACGTTCGATAACGTTTGGCTTTCCTATTATCCCGGAGAGCCCGTGCTTAAGGGAATCTCTTTCAAAGTGGAGCCGGGGGAAAAGATCGCGCTGGTCGGGGCGACCGGAGCCGGCAAGACCTCGATCATCTCGGCCCTCTTTCGATTTTATGAAATCGAGCGCGGGCGCATTTTGGTGGACGGCGTCGACATCCGGGAATGGAACAAGCAGGAGCTGCGCCGCCACCTGGGCCTCGTCCTTCAGGATGTCTTCCTTTTCTCCGGCGACATCGCTTCCAATATCACGCTGGGAGACCCGCGCGTAAGCGTCCAGCGCATGATCGAGGCCTCGAACAAAGTACGGATCGCTCCCTTCATCGAGCGGCTGCCGGATCGATACCAGGAGCCGGTCCAGGAACGAGGCGCCACCCTGTCCCAGGGACAGCGCCAGCTCCTCTCATTCGCCCGCGCCCTGGCCTTCGATCCCAGGATTCTCATCCTGGACGAAGCCACGAGTTCCGTGGACACGGAAACCGAATTTCTCATTCAGGAAGCCCTGAGAGAGCTCTTCAAGGACCGAACTTCCCTGATCATCGCCCACCGCCTGTCCACCATCAAGCACGTGGACCGCATCCTGGTCATCCACAAGGGAGAGATTCAGGAGGAAGGCAGCCATCAGTCGCTGCTCGACCGCAAAGGGATCTATTCCCGCCTCTACGAGCTCCAGTACCGCACTCAGGAGAACGGAGCCAATTGACAATGCTTTCTGGGGGAACTATCTTTAATCGCAAATCACAATCCCACTGAGGATTCGCAAATGCCCATCTACGAATACCACTGCCAAAAATGCGGCATCATCGAGATTACGCGAAAGATCACCGATAAGGCGCTGAGCCGCTGCCCGAAATGCAAGGGAAAGATCAAAAAACTCATCTCCCACACCTCGTTCCAACTCAAAGGAACCGGTTGGTACGCCACCGACTACGCCCGCAAAGACAGCAAAGACACTGGGCCCACGGAAAAAAAGGCCCCGACCACAGAGAGCAAAAGCGACAGCCAGCCGGCCGCGGAAAAGTCTTCCAGCGAGAAGAAGACCAGTAAACCAGCGGCCTCAGGCTCCTCTGCCGATTAGGCGGCTGCAAAAGTCATAAATTTCCGTGCTCGTGCTCGCAAGACGAAAATCCGAGCAACCATACTCGTCAGTGCCCTATACGAACACGAGCCACGAGCACGAACAACGACTAGCATTTGGCAGTCTTTTCGGCTATAGAAAAACAACTCACTATAAAAGGAGGATGTTAAAATGGCGGAAGGGATTTCTATTATCGTTCCGGCCGATGATCCTGCGTTGGTTACGGAAACGGTCCAGTATCCGGGCAAAGCCGGGAGCGTCAAGGCCTACGTCGCGCGTCCCAAAGACGGCGGCAAGCGGGGGGCCGTGATCGTCATCCACGAGAATAAGGGATTGAACGATCACATCAGGGATATCGCGCGGAGATTTGCCAAGGAGGGTTTGGTCGCCTTAGCTCCGGACCTGCTCTCCCGGGCCGGAGGCACGGACCAGTTCAAGAGCGCGGATGACGCCACTCAGGCGATCGGCAAGTTGACCAAAGACGGAGTCGTCGAGGATCTCGCCGGCGCGGTGGACTATCTCAAGAAGCAATCATTTGCGAATGGCCGGGTCGGCGTGGTGGGATTTTGCTGGGGCGGCGGGCAGTCGCTCAATTTTGCCACGAAGTCGAAGGAGCTGAACGCCGCCGTAGTCTACTACGGCCGGAATCCGGATCCTCTGGACGCGGTGCAAAACATCAACTGTCCCATCCTGGGCAACTACGGCCAGGATGATCCCAACATCGTCGCGGGAGTAGAGCCGCTCAAGGAAGCGGTGAAGAAGTACGGAAAGAGCGCCGATCTGAAGGTCTACCCCGGAGCGAAGCACGCCTTCAACAACAACACCAATCCGGAGCGCTATCACCCGGAAGCGTCCAAAGACGCCTGGACAAGGACCGCCGGCTTCTTTAAGAAAAACCTGGATGCCTAAAAAATTGGGCTCGCCGCGCGGATCCGAAACCCCGCCGCGAGCCCAATTTTATTTCTTTTCGAGTTCCGGTCTTTCGCCGATCGCGGTTCGGGCGACGGAAGGCATGATGAGATAGGGTCCCTCGACAGAGTTCTTCCACATCTGCCGGGTGATTTCGACGTTGCCGCCGGTGACGATAAAGGAGGCGGCACCGCCAATCAAGCCCGACAAGACCGATATGGCCTTAGCGGGAATGGCCACCGTATTCCCCACCGTGAGACCGACCGCCATCCCGGCCCCCTCTATCGGATCGACGGCAAACAGGGGAAATGGAAATGATAAGACAAACACGAGCAGCGACGCGGCAACGATCGAGCGAGATTTTTTTGAAAAGAAGCCCATAGTCCTACCCTTTCAAAGAAGAAAATAGCCTTGTGCGCAGCCGGTTGGCGCTATCTTTTGGATTCCAATAGCGGCGCATGCCGAAGTAGTAACAACATCCCTCGCTGTCCAGATCATTATTGAAAACCCGGAGACGGCCATCTTGGAAACGAATGCGGACCAGGCAGGTGCCTCCAGGGACCGTCGAAGTCATGACTTCCTCGACCGTGCCGATCCCCCACTGCCCGTAATGGTTGTGACTGACTTCTTCCCCCACTCGCAAGAAGAGACGTTTTCTCCCTCCCATGTTTTGACCATAACAGGCTTCATTATTTAGATCAATCCGTGGAAAAATTCTCGAAGCAAAAGTCAGAGTTTCCGCAGCGGCACTTCGACGAAATCTCGTCTTTCCTCGTCCCACGCATAGGCGCGGAGCTCCCGCACCGTCCGATCGTATACGGAGATCACGATCTGGACACTGCTGGGATAGACCGGCTCCCCGAAGGGGCTCGCGAAGGCCTTATCTTCCGCAGAAAAGTACGCAGCGTGGTTCGGATGGGAATGGTAAAAAGCCTTGACGGCTGCGCCCGCGGCCTCCGCCTTCCCCAGAATTTGTTCCAGCTCCTTGGGGTCCATGGCATAAGCCGTCTTCGCATCCCGCGGGTAGGTTCCCGGATCCAGGGCATGCAGCGCGTTTTGGCGGTTGGTACAACGGCGAACGACTTCCGTACTCCCATCGAAGAGGATCACCCCGCAGCATTCTTCGGGGAAGGCCTCGATGGCATGACGGACGATTTCTTGCCACGCTGCTTGAGCTAGGGTTGTCTCACTGAGCCGGGACGTCATCGGGAGGATTCTCTGCTGAGCGACCATCCTTACCATATGCGGCAGAAAACCCAAGAGCGCCCTGATCCGTCGATAAGGGGCGCTTGCTGCGTTGTCGCTTCGGGCTCGCATCCTCACGTACTGGTCTCGTACGCTCCGGTGCGACCCCTCGCTCCGCCTTGCACCCGCCGCCTTCTCGACGGCCAGGGTTTCCAAGGCGTTGCAAGTTTACCAACGGATTATGCGGCTGCCCCTGAGCGGCGATTATGGAGGGTCAGGATCTGGGAAGGATTCTAGCGGGATCGTTCGGGCTCTCGCCAGCCCGCGCGCCGGATCTGGAACGGCTGCCGGAGGTCCTCGTAATTGGAAAGAACTCTCTCGGCATAATCGAGGGAAATCGGTTCATCTTCTTCCAACCGGCTCTGAACTCTGGTGGGTCCCCAGTTATAGGCAGTCAGAGCCAGCTCCATATTCTTAAATCTTTTCTTTAAGGAGCCCAAATAAAAGATTCCTAATTTGACGTTGAGAATCGGATCGTCCAGGCTCTCTGCCCCTTCCCAATCTTCGACCATCTCTGTTTGCTCGGCCAGGTTACTCCCCACAAAGGGACGAATCTGCATCAACCCCCTCGCCCCATCCGGCGAAGTCTTCTGATGATGAAAGCGGCTTTCGACGTTGATCACCGCCAGGACAAGCATCGGATCGAGGCCGTATTTTCTAGCCTCGCTGGAGATTGTTTCGGCCAGATCCCAGGCTGGAGCCTCACTCAGCCCTTCCCGGTGCCATTTCATAATAGAATAGATTTTGATGATCTCGGCCCTTTGAGGTTCAGGGTTGCTTGCCTCTACCCAATACATTCCCTCCGTAACGGGCGAATAGGCAGGGGAAAATCCGTATAAAAGGCCTAGTTTGACCGCGATGATCCACCTAAGTGATTGAAAATGCAGGAATTTCTTTCCTATAGTCATCAAAAACTTTCGTGCAGCTGTATTGAAACCTGAGTTCCGAGTAACAGATTAGAGAAGGCCTGTCAAACACATCGAACCAGCGCGGATCAGTGAATCTCGACTCTCTCGGCTAGGCTATTTAGTAGGCAACTGTCAGGAGGGACCAAATATGTAGTGGTGATAGCTGCCAGGGAACGCCTCGCGCCCGTCAGTCAATGATTCCCTCTTCGACCAGAGCCTGGTATTCCTTTTCGGGCATCCCCAGGAGCTCTTTATAGAAGTAGGCGTTGTGCTCCCCCAGAAGGGGATCTCTACGGGAAGGTCCGGGGCGGCTCTTGGTGAGGGTAAACGGCGGACGCTGGTAATGCATTTTACCGATCTCCGGATGCTCCAGCTCCACCCATTGCCCGCGCTGGGTAAGCTGGGGGTCGCTGTAGATGTCCTTCATCGCGTTGATTACGCCGGACCTGACCCCTACTGCCTGAAGCCGCCCGGTCAGTTCCTGAGCCGTGAATTGAGCAGTCCACGCCCCTACCTTTTGGTCCAGCTCGTCTTCATGCCTCTTCCGCGCCTCATGGGAGGCAAAGCGCTCCTCCTTGGCCCAGGCCGGATCACCCATCTCCCGGCATAGCGCTTGCCATTCGGCGTCTGTGGAAACGCTGAGGACGCACCAATTGTCTTCCCCTTTACAGGGATAGGCGCCATGGGGAGCCGCATGGGGATCGCGGTTGGCGTTCCGGCCGGCCACCCTTCCATTGACCTTGTAGTCCAGGATAATCGGGGCGAGGAACTGAAGACCCGTTTCATACTGGGCGGTGTCGATGTATTGGCCTTCACCGGTCCGGTCTCGATGGTCCAGAGCGGCCAGGACGGCGACCGCGCCATAGGCCACGGCGATGTAGTCGATGTAAGGACCATAGAGAATCTGAGGCGGACCATCGGGATAACCGGTGAGGTGCGTAAAACCCGCCAATGACGAGAGCTGCGAACCGAAGCCGGCATGATGGGCGTGGGGGCCGCTCTGCCCAAGATTGGAGGTGCTCAGCATCACCAGATCGGGGTTCACGTCCTTCAACGCTTCGTATCCCAGACCCAGCCTCCCAATCGTCCCCGGACTGAAATTTTCGACGACCACATCCGCCCAAGTGGCGATCCTTTTGGCCAACTCCGTGGCCTTGGGCGCCTTCTTGAGGTTTAAAGTGATGTCGAGCTTATCGTTATTGCAGAGGGCAAAAAGGCCGGAGCGATTGAGACCGTGGATATTGTCTTTGTAGGGAGGATAGTGGGTGCGAAAACCGTCGGGGCGGGTCCGGGACTCGACGTGGACCACCGTTGCGCCATGATCGGCCAGATGTTTGCCGATCACGGGCCCGGCCGCGTAGGCCGCGAACTCCACGATCTTGACTCCTTTAAGCGCTTCCATAATCAGTAATAACCAGCCGTGCTCGTGCTCGTGGGGGAAGGGGACGAACACGAGCCACGAACACGAAAAACGATTTACTAGACGATCCCTTCCGCTTGAAGCTCAGCTAATTCCTGCTTTTTCATCCCCATTTCCCCGCAGTAAATTTCTTCATTGTGCTCGCCGATCAGGGGAGCCCGCCGCCAGATTTTACACGGGGCTTTGCTGAATTTGGTAAAGCCGCCCGGGTAAATCAGGGACGCGCCCAATTCGGGATGTTCGATCTCCTGCCAAAAATTCCGCGCCTCCAGTTGAGGATCCCGGAAGATTTCCTCGACGGTCGCCACCGGGTAGCCCAGCATCTCCCTCTGGGTGACCGCGGCAAAGAACTCCTCTTTGGTCACCCCGAGGAAGAACCTGCCGATGGGCTCTTCCATCTGGTCGATCTCCTCCTGCTTCACTTCGGCAATGTTGAAGGACTTCCAATCCTTCTTCTTGAGAGACTCCGGAGCCAGCCCTTTGCTCTCCATCCACTCCACCAATGCCTGATTGGTCTTCTTGCCGGCTTCTCCCCCATAGATAATAAAATTGAGATAGCCGTCCTTACAGGGCCAAAAGACGCGCATCTTCGCGCCGGTGATGCTACGGCCGGTCATGAAAGAGCCTGCCCTTTTCTCGAGCTGCCGATTCAAGTCCCAAAACGTGTGGGCATGGGAGAAGGCCCAGAGCATCGAGGCCTGAGCGGAGACGTCCACCTGCTGTCCTTCGCCGGTGCGCTGGCGGTGGATGTGAGCGATGAGAGTGCCCATGGCGGCATAGGAAGCGGTCCACTGGTAGGACTGGGAAAAACTGACCCGTAAAGGAGGTCTCCCCGGATCCCCGGTAAGCGACATGCAGCCGCTCATCGCCATGATCTCGATATCCGACGCCTTGAATCGACTGTAAGGTCCGGTTTGGCCGAAGGGTGTGATGGAAGTCAGCACCAGCCTGGGCTGAATCCGGCTGAGATGGGGATATCCCAACTGAAGCTGGTCCAAATAACCCGGCGGAAGGGACTCGATCACGAAGTCCGCCCCGGCCACGAGCCGGCGGAAGATCTCCCGGCCTTTGGCCGAATCGAGCTTTAGAGTTACACCGCGCTTGTTGTTATTGAAGCCGAACCAGTAAAGGCTCTTCTCCGGATGGGGACGGTCGCCGTAGAAGGGACCCAGCATCCGCGCTGGATCTCCTCCGGGCCGTTCTACTTTGACGACATCCGCTCCCAGATCACCCAGGATCTTTCCGCAGAGAAATCCAAGCTCATCGGTGAGATCCAGGACCCGGAAGGGAGCGAGGAGAGCCTCTGGGTTCAGGGCTATCTTCCCGTCCGTGCCAGGGAAAGGACCCATCCCTTCATCCTTGCTTTGGCATTCTGGATGTCCTTGTCGCTGAAAAAATTCTTGAGATCAACCTTGTTCACCGCGTAGACCGGACGCATGAAGTCGCTCTCATAGCCGAAAGGAACGGTGGCGTCGATGCCCATGCCGCCCTCAAACATGGTGTTCGAAGCGGTCCACTCCTTCTCGCCGGCGGTCATACGCTCGGCCGGCATGAACGTCTGTCCGCGGCCGCCGGGCAGCGGGTTGATGATGTCGGCCTTGGGATTCACCCGGGTCGTGAGACACCACATGACGTCGTCCATGTCGTAGAGATCGGTGTCCTCGCTCACGGCGATGACGAGCCGCGAGCCCTGGGACGTGGCGAGAATGGCGGCCATGAAGTTGCGCTGCCAGCCTTCGTCGATCCGGCTGCGCTTCTTCACCTGGATGATCGCGCCGCCCCAATCGGTCATGCAGTAGGGAATGTTCACGTCCTGGACGATGTCCGGCTGCATGCGGTGGCAGAGCTCGAACATGGCGGCCTCGCGCACCGTGGTATCGATATTGTGGTCGTCGAGCGTATGGACGCCCAAGGCGAAGATGATCGGCTTCGACTCGGGTTTGCGCATCGTCACCGCGGTCACGTGGAAGGTGGGAGCCTTATAGGCCTTGCCCATATAGCCGGCCCATTCGGGATGGAAATGATAACGGCCTTGAACCCCGGCCTTCTCGGACTCGGCGGTCTCGAAGCGGCGATCCCTGGGATTCACGTAGCCTTCGAGGACCACTTCGGCGTCTGCGACCGCATAAGCATCGACGGTCCGGGCCTTGACCAAACGAACCGGCGCGCCTTGGACTGCGCCGGCGACTCCCACCTCGTCGCATCCCTGCGGCAGGATCACGTAGTCGAAGCCGGCGCCGGCCATCAGGGTGCAGGAGGGAGGCAGCCCGAAGTTCATCGTGATGGGGATCAGTTTGTTTTCCTTGTAATACTTGGCCGTGGCCTGCCACATGTGGGAGCCCGGAGAGATCTGGAAGGTCGCCACATTGCCCCAGCGGAAATTCATGCGGTTGTACCCGAGGTCGAAGCCACCCTCAAAATATTCGCCCGAAATGAGCCGGTTCCCGGAGCCTACCGTAAGCTCGGGCTCCAGTTCCGTGTGGCGGATGGGCACCAGATAATCGCTGACCTCAGTGGGCTTCTCGATCACGACCTCCTGAACCGGCGCGTCCTTTTGGTTGATCACGACCGGTGGAAGAGGATGGGTCAGGGCGTAGGCGAGCTTGCGCGTCCTTTCCCGGTCATCTTTCCAACCAAACATTTTGTTGATGACGTTCATATCGCCGAACAGGTTGGTCACGACGCGATGATTGGGCTTGCCCTTGACCTTATTGAACAGGATCGGACAGCTCCCATCCAAAGTTTTCTGAATGGCGGTAATCTCAACATCGGGGTTGACTTCTTTGTCGCTCTCGATCAGATCGCCCTGAGATTTGAGCCACTCCAGGCTGTTTCGGAGATCGGCGATGGCCTCGACAGGCGCCCCCGCAGCTTTTTGCATCGGCTTACTCATACACTTCCTCCAATGAATGGAACTTGTTTTGCGTTACGAACCGGCTCTCAAGTCTCAGCCTGAATCATCAAGGCTGCTTTTCCATTGCTCTACCCGAATGAAGGGCGGCGAGGAAAGACTTGGAATCGCGCTGGAACTTGCGTTTAACGAGGGGCACCTTAGCCGACATTCGCGTAAAAGTCAATCTCCGGGCGGAAAATAACCACTTTCAATCATAGTCGGTGAAATTAGAAATGCGCCAATGGTCTTTTGCTTTCCTCGCAGTCACCATCCATCGCCTTTTGAACTCCGGCGCGTCTTCCGCCTGGATGGTTCCCTCATAGAGGAAAGAGGCGTGGTCCTGCGCCTCTTTTTTTTCCAACAACCGATAGTGAATCTTGGGCTTACGGGTGGAGAGGTCGATCACCTGACCGGCGGTCAGACGAATCTCTTCGTCGAGCTTTTGTAAGGCCAGCCCGACCGTATACTCTCTGGCCCTTTGCAAATCGATAAAGACATAGTGCTGATCGACAAATTCCTCCGCGACGCCCTGGGCGGTGCGCAAATCCCGGCCGCAAGCCGTCAGACCCATCAACCCCAAGCTTAAGAGCACCACTCCCAAAAATAACGCGCGCATATTTCTTACCTACTTTAATTTAGGCCCGATGTCCACGTGCCGTCCAGGGTTAATGGAAAAAATCTCTCTGGGCCGGATCTCTCCACAGAGAGAGGGGCTGTCCCGAAAAAAGGAAGGCAGCGGGTAGAAAAGATTTCAGAAATATAGACAGATTCATGAGCCAAGAGCGGACTTGGCCTCTTGTGCTGCTTAGTGATCAATCAGTGGCATCTGCCTTTATGGTCGCGGGGAGATAGACAGCGCTCCGAGGTCATGCTGTGGGTTACGTGAAAAGACTGCCGGCCCCTTTAAATTTCCCGAAACCAAGAATCACAAATATCACGCCTAGACCCCGTACCCCGTATAGGTTGACGTGTGTCACGCGACAGGCGATAATCCTCTTCAGATGAGTATTCGTTCGATTCGACATAGGGGCTTAAAGCGGCTCTACACAACAGGGGCGGGAAGGGATCTTCCGGCTGCCCTGGTGGAGAAAATATCCGACATCCTGTTGGCGATCGACGAAGCCGCGCGGCCGCAGGAGGTTGGTTTGTTTCCTGGTTGGAGGCTGCATCCTTTGAAGGGTGAGTTGAAAGGTTTCTGGAGCGTGACCGTTAGCGGTAACTGGCGGGTGATCTTCCGGTTCGAGAACGGTGACGCATTTGACGTCGATTTGGTTGACTATCATTAAAGGAGGTATTGGAAGTATGGCGATGAAGAATCCCCCGCATGTGGGCGGTGTGATCCGCCGCCAAGTGATTGAACCGCTTGGGTTGACGGTGACGGAAGCGGCGAAGGCGCTTGGGGTTGGAAGGCAGGCGCTTTCCAGCCTGCTCAATGAGAAGGCAGCGCTTACGAGCGACATGGCCCTGCGGGTCGAAAAGGCATTCGGGCCGAAGATGGATCACCTCATGCGGATGCAGCTTGCCTATGATTTGGCTCAAGCCCGCAAGGAGGAGGGGCCGATCGGGGGGAGGCGCTCCGTCGTAAAGAAGGGGCC
>Ga0080064_1001692_pt1 | contig 21821 bp, 17 predicted proteins | sample Subgrocontami54m_FD_69260 | JGI IMG/M metagenome (GOLD analysis project Ga0080064, IMG submission 69260) | Subsurface groundwater microbial communities from S. Glens Falls, New York, USA - GMW46 contaminated, 5.4 m (SPADES assembly) (version 2) ...
GCGTGCTGGCGTTCCTGTTTGGCCTGCAAGTTATTACCGGAATGCTGCTCTCGATCTATTACGTGCCGAGCGCCGATCACGCCCATGCGAGTGTTGCCTTCATCCAAAAAGTGGTGCGCGGCGGCGCGCTGTTCCGCGGCCTGCATGCTTATGGCGCCAGCGCGATGATCGTCTTGCTGGTGGCCCACATCGCGCAGACGTTTCTCTATGGCGCCTACAAGCAGAAGCGGGAACTGGTCTGGGTCGTTGGCGGGTTGCTTCTGCTACTAATCCTTGCTTTTGCGTTTACAGGGTATCTGCTGCCGTGGGATCAGGAAGCTTACTTTGCGACGAAAGTTGGCGTGTCAATCGCTGGCGAAGTGCCGGTGGTTGGCCCGGCGCAGAGACAGATCATGCTGGGCGGGAGTGATCTGACGTCGCTGACACTCTCGCGCTTCTTCACTGTTCACGTGCTGCTGCTACCGCTCTTGCTCGGACTCTTGATTGTGGTTCATGTCTATTTATTCAGGCGCGCAGGGGCGGCTGGCCCAACTCACAATCGGAATGACCGGCGGGTCGATCGGTTTTTTCCGAAGCAGTTGCTGAAGGACTCGATTGTTGCCCTGCTCATCTTTGGCGCGCTTCTGGCGCTGGCAAAGTTTTTTCCGGCCCGGCTCGGTCCCGAAGCTGATCCGACGTCGGGTTTTCTGGCGCGGCCACCGTGGTATTTTCTGCCGCTCTTCGAGTTGTTGAAGTATTTCCCCGGCAAACTCTCTTTGATTCCGACCGTGCTGTTGCCGGGCGCGCTGTTCGCGCTGATCTTTCTGATTCCTTTCTTTGACCGGAAGGCTGAACGCAATCCTCTCAGGCGCCCGGTCGCCACCGCCGTGTTTGTTTTCATCCTGGCTGGCACAGTCAGTCTAGGGGTGCTTGCCAAATACCAGGATCGGCACAATCCGGTGTTCGATGCGAAACTCAAAAAGCAGGACGACGAAGCGGGAGCGTTTCTCAAGAGTCCATTCCAACCACAGGAAATCGGGGCCACGGACACGTCCCCCCAACAGAAAGGAGCTGGCGCGCCCGGAACCGTGGAAACCCCAGCGGCTTTCGCGGAGAATCTCTGCGCCAACTGCCACGGAGATCACGGGCAGGGAGGGAAGATCGGCCCGCGACTGGTCGGCGTAACCTCCAAGCCGAATCGATCGAAGGAGGACTTGTTGAAACTGCTGGAGAACACGCGAGCCTACGGATTGAAGGATCCGATGCCAGCTTCATTTCCGAAACTGTCACCCGAAGATAAGAACAAGGTCGTTGAGTGGCTGGACAGCCTCAAACCAAGATGAGCCTAGACCAGACCGAGCAGCGACGCGGAAAGATCTGCAAGCGAGCGATTCACTAACCCAAAGAGATCATGATGAAGAAAAAGATCCACGTGGTCATTTTGGGCGCGGGCTTCGGCGGCATTTACGCCGGGCTTCGGCTCGAGAAAATCATTTCCGATCCGAAGGGCATGAAGCTGACGCTTATCAACCGCGACAATTTCTTTGTCTTCACGCCCATGTTGCACGAGGTCTCGTCCGGCAGCATCGCCACGCGGCATATCACTATTCCGATCCGCAAACTCTATAAGAAATGCGATTTTCGCGAGGCCGATATTGAGTCGATCGATCTACAAAACAGACGTGTCGTTACCGTTCACGCCACGCGTGATCGCGCACACCGCCATACCATCGAGTACACTCATCTCGTATTTGCCCTGGGCAGCGTCACGAACTTCCACGGTTTGGAGAGCGTTGAGCGCCACGCGATGACAATGAAGACCATCGCCGATGCGATAGTGCTTCGCAATCACGTGATCGACATGCTCGAACTGGCGGAGATCGAGTCGGCCGAGGAGCAAGAGAGTCTGCTCACGTTCGTTGTCGCTGGGGCCGGGTTCGCTGGGGTCGAAGTCGTTGCCGGTTTGAACGATTTCGTTCGGGAGGCAGCGCTGAACTACCGGCACGTGAAACTTAGCCGAATAAGGGTTGTCTTAGTTTCGCCCGGAGATCGGATCCTGCCGGAACTTGGCCCTGACCTTGGCGAGTTCGCCCTCACCAAACTGCGCGCGCGGGGCATCGAAGTGCTGCTCAACACGCGCATCGAAAATGCGTCGGGGACGGACGTAACGCTTAGCGGCGACCGGAAGATTCGCACGCAAAGCCTTATCTGGACGGCAGGTGTCGCGCCCAGTCCGATCCTGGCCACGCTGCCTTGCGCGCACGACGAGCGCGGGCGGATTGTTGCGAATGAATTCATGGAAGTGCCGGGCTTTGAGGACGTATGGGCGGTCGGGGATTGCGCAGCGATAAATGATCCGCGCTCGGGCAGGGCCTACCCGCCGACGGCGCAGCACGCCATCCGCCAGGGGCGACTAGTGGCGGATAACATCGCCGCCGCGATCATGGGTGGAAAAAAGCGGGCGTTCAGCTACAACATGAAGGGCCAACTCGCCGCGCTCGGCGAAAAGTCGGGCGTTGCCAATTTTTACGGCATCAAATTCTCCGGGTTCTTTGCCTGGTGGCTTTGGCGGACGGTCTATCTTTTCAAGTTGCCACAATTCGATCGCAAGGTTCGGGTGGCCCTTGATTGGACGCTCGATCTGATCTTTGCGAGGGACATCGTGAAGTTGAAGACCTTTTCGCCCGCTCGACCTCCCCTTGCGATTGAAGCTGAAGGAACGACGGTCGTGACTAAATCGGAAGACGCCGCCGAAAGGGCCGGAATCGCGACGGCACGCAGTGTGAACGCGCGCTCAATGTAGGCGATTCACTAAATAGAAGGACTCTAAATCGCAAGAAGCATCCACGGGGACTGGAGCACTCATTTTGGTGGCAGCGATAGGACAAAATACAGGCCCCGCTTGATCCAGGACTTGAGCGCCGCTTTTGTGCAGCCAAGCGCAAATATCGCCGGGAAAAACGAACCCGGGTGTGTACGCTTTGGTTGCGTTCCCGATTAAAGCCCAACACTGGTGGCGGGAAGAAACCGCCGAGCCCACCGAACGCGCCCTCCAAACCAGTGACCGTGCGCTTTCTTTCGAGAAATAATCTGGCACCAGTTTGAAGACGGCCCCCTTTGCCCAGTCCCAACGCGGCGGCAGTGCCAAGCGCGCCGATGGTGAATACAAACATCCCGGTCGAAGTGAGACCCAATGATAGCAACGCGATCATCGCAAACTCAAGAATCAGCACTAGAGGCCAGAGGCCAGAACTCTACCGCCGGAAGATCTCTGTGTCGGGCCGGAAGGCAAGCCAGGCAAATGCGAAATAGTCTCCGTGGACGATTGGGTCGAGCTGCTTCCCGCGTAGCGGGCCGCTGATGGCCCGGCCCAGAATGTTCCAGTGACTCCCCGTCTCGGTATCCAGAAATTCCTTAGTCTCGTAACGGAAGTGCAGCAAATGGCCATCAACTCGCGAATCGAAAACTCCGGTGGCTCCGACTTCGCGCGATTCACTCATCGCGATGGAGTCAAGAGCTGAACTGGCGCCTTCGCCGTGGAATACCACCAGATCGATTAAGCCGACTTGGTCCTGGACAACATGCAGCTTGCGTGTGATTGAGTACGGATAAGCTTTAGCCAACTGGTCGATTTGCACGGCGACGACTTTTTCCATGGGGCGTAAGCGATGATCAGTTTTTCCTCGGTAGAGTATTGGCGAGGAATTAGTGTCATCGTAGCCGGCGTAGGGATTCTTGCCGTACTCTCGCTTGAATCCAGTCTCGCGCGAAAGCACCAAACCGTCCGGATGGGCGACGGCAAACTGCGCGAACCCGATTATTTGCGCCGGCAGCTGTTGCAGTTTCGTTCCAGTCAAGTCGCCTACGATCGCTTCGCCGGTGAACTGTTGCCACCATGATTCAGTTGCGCGATCGAACATCACCATGTCCGAACGGCGCAGCAAACCTGTTACACCGAACGTTAGCGTTTGACCTTCGATACGACGGTCGAACGCAATGGCGCTGTAACAAAGCGGGCAAAAAGTAACCGTGACTGGTAGCCCTTTCACCTCGTCATTGACAATTTCGTGCCAGACAAGTATCTGCAACGGATAGGCGCGCGCCTCGCCATTGACTGCAAGTGCGATTACCGGCTCGCGCTCGTGCAGCCATTGCCGGGCTTCAACAACTGAAACAAACTGCGGACGATCGATTGCGGGAATTCCATCCTTCGGCGGACCGCCCTTTTCTATCTCAGACAGATCAATCGAGTGCTTGGCAATGTTCGTCCGCCAGCCAGAGAGGCTAGGGTTAGAGCCAGTCGAGCCAAGTTGCGCGTTCGTACAGGACGCGCACAGGAGTCCGATCGATAACAACTTGTAAGCGAGCTTCAACATTGACAGTGCAGCCGAAAGCACCGCGACTAGGTTAGGGTTACTTCTGTTTCTTTTTCCCCTCTGTACACTCTCGCGACACAAGTCTTCCACAGGTACGAGCTTATCTAATGTAAGGCTGATTACAGTCGGCAGAAATCCCGAACTCCCAAGCTGTATGAGGGTGCGAAAGGCCGTTGAGTCGAGTGAGTTGAGTGTGGAATGAGTTTGGCAATATGATTTGGCCCACTTCGGCAGCCGTAAGTGGCCCACCTTAAGCGGAGGATCTCGGTGCTCGGTTTCTTGAGAAAAGCGGGACGGAGGAGACGAGAGGAGACGGGAGGTAGAGCTATTGAGGAGCCGAGGTGGGAGTACGAGTATGGCCGCGTGACAATAGTGGGGTGTGGCCAAGACGTTCTCGCAAATCCTTTTGGTCAACAATAGCCAATGAAGCGAACTGCGGATTGAGCGACGCCGGGAAAGGCCCTTTGGGCGTTCGAGTGTTTTCAGTCAATCCAGTGACCCTTTATGCACTTTCGCAAAGCGGAGTCAAAAGCTCCTAGTGGCACGTGGTGTGTCGCTCAAGGATTGTGGGGAAAACTGTGTCGGTCTTAAGCGGAAAGAGGCGGTGACAGGCGTATACTGGTGCAAGTGTAACAGGCTGCGATCCGCGATAAATGTTTAGTAAATGTGGCCACAGCGTAACAGGCGCACTGTTAGGTTGCAGGTCTCATAACCGCAAGGTCTTCAAATGAAAAATGAATCTCAATTCAGAGTCACTTCAGAGCTTCCTTAGAAAGTTTGTGACTTAGTTGAGACACGAGATTCTGAGACATTTTGTAAGTGTCACTAGTACAATGAGTTCGGAAGGGCGAGGAACTCCCCCCTTCGGCACCAATACCCACCTTAACTTTGTGTTTGCAATAGCTTAGCTCTTGTAACCGCGGATCAGCGGCATAATCAGTTAGGTGCTACTAGCGTGTTGCGAATCAGTTGAAACTTTTCATTGTGCGTCGGGTCTTATAGTCTTTTGCCGGCAATGTTAGTTTTGGGAGGTTAGTCATGAATCAGCTTAGTATGCGCGAGATAGTCATGATGCCTGTGGTGTACCGCGTTCCGGGAATGGATAAGGTCCAAGTTAAATCTGATTTGAAATACACCAGCGTCAACGAGCCATACCTACTGATGGACGTGTACATCCCGCCGGGTCTGGCGAAGGACGAGCGGCGTCCAGCCGTCCTATTCATTCACGGCAGCGTGCCAGCGGGGAGCCCGGCGAAAAATATGGGCATTCTTACATCGTGGGGACGGTTAGTCGCAGCCTCAGGTATGGTCGGCGTCACCTTCACGCATCGGCTCGGTTTCCCAAAGCCCTTGCTGGCGGAAGCGGCGAGTGATGTCAACACTGCTCTTGATTACATTCGGACCAATGCAGATTCACTCAACATCGATAAAGACCGAATCTGTCTAGCCGCTTATTCTGGCGGAGGTCCGATGCTGAGCATAGCAATGCGGGACAATTCTCAGTATGTGCGCTGCTTGGTAGCATTCTACGCTTTCATGGATATTCAGCAATCTGAGATGCATAGGGCGAACGAGACACCTGACTTGGTCAAGACCTTCTCACCTATCACTTACCTCGCAAGTGACGTAAGCAAAATCGCTCCGATGTTTATTGCGCGGGCGGGGTTGGACGATGTACCCACGATGAATGACTCCATTGATCGTTATACACGCGAGGCAATTTCAAAGAATGCCGCTATCACCGTTGCCAACCATCCGCAAGGAGTTCATGGTTTTGACAATCAGACCGATGATGACAGGTCACTGGAGATTATTCAGAGCGTGATTGCTTTCATGAAGATGCATCTCGGCATTACAGAAGTAGGTAACATGCGAAGCCGCACCTGACAAGTCATTCGACCGGACGTTTCCCCGATCGTTGCAGGTGATAAGCCGTCCACGCACCAAACACCCCGGCGCCGATCACCGCAACGTCAAAGGCTCCATCTGGATTTGAGTTTGTCATCAGTGTCGAGAACAGGCGTTCAGAGTACAAGCTTTAGCTTGCGTGTTTGAGCAAACCGCAACCTAAAGGTTGTACTCTAAGCACGTGTGCGGCGGCTGAATTCCTGCCCGGCAGCCCGCTACGCCACAAACTTATAACCGTGGCCGCGCATGGTGAGAAAATGCCGCGGCTCCTTCGCGTCGTCTTCCAGCTTCTGCCGCAACCAGCCCACGTGAACGTCAACGGTGCGGGTCAGCATTCCGGTGTCATAGCCCCAAACCTCGCGCAGCAGTTCATCGCGCGAAAGCGTAGCGCCGCGTTGGGCGATAAAGTAGGACAGCAGTTGAAACTCTCGCGCGGAGAGTTCGACCTGCTTACCGTTGCTAAGCACCTCGGTGCTCCGAAAGTTTACAATGACAGAGCCAAAGCTAAACGCGTCGAGCGGCTCCGCTGCGCTCGCCGTGGTCCGGCTGCGCCGCAGCAACGCTTCCAACCGCGCCAGCAGCTCGAGCGGCTCGAATGGCTTGCAAAGATAATCATCCGCGCCCAGCTTCAGGCCCAGGACTTTGTCGATTACCTGGCCACGCGCCGTCAGCATCAGAATCGGCGTCGTGATACTTCGTTGCCGCAGATCGCGGCACACATCAAAGCCGTTTTTGCCCGGCAACATGACGTCCAGAATGATCACGTCGAAGTTGCCTTCGCGGGCGCGCGCCAAACCCGTTAAGCCATCGGCGGCCGTCTCAACGCGATAGTCTTCCGCGTTGAGCAGGTCCGTCAGGGCCATCGTGATGCCCCGGTCGTCTTCAATCAACAGAATCTTGTTTGGCATTGTCGCGTAAAAAAAGTTGAGATGTCCGACAAACTTTAGTTTGTCGCAGCGCCACGACAAGCTAAAGCTTATCGGACATCAAACCGCCTCACTACCCACTCAGGAAACCGGCAGATGCAACGTAAACGATGTCCCGTCACCTGGCGCTGACTGCACCGTCACGCTGCCGCCAAGCGCGCGCAGGTTCCGCTCGACGAGACACAGCCCCAGCCCCGTACCGCTGGTCGTCGCGGCATTCACACTCTGTCCGCGATAGAAAGGTTCGAAGATATGCGGCAGATCCTTCGGCGCGATTCCGGGCCCGCGGTCAGCAACAGTGATTTGCACTTCCCTGCGCTTCGTGTCTTGCGCGACACCCGCGCTTACACTCAACCACTTGCCTCGCGCTGCGTACTTCAGCGCATTCTCAAATAAATTCTTCAGGGCACTTTCCAACGCAGGACCATCAGTGAGCACCAGAGGCAGATCTTCTGCAAAGTGCTGCTCGATTTGCCAGCCATCTTCTGCGAAAGGCACGGCGTACTCGGCCAAAGAGCGTTCGGCTATCTCAGTCACGTTGGTCGGTTGTGGGTCATAAACTCGACGACCCGACTGAATACCCGCAAAGCTAAGCATTCGCTCGACCTGATTGATCAGCCGGCGCGCTTCGCGCTGAATCACGTCACCGTATTGTTGCACCCGGCTCGGGTCCTGGATCGTGCCCTGCGATAAATTGTAGCTCGTTGATTGAATGACGGTCAGCGGCGTGCGCAATTCGTGAGAGACGCCCGCCACGAACTCCATCTGTTGTTGCGCCAAACGGCGCGCGCGCACCGTGGCCAAGATCAACATCACTGAGGTGCCGGACAACAGCATGAGCATCCAGAAATTCAAGCCAACGGCGTGCTTGCGCCAATATTCGATCAGCTCTTCATACGAACCGGCTTGGCTTTTCACCACCAACACCCAGGCGCCGGTGCCGCTGCCTCCTCGCCCGCCGGCGATCTCAGCAAGCGGCACCCCGGGCGAGCCCGACACGATCGGTTGTTGGTCTGCCAGGGGCGGTGGCGTCACTTGAAGATCCTGCGGAAGGTTTGCGTCCAGCAAGACAATGCCCGCGTCAACCTGTGCCAACGATTCGATCGTCACCGTTGGCTCCAAGGCATAGATCAGGCTCAAGGGATCGCGGGCAACGATTGCCGCCTGAGTGCGCGCACCACCAAAATGCCGCGCCACTAGTTCGGGAAGAAGATGCTCACGGAGATACGTACGATCAAATTCAAGAAAACACCAGCCCGTGAACCGTTGCGACTCCGGTATAGGCGAGGCACCCGTAACGATCGGAAATATCAAAACCGCGGTGCCTTGAAAGAACGTAAGATTAGCTCCGGTCGACAAAGGCGGGGTCAAGTTGCCGGATGAACTTTCCCGCTCCTCCAAGACCCGGCGATAACCCATAAACTCGGTGGGCCAGTCTGCACTCTTGAATTGGTGTTCGCCGGTCGGCAGCCGTCGGAAGACGACTCCCTCCTCGCTTTGCGTGCCGATGCTGATCGACGAGAGTAGTCGCGGACGGTCAGAGTTGCTGTGCCATCGTTTGGTATTCTCGACCAGATAGGACTCGAGCGCGATATCGTTTCTTTCGTCGGGCGGTGGCCGGAAGAAAGGCAGCGGTTGCAGCAGGGTAGTGCGGAAATCGCCTCGGAAGTTCCGTAGCGTTCTCTCCACGTCTCCGCGGCGTTGCCGCCGAACGGCATCGCTCATGCGATTGATCCCGCGAAATTGAAGCAAGCCGGCGAGCACCGTGACCAGCAAGACCGCCACGCAAGCCAACACCAGCCAATTTCTTCTGATCCGATCGAACATCGCTCGCATTATAGCTTTCAAATTTGGTCAGCGGCATCGGCTGGGAGCAGGACTTTACCTCGTCTTTACAAAACGGTGGTCACTTTACGAACCCTTTACACTCCACGCGCATCATTCGCTCTAGAATAGCCGTAGATCGTTGTAGTTCCACAAACCATTCAACAAGAGGAGAACCAATGCGAAAACTAACACTGCTAATCATCCTGGTTGCGACGGCCGCCGTCGCGTTACCGCAGCAGATGCCGAGAGCATCTGGCCCACAGTCGGACGCACAAAAGGCGTTTGAAAAAATGAAGACTCTGGCAGGTTCCTGGGAAGGCACGGTTATGGGTATCCCGATCAACTTTACAATTCGCGCCGTATCCAGTGGTACCGCTATTCTGCACGAGGGGAACACGGAGAAAGGGGTGCCGAACCATGAGATCACAATGTTCTACGTCGACGGGGACCGTTTGCTCGCAACCCATTATTGTGACGCCGGAAATCGCTCAAACATGGAGGGGAAAATGTCGGCCGATGGAAAAAGCGTAGAGTTTAACTTCCTCGAGGTTGCCGGGGGCACGCAGAGAGGATTCGCGAAGCGTATGGCGTTCACCATGATTGACGCGAACCATCATGTCGTAGAGCTGACTTTCGTGATGCCGGACGGTAAGCCGGTTCAGGCGCGCGGCGAATTTCAACGGACAAAATAAGGGGGGATCTTACGGTGACGTGAGAGGCCAGACTGACGGCTTCGCTGTTGCAATCCCGCAACGGGCACGCTTCGGAATGGCAACCTCGTCACTCACATGCGGCTGAAGAACATAGTTCCTGCAACCAGCGATCCGGCGTTCATGCCCAGATGATGAAGAGATAAATGTGGGTTTGGCGGGCCGCATTTCATCAAACGCCTGTGATTCACTCAAACATGGTTTCTAGAACGGGCGCATCCTATCTAATCAATGAACCGGTGCGCAGTTGAACCAATGATTGAATTCTTTTTAGGCCTACGTTCGTGGTCAAAGGATAAAGGACTGCGAGCACATTCGTCTTATGAAACTCGCACTGGTCGTCTCACAATTCATTCAAGCCGGAGTACGTTTCTCGTTTCCAGTGTTAACGATCCCTTACCGAGGAGCGTTTTATTAGTGGAGAGGATTTTCAGCAGAGAGTTCTCCTGGCTATGCGGCAAGAGGAATCTGCACATGGTCCGATCAATCGGCGCAGATTCCATAACCATTCGAGAAGGAGAACCAATGCGAAAACTGACAATTCTAATTATGCTTATGGCGACGGCCGCCGTCGCGTTTTCCCAGGAGCCGTCGAAAACGGCCGCCCCAGCGACCCAGGATAATCCATTCAGCACACACAATAAGTTTCTATACGGAGGGCTGAAGATGATCCTGCTTCGCTCGGCCGAAAAAATGCCCGAGGAGTATTACAGCTTCAAGCCCACGGAGGTGGTCCGCAGCTATGGTCAGATTCTGGGGCACGTGGTGGACGTACAGTACAGTTTTTGTTCCGTCGTACTCGGCGAGAAAGATCCGAATCCGAACATCGAGAAGACCAAAACCTCGAAAGCCGATCTAATCGCCGCATTCAAAGATGTATTCGCCTACTGTGACCGGGCCTACGACGGCATGACCGACGCGTCCGGTGCAATAATAGTAAAGCATCTGGGAATGCCCTCAACGAAACTAGGCCTGCTGAATGGCAATGCCTTACACATGATCGAGCACTACGGCAACCTCGTCACCTACATGCGGCTGAAGAACATCGTGCCTCCAACGAGCGAGCCGGGGGTCCTCCCAGGGTCGCCGAAGAAGTAAACGTGGCGTTGGCCGACTGCGGGGCGGCGTAACCTCAGACAGAAGGAGTGCGGAAGAATGCGATTGCCAATATTAGTTCTGCATATTTGCGCTGGCCTCGTAGCGTTGCTGTCCGGGGCCGCCGCATTGTCGTTCCGCAAGGGCTCCCATGGGCATCGCGTGGCCGGAAATATATTTTTCGTATCCATGCTGACCTTGTCTACAGCCGCGGTATACCTGGCGTTCATGAAACACGAAATGCATAACGTTTTCGGCGGCATCCTAACGTTCTATCTGGTGGCAACGGCATGGGTGACCGCCAAGCGCAGAAACGGGGAGACGAGCTTCTTCGACTGGGGTGCGCTTCTGGTTGTGTCCGCGGTCGGAGTTGTCATCGTGACCTATGGGTTCGAAGCTGCAAAAAACCCAATACGTGGAGTTCCCGCTGGGATGTTCTTCTTTCTTGGTTCCGTGGCTCTACTTTCCGCTGTGGGGGACGTTCGTATGCTCGTGCGTGGCGGTGTTTTTTTCGGCGCCCAGCGGATCGTACGCCATCTTTGGCGCATGTGCTTTGGCCTGTTTGTCGCCACAGGATCCTTCTTCTTAGGACAGCAACAAGTATTCCCTGCTTTCCTACGCAAAACAAACGTCCTTTTTATCCCGGCTATCCTGCCATTGATATTGCTGATTTTCTGGCTGATTCGCGTTCGCTTCACAAATGCGTACAAGAGAATGTCGGTGACAAGCAGCGGCGATGTTCACTCGTTGCCGACTTAGACTTTGTGGCTCCTCGTGTTCGGCGTGAACGAACAACGATGGAAGGAGCAGGCTCAGGCAGCGGGAGAATAGCGATCGCAGCGCGGCATGCACGCGGATTCAATTACTTTGGTTTTTGAGTGCAGTGACCGGAAGCTTCGGCCACTTCTATGTTCGGTCTAAGCTAATCGTATCTGGAGACGCCGCAGGGACTGCCGCTAACATTGCTTGATCGGATTAGCGAAATCAATCGGTTGTAACTGCGCCAGGGCCTGTGTCAATTGCCGTGTAACAATTCATTCAAGCCGACGGCGCTTCGCGGCTCGGCTTAATTCAGGTTCCGACGCAAACACGACACTCTGCCCCGCAAGGAAATTTCATAATGGTGCAAGCTAAGCCGGGAATGCTAAGCTGTCAAGTTACTTTCCCAGATGCTCGCGCGAAGCGACTCGGAATTTGTCAGCACTGTGCCATGAGAACCGTCAACAATAGCTCCCTTCATTATCGCAACTGCAATCTCTGCGAAGCGATATGTGGCATCGAGATCACTGTTCAAGCCGACCAACGGCTGGACATCCGCGGTGACAAAGACGACCCTTTCAGCCGAGGGTACATCTGCCCGAAGGCCTCTGCCTTGGGAGACCTTCACTATGATAAAGACCGGCTCAAATATCCCGTGCGCCGCACTCCTCACGGTTGGCTACGGCTCGGGTGGGACGAAGCTTTTGACGAGGTGACGCAGAACCTCAAGCGCATTCATGCGAAGTACGGAAGGAATACCATCGCGACTTACCTTGGTAATCCCAACGCCGTTCATAACTATGGCGCGATGCTATTCGCACCAGGGCTTATCCGGAGCCTGCATACGCGGAACAGGTTCTCCGCAACCTCTGTTGACCAACTGGCGCATCATCTAGCCGCTTACTTAATGTTCGGTCACCAACTCCTGCTTCCCGTCCCGGATCTCGACCGCACAAATCTATTTCTGATCCTGGGGGCAAACCCGGCAGTCTCAAACGGCAGCATGATGACTGCTCCTGATGTGGCTCAAAGGTTGAAAGAAATCCGCCAGCGGGGAGGTAGAGTAATACTCATCGACCCGCGTTTCACCGAAACTGCCAGATTGGCTGACCGCCATCTGTTTATCCGTCCGGGGACAGACGTGCTTCTGCTGCTGGCGCTACTACACGTTGTTTTTGACGAAGGGCTAACCGCCTCAGGGCCACTGGCTGCCTTTACTGAAGGAGTGGAAACTATCGGCAAGCTGGTGGCCGAATTTCCTCCGGACAAAGTCGCAGCAATCACCGGAATTGACTCCGATCAAATACGCCTCCTGGCGAGAGAATTTGCTTCCGCCGAATCCGCTGTCTGCTATGGAAGAATCGGTGTCAGCACTCAGGAGTTCGGCGGCGTTTGTCAGTGGTTGATTAACGTCTTGAATACGGTGACCGGTAATCTAGATCGCCCGGGTGGTGCCATGTTTACCCGCCCAGCTTTTGACCCGCTGTCAGCACCAGAATCTTTGGCGCCGCGAGGTAGTTTTGCCCGCTGGCACAGCCGTGTACGAAAGCTACCTGAATTTGCGGGAGAGCTCCCGGTGGTCACGCTGGCTGAAGAAATTTTGACCGAAGGTCCGGGACAGATTAAGGCTCTGGTAACTTCTGCGGGGAACCCCGTACTATCGACGCCCAACGGCCGTCAGTTGGATCAGGCGCTCGCCGGTCTCGAGTTCATGGCCTCGATCGATTTCTATGTCAACGAAACGACGAGGCATGCGCACATCATCCTACCTCCAAGCTCATCGCTGGAGCGTGAGCACTATGACGTGGCCTTTAATCTGCTGGCAGTCCGAAACACGGCGAAATTCTCACCTGCTTTATTTCAGCCCGACGGGGAGACGCGACATGACTGGGAGATCTTACTCGAGTTGCAAACACGTATGGAACACGATGATGTGCTCGGCAATCTCTTCGGTCGCGTGAAGCGTAAGGTGATCAAAAACTTCTTCGGGCCGGAAACAATTCTCGATTTGGGTTTGCGCTTTGGACCTTATGGCGCCAGGCTCAATCCCTTTTCCCAGGGACTGACTTTGCGAAAACTCAAAGAAGCTGTCCACGGAATAGATCTTGGACCGTTGTCTTCCTGCTTACCAGGGCGTCTGCGTACTTCTGACAAACGGATTGAGTTAGCGCCGGAAGTGCTGGTCAAAGATGTCGAACGTGTGAAGGCAAAATTGCTCGATCATGAATCTCTTCAGTCCAAAGGCAATCTGTTATTGATTGGGCGACGACAGCTCCGCAGCAACAACTCCTGGATGCATAACAGTCAAAGATTAGTTAAGGGTAAACCTCAATGCACAATGCTCATACACCCGACCGATGCTGCGCAGCGCCACCTGGAACCAGGTCAAAAGGTCTCGGTGCGATCAAGAGTAGGAAGCGTCGAGGTGCCGATCGAGATAACGGAGGAAATGATGCCTGGGGTCGTAAGTATTCCGCATGGGTGGGGGCATGATCGGCTGGGAATTCAATTAGACGTGGCTCAACAACACGCCGGCGAGAGCATCAACGATGTAACGGACAATCTAACAATCGACGCTCTTTGTGGGACCGCAGCCTTCAATGGGACATGGGTCGCCGTTGAGGCAACGAACTGATCCACCTCATTGCTAGTGTAAACCTCCCCAAAATTCGGGCCATTAAAAACTAGAGGCTTCCGGGCGAGTATGACGCCAGGAGGCCTGACTGCGGAAGAGCAAATACAGTGAGAATCAGATCATCACAATCTTGAAAGCCGTCGAAGCGGGACGAACCGTAAGGGATATTTGTCGCGAGCATGAAGTGAGCGAAGCGACGTACTACCAGTGGAAGTCGAAGTACGGAGGCATGCAAGCGTCAGACATTCGGCGGTTGCGTGAACTGGAGGAAGAAAACCGGCGGCTAAAACAGATGTATGCCGACTTGTCTCTGGAGCATTATTCGCCTAAAACAGGACTTGTCCTCACCAGTGGTTGCTGTCTTGCCACAGACGCAATTTCGTGTAGATTGCATCGCGTTTATCAATCATACCGTCCTGGTTGCCGCCGTTCTTGGGCTTGATGTATTACCGCGGCACACGAAGCGGGCATCCTGCACCGCGACCTGAAGCCGGAAAACATCATGTTGCGCAATTGTAAGGAGGTGGCCAATATCAGTCCATCTCATTTGTGGCGCGTCTGTAAGTCTATTAGAGTGAGAGTGTGCGTGGGAATGTCCATAAATTCTTCTGCCAGAAATAATATTCCGCGCCAATCTACGAAAGATAATCACAAGCCTGGTGTTCACCCACACCGCAGGTGTGGTGATGCATCTTCAGGAACTCCTCAAACTGTAACTCAAAATCTGAGAGAATAATTCAAGCGCACGGTACGTCCCATCTCGGGGGCGATCTCTTTAATGAAAGACAAATGATTGCGGTACAACTTGTCCGTTAGGTTCTGCCCGGTCAGTGAAACAACGTGCGCCACTCGCCTGGTCACAAATGTGTACGAGGCATGGAGATTGAAAATGCCGTAACCAGTGGTCGGTGTTTCGTTATCGAAAACACGACTTTGCCGGTTCGCCAAAATCATTTCCGGTCGGACACTCCACGCTTTGTAGCGCCAGTCAAGTCCGAGCGTTCCGCGAACGGGCGGAATCCGCGGCAGCGGTTTGTTCAATTCTGTAAGTTCCGCTTGCACGTAATCCACCTTGCCCTTGAGCCACAACGTGCGCAAGACTCTGGCCTCGAGGCTCGCTTCCGCCCCAACGTAGCGGCTATTTCCCTGAGTGTAATCAACTATAGGAAGGTTTGATCTTGTGTCAGTCAGACCGGTGAAGGAAGGGAAGACAAAGTTGCTGATGTTGTAGTAGTAAACGCTGCCGTCGAGACGCACGCGGCCAGTGCTGTGGCGCAGAGAGAGTTCAACACCGTCGCCCAGCTCCGGATTTAAGTTCGGATTGCCGATGTCGAAAACCAGGATGCCCGGATGCGGCCCATTATTGTAAAGCTCTTCGAGGGCGGGTGCGCGAAACGAGTGCTGATAGTTGGCGACAAAAGAGCCGCCCGTCCAGAGCGGAACGCGCACGCCGGCGCTGCCGGAAAATCCGACAAAGTTCCGCTGGCGAAAGTTGCCCTCAGGGTTATAGCCGTTCTGCTCGACGCGCCCGCCGAATTGAAAACCGATGCGCTCGAAATCAACGCGCTCCAAAGCGTACGCAGCGAAAGAATGTTGCTTTGTGTGCGGCGCGGGTGCTTCCTCTCCCACTGACAGGAAGTCTCGGGTAAAACCTGAGAAGCCGAAAGTGCCGGAAAGTTTCCCATGCCGCCGGTGGTTGAAGTTTGCACGATAATTGAAGTTCTTGTTGGTCGCGACGGAATCAAGTTCGGTGACGTTTTCGTCTGATTCGAACTCGAACTCGCGGACTTTGTAATCGTTGTAGCTCAAGGCAAAGTCGACGTTCTCAATAAAGCCGCGCAGCTCGCGCAAACCACCTTTTATTGCATAGCTGTGGCGACGCTCCCTCAGGGACTCGAAGTCAACTTCGTCCGGAGCGACGGGCAGGCCGTGACGCCGGCGGTCATAAGCATAAGTAAACGCGAGCCAGCCTTTGCGGGGAAACCAACCCGCGCCGCCGCTCAAGTTTCCCGTCTGAGCGAAAGAATTCAGAACCGTGCCGAGGGGCGAGCGGTAGTCGTTTGCTTTCTGCGCGCCACCGCTGGCGAAGAACAAAAAGTTTCTCACGCCATACTTGAAACCGCCGCTGCCGCCGGCTTGCCAGTTGTTCGTGCCGCCGAAAGCGGTCAGGTAACCAGACAGCCCTTTTTGATAAACGTCATTGGTAGAGATGCCATTGACCACGCCGCCGATGGCGTTACTGCCGTAGAGTAATGTCGCCGGACCCTTAACGATTTCTACTCGATCGAGCGAGAGCACATCGATCGGTTCAACTTCGTCGGCTGACTGCGAAGCGATGCCGCCGACGCGCAAACCGTCTTGCAGAACCAGCACGCGATCACCATCAAATCCGCGAATAACCGGACGACCGGAACCGGGACCGAAACTGCGTTTGGCAACGCCTGGCTGGTATTCAAGTGCTTCACCAAGGGAAATGGGGTTTCTTTGGGAGAGTTCTAAAGCTCCGACCGAAGTGACCGACTGATAAGAAGATCCGACCGCCTCGGCCGAGCCGGTTGCCGTCACCGTCACTTGCTCGCTGACAGGCGCCAAAGTCAATTGAAAATCAATCGTTTGATTGCCCGTGGTAACTTCCACGGTCTTGACCACATCCGGGACCCGGTCGAGGTGAGCGATGATTTGGTATTTGCCCGCTGGAACATGATTGAATTCAAACGCGCCGTTTTCATCGGTCAACACGGATTTCTTCAGCTCGGCGATCGTCACGACCGCGTTGCGCGCCGCAGTTCCGGAAGGCTCGACCCTGACGATTCCGTGAACCGTTCCGGTCCCGGTAGAGCTTTGGGCGAATCCGGTTGCTGATAAGAGCAGAGCAATTAGAGTGGCGGAAAGAATAGTTTGACTTCGCACTGATTAAGCCTCCTGCAACCAATCTTTGAAATTAAAAGAATTTGCTATATTGAAAATGACTTCCATTGTCAATATAGCAGATTATCCAGACAGTTGTGTTCCTTGTCAATCAGAAAGTTCCGGCTTAACAGGGGCTTCAAGCCCAAGCAGATGGGTCTCGAGGCGGCGTAGTCATCATGGGAGTCGATTCCTTGAGAGTCCTGGAAAGGGCAGTCGCCTCAGGGCATATTCGCAGTGTCTCCAGGATCGGTACGCGCAAATTTCCCCAACTCATGCGTAGATTTGCGCCTTCCCTCAGCCGTCTCGTTGGTCAAGACGACTCTCTTCCGTCTTGGCCAAAGTGGAATTCCCTTTGTTTACTGTGGATGGAAAGGATTTAGAGCGTCGTTTGCCGCTTTGAGAACGGGAGTTGCTGTAAATCGGCTTCTACGTATCCGTCACGGCAGAATTACTCAATGGCTTTATCCGGGAAATTCGGTCAGAGGAGACTAAGCTCATGAAAGATAGTCCCGAGATCAGAGAGAAACTGTTCAATTTGTTTCCTCTGTTTGCTCAGGCCGGTCAGGATGTGCAAGCCGAGCTTTTTGAACATGGCAAGCTGGCTGAACTTCCCGCGGGTCAATTCATTTGCCACGAAGGAAGCAAATGCAGTTGCATTCCACTTGTGCTGGAAGGTCGCGCCCGAGTTTACAAGCTTAGCGAATCTGGGCGCGAGATAACTCTGTACCGGGTCGAACCGGGCCAGAGTTGTATCATGACTGCTTCATGTATCTTGTCGGGCGTCGAGTTTCCGGCCTTTGCCGCCACAGAGACCGAGGTCGAAGCAATCGTTATTCCACCTGAAATTCTTCATCGTTGGATCAATCAATACGAGGTCTGGCGCCAGTTTCTGTGCGGCATGCTGGCCTCACGCTTGTCCGAAGTCATCGCCGTCGTTGAAGAAGTCGCGTTTCAACGCGTAGATACGCGCACGGCTGTGTATCTGTTGCAATCAGCCGGCGCCGACGGCGCGATCAAGAAAACCCATCAGGACATCGCGACGGACATTGGGACTTCCCGCGAAGTTGTCAGTCGGATTCTGAAAGAATTCGAGCATCAGGGACTGATTACGCTCGCGAGGGGCGAGATTCAAACCGAAAACCGGATCGAGTTACAGCGGGTTGCATATCAGTTGAGCGCGCCACGCGCCGCGCAACCTGTGTCAGTGGTTCAGTGAAGCTGAAAGTTGCCCGGCTTTTCAGCCAACAAATAGCGGGCGAAAAAAGTTTTTCGATTCTGTGACTTAGTCACAGACTTTTGAGTTGCATCCGTTTAGTATTCGACGATGTAGGGGTAGGCATTTAAGCGCCCAAGCAAAATGCGGTGAACAGAAGATCAAGGGGTTCTTTCATAACTTTTATATAGTTTCGCCTTTCGTTTAGTAACTGTCACCTCATTTCCTTCTTGGGCCACGTGAGAAAGGTCGTGTGCCCCTTGAAGGTGACGAAATCACCTTTAATCTTGGCTTGTGTCACATCAGCGTTGGTGTGCATCGGCTTGAGTTCTATCACCGAACCAACAGGAAGCACATCCTGGCTGGGCGGTACTACTGTGTTTGCTGCCGACCACAAGAAAATCGGTAAGGCCGAATGCACAACCTGTCATGGCGAACTGATAAAGCATGCGGTGATTCACGTTCCCGCTGAAGGGTGTGAAGCGTGCCATGAGTACAAAGAGGATGGAGCGAAAGCTCAGGTCAATTTCACAATCAAGGGAAACGAGCTGTGTTTCACTTGTCATACGGAAAAACAGGAAGAACTGCAGAAGAAGATTTCGAAGCATGCGCCGGCTGAAGATGACTGCACAAATTGCCATAACCCTCATTCAACCGACAACCCGCGCATGCTGAAACTGCCCCTAAGCGAACTCTGCGTTACCTGTCATACCGAAAGGCAAGAAGAGTTTGACAAAAAGAAATTCTCGCATCCACCAGCGCGCGAGCTAGGTTGCGTCACTTGTCACGACCCGCACGCCACGGACAACAAGCCTTTGCTGAAAGCGAAGCCGAATACCGTTTGCCTCGCCTGTCACAGCTTGAATGCGGGGCATGACGCGAGCGAGATCAAAGACGCCAAGCTCACGATTTTTCCGGGAACGATAATTCCCGCCGGCTATCCGGATAAAGCGAAGAAAGTAATCCTCGGCTCCGACGGCAGGGGCCACCCGTTCATGGGCCATCCGGTCGGCGGAGTGCCAAACCCAGCAAAGAAGGACTCCGAACTGGCTTGCGTCAGTTGCCACAATCCGCACGCCGGCAATTACGTCCAGATGTTCCAGAAAGATCTTAAAGGTCAGGCGCTTTGCATGAGTTGCCATCAATGAGGAGGTCGAACGAAATGATTGCTAAAGCCTCAAGTCCGCGCATGTCGCGCGAATGGTTCTTGTTTGTGACATTCCTCGTCTCAGTCAGTGTCCTGCCGGTTCTCGTTAGCGGTCAAAAGAAACGGTCGGAAAAGGCCTCTGCGAAAGCTCCCGACCTGGTTTGGCCGCTGCCTCCGGAAAAGCCGCGCGTCCGTTACCTCGGCTCGCTCACCGGCAGCACGGACGTCCAGCCGCCGAAGAAGAAAGGCTGGCTGACAAAACTGATTAATGAAGAAGAAACGCGGCGGGTAATCGGTTTGGGCCGTCCGGCGGGTATTGCGATCGATTCGAAGGGGAGAATCTATGTTGCTGACACGTTTCGCGGGGCCGTGTTTGTTTTCGACCTCGGTAGCAAGACACTCGACTTCATTGGCGCGGATGGTCGGGGAAAACTCGCGAATCCGTACGGCATAGCCATTGACAGTAACGACAACGTTTATGTTTCAGACACAAAGCTAAAGCGCGTCAACGTCTATGACAGCGCGGGAAACCTGACGTCAGCCATTACGAAGATCGGCAGCGAAGCACTCGTTAACCCGGCAGGTCTGGCCATCGACGCGGGGCGGAACCGGTTGCTGATCGCTGACTCGCGCGGACACAAAATCTTCGTCGCCGATTTGAGTCAGTTAAATCGTGGCACCGCCTTTGGCAAACGCGGCGAAGGCGACGATGAATTCAACTTTCCCAACTCAGTGGCGGTCGATCACCAAGGCCGAATCTACGTCACCGACATGCTGAACTTCTGCGTCAAGGTGTTCGACAAAGACTTCAAGTTTATCAAGCGGATCGGCGAACACGGCACCGGCTTTGGCATGTTTGATCGGCCAAAGGGCGTGGCGCTCGACAGCCAGGACCACGTTTACGTCGTTGATTCATCGTTCAGCAATTTTCAGATCTTCAACGGCGATGGCCAGCTTCTGTTGTTCATTGGCGGCTTCGGCCTTGAGCCGGGTATGTTTCGCTTACCCTCCGGGATCCACGTCGACGGCAAGAATCGCATTTATGTTTCGGATCAAGTCAACAGCCGAGTTCAGATCTTTCAGTTTCTGGGTGGAGACTGAAATGTGAGTTCTCATCCGCGGCGCGCGCCGCGGTTAGAGCAAGGAGAATAACTAACGTTCATACGATTGCTAGATCCAAGGGCAATCATAAGGAGATGAAAAGATGAAACACAACAACGTTCTGCTCGTGATCGTGATGCTCGCGCTGAGCGGTTACGCTTACGGACAATTCGCCGGCGATGGTTCCAAAAATACGATCGTCGGCACCAAACATGACCTGCACACTACTTTCAGTGGCGGCACCGCGGTGTGTGAATATTGCCATGTTCCACACAAATTTAATTCGCTAACAACGCAACCGCCTCTGCTTTGGAATATTCAGGTCAAGCCTGGACCATATGCCATGTACAGCAGTCCTTCGTTTGATGGCGCGTCCACCATTCGAGATCCCAGTACAGCCGGCTCAACCAGTGGGGCTTCCTACATGAGCTTGCTTTGTCTGAGCTGCCACGATGGCACGGTGACCCAGGCTTCGTTCTACCAAGTAACTTCCGCGATGGGAGGCTCAGGCTCCGTGACGCCGCCGAATATTGGGGGTACGTCGGGCCTGCAAAACGACCATCCGGTTGATTTCACTTACAGCGTGGCCCTGGCCACGGCAGACGGAGGTTTGAAGGCACCGACAGAGGGAGCAAGCGTCAGAATTCCCTACGTCGGCAGCCCCGCTTTGCCGCTGTTCAAGGACCAAACAACTGACGTGAGTGGCAGGCTGGAATGCGCTTCTTGTCACAATCCGCACAACAACGCCAATGGCAAGTTTCTGCGGATGGCGAACAGTAGCAGCAGCCTGTGCTTGAACTGTCATGGCGCATAACCGTGGCGCGCAAGCTTCGCGCCTCCTCGGCTTTTTCGCCGCGGCAAAGAGGACTGCTAGATCGCAGTCATAAGGAGATGAAAAGATGAAACACAACAACGTTCTGCTCGTGATCGTGATGCTCGCGCTGAGCGGTTACGCGTACGGACAATTCGCCGGCGATGGTTCCAAAAATACGATCGTCGGCACCAAACATGACCTGCACACTACTTTCAGTGGCGGCACGGCGGTGTGTGAATATTGCCATGTTCCACACAAATTTAATTCGCTAACAACGCAACCGCCTCTGCTTTGGAATGTTCAGGTCAAGCCTGGACCGTACGCCACCTACAGCAGTCCTTCGTTTAATGGCTCGTCCACCATTCGAGATCCCAGTACAGCCGGCTCAACCAGTGGGGCTTCCTACATGAGCTTGCTTTGT
>Ga0080064_1003615_pt1 | contig 21814 bp, 13 predicted proteins | sample Subgrocontami54m_FD_69260 | JGI IMG/M metagenome (GOLD analysis project Ga0080064, IMG submission 69260) | Subsurface groundwater microbial communities from S. Glens Falls, New York, USA - GMW46 contaminated, 5.4 m (SPADES assembly) (version 2) ...
CCACCTTGCCCCCCCCGCTCCGCCCCGCCCCCATCTCCGGCCCCCCCCCCAAGGCGAGCTTTGCCGCCCCAGCGGCCCGCGCGGTGGCGAGCACGTGGGCCAGCATCGAGCGGCCGCCGATGCCGTGCAGCACCTTCGGCACCGCAGAGCGCATGCGCACCCCCTTGCCGGCGGCCAGGACGACGATCAGGAGGGGGCGGTCGGTCATAGCGAATCTATCGGTTGTCGCGATTGCTTTCTTGCTGCAGTGGTCTGGTCGCTCTACGATTTGAGGTACTGACGACGAACGTGAGGAAGCTCAGATTGCGCATCGTGCGGTCCAGAGCGACGAAAGAGACCACACCGCACAGAAAACACGAGAGGAGATAGCCAAAGCCATAGTAGGCTGGGCCCAGGTAGAGACTGGCAAGTGTCAAAACAACCTGCATGATGAAGAACAGCGTCTGCAGCGCCAGGTATTCAACGTGGCGGTCGAAAAACAGCAGGAAAGAAGTGCACCCGAGAAACATGAACTGGAACAGAGCGCCCAGGACTCCGGACCGGAGAATGCCTGCTTGTTGATATTGCAATCCCGTAGCTGCGACGATCAAGGGGGCAGCCAGAGCGACGATCAGACAAAGCGTAACCTGGACGAGCAAGACCTGGGTCAGCGTGCGCATCGTTTCCCGCTCGAGCTCACGGGACTGGCGCTCGATCTGGCGCAGGGTGGCATGGCCGGCGATCGAATTATAGTAAGCCCGGTACTTGTCGAAGAACGAAGTTTCCAAGTGCGACACGAACAGGGACAGCGAGGGGATGACCGCGAGATAGGCGATAAACATTGCGCTATCGTAGAGCGGAGCGTGGACCAGTCCGATGTCCACCTGTTGACCAACGGGGCTCATCCAAAAAATCCATTTGTCGATCCAAATGCCGATCGCGGACATGAGGGCGCCGAGTGCCAGTTTCCAATATTGCCCGATCGCTCCCGTGAGGTTGATGAGGGCAGGAAGAAGCTGCGGGACCGGATGGGGGAACGTGGCCAATACCCTGCTTGTCAGCCAAAAGAAGATGACGGCAAACCCAGTGTTGGCTCCCCACACCATCCCGCAGACACCCATGCCACTGTTGGCTGCGAGAACAGTTCCGACCACTGCCACCGAGAGCCCGACGAGAAAACCGGCCGTGATGCTCTTGTAATCGCGCACGGCCCCGCAGAAAGCGAGACTGGCCCAGATTTCACTCACGAGCACGCAACAGACGCCCCCCGCTACGACGAGCTCGATAGGCAGGTCGAAGAAGAGGGTATAGAGGCTGGCAGCCATAATGGCGGTCGTGACGCCTGACATCGCCAGCGCGGCGACGAAAACCGGACGGATGCGTTCGAATTTCTCGAGGTAGATGGCATCTCCGACCAAGCGGGTCGCGACACTGACAATGGGCGCGGTCACCACCAGGGAGAGAGAAAATGCATAGATGAGGAGGACGCGAAAACTCGCGAGAATATTCGGGCCGAGCAACGACTCCGTGTATAAGGAAATTAGGGCCAGCGCAATAATCGTGAACAGCCACGGACCAGCAGCGATCACCGCTGCGTGCCCAAGGGAAGCTATCGGGGCAAAGAGATTGTCCCGCTCGCCCAGTTGTCGCAGTTCGAACCCGATCCCGGCCATGTCTTGCCCACGCCTTCACCGGCAAAGCGTCGCTTGCCCGATTGCCTCGCGATAGAGCTCCTGGTACGCGCGCTGTACCTGAGCGGAGTCGTAGTAACGATTGACGCGCTGGCGCAGCGCCTCGCCGTAGGTGCGGCGTTTGCCTTCGTCCTCCAGCAGCTTGCAAATACCCTCCGCGACCTTGTCCGGCGCGGCGAGTTCGCTCACGAACCCGCCCCGCCCGAGCGGGGGGGTCTCGTCCGAACGACCTTCGATGATCTCGCGGCACGCACCGACGTCGGTTGCCACGCTCGGGATGCCGGCGGCGCCTGCCTCCAAGATCACCAAGGGCTGCGCTTCGCTGAGGCTGGTCAGCGCCACGACGTGAATCGACGGCAGGAGGTCTGTCACCTTGACGCTTCCCGTGAATGTGACGCAGTCGCCGAGGCAAAGCTCCTGCACGAAGTCGACACATTCTTGGTGGTACGCGGGGCTCTCGTCGGTGGGGCCGACGACCAGCGCACGCAGGCGAGGGATCCGCGCCCGGGTGATCGCCACTGCGGCAATGAAGGTCTTCACGTCCTTGATGGGAACTACCCGGCCGATGAGCGCCACCGTCGGCTGTGCACTTTGGGGAGCAACCGTCAAGTTCTCGAAGCGGCTCAGTTCGATGCCGTTGGCGATGATCTTGAGTTTGTGGCGCGCGGCGCCGAGCGTAAGTTGCAGGTTCTGGTTTTCTTGGTAGAGGGACGCTATCGCGCTGCAGGCGTCGTAACAGGCACGTGCGTAGGCGTCGAAGACGTTGATCCATATGTCGCGCAAGTCGATGCGCTCGTCGTCGAGCGCAATGCCCTTGTCGACGGTGTCCGCGATCCAATCGGCCATCAGGATCTCGATGCGTCGCTCACTGGTGTAGATGCCGTGCTCGGTCAGCAGTGCCGGGCGGCCGGTTTCCACTGCGGCCCGTGCCGCGACGAGGCCAGCATATCCCGTCGACACCGTGTGATACGAACGGGCCATCGGCAACTGGAATTTCAGAACTGCAAAGAGACCACCGAATAGAGCACGCCAGGCCCAATAAAAATGAAGAAAGGATGCGTGCGGCATAATTGTTTCATACATTTCCTGAACCAGGGCCCAGGTAAAGCGCGAATTCATCAGCTCGGAGCGGGATAGTCCGCAAGGCGGACAATTGATGGTGCCGATGATGCGTTCCAGCTCATTCAACCCGCCACCCCGGATCAGGCCGACTAACGCCTCCGCAAGCGGGCGATGCGAGCCTGCCTGTCTGGGCCGGCGGACCCATGGCGGGCGCGAGACGGGCTCGTGCAAGACCAGCTCGGAGAAGTGCTTGACGTTATCTGGAAAGTCGTACAACAGGCGCCTCGGTTCGTTGCCCGAAACCACGGCTACGACCGAAAAGCTCAGCTCCGGCTGTGTGCGAATCAGCCAGTCGATCCAAGACGAGACCCCTCCGCGAACGTAGGGGTAGGCGCCCTCGGCGACGAGGCAGACATCCGTTATCTGCGCTTCCCCCGAGGAAGGTGCTCGGAGCTCTGCAATCAATTCCGTTCCCCGCCTTCCCGCGCCGGCGTGCGCTCCGGCTGATTGAGGCCGGCCGCAACGAGGCGATGCTGGTACAATTGTCCCAATTCCCGGTGGCGTCTCAGGCGCATGAGACTTTGCGCATAAAGGCTACGCAGCTCGGCAGGCGCAGCATCGACACTTTGCTGAAGGAGCTTGATCACGGCATCGTGCTCGCCTTCCGCTGTCAGCACTCCGCAAAGCAACAGCTGCCATTCGACGCTGTGCGGGTCAGACCCCAACGCCTCCTCGCAGAGGACCTTGGCTGCTGCCCGCGCACGCCCCGCCTCCGGAGGATCAATGAAACCCGATTGCGCACACGTCAGGATCTCGCGCGCTCTGTTGATGATCTGCCCCGGCGCATCGGCGCCGTCGCCGCCTTCGGCCAGGTTCCGGTTGAGCCGGGCTTTGTGTTCCTCCTTGAGCTTGGCGAATACTGCCGCCGCCTGGGCTCTGACAACGGCTTGCGGACTGCGCAGAGCGAGCTTTAGGACCGGGTAGTAGTTACGGTGATATTTGCGGCCGATGAGGCCAAGCAGCGCTTGCTTTTGCTCCAGGTTGCCCTCGATCAACACGCGGGTGAAGACTGGAATGTCCGTGGCAGGTTGTAGGGCGCGCCCATTTATGATTGCCTCGTGGAGGTTGGTCGCCAGATCCACTTTCTTGCTGCCTGACAGCCTTTGGTACCAAACGTCGAGGTCCGCCGATGGCGGTACGCGGTCAATGGCCAGGATCATGGCCAGAAACCCGATAGCCCCGAGGGGACCTGCCAGCAGGATGACCAGAATGCCGAGCGCGTGGAACGTTCGATCCCCCGCTTCCGCCCTGAACAGCGCACCAGCGGCAATCGCGACCACGCATGGATGAATGGCGAGAAACACCGCCAAAGGCAAAACCTGGAAGGCTGCCGGAATCGTCAACGCCAACTCGACGGCGGCGAGCGCGCCGATGACCAGACGGGTACGCCCATCGACCGCGCGTTGCCCACCGCGCTGCGGCAAAGCAACCTCTCGAGAGGAATACCCGGTTGTCCGCTCGGGCAACCACGTCGTAAAGGCCGCCTTAGAGCCCATGAGCCCCCGCGCGCCGACCGGCCGGATGAGCGAGCCGCAATGCAACCGCCCGCTCATCGGTCACCTTATGCTCCACTCCGGCCTGACCATTCCCCGACGCGGCCCTTTCGTGGTGGAGAATGACGACTTCGCTGGTCACCAAGCTTTGCGACAGCTCCGAGCAGATGGCGCGCAGCGCCGTCTCGGCTTCGCCGCGCAATTGGTTGCCACTAACTTCTTCCAACAGCAATACGCCCAGTGCAGCACCACTCTTCGTTGCGAGGATCGGGCCGGCGAAGACGCCAACGCCGTCGAGAATGCAGGCATCATCGTTCCGCAAGACGGAAAGAAACCGGCGATCCCGCAAGACCGCCTCGCGAAAAGCGGGGCGAATGGAGCGTTCAGCCGGAGAGCTTTGAGATGGCGCATCCGCAAATGCCGGCGATACGACAAGTCCGCCGTCGCGCGGCACCAGGACTGCGTACTTCGCTGGCCCGATCAAGGCAGTGACGGCCGTCGCCAGAGCGTGCCCTGCCGAGTCGGATGTGGCGTTGCGCAATGCCGTCAGGGCTGCCAGACCCGCGTCGATGGATTGGTCCTGCGCGCAGGCAATTTGCCGGTTCAGCCCTTGATTGTGATCCTGCAACTGCACGCAAAGGTGCGCGATCGATTGGCGTTGCGCCTCGGCCTCGGCTAGACGCTCGCTCAGTGCAACGCGCTCGCGAATGTGCCGATTGCGCAACTCGCCCAGGAGGATAGCCGTACAAAGCCAAAGCATTGGCTGGTGCCATAGACGAAGGGAATAGGCATAATAATCTTCGCCAAATTGCTGCGGCGGCCAGCCCACCACCCAGCTAAGCGCGATGGCGGCCGCAGCGGCGGTTAGTCCGCCCGCCGTTCCGTATTGCGCGCTCAATAAAAGGACGGGGAACCAGAAAGGGTGCGGATTGATTGACGCCAGGCTTCCGGGGCCGAGGATGGCATACTCGAGGAGAAGGAGGACGAGGAACATGCACGCGAGCTCACACAATGCGCGCACGGTGAGCTCAGCATTGCTGGCGGTTATCGCAGACAGTGAAGCCCGGGCCCTTGCTGCAAACATCGCTATCGTCTTCCAAGCCCCGCCGGCCCACTGAATTATATTCCGGTGTCGCTGGCGTCGACTGTACGCTGCTATTGCGATCCACACTTCGGACAGAAGTGCAATCCCCCGGGTCATGATGTAATTTTCCCCATCAGTCCATTTCCCTTCTACCGCGCCAATGAGGCCCAGATCGTATCGTGCTCGCGCACCCGCCCAAGCCGTCTGGCTTCATCCGCAAAGACACGAATGAGGTCGTCCGGGAGGCGTTTTTGCTGCCAGAGTTCGCGCAACGTGCTGAACATCTCTGCCTCGGTCGAAAGCTGCCGATGCAATTGAAGCCATTTCACGCGCTCCTTGACGGTGAGCGCCGGCACATCGGTTAGGCTCAGGAAGTGACGCGCTAACACAGGATTGGCCTCGTATTGGGCCAGATCGGCAGCGAACAGAGGGCGCGTGGCTAGAGCCCGATAGGACAGGGAGGACCTATAAGGTGCCAACGCTGCTTTGCCGAACGCTGAAGCCAGCTCCTCGGCTATCAGAGCTTGCGCTTGCGGTGCCGATTGCGAGCGGAGAATGTTCTGCAAGATCAGGAATGGACCCGACGGGTCGCCCGCGGCGATCGCGGCCGCCACATATTCCTTCAGCTGTTTCGGGTCGGGTTGGCTCACACGTTGCCCCCAACGCGCGATCAATAGTTGAGAAACGTCTGCATGCCCATTGCTGCTGAGAAAATTGATGATCGCGAACTCACTGCTTGGTACCACTGCGGCGGAGCGCTCGGCCAATGAGACGACCAGCTCGCGGGAGCCTGATTGGGCCAGTCGCAAAATAAGCTGACCGGAGTAGTAAGGGTTGCGCCACGCAGGGATCCAACGCAGCGCGTGCGCGTGAGCCGCAGTCATCCGCTTGCTTTGCAGAAGGACCTCGAACAAGAGCCTACGCCCGACGTACCGTTCCGTTGGTGCCTGCTGATCGGCGAGCTCGAGAGTCGGCGCAGCGTCATCGTAGAGCTGCCGGTTGGCCAGCATGGCACCCAGACGCTCGAGATCGAATAGGTCGAGGAGCGGCGTTTGCCTGAGGCTGAGCATCAATTGGAGTTCGGCATCGAAGCGCGCATGCAGCCGATAGAGGCCAAGCAGATGCGCGACCCGCTCGCGGGTGGCCTGTACCGCAACCAGCGCCTCAAGCGCCTGCAGAAAGGTGTCGAGCGGGCAGGAGAGCGTGCAGAGTTCCACTCGCTTTTCGTGGGCCGCAACATCGCCGGGCTGCAGGGCCAAATAGGCGTTGATTGCGTCGAGCGCCATCCCGGGCTCGCCGGCGTGCGACGCTACAGCGATAATCTGTCTGAGCCTCTGGGGACGCCGATCGCCGGCTTGATCAATGGAGGTGAACTCGCGACGCGCCGACTCGTTGTATCTGTCACGGATCAGCATGGCCATCTGCTCCTCCCCTTCCGGGAGCATCATCACTCCGGCGGCAAGAGCCACGAGGCTGACGAAGCCGAGGAGGATGTAATGAGGGCGCATCAACCGTTGTCCTTGGTTGCGGTCGCGCAAGCGATTTCAACTGTGAGCGGCTCGCGCGCGAGGAGAGGAACGGTGAAGCGGATGCGTCCGTCCTTTGCGGTAGCTTGCTCCGACCACAGCGGCTGGCCGGCGCGAGTGGCGCTGACGAGGTAGACCCCCGACGGCATGACATCCCAAGTGAATTTGCCGTCGCCCGCGCCCTGCGCCGCAAAACTCCATCGGCAGTCGCCGTGGGTGAGGTTCGTGACATGCCAACGGCTGTCAACGAGTGAAAGGACAGAGTCTTCGCCGGTGAGCTCCGCCGATCGGTCATGCAGCGCGACCACGGCCGTGCTTACAGTCTGGTCCAGAGCTACGTAGAGCGATCCCGCGTGGCGGTTCATGCCGAGGACACCTCGACTGCGCTGACGATCGAGGCTCAATGCGGCTGCGTCATCGAAGCGGACGGTCTGCAAGGCCCCGCGACGGCGAACCTCCCATTCGATCGGTCCCGTGCGCACAAGCTCAGTGGAAAAGTAGCCCTCGGCGATGGCCGCATAGTCCGAGGCTTTGATGGGCATGAGGACAGCGTTGCGCGCTGCCTCGAGGTGCGCCTTGACGGCCTCTAGTGCCGCCGGGACCTCGGCCGTGTAGGCGTGGTAGTGGAGGTTGAACCCCTTGAGACGGCGAGGCATCTCGGTATTGCGCAATGTCTCCGTCAGCTCCCGGAGGCCGTAGAAGGGACCTGTCCAGTTGTTGGTATAGCTGCTCTCGTCGCTACCGACGGCGTAGAGCAGATGCTCGCTACCAACGGGACGCGAGAGCGGCGCCAAGTAGGCGACGGACGGATACTGCGCGTCGAAACGAGTATTCCTTGCGCCGATGGCGTGAAGCCCGGCAATCCTGGCCGACGCAATGGTCTTCTCGTCGACGGCATCGCCGGTCCATTGCAGAACCATGACGGGCTTTTGCTCTGTGTTGAACTGAACCGCCCGCAGTCCGCGCTCAAGTGAACTGAGAGACTGCTGCAAAGGGATCAGAGCCGGATCCTGTTTGCCGCCCGACAAGGATTGCCGAGACCCCTTGCAAGTTGCCTGCGCACAATCGCGGATGGCGATCTCGACGTGCGGCAACGCCAGCAAGCGCCGAAGGACCGTCGCGCTCGTAGAGCGATCGGCAGCGAGGCCCGCATCGATATCGCCTGCCGACAGACCTACGGTGACCGGCAAGTCTGGATAGGGCTCGATCAGCTCTTTGAGCAGGACCTCCGAAGCAAGCGCGCGCTGTTCCCGATAGCGCTCGATCTGGGTGGAATTGTTCCAGCCATCTCCATTAATATGGCTGAAGTACAAGCGGCGGCCCGAAACTGTCGTGGTGTCGGGAATGGGAAATTGCTCTGCACCGAGCGCCTTCTGGAAAAACACAAATGGATTGATGAGCCATTTGCTGCGGTAGGTCGGAGCTTGCCCATGGTAGAACTCGTAATCGAAGGCGGCAAACCCGCCGCGATCACTGATGGAAACGAGCGCACTGTTTTTGTCCCCGGTCGGGGCCGCGAGCGCGAGAGCAACGTGCACGTTGGGATCCGATGTCTGGATGATCGGATAGTCGGGCAACACCGGATCTAGCGGGCGCTCGAACTCGACAATGTCCCGATCGCGAGATATTATGCGTGTGCCGAACGTCGGCGCAACGTATGCACCGGCATGTCGCAGACCGAGGACGCCCAGGAGGCGGTTCATGTAAGGCAGATTCCGCGGTGAGGCATCTGCACCAATGTGACCGAGCACGACGTATTTCGCGCCGCTGCGGGCAACCCCGTCTGCCCACGCAAAATACGCACTGGCATTAGGAACATTACCAGCGAACCACGTGAGCACGCCCTTGCAGCGTGCCGCCATCGACCGATCCGGCAGCCCATTGCGCAGGTCGTGAAAGCGCACAATGTAGCCCAGATGATTGAGAGGCATCTCCGCGAAACGATGGATCCGCGTCTGCGCCGCCTCGCCTTCGTCGTTCCCGTCAAAGAGCGCCAAGACCTCACGCTTGACGGGTGGGCCATTGCCAGCGGCAACGCTCATGGAAGCAATGGCCAAACCAAGAATTGCGGCAATGACGAATGCGAAAGGGTGTGTCAACCGCCGATCGCACCTGCCATTGGCCTTCTTGCAGGTGGAGAAAGGTGTCCGAAAGCTCGACCGCAAGCGCAGCGAGTACCTGCGTCGATGTAGACCCGGCACGGCCTCCTCCCATGGTCGACACATGTCAACCAGCACGATGCGGTCTAATCTCTATATCGCCAAAATGCGTAGCGGTTTAGGCAAGATGGAGACAAGTGACGCGCAAAGAAAGTCAAAATTAACCTTAACAATTAACCAATAATTGCGATGAACCTTACTGAACCCTTTATTGTTGGCTAACCGTAGGTGCGGGAGCTGCAACCAGCTTGACTGCAACTGAGCGACGGGTCCCATAGGGATTCGCAGAGTAAAGTGCGTCTGGGGAGAAATACTTGCTGAGCAATTCTCCGCTAATCGCTAGGGTGCCTTGCAGAGGTTCAGCGCCTCGCCCAAATCGTGCTGCGCGCAATCTGTCTACATCGGCACCGGAAATCCCAGAGTAACGCCAGCAGTATTATCCCGAAACCTTGGGGGTAGAAATGGCTACTATCACACTCGACGGCTCATTCACGGATTGGACGACGGCCGACTCCGTCACCAATCCTGGAAACGCCGTCGCAGGCTACCAGCTCTTTGGCAAGCTCGCTGCCGACCCGACGCTCGGCAACACCTATTTCATCGGGATTCAGGCGACCAACACACTCGATCCGGTAATCGGAACCAACACCGTCATATATCTTAATACGGATCAGAACGCGGCGACCGGGTATAGCCTGTCCTGGGCTGCTGGCAAGACGGGCGCCGAGTACCAGGTGAGTTTTGGCCCCGATGCAACCGGGGCGGTCCAGCCCTATCTGTATTCGGTTACATCCGCAGGCGTGGCCACCCAGCTCAACGGGGGTGCGCCGCTTAGCTACGCCCTCTCCAGCGACGGCGAAAGCCTCGAGATCGCAATCCCGCAGACGCTGTTGACGCCGGCGGGTGGCACGGCACCGCATTCGATCAATTTCTCGGGCCTGATCGGGGCCTTAGGGTTGCCCAGCGACTTCAACAGCGCGCCGCAATACACGATCACCGATCCCTCGACCTTGGTGCCGGTGAACCATGCCGTCAAGAAAGTCGCGATCGTCTGGTCGGACAGCACCTACAATCACTTCTTCAGCAACACCGGACTGGCCAGCGAGGCCGCCAAGACCGCCTATGCCGACCTGTTCATGGCGGCCCAGCACCAGGCCGAGGCGGCCGGCGTCTCCTTCGACATCCTGACGGAGGCCGATCTCACCAACGTCGCCAAGCTCGCGCAGTACAGCGCGTTGGTGTTCCCCGCCATGTCCAACGTGAAGGCCGCCGATGCCGCGGCGATCGCGAGCGCACTGTCCCAGGTCGTCTACAACTACCATGTCGGCATCATCACGGCCGGCGACTTCATGTCCAACGACGAGAACGGCAACGCCCTGCCCGGCAATTCGTACGCTACGATGCAGGCACTGCTCGATCTGCATCCAACTGCCTTCGGCCTCAACGCCACCTATTCCGTCACCCCGAACGATCTCGCCAATCCCATCATGGCCGGCTACACCAGCGGCCAGCTCATCGGAGGCGCGAGCGGCCAGTTCGTGGGCACGACGGCCGGCTATTACACCGATACCGGCTACGCGACCTATGCCGGCGTCACCAAGCCCGCCGACGTGCTGGCCAACATCAATATTCAGGGCGGATCGTCCGTGCCGGGCGTGGTCGAGACGACGACTGGCGGGACGAATGTCCACTTCGCCACCACGGGTCTGCTCGGCGACAGCAACCTGCTGCAGCACGCGATCCAGAATGTCGTATTCGGCAGCACGGGCCCGTCACTGGCGCTGCACATGACGCGCAGCGCAGGCATCGTCGCTTCGCGCACGGACATGGACCAGTCGCAATTCCCGTCGGATGTCTCACCGACCGACGCCAACGACGTTCCGCTGCCGCCCGGATCCGGAATCTACGACAAACTGATCCCGCTGCTGCAGCAGTGGAAGGCGCAATACAATTTCGTCGGCTCGTACTACATCAACGTCGGCGATCAGCCCAACAACACGACGGACCCGTCGACGACGAACTGGGCCAAGTCGCTGCCCTATTACCAGGCGATCCTCGCTCTTGGCAGCGAGATCGGGAACCACTCCTACACCCACCTCATCAATCCGCTTACTGGCGTCGCGCCGGAGAACACCAATCTTCTCGGGACCGGGACGGGCCCATTCACGTTCAGCTACGAATTTGGCCAGTCGAAGACGATCGAGCAGCAGAACATCGGTATCACGATCGCCGGTGCAGCCGTGCCCGGCGCCCCCGAGACGATCGGAACGTCCCAGCAGATCATGCAATACTATCAGTCCGTGGCCGGCGGTGTGACCGGGTACGTCAGCGGCGGCTGGACCGGCGTCGGGTCGGGCTTCCCCAATGCCTTCGGTTACTTGAGCCCGACCGACACGGGATCGGTCTACATCGCGCCGAACGTCACCTTCGACTTCACCGAGGTCGAGTTTCAGAAGAAGACGATCGCGCAGTCGCTCGCCGACTGGGAGAGCCTGTTTAGCCAGCTCTCGAGCAATTCCCAGGTGCCCGTCATCGTGTGGCCCTGGCATGACTACGGCGCGGCGGCCTGGAACACCTCTGGCGTCTCGCCCTACACGTCACAGCTGTACGCGGCCTTCATCGCGTACTCGGCGGGCTACAACGTCGCGATTGATCCGACGACCGGCGCCATCACCATCGGCACGCAGCAGGTCAGGCCCGGATACGAGTTCGTGACCGAGGAGGACTTGGCCGCCCGCATCGCAGCCCAGCAGAAGGCGACGATCACGGAGACGACGGCCGGCAACGTGGTAACCGTGAGCGCGACGCCTGACCCGTCAGCGCCTGACCTCGGCAAGATGGCGCTCGACATCGTCAACGGCGCCTCCGGCCAGGTCATCCAGAACGCCGGCAACTGGTATGCCTACGACGCCAACAGCATCTTCCTGCCGCGCAACGGCCTCACCAACGTGCAGGTCACGCTTGGCACCGCCCAGGACGACGTCACCCATATCGCCGCGCTGCCGATGCGCGCGGACCTGCTGTCGGTCACCGGCAACGGCTCGAACCTGAGCTTCTCGATGAGTGGCGACGGCAACGCGCTGGTCGACCTCAAGACGCCTGGCGCCCAGATCGTGTCGATCCAAGGCGGTCAGACGGCGACGTTGACCGGTACCTCGCTGGACCAACTCACGCTCGGCTTCGCGGATGGTCCCCTCGCGATCTCGGCCTCACAGCCGACCGGCGTCGCGGTCACGCACAATGTCACAATTACCGAGGGCACAAATGCAGTCGCCTCGGCCGGCGCCGACATCATTTTCGGCGGCTCCGGCAACGATGCGATCGGCGGCCTCGGCGGCAACGACCTCCTCAACGGCGGCGGTGGCACCAACACTGCCGTCTACTCGGGCTTGGTCACGGATTACAAGGTTACGTTGAACGCGGACCAAAGTATCACGTTCCTGGACCAGCGTACGGGCTCGGCTGACGGCACCGACACCGACATCAACTTCCAGAAGTTCCAGTTCGGGGACGGGCTGGTGCTCACCAAGGACCAGCTGGCCTATGCCGTCATCACCGGCACACCGGGCAACGATGTGCTCACCGGCTCGACAACGATCGCCGTCAACCAGCTCATCCTCGGGCTCGGCGGCAACGATACGCTGACGGCCGGCATCGGCAATACCATTCTGGATGGCGGCGACGGCAACGACACGCTGCAGGACCGCGCGACCGCCGCGGCGGGCATGGTCGACACCATGAGCGGCGGCACGGGCAACGACACCTACGTCGTCACCCGGGCGAACGACGTCATCATCGAGCAGGCGGGCAATGGAACGGATAGCGTCCGGACTGCGCTTGCCTCCTTCCTGCTGCCCGACAACGTCGAGAATATCGTACTCACCGGCACGGCCAACCAGACCGTCACGGGCAATGCACTCGACAACATCTTCAGCGGCTTCCACGGCACCAGCACGCTTGACGGCGCCGGGGGTAATGATACGGCGGTGTTCACCGGCCAATTCGCGCGATACACGGCCAGGGCGAACACAGACGGAAGCATAACGCTCGTCGACACGCGGGCTGGATCGCCCGACGGCACCACGACGTTTAAGGGCTTCGAGCTGTTCCAGTTCAGCGACGGCCTCGTACTGACCGCTGCTCAGTTGGGTGGCACCACCGGCACTTCCACGACAACCGTTACCGGAACCGGCGGCGCTGATGTTCTCACCAGCAGCGTACCGGGCGCGATCATTTCGGGTCTCGGCGGCAACGACACGCTGACAGCGGGCGCCGACAACCAGACGCTCGACGGCGGCGCCGGTGCCGATATCTTGAACGATGGCGGCGTCTTCGCCGGAGTTAAGCTCCTTGGTGGCGGCGGCAATGATACCTTCATCGTCAGCAATGCTGGGACGATCATTACGGAGCCCGCTGGAGGCGGCGCGAACACGGTCCAGACCACATTGCCGACTTACGCACTGCCGGCCAACGTCAGAGACCTCGTCTATACCGGCAGCGGGAGCTTCACGTCGACCGCCACGGCGGCCGGAGAGCGCATCACCGGTAACTCGGGCGCCGACACGCTGGGCGACGGCGGCTTCGCCAACGTCAGGCTCACAGGCGCGGGTGGCAACGACACCTTCATCGTGACCAATGCCTCGACGACGGTCTCGGAGGCGGCGAACGGCGGTACCGACACCGTCAACACGACACTTGCCAGCTACACGCTGACGGGTAACGCCGAGAACCTGACGTTCACGGGCACCACCGGCAACTTCACAGGCAACGGCAACGGGCTCGCCAACACGATCACGGGCGGCGCCGCCAACAACACGCTCTCGGGTGGCGGGGGCGCCGACACGTTGATCGGCAACGGTGGTATCGACACGCTCAACGGTGGCGCTGGCAACGACAGCCTGAACGGCGGCGCGGGCAACGACAGGCTTTCGGGCGGAGGGGGAGCCGACACCTTCGTGTTCGCACCGATCAATCCGTCCACGGGGAACGCTGGCTTCGGCCAGGACGTGGTAACGGACTTCACGGCCAATGGGGGCAACGCGAACCACGACTTCCTGAATCTTTCGGCAGCGCTGTTCCAAGAGACGGGGACGGCCCTTTCTGCCACCGCGCTTGCAAACGGCCAGTTGCACAATAAGGACGGTGGGGTCATCACGGTGGCGGCGGCGTCCGGCGCCAACGCTACCGTGATCACGATCGATGCGAACGACATAATCACGCTGAACGGGGTGTTGCTGAGCACGTTGAGAGCAAACGCGGCAGCCGATATTCACTTCGTATAACGGAGTCCGCGGGAGGATCGAAGGCGGAGTGGACTGACGGCCGTCATTCCCATCGGGGCCGAACTGGGCGGAGCGGTGGTGAACACGAGAGCTTCGTGGTGTCGGTGAGCGTCACTTGGTCGGAGATATGGGTCGTGAACTGGGGGCGCGCGCAGTCCTTTCTCGGTATTCGTAACACGGAGGCCTCACAAGCCATGCTCGGACGGGCGTGGCAGGTGCTGCGATTTTTGCAGGCTCGCTTCTATCGCACGCTCGACTGGCTTGCGTCTCAACCTGCACGGGCGACCAACAGTAGTGCGCCTGACGTTGCGGCAGCGCTCGCGTCATCTCGCGAGGCCTTCATCGGTGTGGCACTGTTCTCGGGAGCGATCAACCTGTTGGCGCTTACCGGTTCGCTTTACATGTTGCAGCTCTATGACCGAGTGCTCCCCTCGCGCAGCGTGCCCACGCTCATTGGCCTAACGGTGCTGATGGTGCTCCTCTATGCCGCCTTCGGCGCACTCGACCTTCTGCGGACGCGTGTGCTCAGCCGTGTTGGGCTTCGCATGGAGCGTGCTCTGCGAGACAGAGTGTTTACCGCTGTTCTGCTAATCCCCCTCCGATTCAGGCGTGTGGGAGATGGCTTACAGCCTGTACGAGATCTCGACCAAATCCGCTCGTTCCTGTCAGGGCCGGGACCGAGCGCGCTCTTCGATATGCCCTGGATTCCGATTTACCTCGGCCTCATTTTCATGCTGCACCCTTGGCTCGGGGCATTTGCTTCCGTTGCGGCCGTTCTTTTGGTCGCCCTCACAGTACTCACTGAGCTGCGCAGTCGTGTCGCAACGAAAGCACTGACCGTCAGATCTGCTGCCAGGCAGGTTTTTGGGGAGGCGAGCCGTCGCAATGCCGAGGTGGTGCGGGCCTTGGGCATGGCCGAGCAACTAGCAGGGAGGTGGTCAGCTCTCAACGAAGCCGTGCTCGAGCAACAATCACGCGCAAGCGATGTGACCTCGACCCTGGGCGCAATCTCCAAGGTCCTGCGCATGGTGTTGCAGTCAGGCATCCTTGGGCTTGGCGCTTTCCTGGTCATTCTTGGAGATGCGACCGGCGGCGTCATGATAGCAGCCTCAATTCTCATGTCGCGCGCACTCGCTCCAGTGGAAATCGCCATCGGTCATTGGCGGAGTTTCCTCGGCGCTCGTCAAAGCTATGCGCGCTTGAACGAGGTGCTTGTGGGATTTCCGGCAAACCGTGAAGTCTTGAGGCTCGCAAGACCGGTCAAGAGCCTTTCTGTCGAGGGACTTGCGGTGGCAGCACCGGGTGCGCCCAATGTTGTTGTTCAGAATGTCACCTTCACGCTGAATGCTGGTGCGGGACTTGCAGTGATCGGGCCGAGCGCAGCTGGAAAATCAACACTTGTACGGGCCATCGTGGGTGCCTGGCTGCCGCACAGAGGAACCGTTCGCTTGGATGATGCGGCGCTCGATCAGTGGAACCCTCAAGCTCTTGGTCGTGACGTCGGCTATCTGCCGCAGGACATCGAACTGTTCGAAGGTACCATAGCGGAGAATATCTCTCGCTTCGATCGGGCGGCGAATCCCGAGGCAGTTATCGCGGCCGCTCGCTCTGCCGGAGTGCATGAGATGATCCTCCACTTGCCGCAGGGGTACGAGTCGAAGATCGGTGAGGCGGGAGCTTCACTTTCCGCGGGTCAGCGTCAGCGTATCGCGCTAGCGCGAGCGCTCTTCGGGGATCCCTTCCTTGTCGTGCTCGATGAGCCCAATTCGAACCTCGATGCCGAAGGCGATGCGGCCCTGTCAAAAGCCCTTACGTCGGTGCGACAACGGGGCGGGATTGCCATTGTTGTCGCCCATCGGCCAGCTGCGCTGGCCGTCCTTGATCAGGTGCTCTTCCTTGCCAACGGCCAGGTTCAGGCATTTGGCCCACGCGATGAGATCCTGAAGAAAGTCACGCGGAACGCCGTGGCAGCTGCGTCCCCTCAGGGCAATGGGCAGGCGGAACCTGCGGCGGCACGGTTCAAGGTAATCTCAGACACAGGACCAGGGTCGGGCTGACGTATGCGCAAGCCAAGCATCGCTGATATTGGTCTAACCAAGCCACTTGAAGGGCCACCTGACAACACAAGAGCTCCTCTGATAGCCGGGCTAGCGCTTGTTCTCCTTCTGCTTGGGGCAATTGGCGGCTGGGCAGCAACAGCGTCGCTCGCCGGCGCCGTTGTGGCCACCGGCACCGTTATCGTCGACACTTACATCAAGAAGGTTCAGCACCCGACCGGCGGCGTTATCCAGGAAATCCGGATCAAAGACGGCGACAGGGTGCGGGCTGGGGATTTGCTGATCCGCCTCGACGAGACCGTGACGCGCGCCAATTTGCAAGTGATCACTAAGCAGCTTGATGAGCTCGAGGGCCGTCAAGCGCGGCTCAAGGCAGAGCGCGACGGGGCGACAGAGATGGTTATGCCGCTTTCACTGATGGCCCGGCATGACGAGCCTGAAATTCAAGAGATCCTCCAGGGCGAGCGCACGCTGTTTGAGAGCCGGCGCGCGGGGCGCGCGGGACAGACGGCGCAATTAGGCGAACGCGTCAAACAGCTGAAGGAGGAGATCGGAGGACTGACGGCACAACAAGAAGCGAAGGCCAAGGAGATCGGATTTGTCAAAAAGGAGCTTGACGGGCAACATCAGCTTTGGATCAAGAAACTGCTGCCCATCACCAAATACACGGCAACGCAACGCGAGGCAACGCGTCTCGAGGGCGAGCGGGCACAACTCATTGCGTCCGCCGCACAAGCACGCGGAAAGATCGCTGAAACGGAGCTTCAGATTCTTCAGCTCGGTCAAGATCTGCGCACCGAGGTGATTAAGGATCTGCGGGAGGCGCAGGGCAAAGTAGCCGAGCTGAATGAGAGGCGCGTGGCCGCCGAGGATCAACTGAAACGCATCGACATTCGTGCACCACAGGCTGGCATCGTGCATCAGCTGGCGGTTCATACAGTCGGTGGGGTGATTACCCAAAGCGAGCCGATTATGCTCATCGTCCCGGAGGACGATGCCTTGATGATCGAGGCTAGAATCGCACCGCAAGACATCGATCATGTGCGCGTTGGGCAGCCCGCGTTTGTGCGGTTTACAGCCTTCAATCAGCGTACGACACCGGAATTCAACGGCATCGTCTCACGTGTGTCCGCAGACCTCACCAAGGACAGCCAAGCCAACCTCGCCTATTATGTTGCCCGGATTACACTCCCGCCGGAAGAACTGCAACGCCTGGGCGCGCTGCGCCTCGTTCCCGGCATGCCGGCCGAAGTTCACATCCGAACGGCGGAGCGGACCGCGCTTTCTTACTTTCTCAAGCCGCTGTCTGATCAGTTCGCTCGCGCATTTCGTGAACACTGAAAGAGAGATCATGCCCATTACCCGCGTGCTAACGTGCGCATCACGAGTCCTGCGCCAGCCCCATGATGCGGCGTTCCCACGCAAGAGCGGTCGAAACCATGTCGTCTAGGCCAAATTGCGCGCGCCATCCCAGGGTTTTGCAGAGGGCGGAGGAATCGGCAACGAGTGCCGGCGGGTCACCGGGCCGTCGTTGCGCTGGTTCGGTCGTGAGCCGACGGCCAATGGCCTTCTCGACTGCCCGGAGTACCTCCAGAACGGAATGACCTTTTCCGTTGCCGCAGTTGAAGATTACGTTTTTGCTAGAACTCTGAAGGTATTCATAGACGGCAACGTGAGCGCGCGCCAAATCCGTCACGTGGATGAAATCGCGAATACACGTCCCATCCGGCGTATCGTAGTCCGTTCCGAAGACCTGCATGCTTGCGCGCTTCCCCGCCGCCACCTCGCAAGCCACCTTGATCAAATGTGTGGCTAGCGGCGTGCTTTGCCCGGTACGGGCTCCGGGATCGGAGCCGGCGACGTTGAAATAGCGGAGAATGCCATAGTTGAGTCCATGAGCGGCCGAGAGATCCTTGAGCTGCTGCTCGAAGAATAGTTTCGACCAACCATAGGGGTTGATGGGCTTGAGGGGTGATTTTTCCGTGACCGGCACACGGTCGGGAATGCCGTATACCGCCGCCGTTGAAGAGAACAAGAAGCGCCTTATTCCCTGAGAGATGAGAAAGTCAGCCAGTTCCAGACCGCGGGAGGTATTGTTGCGGTAGTATTTTTCCGGAAAGGCTACCGATTCGGAGACCACAACGGAGCCGGCAAAATGGAGCACTCCCCCAATCTGGTGGTCACGCAACAACGCTTGGAGAAGGTCCCGGTCGGCAACGTCGCCTTTGTAGAACGAGATCCTGCTCGGCAAATTCTCGCGGACCCCGGTGGATAGATCGTCAAGAACCACGACCTCGTATCCAGCGTCGAGGAACGCATACACCGCATGACTGCCGATATAGCCCGCGCCACCGGTAATCAGGACTGTGCTCATTTTGCGATTTCGGGGTCCAACAGGTCGTTCCTACAATAGACGAGCAAATATCATCGGTAAGAGTATTTCGTCTGTTGCATTAATGAGGGTTTGGCTCAGGCCGTTTCGAGCCTCGGCGACGCTCTCCGTTTTGAGCCTCGGCGACGCTCTTTGCAGGTCTAGAAGACCCCGACGAAGGGTGCGTGGCTGCCTCTTCGTGGAGGCGCGCCGGCAGGGCCGCCTCCCGTACCGCCTCGGCAATCTCACCCACCACCTGGTGGACGACCTTCTCGTCGTCGCCCTCGCCCATGACGCGGATGACGGGCTCGGTGCCGGAGGCCCTTATCACTAACCGGCCTTGGCTGCCCAGGCGCTTCAGCCCCGTGTCGATCGCCTGCCTGACGACATCGCTCTCGAGTGGGGAGCCGTTGAAATAACGCACGTTCTCCAGTATCTGCGGCAGCGGCTCGAAGCGCTTCACCACCTCGCTCACCGGCTTGCCGGTGCCGACCACGACCGAGAGCACCTGCAGCGCGGTGACGAGCCCGTCGCCGGTGGTGGTGAAATCGGACAGCACGATGTGGCCCGACTGCTCGCCGCCGACGTTGTAGCCGTGCTTGCGCATGTGCTCGACGACGTAGCGGTCGCCGACCGGCGTGCGCACCATGGCGAGCCCCAGGTCCTTCAGGTAGCGCTCGAGCCCCAGGTTCGACATCACCGTAGCGACCAGCCCGCCGCCCGCCAGCCGCCCACGCCGGTGCCAGCTCTCGGCGATCACGGCCATGATCTGGTCGCCGTCGACGATGCGCGCCTTCTCGTCGACGATGACGACCCGGTCCGCGTCGCCATCGAGGGCGATGCCGACATCGGCGCGCATCTCGCGCACCTTGTCGCACAGCGCCTCCGGCGAGGTCGAGCCGCACTTGAGATTGATGTTGCGGCCGTTGGGCTCGACACCGATCTTGATCACCTCGGCGCCCAACTCCCACAAGGCGTCGGGCGCCACCCGATAGCCGGCGCCGTTGGCGCAATCGATGACGACGCGCAGGTCATTGAGGCGGATGTTGCGCGGCAGCGTGCGCTTGGCGTACTCGATGTAGCGCTCCTGCGCGCTCTCGATGCGCTTGGCGCGGCCGATGCGCTCGGCGGGCACCAGGAGATCATCGGTCTTCGTATCCATAAGTGCTTCGATTTGCGCCTCGGCCTCGTCGGACAGTTTGTAGCCGTCGGGATCGAACAGCTTGATGCCGTTGTCGTCGTAAGGGTTGTGCGAGGCCGAGATCATCACGCCGAGGTCGGCGCGCAGTGAGCGGGTAAGCATGGCAACCGCCGGCGTCGGCATCGGTCCGAGCAGAAACACGTTCACGCCGACCGCGTTGAACCCGGACATGAGCGCCGATTCGATCATGTAGCCGGAGAGCCGCGTATCCTTGCCAATGACAACGCGATGTTGGTGCGGACCATTGGAGAAGAGCTTGCCCGCCGCCATGCCAACCTTGAGGGCGATGTCCGACGTCATCGGCTTGCTGTTGGCCAGCCCGCGCATTCCATCGGTGCCGAAATATCGCCGCAACATGTGCGCCCCTCTTTCAGGTCTCTCCCGCGCGCCGACGCCGTATGGCGGATTTTGGTCACAATTGCGTTGCCCGAGCCGGGGTGTGATGGTGGCACCGGCGGTCCGCGCAATACTTTGACACAGTCTCTCGAACGTCAGCCGATCAGTCGCTCAATTGCTATCCGTCGCTCTGGCCCTGCTGGCTATATACCTTCCTGTGATCTTCGAATGCCTCCCTCCCCGTGTTGGCTGCCACCGCATACCCGCCACTATGCGTTAATCCAACGTCGTCTTAACAGTGAATGCGGACGACATGGTAAACGGACGACGAGCATCCGGTACTGCTGCTGCTCGAAGAATTCCCGGTGCTGAAGCATATGGAAAAACTCGAAGCCGCGGCCGGGCAGCTGGCTGGCAGTGGCGTCAGGCTCTGGGTGATCGTGCAGAACCTCGGCCAGCTCGAGCGGCACTACAAGGAGGGCTGGGAGACCTTCATCGCAAATGCCGATCTTGAGACGCTGCAATATCTGAGGGGGGATGCTGCTCAACCGAAGCTCGGGCGCGTGGCCTCGCTTCTTTAGCGCCTGCGCCATACCGACCGCTGGAGGCTGATTGCCGGCCCCGTTCCAGCTTAGGAATAGGAATCGCGCCATATCACGCCGCGCTCACAATCGCTTTCACCATCGCCCGGATCGTCGCTTCGGCTTCCGGCCGGGAACAAGGTTGGTTGGCCCGACCAGGAGAGCACAAGCGCACCCGCGACCAGGCAGGCCATGCCGAGTGCGATGCGCCGATCGAAGTTCTCATGAAAAAGGAACCACGCCATCAGCGCCGTCGCCGCCCCTTCAAGAGTGAGAAGAAGGGAGGCTGTTGCCGCCTCGGTTTGGGCCAGGCCGGCCATGAGAAGCACGGGACCGAGGATGCCGCCCGCCACGATCGCGCCGGCGAGCCATGGCAGGTCTTTTCGAGTCAACGCCGTCTCCGGCGCATCAGGTTGCGATATTATCGACCGGCCGAGGCGCCGCAAGACTGGGACGCCCAAACCGGCGCCGCAGTAGAGCAGCCCGGCGAGAACCGTCGGATCGACCGAGCCGAGCAGCACCTTGGCCGCCGGCGTCGACACACCAAACAGCGCGGCGGAAAGCAGCGCGAGGACGACAGCGTGATTGTTCATGAGCAGAATCTAACGCCTAGCGGTGAGCCGGAGCAAGAAAGGCGGTGCAGAAAGGCGGTTCGGAAGATGCCCGACTGGCTGATCGTCTATCTGGGCTCGTTCCAGGGCGGCATTATGCGTGATCTCGCCGCGGAGCTACGCGCGATGAGACGGCGTTCGACAGCGGCTACGCTGCTGGCACGGGCCAGCCACCCGCCCGTGCTCTCCGTGCTTGCATCACCCGGCGCGCCTCACCGGAGCGTCCCGACCGCAACAGGCACATGACCACCGCATACTCGATGAGATCGCGCTGCGCGCGGCTGCCGCCCACGGGCTCGTGCGCATTCATCAAGGGCAACA
>Ga0080064_1003616_pt1 | contig 21814 bp, 20 predicted proteins | sample Subgrocontami54m_FD_69260 | JGI IMG/M metagenome (GOLD analysis project Ga0080064, IMG submission 69260) | Subsurface groundwater microbial communities from S. Glens Falls, New York, USA - GMW46 contaminated, 5.4 m (SPADES assembly) (version 2) ...
GCATCACAGTGAACCCTACCCCAGGGGTAGCATTCACTGCAACAAAGGAAATCCATCACCGACCGTGTAGGGCGTATCGTCAAGAACATCCTCCGTGAACAATTGCTGCCGGATTCAGGTTGAAGTCTCGTCTGATAGACATTATTCCAGGGCTCGCTGGGGGAGCTGCGTTCTATTATACCGGCTACAAGTGGCGAAGCGACCCTCACTGCGGCGTGCTCGTGAATTTTGACTACCTTCATGCGCGGCAGAAGAACGAGCGTAGCGCCGCCGACCGAAAAAAGCCACTGATCCTATTCTATCCCCGGGTATATCTGGACCCAAGTTCGCCGAACGTGATTAGACTGCAATCCGAAATAAGCTTAGCCACTCAAGTTGGAAGCCAATTCCAAAAGCTGTTTGAGGCTCGCTACGGTCCCAGTGACGCCATGCAGCGAGCTGCACAATTCGTGAACGGCACATCTGGAAACCTTGGACGGTGGACGGATTCCACGAAGCAGGCCCGGATTTTCCAACGCTATTGCGATCTAATCATACTTCAAGATGCCGTGATTCTTGGACACCATCATTCGTTGTAATGGCAACCCTTGAAGACCTAGCATACGACCGACTGTTTAATCGTCTTTCCGAATGCTCGGCGGCGATTCTAAGTGCCCACCCGCCAAGCGGGAAAGCATATGACGCGGAGCTGATCCGAATTCCTGCGAAGCAGCGACATGCTGGGCGCTACCACATAGACGTTATCTTTATTCTCGGTCGGTTTTTGTTTTTGTGTGAACTCAAAGGCAGCAGCAGCGAATCCGCCGACGATGTTTCCAAACTACGCGATCTGACGAAAGACTACACGCTCGACCAGCTCGTTAGCTTCATCAGCAAACGAGTAAATCGAACCGACATCGATTGGCCGTCCATCACCGAAATGGTCAAAGTTATAGGAGTTGTGATGCATGATTGTCCCATGCCCGGTGACTTTGCAACACTCGTAGCAATCGCACCGGGGACGTTTGAAGTGATCGTCGGCAATGATGTCGATAGCGCGGGAGACGTCCGATCTATTTTGGCTACGGTTTTCTGAAGCAGACGATGTAGTCGAACTTAGTCTGAATCTCGGCGTCAGCCGATTTGTGATACTTAGCAGCCGTTCCGGTTGTCTGGCGTCGGTAGATGTTCTCAATTTCGAATCCGGCAGCACTTGCGGACTCGGCAAAGCGATTGAAAATGTTCAACGTCTTCTTCGCAAGCGTCGAATCTGAGTTAATCGCCACTCCGCGGGCACCCGAGGCGCAAGCAGCAAACATTTCTTTCCATACGACGGCGCAGTCGGCCAAGTACTTCTCTGCATCGTTCGGATTGCTCGTTTTGAAGCCATCCCTGATTTCGCTGCTCGCAAGGGTTTTCCGGTCGATCCCCATCCACTCTAGCTCAAGGCGCAATACATCGCTGCTGTACTTGTAGAGGGCAAAGTACGGGGGATGCCAAAACATCGTTTTCGCATCAGAGACCACTTCACTCAATCTCATTGCTGAGGCACAAAATAGCTGACAAGTAGATTCGAAAGGCGCTGGCAGTTGTTCTTGAGCTGACTGAATTGTCTCGCATTCAACGGGAAAGAGTTGGAACGGAAGCTTTGGAGTTTTCTGCTTGTCGAGGAATAGCCGTCCGGTTCGGCTGGATGCATTGGACGACTTCCTTACGGTACGCATCCAGGCGAGCAGCAGGAGTCTCTTCTCAGCTGACGCAGGCAGGGACTGTATGGCGACCCTCAATACCGCATGTTGAAGGGCAGCCTCCTCGCTAAACCATCGTCCAACACATTCCATCACGGTGTTGGCCGTTCTCTTGATTTCATCCTTATCAGCCTTCAACTTCACACCATTTCGGCCGGAAAATAGGTTCTTTTGCAAATCAAATGAACCCCCTGTGCAGTCCTTCGCCAGTTGCTGGATCGCTCGGAGAAGCGACGCGGTCCTGTCAGGGTCTGCCTTTTCCACTTTCACTTGGCTAATGAGGACACTAATTGGATTCACGTCGACGCCGATCGCAGATCGGCCGGCCAGCAGAGCTTCAAGCAGCGTCGTTCCGCTCCCGCACATAATGTCTACCACTGGACCCACCGCCCCTCTTTCCCAAAGCTTTTCGAGAAGCATTCTCGTGGAGGTCGGGGGGTACTTTCCGAAATACCGAAAGACGCTATGCGTCAGATAACGCTGTGCACCATTTGAATTGTTATCAATTAGCGACGTGTGTCTCATGGCTTCCTTGCAATCACAATATGTTGGGTGCGCATTCGCCGATTCAGTGTTCGACCGGTATTGTTGTTGAGAATGTGTTCAGCATGACGTACTACCTCAAAGCCAGTGTCTTCGCAGAACTCGCGCGTGATCGTTCCGACAGGAATGCGAACTGTATCTACTTGGCCATCCCCAACTACGGCCGCAAAGTGCCCACCTTTCTTAAGTGCCGTAAAAGCTTGCCGAACGATATTACACCAACCAACCAAGTACTTTTGCACCCCGTTCGGTTCATGCAGGTAACTTCCTCGATGACGCAGCTCGCTCTTCCAAATGGTCTTATGATCAATCCCAAGAAACGCAAGCTGAAGTTGGGTCGACTCACTGAATGCAGTATTCGACATATACGGCGGGTGAGCGATTATCAGCCCGATGTGATTGTCCTCTGGGTCGAATTCGGTGGCATTACGTTGTCGAAGAATCAACTCCCAACGATGTTCTCCAACATCTGCCGCATACGCATCGTGGAGCGATAGGTTGGCCTCTATGGTCTTGGTTATTAGTTCGGGAACTGGCCAAACTTTCTTCTTTTCGAGGTCAAATTCAATGTTCATTTTCTTAACATTGCATAATGACACTCGTCTCAGGATGGCGAAGAAAGCAGTCTGCAGAAACGCCTGAACATCCGGCTTCGAAATCTTTGAAATTGCAGCGAAAATTGCGGAAAGCTCACGATGTGCCTTGGGCGTGAAAAACTTGGCGTTGTTTCCCAGGTCAACCAGCTTGGTTGCCGTCTGATCCGCCTTCTGAAGTAGAGGACGCTGCGCTTCCGGCACCTGAGCAAAGACTTCCTCGGCACACTTCCTCAACTCACTTGCGCGGAACACTGTAGATGCAGCCCGGGACACAATAAGCGAGACTGGATTAACGTCGTATCCGATTATGCGCCGTCGGCGAGCCAAGATTGCTTCGGTAAGGGTCGTCCCCCCTCCGCACATTGGATCGAGAATTACGTCTCGTTCGTTCGAGTATTCGTCAATAATTGCACGGGCGATCTGCGGCGGGAATTTTCCAATGTAGCGGAAGTATCCATGCGGCCCTTCTTGCGTCTTAACGCCGTGGGGCACTTCCCAGTACTCACGTCCGTTGGCGAAAGTTTGAACGATACCAAGCCCGGCAAGTGTGTCGTTCTGCTTGGCAGTCGTTGCAGTCACTTTGATGCGATTCCTGGATTTGCGAGTCCCATTATTCTGTTGGCCCGTGACGTCATTCCTAGTTCCCATTACGAGTCCTGAATGGAGTGGCGAGTGGCTACCTTACGCTCAAAGAGAGGCATCGGTCCATCTTGTGTCGCTGCCTCACGTTCGAGAAATTCCCGGAGAAGGCGTACGAGGAGCGTGCTCTTCTTAAACCCATGTTCACTACAAAAGCGATCAAACTGCGCGAATTCCGCTGGATCAAGAAGAACAGTGATTTTCTTGTGCTTATTTGACACACGCTTCTCCCGACCCAAGGGGCGTCGCCCCTGAGAATACCGTAGAAATCAGGAGTTGTAAAGAGAAGTACGCACTCCCAAAAACAGAGATTGCCATAGCTGAGATACTGCTGTACGCCAATCACCGCCGTTTTACGACCCGGTGACCAGCTATAGAAAGGGGACAAGATGACGCAATAGCAGGAATCTGCGTGATGAGAAATTTAGAGGTTGGTAGAGGGTGATCTCATTTTCGATGCCTTTTAGGGGGGAAGGTGAGAGCAGGGATCAATGGTTCTGCGGCAGGTTGGTGAGGCCGTGTAGACAGGTGTATGGTGGAAGTGTTAAAACAGCTGAAGTGGAGGAGAGTTGGTCATGGCTGCGGGAAAATGCCATCGCAACGAAGTGTGTGGCGTCTCAAACTTATTCCATCTGTATTCCACCTCTGATATGGAACTCATGGATAATGAGGTGTAATTGATGGGAGAGTGTCCCGCATGTCGCTATCTAACTCATTGAAAACAGAGGATTGTGCACGCTATCTCTGGAAGGTCAGACAACTCTGAATCTGCTTATCGAGGTTCGAATCCTTGCCCCCCAGCCACCCAGCCACCCAGCAAGTCCATGAGCCTACTTGGCAGTTCACTGAGTGGGTTTTAGGGCTACCCGTGTTTACCCGCTCTGGTACCGCCGGGCGAACCCAGCGATTCTGCCACCCGAACCGTTAGCGACTCCTCTCCGTTGGCCTTTTATCAGCTCTTCTCGCGCACCTGTAATTCTTTGATCAGGCGAGCAAGATAGGTCCGCTGCAGGCCGAGGGCGCTCGCGGCCTTCGATTGATTGCCTCCTGAGCGGTGCAGGGCCTCTCGGATGATCTGTCGCTTGGAAGCTACTACAGCCTCATGGAAGTCGCGAGGCATTTCTCCATCTGGCGACTCCGGTACGTTGGTGAGGACGGTCAGCGGGAGGTCTTGCGAGGTGATCCGATCATGGGTGCTCAGGACAACGGCCCGCTCGATGAAGTTCGCCAGTTCCCTCACATTGCCTGGCCAGTGGTAGTGTTGCAGCAACTCCCATGCATCCGGTGTGATTTCTTTGATTCGCTTTCCCAGGCGACCGCAGTATTGGGCCAGGAAGTGATTGGTGAGGGGGACAATGTCCTCGGGGCGGTCTCGAAGTGGGGGGAGCGAGACGGTGATGACATTGAGGCGACAGTAGAGATCCTCACGGAACAACCCCTCGCGAATCGCTTTGTCCAGGCGTCGGTTCGTGGCAGCGACGAAGCGGAGATCGACCCGTATCGGCTTCGTCCCGCCAACCCGCTCAAACTCATGCTCTTGAAGGACGCGGAGCAGTTTCGCCTGTAGGCGCGGTTTCAGGTCGCCGATTTCATCGAGGAAGGCCGTCCCGCCGTCGGCCAGCTCTAGCTTCCCGCACTTGCGCTGGTGCGCGTCCGTAAAGGACCCCCGCTCATGCCCGAACAGCTCGCTCTCGAGCAGCTCTTCCGACAACGCCACGCAGTTCACCACCACAAAGGGCTGATCCCGCCGCGGGCTCCAGCGGTGAATTAAGTTCGCGAACACCTCCTTACCGGTTCCGCTCTCCCCCTGCAAGAGGATCGTCGAACTGCTGGCTGCCGCTCTCTTGGTGAGCTCGATGGCGTTCAGGATCGACGGACTGTGACCGATGATCGGCTGGTCCTTTCCCTTGACCTCGCCTGACAGCAGGAGGTTTTCCCGCTTCAACGCCTCCCGTTCCAGCGCCTTCCCAATGACCACTTCCAGATGACCCGGATTAAACGGTTTGGTCAAGAAGTCGTACGCGCCAGCCCGCATCGCCTCCACCGCCTTATCGATGGTGCCATACCCGGTCATCACGATGGTTGTCGTCTCGAGCCCCTCATCGCGGATCGCCTTCAGCACATCGAGACCACTCTTCTTCGGCATCATAAGGTCAAGGAGGGTGATCGTCAGCGAGTTCTCTCTCAACCGCGTCAGCGCCTGGGCACCGTCTGCTGCCTCCAGGACCTCGAACCCCATGGCCTTCAGGCGATCACGCATCACCTCCCGAATGTCGGGGTCGTCGTCCACGATCAGGATCTTGCTGTGGCTGGGGATCATCGTATTTGCTCCGCGTCGGCAAGGGTTATCGTTTCATGGGTCTGCGCCAGGGGCCGCCGGGGCAGGGTAAACGCAAACGCACTCCCCCACGTGCATTTCGATCCGTTTTGGAGTCCACTTGACGCGCTCTGCCTTGCAGGCTTCAGGCAGATCGCTTTTTCTTGGTTGAGACCGATGTCTTGAGAACGACCCTCGAGGGAAATCAAAAACAAAAACGCCTTTGGCATCCTCGCTCACAGATGCTGAAGGCGCTTGACTTGGGCGCCGGGGATCACACCTGGAAAGGTGTTACAGGGCCACGCTCGCCCTCCCCGCAAAACATTGTTAAGCAGCCCACATTGTTGGCGGTCTCAACTCGCAGTGAACCCTATAATGACGCTGGTCTGCTGTCAAGCAGCAAGTAGGGGGTGTCAGTAGCAACAGCAAGCCGCTGCGGCACAAGCCGCTGCGGTGCTTGACAACCTGGCTGAAATCGCATACGGTTGTCCGGGATGATTGGGGCGGAAGCGTTGCGGCCTTCTGGGCCAAGGAGGGTTGTTGTGGTGGAAAAAACAGCGGAACGGGGGGAACGGAAAGAGCGGGAACGAGCGCTAGATCTGGCAATTGCCCAGATTGAAAAATTATACGGCAAAGGCGCCATCATGAAGATGGGCAGTTCGGGTGCGCTCCTGCCCATTGCGATTATTTCCACCGGCTCGCTGGAACTGGACGCTGCGCTGGGAGTGGGGGGAGTACCACGGGGCCGCGTCATCGAGATCTTTGGGCCGGAATCTTCCGGGAAGACGACATTGGCCCTGCACATCATCGCCGAGGCGCAGCGGGTGGGTGGCTCCGCCGCTTTCGTGGATGCCGAGCACGCGCTGGATCCCGCCTATGCCCGGGCCCTGGGGGTGAACATCGATGACGTGCTGATCTCCCAACCGGACACAGGGGAGCAGGCCCTCGAGATCACCGAGGTCCTGGTTCGGAGCGGGGCCATCGATGTCATCGTGATCGACTCGGTCGCCGCCCTGGTACCTCGGGCTGAGATCGATGGCGAGATGGGGGAGCCGACGATGGGCCTTCAGGCCCGCCTGATGTCGCAGGCGCTCCGGAAGCTCACGGCGGCCATCAGCAAGTCCAAGACCTGCGTCATCTTCATCAATCAGCTCCGAGAGAAGATCGGGGTCATGTTTGGCAATCCCGAGACCACCACCGGCGGCCGGGCCCTGAAGTTCTACTCGTCAGTTCGGCTTGACATTAGGAGGATCTCAAGTATCAAGGAAGGGGACGAGGTGATCGGGGCGCGCGTGAAGGTCAAAGTGGTCAAGAATAAGGTCGCTCCCCCATTCAGGGAGGCAGAGTTCGATATTATTTACGGCGAGGGGATCTCGCGGATCGGGGGTCTGTTAGATCTTGGCGCCGAGCACAAGGTTATTGAAAAGAGCGGATCCTGGTTCTCCTATGGCGGGGAGCGGATTGGCCAGGGACGGGAGAACTCCAAGCGCTTTTTGCAGGACAACCCTGCGCTATGTAACGAGATCGAAGGGAAGGTACGCGCCGCCCTAGGATTGACCGGTGCAGTCGAGGCGGAGGCGGCGGCGCAGGCGCGTTGACACCTCGTGGGCTGAATGGTATCACTTGATGATTGGAGAAATCTCCGCAGAGATGCCTTTCGATCTTCATGGGCTGCTGAGGCTGGCCCTTGAGCGACGTGCCTCGGACCTTCACCTGAAAGTCGGTGCCCCACCCGTTCTCCGGATCGACCACCAGCTCGTCCCTATACAGGACCGACCTTGCCTTACGCAAGCTGACCTCGAGACGACTGTCAGTCTCGTCACGACGGAGCCACAGCGCCAGAGGTTTGCGCAACGTCGGGAGCTAGACCTGAGCTATGGCGTTGCTGAACTGGGACGGTTTCGGACTAACCTCTTTCAGCAGCGCGGGATGGTGGGAGTCGCCTTTCGGGTCATCCCACTCAAGGTCGAGACGATTGAAGAGCTCAATCTTCCACCGGTCATCGGGAAGCTGGCGATGGAACCCAGGGGGATGGTGCTGGTCACCGGCACCGCAGGGAGCGGGAAATCGACAACCCTGGCAGCCATGATCGGTCATATCAACAGCAATAGAACCGGCCATATCGTAACCATTGAGGACCCAATCGAGTTCCTCCACGCGGATAATCGGTGCTTGATCAACCAGCGGGAAGTCGGGATTGATACTGAATCGTTTACCGACGCACTGCGTAGCGCGCTTCGCCAAGATCCGGATGTGATCCTGGTGGGAGAGATGCGCGACTTTGACACGATCGGCACGGCTATCGTGGCTGCCGAGACCGGCCATCTGGTTCTGAGCACCCTGCACACCATCGATGCAGCCGAGACGGTCAACCGCATCATCGCGATCTTTCCGCCCTACCAGCAGGAGCAGATCCGGTTGCAACTCGCCTCGCTGCTTCGGGGGGTCATCTCGATGAGATTGATCCCACGGGCGGACGGCAAAGGACGCGTGCCGGCGGTCGAGGTCATGGTTGCAACCGCCACTATTCGGGAGTGCATCGCTAATTCTGATAAGACCAAAAAGATTCCGGAGTTCATCGCGGCCGGGGCGTCGGAGTACGGGATGCAGACCTTCGATCAGTCGCTCCTGAGTCTCTATCGGGGGGGCCTGGTGAGCTATGAGGAGGCGCTGAGGTGGAGCAGCAACCCCAACGACTTCGCCCTCAATGTTCGAGGGATCGAGACCGCGGCGGATCAACCCTGGACCGCGGAACAGAAGAGAGGCCTTCGCGAACGGAAGCTTCACTGAAGGCCAAGTCTCCTGAGGCGGCGTACAAGGTGGGCGTGCTCTTCCTTACTGTTCGGGACAGAACACGCGCTGAGCTTGCTCGCCTCCTTGCGGTCAAGGGATTTGCCCGAGCTGACTCACAGGTCGCGCTCGATCGGTTGCAAGGGGAAGGGTACCTGAACGACCGACGACTCGCAACCGCCTGGGCCAGGAGCCGCCTCCGGACAAAACCAATGGGGCCGTATCGCCTTGGCAAGGAGCTCGAGGCAAAGGGGGTTGAGGAACAGCTCGTACGTGAGGTCCTCGTGGGCCTCTACGAAGAGGGAGAAGAGCCGGTAGCTCGCCGCGCTATGACAGGTAAGCTCTCGGCGCTCGGGCGTCTTCCGACTTCAGCCCGGACCCTTCGAGTAGGGCGGTTTCTCCACCGGAGAGGGTTTTCAAGCGAAATTATCTGGCGGCTGCTTCACGAGGAGCAGTAGGGGTAACGGAACACATCATGCGACGGTTGACGGGCGGAGAGATCCGCGAGCGGTTCTTGCGATTTTTTGAGCGGAACGACCATACGGTGGTTGCCAGTTCCTCACTGGTCCCAGCCGACGATCCGACACTGCTCTTCACCAATGCCGGGATGGTTCCGTTTAAAGGGGTCTTTCTGGGAACCGATCCGCGTCCCTATCGTCGCGCCACCTCGATCCAGAAGTGTTTGCGCGTCAGCGGTAAACATAACGATCTGGAGAATGTCGGTCGAACCGCCCGTCATCATACCTTTTTCGAGATGCTCGGTAACTTCTCCTTTGGCGATTACTTCAAGGAGAGTGCCATTGAATATGGCTGGGCGTTCCTGACGCGCGAGATCGAGCTGCCTGCGGATCGGCTCTGGGCCACCATTTATAAGGATGATGATGCGGCGTTCGACCTATGGCAGAGGCTTGCCGGCCTGCCGCCCGATCGAGTCGTTCGCCTGGGGGATAAGGACAATTTCTGGGCGATGGGCGAGACTGGCCCATGTGGGCCCTGCTCTGAGCTGATCTTCGACCAGGGTCCGACGGTGGGCTGCGGGCGGCCGACCTGTAGCATTGAGTGCGGGTGCGATCGCTACCTGGAACTCTGGAACCTGGTGTTCATGCAGTACAATCGTGATGTCTCCGGGGCCCTCACGCCCCTGCCGAAGCCGAGCATCGATACTGGCGCTGGGCTGGAGCGAATGGCTGCGGTATGCCAAGGAGTCAAGAGTAATTTCGAGACCGACCTGATCCGGCCGCTGATTGCGACGGTGGAGGAGCTCTCGCAGAAGCGCTATGGGGCGGACAAGGAGGATGATGTCGCCATGCGGGTGATCGCCGATCACGCGAGAGCGGTCACCTTCGCGTTGGCCGACGGTGTCCTGCCCAGCAACGAGGGGCGGGGCTACGTGCTGCGCCGGATCCTCCGGCGCGCACTCCGATACGGCCGCCTCCTGGGACTCGACGAGCCGTTCCTGGCCGCTGCGACTGATAAGGTGATCGACCTGATGACGGGTGCCTATCCGGATCTCCCGGCGAGCCGAGCGCATGTAGCGCGCTTCGCCTGGATCGAGGAGGACCGGTTCGGTATCGTGCTGCGCGAGGCGCTGCCCCGACTTCATGACCTGATCCAGAATGTTAAGACCCAGACAGCGGAGCGGGCCATCCTTTCAGGGTCAACGCTCTTTGAGTTGTACGATACATACGGAGTGCCTCGGGACCTGATGGACGAGATTGCCACCGAGCAGTCAGTCGAATGCGATTGGGGCGGGTTCGAGACGGAGTTGAGACACCAACGGGAAAAGTCGCGAGCCCATCTGAAAGCATTTGGAGACGTCCAAGGGGTCGCAGAGGCCTTCTATGACCTTGCGAAGGCGAGGCGAACGGTATTCCTGGGCTACGAGCATCTCGAGTTGCAGGCGTCGGTAGTTGCGGTTCTGGCTGATGGGAAACAGGTCGAGCGGATCGACGCGGGGCAGGAGGGCGAGGTCGTGCTCGATCAGACCCCCTTCTATGCAGAATCCGGTGGACAGGTGGGAGATACCGGGTACCTTCGAGGTGAGGCGCTCATCGCGGAGGTCCTGGACACCAAACGGCCGCTCGCAGGATTAATCGTTCACCGAGTCCGGGTGAAGCAGGGCGACCTCAGGAGAGGTCAGCGGCTCCTGGCTTCAGTTGATGTGAGTCGGCGCGGCACGACGGTTAAGAACCACACAGCAACCCACCTCGTCCACGCGGCTCTCCGGCAGATCCTCGGAGACCATGTGCGACAGGAAGGTTCGCTGGTTGCGCCGGACCGCTTGCGCTTTGACTTCCGGCACTACGGGCCTCTGAGTCCCGCCGAGATCACTCAGATCGAGGAGATGGTCAATACGAAGCTCTGGGCCAACCAGCCGGTTGTGATCGAAGAGATGCGGATGGACGAGGCGCTGGCTAAAGGCGCCCTGGCCTTCTTTGGCGACAAATATGGGGACGAGGTGCGGGTGGTCAGTATCGCCGACTTTAGTATCGAGCTGTGCGGAGGGGCCCACACCAAGGCTACGGGGGAGATCGGCCTATTCAAGATCTCGCATGAGGCCGGCGTCGCTGCTGGAGTACGACGGATCGAGGCCCTGACCGGCCCTGGGGCCTTTCAGTACCTGAAGCGTGAGGGGGAGGTCCTGCGAGAATCGGCCGATCGGCTGAAGAGTAAGCCGCTTGAAGTTCCGGAAAAGGTTGACCGCCTCTTCGACTCTACCCGCGCCCTCGAGCGAGAGGTCCAGCAACTTCGGGCTAAGCTGGGTGCGGAAATGGCGGAGGAGTTGCTGAAGAAGGCAACCCAAGTTTCCGGCGTAACGGTGGTGGCGGGTCTGGCCGAGTGGTGTGATCAGCGGGCTCTACGGGAGCTCGCGGATCGACTGAGGGCCAAGATCGGCAGCGGGGTGATCGTCCTGGCAACGTCCTCGGACGGACGGGTAAGCTGGGTGGCGGCGGTGACACCTGACCTCACCTCGCGGCTGCACGCCGGCAAATTGGTGAAGGAGGTGGCAAGTATCACCGGTGGGAGCGGGGGCGGCCGGGCCGATCTCGCCGAAGCCGGCGGGAAGGATCCTGACAAGCTGAATCGGGCGCTCCAGCTTGTCCCGGAGCTGGTCAGGCGGTTTCTCGCATGAGCCCATTGTAGACCCTATTTCCCTTGGCGGTCGCCGCCAGCCATGGTATAAATGAGTAGAATCACTGTTCAAATACCCTTCTGTGGGCAAAGTAGATGACGATACCCCTTGCACGAGAAGGGTGGCCATTTATCCTCATACCGCTAGGCCTGGCTGTTATCCTATGGGTTATAGGGTGGTGGGGCGGTGGCGGGGCGGCGCTTGTTTTGGCCGTGTTGGTGGCGTTATTTTTCCGTGACCCACCCCGCGACATCCCGAAGGGCGAGGGGTTGATCCTTGCCCCCGCTGACGGGACCGTTGTCCAAGTTATCCCGTATCTTGGCCACGAGTTGCAAGAACCGGCCACCCAGATCAGCATCTTCCTATCGGTTTTCAATGTACACATTAACCGTGCCCCGTTTCCCGCGGTGGTCGAAACGGTTGAGTACAAACCAGGGACGTTTCGGATCGCGTGGCAATCTGAGGCGTCGACAGCTAATGAACAGAACCTCATCGCGCTGAAGGCGCCGGAAGGTCGACTATTGGTAAAACAGATCGCAGGCCTTATCGCGAGACGTATTGTCTGCCGGGTTGTTCCAGGACAAAAGCTTGAGGCCGGAGAGCGGATTGGGATGATTCGGTTCGGATCGCGCGTAGATCTGATCGTCCCGGCGCGTGCGGAGCTTTCCGTGAAACGCGGAGATCGTGTCAAGGGAGGAATCACTGTGATGGGGGCGCTCCGATGAGGGAGGGCCGACGCCGGCGGGGGGTCTACCTCCTGCCAAGCCTGCTGACCATCAGCAACCTGCTGTGCGGGGTCTACGCTATCGTCGCCGTGCATAATGACGAGTACACCCGCGCGGCCATAGCTATTCTCATTGCGCTGATTCTGGACGGCCTCGACGGGGCCGTGGCTCGGCTCACCAACACCCAGAGCGACTTCGGAGTGCAGCTCGATTCATTAGCGGATCTGGTTGCTTTCGGCGTCGCACCCGCCATCCTCTCCTATGCGTGGGCGATCAAACCCTACACCAAGATGGGATTGCTGTTCGGATCGATCATCCCGACGGCGCTGTTCGTTTCGAGTGGCGCCTTCAGGTTGGCGCGCTTCAACGTTCAGACGCGAATTCTCGACAAGCGCTATTTCGTCGGCCTCCCGATTCCGGCGGCCGCAGCGGTTATCGCCTCCTTTGTGCTCTTCACGCGAGAGTCGCCTTCGCTGGTCCTCTTTCAGCGTGAGTTGCTCTCAGATCGGGTGACGTCTGCGCTCATGGTCGTCATCGTCTACGTCCTATCGTTCTTGATGGTCAGTCCTCTCCGGTACCGCAGTCTGAAAGGGATTGAGATCAAGAAACGTCAACCCTTCGCGCTCCTCATCGGCCTGACACTCGTGGTCTTGGTCATCGCTTCAGAGCCAAGTTTGGTGGCCTTTTCGTCCTTCTTCCTCTATGCCCTGTCTGGTGTCATTCGCATGATTCTGCCAATTAGAAGACACGTGTCAGAGCCGGTGGAGCACGTGATCGGCGGGGAAGGTGGACCGTAGGGCTGCGGGCTCGTTCCGTCGCCGCGAGAGGCAGCAACAGAGGCTCAGTGAAGCGGAGATAGCTGGGGGATAAGATGGGCAAGCGGATTATGATCTTCGACACCACGCTCAGGGATGGCGAGCAGGCGCCGGGCTGCAGCATGAATACCAGGGAGAAGCTGGAGATGGCCAGGCAACTGGCGCGCCTGAAGGTAGACGTGATCGAGGCCGGCTTCGCCATCGCCTCCGAAGACGACTTTGAGGCGGTCAAGGCGATCGCCCAGAACGTGCGGGGCGGACCGATCATTGCCAGTCTCTGCCGAACTCGCGATATCGACATCGACCGCGCCTGGGAGGCGTTGAAATACGCTGATCGCTCACGAATCCATATCTTCATCGCCACCTCCGAGATTCACATCACCTACAAGCTGAAATCAACCCAGGAGGAGGTCCTGCAGGCGGCCGTTACGGCGGTCAAGCATGCCAGGCGCTATACCGATGATGTCGAGTTCTCACCCGAGGACGCCCATCGGAGCGAGCAGGATTATCTCTGTAAGGTTGTTGAGGAGGTGATCAACGCGGGCGCCACCACGATCAACATCCCTGATACGGTCGGCTATGGCCTCCCCTGGGAGTTTGGAGCCCGGATCAAGAATCTGTTCGATCGGGTGCCCAACATCGACAAGGCGGTGATAAGCTGCCACTGTCATAACGACCTTGGGCTGGCGGTGGCGAACTCGCTGGAGGCGATCAGAAACGGGGCCAGACAGGTCGAATGCACCATTAACGGAATCGGTGAGCGCGCCGGAAACGCCTCTCTGGAAGAGATCGTAATGGCGCTGCGGACGCGAAAAGATCTGCTCGACTTCGAGACCGGAATCAATACGGAGGAGATCTACCGGTCCAGCAAGCTCCTGACCAGCATCATCGGGATCCCCGTCCAGCCGAACAAGGCCATCGTCGGCGCCAACGCCTTCGCGCATGAGGCTGGCGTACACCAACACGGCATGCTGCAGAAGCCGCTCACCTATGAGATCATGACCCCGGAATCGGTGGGGGTGCCTCAGAGCCGACTGGTCCTGGGCAAGCACTCCGGGCGGCACGCCTTCAAGAAGCGGCTGGAGGAGCTGGGCGTGATGTTGGCTGAAGAGGCCTTAAACAGGGCCTTTATCCGATTCAAGATCGTGGCCGACAAGAAGAAAGAGGTATTCGACGACGACCTGCTGGCCATCGTCGAGGAGGAGGCCCTGGCTGCCGGCGAGACCTATACCCTTGATTATCTGCAGTTCACCAGCGGTATCAACATCGTTCCCACTGCTACCGTGCGACTCAAGCGGGAGAACGAGATCTTCCAGGAATCAGGCTGGGGGGATGGCCCTGTAGACGCGGCCTACAAAGCGATCGACCAGATCACGAAGGTCCAAGGGCGGCTGGCCGACTACTCGATCAGGGCTATCACCGCCGGGAAGGACGCGTTGGGCGAGGTGGTCCTGAAGCTGGAGGTCAATGGCCATACCGTGATCGGCAGAGGAACCTCGACTGATGTTATTGAGGCCAGCGTGAGAGCCTACCTGAACGCGATCAATAAGGTTGTTGGCGCGGCGCGGCCTCCCAAAGATATGGCTGCGCCAAGGGGGCTGTGACCGCGAGGGCGTGACATGGCGAGCAGAACATACACGGTAGCGGTCGCCGGGGCCACCGGCGCGGTCGGAGAGACAATGCTTCGACTGCTGGAAGAGCGGAACTTTCCCGTCCGACGCCTGAAGCTCTTGGCCTCCGAGCGCTCAACCGGGAAGAGCCTCACCTTCAGGGGGGAGGAGATCAAGGTCGAGCGGCTGGGCGAGGGCTCGTTCCATGGGATTGAGATCGCCCTCTTTTCGGCCGGCGCCACCCGCAGTCAGGAGTTCGCCCCAGCGGCCGTCAAGGCTGGCGCCGTCGTCATCGATAACAGCTCCGCGTTTCGGATGCAGTCCGATGTCCCACTCGTCATTCCGGAGATCAACCCGGATGCGCTTGCCGGGTATCAGGCCCGTGGCATTATCGCTAACCCCAACTGCACCACGATCGTCATGCTCATGCCGCTTAAGCCGCTGCACGACTATGGCCGGGTCAGGCGCGTCATCGCCTCGAGCTATCAGGCGGTGTCCGGCGCAGGCGCGAAGGGGATCGAGGAGTTGAGACGGCAGACCTTGGCCTGGGCCAGGGGCGAGCCGATCGAGGTCAGCGCCTTCCCCCAACAGATTGCGTTCAACCTCATTCCCCACATCGACACGTTTCAGCCGAATGGCTATACGAAAGAGGAACTGAAGCTTGTCTTCGAGACCCGGAAGATCCTGGGAGACGAATCGATCGGGGTCTCTCCCACGACCGTGCGCGTCCCCGTCTTTACAGCCCATTCAGTCTCCATGAACGTCGAGACGGAGCGAAAGATCGGGGTAGACAAGGCGAAGGAGTTACTCTCGAAGATGCCGGGACTTGTCGTAATCGATGAGCCAAAAGCAGGCCGCTACCCGATGCCGATCTTCGCGGCCGGCAAGGACGACTGCTTTGTGGGTAGGATCAGAGAAGATCTCACGAATGATCATGCCCTCAACCTCTGGGTGGTGGGAGACCAGCTTCGAAAAGGGGCGGCCCTGAACGCCATTCAGATCGCTGAGCTGTTAGTGGACCGCTATCTTTGAACAGCCTCTTCTTGATCTTCAAAGATCATCCGTTGACAGGAGCGCAGAATTGGCGCTCCTGTTCGTCTTTCTAGACGGCAATGCCGACATTCAAATTGACGATCGAATACGATGGGACCGACTATCATGGCTGGCAAGTCCAGCCGGGAATGACCACCATTCAAGGAACGCTACAGAAAGCGGTCAAGCGGATTGTCGGGAAGGGCGTCCACGTCATGGGCGCAGGCAGAACAGATTCCGGCGTCCATGCCCTCGGTCAGGTCGCCAGTCTTCGGGCTGAATTCAGCCATCCACCTGACACCCTCCGGCGAGCCCTGACCAGCGTCCTGCCGCCCGATATCGTCGTAACGGCGGTGGAGGAGATGGACAACGACTTTCACGCCCAGCGATACGCCAGGTGGAAGCGGTATCGGTATACGCTGCTTACGCGCCCATACCCCTCCGCCCTCGAGCGTCGATACACCTTATTTGTCCCTTACCCACTAAAGATAGATGCCATGGCTGATGCCGCGAGGGTGCTGATCGGGACCCACGATTTCAGCGCCTTTCAAGCGGCCCACAGCTCCGCAAAATCTCCAGTCCGGACGGTCTTGGTGGCTGAGTTCCGACACGATGGGGATCACCTGTCCTTTGAGATCGTGGCGGACGGGTTTCTCCGCCATATGATTCGAATCATCATGGGGACCTTGCTGGACGTTGGGCAGGGAAAATTGCGGTCTGAAGAGCTTAAAGCGATACTTGAAGGAAAAGATCGCAATAATGCATCTAAGACTATTTCTCCCCATGCCCTTTGTTTGCTCGAAGTGGGCTACCAACCGTTCACGCCTCACCCCTCACGCCCTTTTGATGGACTGAGCGCTGATTGCTGAAAGCTATTCGAGGAAACACCCCATGGGGCGCTGCCGAACCGCAAGGTACGAAACCCCCCAACCCCCCTTTAGTAAAGGGGGGACACGGGGGGATTTGGCAAATGGGATTTTCTAAGAAAAGGTTTCGACGTCATGTGGAATGGTCTCTTTCTGAAGAACGTGTAGGGCAGGAGGTGCACTTTTCATGAGCAAAGCGACTGATCTCTCCCGGAGAAAGTTTTTGCGGAGCGTTGGTCTCAGCGCAGTGGCTACGGCAGTAGTGCCGGAGTGGTTGTTTGCGGCAGACGAACAGGGTTCCCAGGAACGCTCAGGTCAGTCGGAGCCGGATATCGAGGTCGGGATAACAGCCCAGCCAGCAGAGAGTCCGATCCTCCCAGGTCGTCCGACAAAGATATGGAAATTCTCAGGTGAGTTGGTTAAGGGGCCGCCCGACACCGTGAAGGATATCCCGGATAGCTATCTCGGCCCCATACTACGGTTGCGCCAAGGACAAAAGGTCCGCATCCGCTTCCATAACAAGCTGCCAGAACCCTGCGTGATCCATCAGCATGGCCTGCATGTACCAGAAAAGGCGGACGGCCACCCTCGGCATCAGATAGGCAGCGGCCAGACCACTGTGTATGAATTCACGGTCCTCGATCGTGCCGGCACCTATTGGTTTCACCCGCACACCCACCATCGGACCGCTGAGCAGGCCTACTACGGTCTGGCGGGTTTGATCCTCGTGACTGATACTGAGGAGCAGTCACTTGATCTGCCGCACGATGAGCATGATATTCCATTGGTCATTCAGGATCGCAGCTTTGATGACCACAACCAACTGCGCTATATCGGGCATATGCATGATCGGTGGCGGGGGTTCTTGGGCGATCGGGTACTGGTTAACGGCAAACCGGATTTTGTCCTCCCGGTGGCTACCCGAGTCTACCGCCTTCGGATCCTCAACGGATCGAATTCCCGCATCTACAAGTTGGCTTGGAGCGATGGGAGCCCGTTGACCGTAATCGGCACTGATGGGGGGCTTCTGGAAAGCCCGGAGGTCCGCAACTATCTGATGCTGGCCCCTGGTGAACGAGTAGACCTTTGGGCAGACTTCCGCGGCCGAAAGCTCGGTGAGGAAATTACGCTGCGCAGTGCTGCCTTTTCTGGTGTGATGCCCATGATGGGTATGGGCGGTGGCATGATGGGAGGAGAGGGCGGTGGCATGATGGGGATGGGGCGCGGCATGCGAGGCGGGATGATGGGCGGGATGGGTGCCGCGCTGTCTCACGGGGCGGAGTACCCCATCCTGACGGCTCGCATTGTGCGGGAGGAACGTGATCAGCTTGTCCTCCCGCGCCGTTTATCGCAGATTCAGCGGTACCGTCCGCAAGGTGCTGCCAATGCCCAGAAGCCCAAGTCCATTCATCTGTCCATGAGGGCTATGTCGCCACGACTGAACGGCCGCTCATTTGAACTGACCAGGGTAGCCGAAGAGGAGATCATCCCGCTGAATACCATGCAGCTACTGGAATTCGTAAATCGGGACCAGCGTGCCCACGGGATGATGATGGCCCACCCGATGCACATCCATGGTCAGCAGTTTCAGGTGCTCAAGCGAGAGATGGCCCCCGGATTTGAACGACAGTACTCCTCGGTCAGTCAAGGGTTCGTAGATAATGGTTGGAAGGATACGGTGCTTGTTATGCCTGGGGAAAAGGTCACGATCCTCAAACGCTTTGACCATTTCACTGGCCTGTATCTTTATCACTGTCACAATCTCGAGCACGAGGACCTGGACATGATGCGAAACTTTCTGGTGCAGGCCTAGCGCAATCAAGGTCAGGGGTCGCCCAGCCTGGCTGAGTTGTGCCCCGATCCGTCGGATATTTTTGGCCGAGTTCCGTCAAGAGAAGCATCATCTCCATTTCGAGGTCGTTGCAGACGGCTTTTTGCGCCATATGATTCGGATCATCATAGGAATCTTGTTGGAGGTTGGGAATGGGAAACTGACGCCAGCAGATGTTCAAGCAATACATGAGAGTGGAGATAGTAACATGTTATTAAAAATGTTTTCTCCTCATGCGCTATGTCTGTTAGAAGTTAGCCATGAACCATTTGTCACCCCATCGTGTGGTGGTCCCGCCTGACGCCAACAACCAAGGAGGGCAGAATGCTGGTAATGGGAAAGGGCAGATCTGAAGGCCGGGCCATTGCGATCGGTGCGGCCTTCCTCTTCTGGGTGGTTCTGTGGGAGCAATCTGCGTTTGGTGGCGGGCCGCCAGCCAAACCGGTAGATCCGGGAGTGGCTGCAAAGGTGGGTGACCAGGTAGTTACGCTTGATGAGCTTGAAAAGGCTCTGGCCCCGCAGCTTGCCAAGCTGCAAGAGCAGAAGTTTCAACTCATGGAGTCAAAGCTGGAGGAGCTGATCGCGGAGCGCCTTCTGGCGCTCGAGGCCAAGCGTCGTGGGATCACTGGTGAGGAACTATTGAAAGCTGAGGTCGCCTCGAAGGTCACTGAGGTCAGTGACACAGAGGTCACAACATTCATGACGCAGAACAAGGCGCGCCTTCAGGGCGAACCTGCAGAGCTTCGTCTTAAGGTGCGCGACTACTTGAGAGACCAGAAGGTGCAGGCCAGCCGACGTGCCTATCTGGCCGGCCTCCAGCAGCGCGCCAAGGTCGAGCGCTTCCTGGAGGAGCCAGAGCCGGTCCGGATCCCGGTGAGTGCGGAAGGGGCCTTTGCTCAAGGTCCAAAGGATGCGCCGGTCACCATTGTCGAGTTTTCCGACTTTCAGTGTCCGTTCTGTAGTCGGGTCATCGGGACACTGAAGGAGGTGGTACGGCTCTATCCTCAGCAGGTGCGGTTGGCGTTTCGGGACTTCCCAATCGCCAGCCTTCACCCCAAAGCGCAGAAGGCGGCCGAGGCGGCGCGGTGCGCTGGGGAGCAGGGGAAGTTCTGGGAATACCACGACCTCCTCTTTGAGTCTCAGGCTCAGGCGACGACCGCAGACTTCAAACGATTCGCTGGTCAGTTGAAGCTTGATGCCAGCCGCTTCGCTACATGCCTGGACAGTGGAAGGCACGTAGGAGCGGTCGCCGCTGATATACAGGAAGGGACGCGCCTCGGCATCACCGGGACCCCGACCTTTTTTATCAACGGGCGACTTGTCGTTGGCGCCCTGCCATTGGAGGCATTTCAGGGGATCATTGAGCGCGAGCTTCGCCACTCTTCGAAATAACCGACTCGGAGCCATACTGGTAGGCTTTGCGTTCAGTCCCGCAAACGCAGCACTAATGTTTAGGAGGTATGAAATGTCGATCGAAGACAACAAACGTCTGGTGCGTCGCCTCTACGAGGAGACCGATAAGCAGAATTTCGCTGCGATGGATGAATTCTTCTCCGTCGATCTTATCGACCACGATCCACCGCCGATCCCTAATCTCAAGCCCGGGCTTGAAGGGATCAAGCAGGCATTCAGGGTGTTTGCGACCGCATTTCCAGACGGCACCCATGCCATCCACGATCTGATTGCCGAGGGAGACCGGGTGGTAGTCCGAGTGAGCGGAATCGGAACGCATAAAGGCGAGTTCAAGGGTATCCCGCCAACTGGGAAGCCGGTAGAGATGACTGGTATCGTCATCTACCGGATCGAGAGAGGGAAGATCGTGGAGCGATGGGCGCAGCATAACTTCCTTGGGTTCGTCATGCAGCAGTTGGGGGTGATATCCACGCACGGGCATGCGTCCTCACCCCAATTTTGACCAGTGCAAGCCAAGTGCGCCCGCGAAGCATAACGTTCGAGTTCACCCGCCGGGAATGGCGTCAAGCGACGTGGAATGCACACGCAACCCCAATCGCCATGCCCGGCCGAGCATGGCGATTGGGGTTGCTGCCATTGAGACAAGTTGAATTGTCTCTTCTAGCAACTGGTACATAACGTCCTTGCGTGATTGAAGGTTACCTGGAAGAGCTGGATTTATTCTTCTTTTCTTGTTTCGCTTTTCGTTTTGCCTTTGGATCAAGCAGGGCCTTTTTCTGCGTTTCCCTTTTGCCTTTATCTTTTTTTCCACTGTCACCCATTGCCGTTTCTCCTTTCGTGAAAATGAGTCGCGCCGACAACCATTCTTTAGTCATAGAGAGTAGCAGATACGATCGTTGGGTGTCACCACCAAATACCTCCAACATGCCCGGAACCTCCTCGAAGCACTCTCGGCGGCTTCGTCAGCGAGATTCGAAGTCGAACTGGCCCAACGCAGAAGCTCACCCGCCCGCGCCCAACGGGGAGCCTGAAAAACCAAACGACCTTGCGGGCGCGGATCGGATGGAGCGCAATGTTAGCGTAGTATACCGGCCCGAACCGGCTGGGCGCGGTCAAGAAACATGGCGGACAAGCGGCCATCTGTTACCGTCATCTGCTAAGATGGAAGATGCGTCCGGAAGACCGGTGTAGCAATGGAGCGCGGTTGCGCCCGCATGTGAGCGTGGTCACGGGGTAGCGTAGGCGACATTGGTGAGCCGACGGCGCAAGCTTTCGGCATCCCGTTTGAGAGAGTGCCCAAGAGATGCTCCCCAACGGACGCACCTTCCAACCACGATCATGGAGGATACCATGGCAAAATGCACGTCTGTTGCTGCAATCACGCTGACCCACCCCAACGCCGCTGGCATCGACATTGGCAGCGCGAGCCACTTTGTGGCCGTGCCGCCGGATCGAGAGGATGAGCCTGTACGAGAATTCAAAAGCTTGACGGACGACCTGCATGCTCTGGCCGACTGGCTGGGTGCCTGTGGTATCGACATGGTGGCCATGGAGTCGACCGGGGTGTACTGGATTCCGCTGTAGGAACTGCTGGAGCGTCGCGGTGTTACGGTGTCTCTGGTCAGTGCCCGGCACGTCAAGAACGTCTCTGGCCGGAAGTCCGATGTCATGGATTGCCAGTGGCTGCAGCAGTTGATGAGCTACGGTCTGCTGTCTGGCGCGTTCCGTCCGGCCGACGACATCTGCGCCATCCGTGCGATGGTCCGCACCCGTGACA
>Ga0080064_1003617_pt1 | contig 21814 bp, 23 predicted proteins | sample Subgrocontami54m_FD_69260 | JGI IMG/M metagenome (GOLD analysis project Ga0080064, IMG submission 69260) | Subsurface groundwater microbial communities from S. Glens Falls, New York, USA - GMW46 contaminated, 5.4 m (SPADES assembly) (version 2) ...
TGGCCCCTGCACAGAAGATGGCGAGCCGCGGCTTGGGAGAGCCGGCGGCTTACCGACAGCGCCGCCTGGGAGGGTGGCGCGGTCATCACTGGGGAGCACTGCCGATGGAGAATACGGTTCTCGTCGGACTTTCACGACAAGCCGCGCTGCGCCGCGAGCTCGATATCGTCGCGAACAACGTCGCTAATATGAACACCACCGGCTACAAGGCCGATGGCGCGCTATTCGAGCAATTTCTGATGCCGGCTGCCCGGGATAACGGATTCAGCGGCGCCGATACGCGGCCCAACTTCGTGCAGGACCGCGCGACGTGGCTCGATCTCGGTCAGGGACCGATCCAGCAAACCGGCAACCCGCTGGACGTTGCCGTCGACGGCGGCGGCTTTCTGGTGGTGCAGACGCCGCGAGGCGAGCGCTACACGCGCAACGGCGCGTTCCAGATCAATGCGACCGGCGAGCTGGTCACCAGCGAAGGCTACAAGGTGATGGGCGATTCCGGCCCGATCATTTTCCAGACGTCCGACCGCGACATCAACATTAATTCCGACGGTTCGATACGCGTGCGCGAAGGTTCGTCCGCCACAAGCGATTCATCGCGCGGTAAACTGCGCGTCGTGGCATTCGACAAGCCTCAACAGCTACAGAAAGACGGCGCGAGCACCTTTGCCGCCAATGGCGGCTTACAGCCGCAAGCGGCAAAGGATGCGCGCGTGGTTCAGGGCGCGGTGGAAAAATCGAATGTGCAAGGCGTCCTCGCTATGACTCGCATGATCGAAGTGACGCGCAGTTATTCCGAGGTCGCAGCCATCATGCAGCAGCAAACAGATCTGAGCCGCAACGCCATCGACAAGCTGGCCGAGGTTCCGGCCTAGGCCTTCAAAAAAGATCAGGAGATATCGCCATGCGCGCGTTACACACCGCCGCCACCGGAATGATGGCTCAAGAGCTCAATGTTCAGGTTATCTCCAATAACCTCGCGAACATGCGAACCACGGGATACAAGCGCCAGCGCGCCGAATTCCAGGATCTGCTTTACGAGCATGTGCGCCGGGTCGGCAGCCAGACTTCCGATCAGGGCAACTTACTGCCGGCGGGCATAGAGCTCGGTTCCGGCGTCAAGGCGGTCGGCACGCCGCGGCTGATGACTCAAGGCAGCATGGTGCAGACCGGCAAGGATTTCGACGTCGCGATCCGCGGCGAAGGATTCTTCAAGATCACCCTGCCCGACGGCCGCACGGCGTATACGCGCGACGGCTCGTTCGAGCTCGATGCTCAAGGCCGCGTTGTCACCTCGCAAGGCAACGTCGTGCAGCCCGGCCTCACCGTTCCGGCCAATGCCAGCGGACTGACGATCAACGCGCAAGGAGCGGTGTCCGTGACCTTGCCGGGCAGCACGAATTCGACGCAGGTCGGGCAAATCGAGCTGGCGATGTTCATGAACAAATCCGGCCTGCAGGCGATCGGCGATAACCTGTTCCTGGAGACTCCAGCATCCGGTACCCCGCAAAGCGGAACGCCTGCCGTTCAGGGTTTCGGCGACCTTCAGCAGGGCACGCTCGAACAGGCGAACGTCGAAGCGGTGAGCGAAATCACCGACCTGATCGCCGCGCAGCGCGCCTATGAAATGAATTCGAAGGTCATCAGCGCGGCTGACCAGATGCTGCAGACCAGCGTGAACCTGATGCATTAAGGAGCTAAAGCCATGCTACGCATCACCCTCGCTGCCTTGCTCGTCTTCACGACACCGGCCACCGCCCAGGTCACCGGCGCGCTCGGCCCGGTTTCGCCGATGCTCAAGCGCAATGTCACCATCGCGAGCGACGTCGTGCGCATCGGCGATTTCATCGACAACGCCGGCGAAGCGGCGCAGATCCCGATCTTCCGCGCGCCGGACCTAGGCTCTACCGGTTCGATTCCCACCGAGCGGGTGCTCGATGCCGCGCGCGCCCACAATGTGCTCGGGGTCGATGCCGGCGGAATATCCGAAGTAACGGTGAGACGCGAGAGCCGTGCAATTGCCCCCCAGGAGGTGGAGGATTGCATCGCTCAGGCCATCGCCCGGCAGCGCGGCTTGAAGAGCGGGAACCAACTGATGTTGAAGTTCGACCGGGAAGTGCGAACTTTGCAAGTCGAGCCTACGGCGGCAGCGCCGCAGATCGTCCGCCTGTCTCACGATCTGTCCTCCGGCCGTTTTGACGTCGTTCTCGAATTACCGGGCAGCGAAATCGCCCGCGGCCTGCCGCTCCGGTTCAGCGGAACGGCGGTGGAGGTCGTCGCGAGCGCCATGCTTACGCGGCCACTGGCGCGCGGCGATATCGTGCGGCAATCCGACATCGTGATGATGCGAAAGCTCAAAGCCGAAGCGGGAAGCGACGTCGTCAGCGATCCGAGCCTGGCGGCCGGCCTTTCCGCTCGCCGCGCGATGCCGGCGGGGCAGATGCTGCGGCAAGCCGACCTAATGAAGCCCGAGCTTGTTCAGCGCAATGAAATGGTGACGCTTATCTTTGAAATGCCCGGGATCATGCTGACCAGCCGCGGCAAGGCGCTGGAATCCGGCACCGAAGGCGACGTCATCTCCATCGTCAATGCGCAGTCTAAACGCACGGTGCAAGGAACAGTTACCGGCACGGGCACTGTCACCGTCGCATCCAGGACGCCGCAATTTGCCGCCAACACGATTTCTTCCGAGGCCGCCGCTTCGGCATCCCCGCAAAATCAACGCACCGAGTGAGGCCCATGTCGAGCATCAGTAAATTGACGTCCCATTTTGTCTGTATCGGCCTCGCTGGCGGCTTGCTGGGAGCTTGTTCGGCATTGGACCGGTTTAAAAACATCGGCGAGCAGCCGCCGCTCTCGGCCATCGAAAATCCGACGGCGCAGGCGGGCTACAAGCCGGTGCAGATGCCGATGCCGGCGGCGCAGCCGGCCTCCTACAATCCAAATTCGCTGTGGCGCAACGGCTCGCGCGCCTTCTTCAAGGACCAGCGCGCGCATCAGGTGGGCGACATCCTGACCGTGAAGGTGAAGATCACGGACCAGGCCAAGCTGGAAAACGGCACAAAGCGCGAGCGCACCAATGCCGAGAATTCCGGCGTCGATGATTTCTTCGGCAACCCGCGGCTTCCGGTCGTTTCCTCGATCAAGGTGCCTGGCCGTATTTTCACCGCGGATTCCACGGCCTCCAGCGAAGGCAAGGGCAGCGTCGACCGCAAGGAAGCGCTGACTACGAATATCGCGGGGGTGGTGACGCAAGTGCTTCCCAACGGCAATCTCGTTCTCGAGGGCCGGCAGGAAATCCGCGTGAACTTCGAAGTGCGCGAATTGATCGTCGCCGGCATCGTGCGGCCGGAAGACATCGAAAGCGATAACACCATCGACTCCACCAAGATCGCCCAGGCGCGCATCGCTTACGGCGGCCGCGGCCAGATCACTGACGTGCAACAGCCGCGTTACGGCCAGCAGGTTATGGACGTATTGTTGCCATTCTAACAAGCCACGGCGATCGAGCGTCACAATCAGATGCGGCAGCGCGTCTCCGATTCCTGACAACCGATTACCGATACTGGCTCCCCGCCGTGTTCGTCCCGGGACGGAAACGGCGTTACCAGGCGGCCTCCGGCAAGCTCCCCGCCGGAGGCCGCTTCTTTTTGCGATGTTATTCGTCGCGGTAGACGCGCTCGCGGCGTTCATGGCGCTCCTGCGCCTCGACCGACAGCGTTGCGATGGGGCGCGCTTCAAGCCGCTTGATAGAGATCGGCTCTCCCGTTTCCTCGCAATAGCCGTAGGTGCCGTCGTCGATGCGCTGCAGCGCCGCGTCGATCTTGGCGATCAGTTTGCGCTGGCGGTCGCGTGCCCGCAGCTCGATGGCGCGGTCGGTCTCAGACGAGGCGCGATCGGCGAGATCGGGATGGTTTTGGTTTTCGTCCTGCAGATGCTGAAGGGTTTCCTTGGCTTCCTTCAGGATTTCTTCCTTCCAGGCGAGCAGTTTGTTGCGGAAATGCTCCCGCTGGCGCTCGTTCATGAAAGGCTCTTTTTCGGCCCCCCGGTTATTTTTGGTTTTTTCCAAAGGCATGTGCACTTGATACTCCGTGCATTGATGAGCGAATTCCTCCCTCGCGGGGGCGCTTATATAGGGGGAGCCGGTCGCGGACAACAACGGAATGCGGTTTCCGGCTACGCGTTGCAATAACGCAAAGGGCTGAAGCTAAAGGAATATTCGGGTAAGGCGGCGGCGCGGCTAGCGAATTCCGGCCTTGGCCAGCTCGACCTCAACCCGCAGGTCGATTTCCGCCAGCACCATGTCGAGCCCCGCATCGCCGGATGGCCCCTTGAGTTCCGCGGCGGCGGATTTCAGCCGCAGCAGGGTGGATTGGTCGAGCGCGCCGCCCAATAGGCCAAGCTTAAGCTCGTCGAGCACATCGAGGGCATTGCGGCCGCATTTCACCGAGCGCCGCCGCCGTTCTCCCGGGTCTTCGATTCCCTGGAGCGCGAGCAGCGCGTCGATCCCTCCGACGGTCCGCAGCGAGGTGACCGGGCTTGAGCTTCGCGCTTCTTCCTGCTCGCTCACGGTAAAGGCGCCAGAAGCGGCACGGCGCTGGCGCGGCGCCGCAGTTGCCAAAGCGGTTCCGTTCGGTCCGTAGATGCGCATGAAGAAAGCCCCCAACCGGAATTGCGTCCGGCCCCGTGCTTAGGGTGGGCCGGTATGGTTAATCCTTGGTAAACAGCGCGGCAATTCCTGCCGGGCGCGGCAGGCAATACCGCGCGGCGGTGGCGCCGTCCGCCGGAACGAAGAAAAAAATCGTTTCATTCCAAGCAGATGACTCGCCTCCCAGCGTGGCACGCAATTCGCTTCTTGTTGAGCGGTCCGCACTCAATGGGGAGCATAGGGTGACAAGGACATTGCAAGCTGCATGCTTCGCAGCATTGGCGCTCGTCATGGCGTCGATGCCTGCGGTAGCCACCTCGCGCATCAAGGACCTCGCGAATATCGAGGGGGTGCGCCAGAATCAATTGATCGGCTACGGCCTCGTCGTCGGCCTCAACGCCACCGGCGATACGCTCAACAACATACCCTTCACCAAGCAATCGCTGCAGGCGATGCTGGAGCGGCTGGGTGTCAACATTCGCGGCGCGTCAATCAGCACCGGCAACGTCGCCGCCGTGATGGTGACGGCCAATCTGCCGCCCTTCGGCACGCAAGGCACGCGCATTGATGTCACCGTGTCCGCGCTGGGCGACTCCAAAAGCTTGCAAGGCGGCACCCTGCTGGTGACGCCTTTGCTCGGAGCCGACGGCAATGTTTATGCAGTGGCGCAGGGTTCCGTCGCCATCGGCGGCTTCCAGGCGGAAGGCGACGCCGCCAAAGTGACGCGCGGCGTTCCGACAGTCGGGCGCATTTCAAACGGCGCCATCGTCGAGCGCGAGATCGAGTTCGCGCTCAATCGGCTGACCGAGGTGCGGCTCGCGCTACGCAATGCCGACTTCACCACCGCCAAACGCATTGCCTCCGCGGTCAACGACTACATCGGCAGCGCCATCGCCGAGCCGCTCGACCCCTCGACCGTCCAGCTCACGGTTCCGGCGAAGCATCACGGCAATGTGGTCTCGCTGCTCACGGAGATCGAGCAGTTGCAGATCGAGCCGGATCTTGCCGCCAAGATCGTGATCGACGAGCGCTCCGGCATCATCGTCATGGGCCGCGACGTGCGCGTGTCCATGGTCGCGGTGGCGCAAGGCAACCTCACCGTGACGATTTCGGAAACGCCGCAAGTCAGCCAGCCCGCGCCCTTCTCGCGCGGCGGCACGACCCAGGTGGTGCCGCGTACGCGCATCGGGGTGCAGGAAGACGGCAAGAAGCTCGCTTTGGTGAAAGAAGGCGTGTCGCTGCAGCAACTGGTCGATGGACTCAATGCCCTCGGCATCGGCCCGCGCGATCTGATCGCGATCCTGCAGGCGATCAAGGCCGCAGGCGCCATCCAGGCCGACATCGAGGTCATGTGATGGTTGCGCCGCTCACCCTTTCGCCGGCTGCAAATGCTGCGCTCAGTGGTGGCGGCATAACCAAGGCATATGCCGCCGTGAAAGGCGGCCTGGCCGCCAAGGCGCAAGCCGCTTCCGAGGATTTTGAGGCGATGTTCCTCAATTCCATGTTCAGCCAGATGTTTGCAGGCATCGACGGCGAAGGTCCGTTCGGCGGCGGCGGCGGCACGGGAGTTTGGCGCTCGTTCCTGGCCGAGGAATATTCGAAGTCCTTCGCCAAGGCCGGAGGCATCGGCATCGCCAAGGAAGTTTACGGAACGCTGCTGGCGCAGCAGGAGCGCGCGGCCTCCGCGCAGCCTGAAATCCGACGCGCGCCATGACTCTCATCGCTGAAGCATTCCCCTCCCCGCTTGCGGCCAAGACATCGAGCGACGCTGAAGCTCTGATGCAGCGCCTGTTGCAGGCAATGGATTCGCTTCTTGCCATGATCAAGGAGGAAACGGCCCTGGTGCGTCAGGGCCGGCTGCGGGAAGCAGCGCAGATCGAGCGATCCAAAGGCGACTTCGCCCGCAGCTATGTCGCCGATATGACGCAGCTTTCAGCCAGCACTGGTTCTATCGCACAGGTCGCTCCGCAAATCGTGGAAGCTTTCCGGCGGCGCCATCTCGAATTCCACGACCTGTTGCGGACCAACATGACTGTCCTGGCGACGGCACATGCCGTTTCCGAGGATTTGATCCGCGGGGTATCCGGCGAACTGGCCCGCAAGTCCGCGCCGCAGACCTATGGAGCGTCAGGTCGTCCCGCTGCGCCGAGCCCCAGCACCATCCATCCGCTCGCGGTGAGCCGTATGCTGTAGAGCCGGGAAAGCGTCGGCAGCCAGGCGATCCGCGCCGGCTTTGACGCCTTCACCTCCGCAGACGGCCTCAATCGTTACCGGGTTATTAATTTTCGCAGTAGCCAGCAGCGGAACGGTATCCGTCAAATGCGATTGCCGGCCTTCACCAGCGATAAACTCGTTAACCATATTCTTTTACGGCGTATTACGCCCTGCATGAGATCAATGCCGCTCGATCCTAGGGGGGATCGACACGTGTAACGCCAGCTTGGCAACCGACCAGAAAGGTTATGGCTATGTCCGATATTATTCTTAGCGCAGGCGTTCGGCAGAACCTCTTGTCTCTGCAGAGCACCGCATCCCTGATGACCCAGACGCAGAACCGTCTGGCCACAGGCAGAAAAGTCAACTCCGCCCTCGACAACCCGATCAGCTATTTCACCTCGCAGTCGCTCAGCAACCGCGCCAACGATCTGAACTCGCTGCTCGACTCGATCTCCAATGCGACTCAGACGCTGCAAGCGGCCAGCAACGGCCTCGCCTCGCTGACCAAGCTCGTCCAGAGCGCCCAGTCGATCACGCAACAAGCGCAGCAGAGCACGCAGACGACCGCGAAATACACCGGTACGGTTTCCGGCTTGACTGCAACCTCCGCTTTCGCCGCCACCGCAACGAAGACGATCACGGTCAACGACGGCACGACCACCGCGACCTTTACCTTGGCCGCGACCGGTAACACCGTGCAGGGCCTGATCGATGCGGTCAACAACACCGCCAGCTTGAAGATCAAGGCGGAACTGTCGAGCGACGGCAAGGTATTGCTCGAATCGACCGGCACCAACACCATCGTACTCGCCGGTGACGCGTCCGCGGGTGAAAAGGCGCAGTTCGGTCTTGTCGACGGCACCACGGCCGCCGGCACGCTGAACACCACCCGCAGCTCGCTTGCGACCCAGTTCGACAGCGTCCGTACGCAGATTGACCAGTTGGCGGCCGACTCCGGCTACAATGGCGTCAACCTGCTCTATGGCGACGGCCTGAAGCTGGTTCTCAACGAAAAGGGCACGTCTTCGCTGTCGATCACCGGCGTCAAGTACGACTCCGCCGGCATCGGCGTGGCGGCTGCAACGAACACGTTCCAGACCGACAAGGACATCAACGACGCCATCACCACCCTCAACTCGGCTTTGACCAAGCTGCGGACTCAGTCCTCGACCTTCGGTTCGAGTCTGACGGTCGTGCAGACTCGTCAGGACTTCACCAAGTCGATGATCAACACCCTCCAAGTTGGCTCTGACAACCTCGTGTTGGCCGACTCCAACGAAGAAGGCGCGAACATGCTGGCGTTGCAGACTCGCCAGTCTCTGTCGACCACGGCCCTCTCGCTTGCCGCTCAGGCCAGCCAGAGCGTGCTCCGCCTGTTCGGCTAAGTCCGAAGCACCGATTGAAATGCAAACGGCGGGGCCTTGCCCCGCCGTTTTTTATTGCCCGCAGTGCGATCAGGCCGCGGGGCGCGCACCCGCGGCTGGCAGCCGCTTGATTCGCTCGACCGAGATGCTTTCGCCGGAAACGGTCATGGTCTTGCTCAACTGAACCAGCTCATCGGATCCCAGAATACCGACATCCACATCCCGATCCGGCAACACCACGATGACATGCTCGCCGATCATGACGTCAACGAGATGCATGGGATCCTGCTGAACGGCTTGCGCGGCCCAGAGCTTGAAATTCTCGTAGAAGGGCGAGCGCCGCCAGGCGGACGGATATCCCGGATCGACATGCGCCGTCAGCCGCCGGCCGTCGTTGGTCTTGAACAGCACGAATTTCGATTTTTCCGGTTTCCATTCCGGGCCAAGGCCCGTGCAGATCATCCACTCGCAATAGGCCCCGCGACAGACGAAAGGCCTGGTTGTATGAATGCCGCAGCCGTTGCCCGGACGGCAATGCTGGCACCAGGTGCCGGCGGGCTTGCCGAAATCCGGCACGCTCACGACCTTGCAGCACAAGGTGCAGGTGCCGCAGGCACGGCCGGGCACCACTTTGGTGTCGATCTGGACGAGTTGCGCGACCTGTTCCGGCGTCAGCGGAGGGGCTCGGAAAATCGGATCCATGCACCGTTGATCGCCGATTCGCGATTAATCAACCGTTAACCCTAGAGCGCACCTTTACCCAACGTTAACCGTATCGGGAAAGCATGAGCCTTCTTTCGCAGGAGCGCGCATGGCCCTCAGAATTGAGCTCAAGCCCGGAGAGCGGATTCTCATCGGAGAATGCGTCCTCACCAATCACGACCAGCGCGCCGACTTTCTGATCGAGGGCAGCGCTCCGATCCTGCGCGAGAAGGACATCATGACAGCGGAAGAGGCCGACACTCCGGCCAAGCGCATCTATCTGGCGGTGCAACTCATGTATACGTCGCGAGATCCGCGCGCGCATCACGACATTTATTTTGCGCTCATGCGGGACATCGTGCAGGCCGCGCCCAGCACGTGGCCTTACGTGGAAAGTATCAATAATCGAATCTTAACAGGCGAGTTGTACAAAGCCCTGAAAGAAGCAAAGACATTGGTCCATTACGAGCAGGAGTTGCTTGAGAATGCATAACGCCGCGGCACAGGTTTACGGCAAAGTGGCGAAGGAAACGGTGAGCGACCGTCATCTGGAAGCCGACTTGCTGCTGAAGGCGGCTTCTCGCCTGCAGACGATCAGAGATGCCTGGGAGACCAACAAGGCGGACGTTCATGACGCCCTGCTCTATAACCGCAAGCTCTGGTCGGTTTTCCTCACCGCCGTCACCGGCGTCGATCATCCACTTCCTGCCGCGATCCGCCAGAACGTCGCCAATCTCGGCCTGTTTGTCATGAAGCATACCGTATCGGTGGCGGCGGATCCCCGGCCGGAGCGCCTCAATTCCCTGATCAACATCAATCGCGAGATCGCCGCCGGCCTGCGCGCCACGGCGTAAAGCCAGGCGAAGCCGACCATCTCCCAATAAAGCGCGATGCGCGGGCCAGCGCGCGCATTGGCGCGGATACTATCAAGGCAAGTAGTTGACCAGGCTGGTCTTGAACAGCATCGCGGTCGTTTGCAGCGATGCTTCCAGGCTCGTGTGCAACGCCAAAATCTGCGCGCCAATTTCTTCCTGCGGCACGGTTTCAATGCTTTGCAGGAGATCGGATAAAGTCGCGCGCGTCTGCTGATGCCGCTCCTTCGCGCCGGCCAGCGCCGTCTGCGCGCCTGCGATCTCCGTTTCAATGTCGGGAATTTGCGCTCCGGCCGTTCCATCGAGCCCCTGACCAATTCTTTGGGTCAAGGCATCGTAGCTTGCGGCGGCGTTGGGATCGGAGCCGGAATAGGTCGTCGCGGCGAACATGGCGATGTTCTGCACCGCCGACCGCAGTCCTTGTTCGTTGGCGCGCATGCCATAGGAGACACTGATGGAGTTGTCGACGCGCACGCTCGCGGTCGAGCGCGCCGGGCTGCCGCCGGCTTCGCCGGTATACCAGATCACCGTATTGACCCCGGTGCCCGCGACAAGGGCGGTGGCCGTATTGAACGGCGGACCGCTTACCCGCTGGGGCGGATTGCTGAGGTCGGCGTTGAAAAAGGAATTCGAGGCGGCGACGGCGGAGGCGGCAGTCATCGCGCCGCCGGCGAGCGCGCCGACGGCCGTCGTCAGCGCCGTCTGCAGGTTGGCGGCGGTATTCGCCACCGTAGCGCCGAGAGTGAACTGGTTAGCCCCGGGCGGATTGGCGTTGGTCGCGGTCAGCGTGACGCCTGCGCTGGTGCCGTCGGGCAGGGTGAAGGAGAAGGTAACGCTTTCGCCGGCCTTGGGATTGGCCGCGCCGAGGTCGATCGACATGGCCGGCGGGACACCCGCGGGAGCCGTCGGCGTTGCGCCGGTCAAACCTGAACTGATGGCCGCAAGCTTGAGCCCGAACGGCGATCCGGCGACATCCTCGGATATGGAAACCACGGAACCGGCCGCGGCGGGTATCACCACCCGCCCGAGACCGCTGACGCCCAAATCCGCCTGCAGCCGCTCGGAGATCAACTGTTTGAGGCCGGCGCGCGCGCCATCTCCGTTGAGAATATGATCCGTCGTCTCGACGGCCGCCTGATCCACGCTCTTGCCGGAAAACAGATAACGGTCGCCCATCTTCGTATTGAGCAACCCGAGCACCATGTCGAGCTGGGCATAGGCCGTGCGCTGTTCCACGGTCTGACCGGTGCCGTCTATCACCAAACGCGACTGGATGGCCGCACTTCTCAATTGATTGCCAACCGTATCGATCTGACCGAGGGCCGTCTGCGCCAAGGTCAGCCGCACGCCGACCGTTTGAATGGCGCCGCTGTAGCTGTTGAGCGCCGCCAGCCTGTTCCTCAGGCTGACCGTCAGTCCGCGGTCGAGCCCCAGCCCGGCGTAAGTATTCGCCTTCTTACCGGTGCCGAGCTGACGCTGCAGGTCGTCGAGCTGCCGCCGCATATCGAGCAGCGACTGGACGGACAAGGCAGAACGGCTGCCGATGCTGCCAATCGTCATATCAGTTTCCCACTCTCAAGAGGGCGTCGAGCATGTCCTTGACCGCGCTGAGGACTCGGGCATTGGCCGCATACGCATTCTGCAAGTTGAGGAGGTTCGCCATTTCCTGGTCGACATTGACGGAGGAAGCGTCGTTGAACCTTTGCTGCAAAGAACTGACGACCACATCCTGACCTTGCTGGAGGCTGGTTGCGGAATCCGCAGCTTGGCCCTGAAAGCTCATCACTTGGCGGATGAAAGACGCCAGCGACCCGCTGAACGGCGCCACCGCCGTTCCGATGCCGGATTCCGGCGAAAAATCCAATGCGGCGGCGTTCAAGCGGTCATAGATGAAGCTCGGGCGCGTGGAATCGCCAGCGGATGTCAAAAGCGAGGCTTGGTAGACGACGAGCTTCGATGGATCGGCCAGGATCGCAGCATTCACGCTCAGGCGTCCGGCCAAACCGACGCGCTGCGAGCCCAGCGACGTGATCGCGCCGGTGTAGGGGTCTTGCGCATCGACAAAAAGCGGTATTTCCACGCCGCCGGTAAGGGCCGTTATGGTTTTGGTGGTGGAGGCGGCATTCACATCCACTTTATTGCCCGCGCCGTCGTCGAGGACGCGCAACGTGGTGCCGGCGGGATTGGAGAATTGCAGTCCCGTCGGCGCAAGGAGAGCGTTGAGCTGCGACACGACGGATCCCATGCCAGCGGAAAAGTTGATACCAATCACCCGGTCGTTGGGATCCGACGTCGCCGTGTTCTGCAGCGGCAAGGCGGCGGGATCGTCGACCCGGATAAGCGTCAGCTTGCGCTGAGTGTTGGTCATCGTGTCGGTATATGTAATGTCGATGGTATTGCCCGCGAAAAGGCCGGCGGTATCCAGATCGAAGCCGGACTGAGCGCCCGCCACGGCCAACGTTCCATCCGTCGTCCGGTCGGACAGCGCCCGTGACATGGCCGCGGCAATAGCGTCGATCTGTGCCTGCGCCTGCACCAGAACCTGATCCCGCATTTCCAGCAGTGCCGCGATCTGTCCGGAGCGGATCACCTTGTTGGCGATAAGGTCCATGTCGCCGCCGGTAGGCGAAATCAATTTCAGCGTCCCGACGGTGCGTTTACCGGGGTCCGCGTCCCACAGCGCGTTCGGCATGACCGTGCCCTGCGCATCGAAGGACAGACTGGAAGCCTGGGTGCCGACGAGCTGAATCCCTGAGTTTGTGAACACACCGATCTGATGATGATCGCTCTCAACGACGCGAATATCCATCAATTGCGCGAGCTGACCGACGTAGTTGTCGCGCTGATCGAGCAGCGCCGCCGTCGTGCTATCGTTGTCACGCGCCGTACTGAGCTGCTGATTGATCCGCGCAATTTGCTGCATCGCATCGTTGGCTTTGGCGGCCGCGTCCGCCAGACCGAGCTCAGCGTCCGTGCGCAGTTCCTGAATGTCGCTGGTCATGCCGTTGAGCTGCTGCGCCAATATCTGCGCGGCATTGAGGACGTCACCGCGCGCGGAAGAAGATTCCGGGCTGGTCGCCAGTCCCTGCAGGGCGGTCGTCAGGTTGTTGAATACCGTCTCAAGCGTCGTTGCCGATCCGGGATCGCCATAGACCTGCTGCAGCCGCTGATAGAAGTTTGCCCGCAGGTCGGCATAAGCGCCACCCGAGCTCTCAGTGCGCAGCTGGCGCTGTATGTAGAGATCGAGTTCGCGATTGATGGCGCTGACGCGGACGCTGGAGCCGAATCCGCCTGCGGCGGTGGCAACCTGGTCCATCGTCTTGCGGACATAGCCGGGAGTCTGCGCGTTCGCCACATTGCCGGCGACGATCGCCATTCCGGACTGCGTGGCACGCAGGCCGGATACCGCGGTGGCAAGAGCCTGAGCGAGACTCATGAACGGTGACTGCCCTTAGCTGACGCCGGCCAAAACGAGATCCGGCGCTACCGCAACATGTTCAGGAGGTCCTGAACCATCTGATTGGTGGTTGAAATCACCCGCGTATTCGCCGAATAAGCCTGCTGGGTCACGATCAGCTTGGTGAATTCGTCGGCGATGTCCGTATTCGAGCCTTCCAACGACGAGCCAACGATCTTGCCCGCCGCGCCGAGAATCGCCGGGCCGGATTCGTCGGTCACCTCGAAGGCGCCGCCGTCGACGCGTTTGAGGTTGTTCGGGCCGTTGAAGCTCGCCAGGGTAATTTCTGCGAGGTCGATGGTGCGCCCGTTGGAATAACTGCCGACCACGCGCCCTTTGTCGTTGACGTTCACAGATTGTAGTTCGCCCGCGGGAAAGCCGTTTTGCTGCAGGAGATTGACTTTGGCGTTGCCGTTCGGATCCGCGAACTGCGTGATGCCGCCCGAGCCGTGCGTGATTTGGACGTCTCCGAGCGAGAGGCCATCAACAGTCACATTGGCGAGCGTCAGATTCGCAATAGCCGGATTCATCTGGCCATTCGCGCCGAAGATATAGTCGGTCCCGGCATTCTGCCACGCGACCTGATTGCCGGTGGCAATCGAACTGACTTGATAGAACAGGTTCCAGGTATCGGCTCCGCCATAGAGCTTGCTGTCGATCTTCGCCCAACGGAGCTGAATGTTCACCGGCGATCCCGAGACGTCATAGGCGGTGACGGCGCCGCCGCCGATCGAAGAGTTCAGGAATGCCGTGAGATCGTTCGCGACGACCGTTTGGTTGGACGGAATGGCCGAGGTCGTCTGCATGCCGAAGGTTTTCGGCTGCGCGGTTCCTGTGATGGTGATGGTATCGGTCGCGCTGGTGGCGGTGATGGTAATGTTGCCGTTGGAGGTGTTGACCGAGGCAATGCCGCCGACGACGCCGCCGAGGCCATCCGGCGCGCTGTTCAATTCGGCCAGCGTCGAGACCTGGTTGGCACCGTTGCCGAAGGTGATGGTTTTGACGTTGGCGCCGATGGTGACGATGAGCGTATCGCCGGGCGCAACGGCGCTTTGCGTCAAGAGGTTCGTTGGCTGGGTCGTTCCGACGGAAATACCAAGCTCCGCGAGCATAGCGGTCGAGCCGCTGGCGATGGTGATGGCGGTGTCCGCATCCGTGCTTGTCAACACAAGATGTCCGCCGGCGTCCAGGGTGGGCGGAAGCACGATGCCGGCGGGCGCGGCGGCGTTGATGGCGGCGAGAACCTGCGCCGGAGTCATGGCAACGTTGATGGTGATGGCGCCGCTACCGTTGATGGTGAAGGTGCCGCCATTGGCCATGCCGCCCGGCAAAACCGTCGTGCCTGTGACCTTGGCCACCGCATCGGGCAACAGCGCGGCGCCGATGCCGGTGATCTTCGCGGCGGCGGGCGGTCCCGCCAGCGGATTGGCGATGAAATTCGCGGGGTTGAGAAGTTCCGATCCGGCCACATTGGCATCATGCCCGGACGTCAACGGGTAACTCGCAAGGTTCGCGCGATAGGTTATTTCGGTGGTCGCCTGTGCCGGCAGAAAGTCATTCTGGAACTTCAGAACTTCGGGCACGCTGCCGATGAGATTGCCCGTGGTCGAGTCCACGGGAATACCCATGAGGAAGTAGCCGGCGCCATTGACCAGATAGCCGTTCTTATCCGGCTGGAAATCGCCACGGCGGGTATAGACGTTGATGCCGGAAAAGACCGGATGGTTATCGACGACACTCGACGGCTTCTGGCTGACGAAAAAGCCGTCGCCGTTGATGGCCATGAAGGTGCCGATCGACGATGTCTGGACGTCGCCTTGAACCGTGTTGGTGGCACGCGCATTGGCGACCACGTTGCCGGAGATCTGCTTGCTGGGCGGAGTGTCGGGCACCAGATCCATGAAGCTGGTGTCGACGCGCTTGAAGGCGGTCGTCTGGGAATTTGCGATGTTGCCGGAAATATTCTCAAGCGCGAATGATTGCGCGCGCATACCCGTCACCGAGGTGGTGAGAGCGCCGAAGATACCCATGACATCATCTCCAACTGCAATCCGGGCGGCCGTCCGGAGGTCGCGATAAGCGGGCCGCAATACCGGTATGCCCGGTGCAAGCCCCGCGCCACGAACAAAAATATAATGATTTCAATATATTAGGAGATTGGTGCGGAGCTTAGGGACAGCCCCGGCGGGTCAATTCCTGCCGCAAGCGGCAGGAATTGCCGGGCTTCCGAGGACGGTGGTCAAGCCGGGGGAGCGGCCGTCTCGGGAGTGAACTTCAGGGCTACGCCGTTCATGCAATAGCGCAAGCCCGTCGGCTTCGGCCCGTCATCGAAGACATGGCCGAGATGGCCGCCGCAGCGATGGCAATGCACCTCGGTGCGCAGCACGAACAGGGCGCGGTCCTCTGTCGTCCCAATCGCGTTGGACAGAGGCTGGTAAAAGCTCGGCCAGCCTGTACCACTCTCGTATTTGGTTTCCGAGGAGAACAACGGCAGGTCGCAGCCCGCGCAGGCGAAGATGCCTTTGCGTTTTTCGTGATTGAGCGGACTCGAGCCAGCATATTCAGTGCCGTGTTTGCGCAGAACGTTATACTGCTCGGCCGTCAGTTGGCGCCGCCATTCCTCTTCGGTTTTCTGCACCTCGAACGTCTCCTTTTCCGTCACCGCACCCGCTTTCTTCGGCCACCGCACCACGGCGATCGCGGCCAGCCCCGCGCCTGTGGCCAACAGAAAACGCCGTGTAAGCTTCTTGTTGATGTTCATGGGCTTTCCCTATCTTTTCGCATCGCCGCCCGGACCGACAGACGAGACGGAACCGGACCTGCGATGCTGGGTCATCCGTGATCCCCTATACGAAACGGCAGACCGCCGGGTTACATCCAAATCGTCGCCGCGGCCGATATTTCAAGTCCTCAGGATGGGACCGGATCCCCGCCGGCTGGCTCCTCGATTTGGCCACCCGATTTCGGCTTTGCTTCATTCAAAGCGCCGGGCTGCCGCTTTCTTGGTTTCCGGGGCGGTGCTTTCTTTTTTTCCGGCGGCTGTTGCGCCGGTTCCGCGGCAATCGTGCTGATCGGTACCGCGGGCGCGGCGGGAGCCTCGTCGATCACGGCGGGCTCGGGCGGCGGCGGTGCGGCTTCCTGCGGCAGCGGCGTCTTGGCCAGTTGCCGTTGCGTCAATTGCGCGTCGAAACGGTCGCGAAGCCTATGCGACCAATAGATCGCCTGCGCCGCTACACGGCCCGCCATTCCACCGGCCCAAACCAGATCGTAAGGCGAGAACAACCGCCACGTTTTATCGCCCTCCACGATGCCGCGGGCGATAAGCTCCCCGGCCATGGCTGTGGTGTTGATGCCATGCCCGCCGAAGCCGCTGGCGAGCCAGACGCCGCGCGACACCTCTCCCACCTGCGGCATGCTGTGCACGGCGCGCCCTAGCGTGCCCGACCATATATGCTCGATGGTCACGCCGGTTATTTGCGGAAAGGTTCTGCGGATATCCGCAGCGAGCCGCCGGGCAAAACGGCGCGGATTGCCGGCCCATAGCGTTGCGCCGCCCGCCCACATCAGCCGGTCGCCGCCGACAATGCGGTAGTGATTATCGGCGATATGCGTATCGCTGACCGCGCCAGTATAAGTCACAGCTTCGGCCAATTGCGCGCCGAGCGGCGCGGTCGTCGCCACATAGGTCGTGATCGGCAGGAGACTCGCCGCCAGCCGCGGCATCAGGGCGCCGAGGCCGGTATTTCCCGCCAGCACGAGATGCGTCGCCCGCACGCGAGCCGACGGCGTGACGACGCGTTTTCGGATTCCCGACGGATCGATCGACAAGGCCGGCGTGTATTCGAAAATGCGCGCGCCCGCTTCTTCTGCCGCGGCGGCAAGCCCAAGTGCGTAATTGAGCGGATGGATAGAGAAGGCGCGCGGGAAGTGAACGGCATTGTGGTAGAAGGGGCTTCTCAATACCTCGCGCACCTTGTCCGCTGGCCACGCCTCGGCCGACGCGCCGAATTCCCGCAAGCGTGTGACCAAGGATTCCAATGCCGGGTCTTCACGGAATTTTTCCACCGAGAGCCAGCCGTCCACCGGCTCGACGCCGGGCATCCGGGTTTCGCGGATGGTCTTTCGCACATACTCAAGGCCGCGCTCGGACAAAGCCCACAGCGCCTTGGCATGCTGCAACCCGACGCGCGCGATGATGCGCTCGAGGTCTTCGGCAAAACCCGGCAGCACAAAGCCGCAATTGCGTCCCGATGCGCCCACGGCAACGCGCCGCGCCTCCAGCAGCGCGACCGACCAGCCGCGCCGCGCCGCCTCGCGCGCCACGGTCAGGCCGGCGAGTCCGCCACCGATGATACAAACGTCGATATCGAGATCGAGGGTCAGCCGGGCGCGCTCGGGCGCGGGCACCATCGTCGCCGCGTACCAATCAGGGCGGCGCTCCGTCGAATTTCCAGCGTTCATCATGCCCTGCTGTCGCGTCGCGGCGGCGGCCGCGGCTCCCCCATGCTAGAGCGTTTTCCCACGAAGGGGAATCCAGTTCCCCGCAGAAAACGCGCCAAAACAACTCACTAGGACAGTTTCTGTTTCCTTCCCGGCGGCTGGCCGCAATTTCGTTGCATTCTCCGCGAAGGCGGACAAAATTGGCGACACCGGCACCGAAGGGACCCTATGCGCCGCCTCATATTGTTCCGCCACGCCAAGGCAGTCCCTACGGATGGATCGATTCGCGACTACGACCGCCCGCTCGACACGCGCGGACGTAAAGATGCCCCGAAAATGGGCGCCTATCTGGCCCGCCATCGGCTGGTGCCGGACCTGGCAATCGTTTCGCCGGCCAAACGCACGCGCGAGACCTGGGAACTTGCAGCCGCGGCCTTCCCTGTGCCGCCGCCCGTCATCTATGAAGACCGGCTCTATGACGCCTCGCCGCAAATTATTTTGGACGTCATCAAGATAGCCGGCGGCAATGCCCGCAACCTGATCGTGGTCGGCCATAACCCCGGCATCCATCAACTTGCGGTGCTGCTGCTTGCAGCCGGAGATGTGAATCTACGCGAGCAATTACGGGAACAACTGCCGACGAGCGGCCTGGTTACGATCGAATTTGCCTTCGAAGACTGGAAAAAGCTGCATCCGCAGGCCGGCCGCCTCGATCGCTATGTAACGCCAAAAACGCTCGATATAGCCCTGGACTGAAGTAGCGCGGCACCGGCTGTCATTTCTTGGGAGCTACGGTCTGCACCTGCCAGAGGCCGGGAAACAAACGCGTCCACAGCAGCGCTATGACGATGGCGCCAACGCCGCCGAACAAGACTGATGGCACGGTACCCAGCAAGGCTGCGGCTGCACCTGATTCGAATTGTCCCAACGACTCCGCGGAGCTAGAAAATAATGAGCCCACCGACGTGACGCGTCCAAGCATCTCGTTCGGCGTGCGCGTCTGCACCAGCGAATGGCGGATGACGACATTGAGCGAGTTCGCCGCGCCGTAGATCGTAAGGGCTGCAAGCGACAGCAGCAATGACTCCGACAGCCCGAAGACAATCACCGAAAGCCCATACACGACGATGGCGAGGGTCAAAATCTCACCGACGCGCCGCTTGAGCGCAACATGAGCGAGAACGACGGAAATTGCCAAAGCACCGACCGCAGGCGCGGAACGCAGCAGCCCGAGGCCCCAAGGCCCGGTGTGCAGGATATCCCGGGCAAAAACCGGCAGCAGCGCGATGACGCCGCCCAGCATCACGGCGCAAAGATCGAGCGAGACGGCGCCGAGCAGAATCGGGTGGGCGCGCATGTAGCTAAAGCCGGCGAAGATCGTTTCCAGGGTGATCGGCTTTTTCTCCTTCGGCGGCTGGCGCTGAAGCTCGATTAGGCCGACCAGCACGCTGGCGATCACAAAAGCCGCAAAGCAGATCGTATAAACAACAGCTGGACCAAAGACGTAGAGCACACCGCCCAGCGCCGGGCCGCTGATGGTTGCGAGCTGATTGGCGGTGACGCCCGCGGCAACGGCACGCGAGATCATCGGCACCGGCACGATGCTGGGCACCAGGGTATGCATGGTGGGTCCGTCGAAGGCGCGGCAGGCGCCGATCACAACGACAATCGACAATATCGCTCCGGTATTCAGACCGCCGGTGAAGCTGCCGATCGCAAGCGCCGCCGCCGCGAGCGCCTTGCCGAGCTGTGAAAAGCGGATCACCGCGCGCCGGTCATAGTGATCCGCAACGTGGCCTGCCGCGAACATGACGACTAACGACGGCAGAAACAGGAAAAGACCAACGAGGCCGAGATCGAGCGGGTTGCTTGTCAGGTCATAGACCTGCCAGCCGATGGCAACCGACATCATCTGGTAAGCAAGCGCCGTGGAGACGCGCGTCAGCCAAAAAAGCAGGAACGGTTTGTGGCGCGGCAGTGAAATCTGGTCGGCAGCGGGCGTCATTTCTCCTCGGGGATGACGCTCTGCACCCGCCAGAAGTCCGGGAAGAGCTTTATCCAGAGCAGCGCGACCGCGGCGGCGCCAATACCGCCGACCATGGCCGCCGGTCCGGCGCCGAGCAAAGCCGCGACCACGCCCGACTCGAACTGACCCAAATTCGAGGTGGTGCCGGTGAAGGTGGAATTCACCGCCATAACCCGGCCCAACATCTCGTTGGGCGTGCGGGTCTGCACCAGGGAATGGCGCACCACGACGCTGACCGAGTCCGCGGCGCCCGTGATGCCGAGCATCAGCATCGACACCCAGAGCCACGAAGAGAAGCCGAAAGCCGCAGTAGCCAAGCCATAGACAACGACCGCGCCAATCATGATGCGCCCGGCATGCTTGTTGATCTGGATGTTCGAGAGACAAAACGACATCAAGAGCGCACCGACCGCCGGTGACGAACGCAGCAGGCCAAGACCCGACGGCCCCGCATCCAGAATGTCGCGTGCGAAGATCGGCAACAGCGCCGTGACGCCTCCGAGCAGGACGGCGGCGAGATCGAGCGTGATGGCGCCGAAGATAACCGGGCGGCTGCGGATATAGTGGAAGCCGGCGAAGACCGATTCCAGAGTGACGGCCTTCTTCACTTTGGCGGGCCGTTGGATGCGGACCATCATGATGAGAATGGCCGCGATCACAAACATCGCAAGGCACACATAATAAACAGTGTTTGTTCCGGCGGCGAGCAGGAAGCCGCCGAGCGCGGGCCCGCCGATAACGGCTACCTGCTGCGCCGTGGCGCCGGCGGCGATGGCGCGAGAGAGAATCTCTTGCGGCATGATGCTGGGCGGGATGGTGTGCAGCGTGGGCCCTTCGAAAGCCCGGCCGGTGCCGACGATAAACACGACGAAATAAATCAACCCGACGCTGAGATAGCCCGTGTAGCTCGCAGTGAGCAGGATCACGGCGCCAAGGGCCTTACTGACATGACAGATAAAGATCACCACGCGCCGATCGTAGTGGTCAGCCACGTGCCCAATGATGAAGGTGCCGGCGATCACCGGAATGAACATAATCAGACCGATCATCCCAAGATGGAACGCGCTGTCGGTCAGCTGATAGATCTGCCATTGAATGGCCACCTGGACCATCTGATAGCCGGCGGTCGAAAGAACCCGGGTCCACCAATAGAGCGCGAATTGCTTGTGGCGCAGCAGAGAGATTTGACTGTTGTCTGAAATTTTAGAGTCGTCTGACGTCGTCATGCGGCGGGGACTGGATTATGGGCGGTATGGCTTCCATACCGCCTAATTCCGGTCCTACCAAGCCCCCCGGCGAGCCAGCGGGGATAAGGCCGCGTCCTGCCCGGTTCTGCTGGCTTTCGGCGGGGAAAACTGCTGGCCGAAGATTTCGCCAATCCCTATATGCGCTGCATGCAGAAGACGGCCCTCATCGTTTCCCTGCTCGCGCTTCTGGCCGCGTCGGTGTGGTTTGCCTACTATGTCTGGGCAACGGACGAGGGCCCGCCGATTCCGGCGGTGGGCTATGTCGCCATGGCCCTGGGCATCCTATTCTCGCTCGTGGTCGGGGTTGGCCTGATGGCGCTGATATTCTACAGCCACCGGCACGGATATGATGAGCGCGCCCACGGGGGCACGGACGGGGACTGAGGGGAATGGACGAAGCTGAGGCATCCGCGCAGCAAGCCACGCCGCGCGTTCTCATTTTTATAATCGCACTGGCATGCGGGTTGTTTCTGGCGCTCGCGGTCCATATTGCGCTGACCGCCCAGGGCGCGGGGCTGACCAGCGCGCTACGCGAGCTGTTCCCCACCAGTACCGATCAATTCAAATCGGCGCTGGCCTGGTGGGCGATCGGCATTGCCGGCTGTCTCGGAAGCTGGGGCACTATCCTGCTATTGCGGACGACCTTTCCCGCCGCCGTGGAGATATTCGTTCGTCCGGCGCTGGGATTAGTCTTCTTTGCGCTATTGGCCGCGGCAGGACACGCCGCCGCCTCCGCCGCCCCCGGCAAATTGGGAATGATAACCATCATCAACCTGGCGGCGATGGCATTGGGCGCTTTCATGGCCTTCTTCGCCGCGCATTTCGCCTCCCACCGCTAGCGAGA
>Ga0080064_1003620_pt1 | contig 21809 bp, 17 predicted proteins | sample Subgrocontami54m_FD_69260 | JGI IMG/M metagenome (GOLD analysis project Ga0080064, IMG submission 69260) | Subsurface groundwater microbial communities from S. Glens Falls, New York, USA - GMW46 contaminated, 5.4 m (SPADES assembly) (version 2) ...
CTGCCCTGGCCCGCCGACGGCGTCCCGATCCCCTCCGCCCCGATGCGCCGCGAAGCCGAGCTCCCCGCCGCCAGCCGCGGCTTCCTCAAGCTCTCCGTCATCGACGCCAGGGGCCGCGCCGACCGCGTGACGATCCGGCTGAAGTAGATGAGCCACGTCCGCTTCCGGCCTCGTGCAGCCAGACGCGATGCGTGACAGGGACGTTTGTGACGCGAACCAGACGGAGCGCGTCTTCATTACCTATGCAGCGAACAGCTTACTGGAGACCTATGCAGTGACAGGTTGTTCGAGAAAATACTTCACAGTACTTTCATCCAGAGTCACCGTTAGCTCCAACTGGCGAAGCTTTCCTCGAAGAGAGACGGACGCTTCGTGAATTTTCGGAAAGATCGATCCGACGAAGTCTCGCGGCGGACCGTGGCGAATCAAAATACGGTCGAATTCTTGCGGTCGCTCAACCCTCGGCCAATATACTGTATAAGTTCCTGCCTTGTCCTTGACGATCATTTTTTCGTCCAGTTCCGCGAGCTTAGGCGTTATCGCTCTCAGTTGGCATAATGAAAAGACCAATAGGCGGTTTAGAAGCGATGATTCAAGCGTGTATCGCTCAGGTTCCTTAAAGTTGAACCAGACTTCTGTATCGGAACGGACGTGCGCCTTCAGTCCGTTCTTAAAATCCGTTGGCAACACCAATTGACCATACGCCTTGTTCAAATCAATAATGGAGCTATGCCCAATTGAAGCCGCTCTCTTGTAATTGTTGTCCCAATCCGCGAGTTGCTCTCCGATTTTCCTCATTGCAGCATCACGGGGTAAGAGGCCCAATATATGTTCATGCTGAAAATCATGCAAAGTGGCCCTCAGAAGGTCAACAAGTGCTCCGTCACCGGCTCCGGAAATGAGAATCCGCTCGCGTTTTCCAGGCGATCCCTCGAGAGCCTGATCGAGCCCGTCGTTCTCCCAGTAAGGGGAGGTGTCAACGCCAAATAAATGGCGCCGCTCAATACCAAAACCGATCGCTAGCACCGCGAGGTCAACAGTCTCGTTAATCGCACCCTCATTCCCAACAACCTTGACTCTGTCTTGAAGGTTTCCGGACGGTAATTGCAATATGTCCGAAATCGTCGACTCCAACCGCACCCCAATCCTACCCGTAGCACGGAAAAGCTCTTCAAAACCCCGAGCCATTTCTTTAGCAACCGAGCCGCAGAGGCCAGCATGCCAAGTCATAATTGGAAGCATCGCGTCGACATTAAATGCGCTCTCGTGGGGCCAATGATAAATATGGGGGTGCAGATATCGCGTTGTATTTTGCCGCTGGAATTGAAAGAGATGCGCATTGCGTTCGTACATTACGACCTTCGCACCTCGGTGCGCAGCAGCAGCCGCAGCTGTCGCGCCGGCGGCTCCGCCGCCAATTACAGCCACCCGACTGCCGGGCGAAAGTTCGCCCATTTCAAATAGCGCGTGAATAAGCGTCAAAGAACGGCACTGCTGGGTATACACAGTCTTTAGTTGATCATAACAACCCACAACGTACAAACCATTCCAACCATCTGGGCGCATTGCGGTGACAATTTGTGCGGGATCAAATAAGGAGCGCGCCGCGCGTGGCTGCTGGGGCAGCGTGTCGCCTTGTTCCCCGACTTGGGCCACAGCACCAGAAGGGATGATCGGACCGGTGCTCTGCTTACGCACAATCGACGACGTTAGCCCCGTTACAATTGGAGGAAGTCGCGGGAAGTGAAAGGCTGCATTGTTCGATCGTGATGGGTTATCCCAAATTTGGAGTAAGAATTGCCTGTTCGGCATCTCGCCTGGCGTCAACCTTCGGTTGAGATATAGCTCGGTATAATTCTTAGCCACTTCCAACTCATTTTGCATGCTTGAATTCAGGGCGCAGAGCCACGTCACGCTAGCACCTTCTTCATGCCGTATGGCACGTGGAAACCGTTTCAAGATATCGTCGATTCGAGCAGGTTCACCGGCGCATAGGGTGGCAAATGCGGTCTGTGCGTATATTGGAAAGTAGAGGGGGTGTTTCTTAATTGCGCTTAAGCCGTTATCTCTGGCGCGCGCAAAATCATCCATTGCTGCCGCGGCAAGAATTGCAAGCAAGTCTTGTTGTGGTGTTGCCCAGGTGGGAATTGCTAAATCCGCGACGGTACTAGCGGCGAAAGCGATGAGACATGCTTCCTCAACGAGGCGGTAGGAGTTGTGCTCGCCACCAAGGCGAGTCCATCCCTCTGCCAGGAATTGAATGCTATCCTGCTCTCGCCCTTGTCGATTGAGAATACTTCCGGCCTCAAGGTACAGAACAAAAAGGTCTCCAGCAGGAACGACCTTTATGCCTTCACGAAGCAGAGCGATCGCATCATCGGCCTTCCCGCTGCGGTCGAGTATCTCCGCAGTTGCTTGATACAGAGAGAAAACGCTATAAGCAGCAGGAATGACCTTTATGCCTTCACGAAGTAGAGCGATCGCATCATCGACCTTCCCGCTGCGGTCGAGCATCTCGGCGGCTGCTTGATACAGCGAAAAAAGATTTTGGGCAGGAGGAACGACCTTTATGCCTTCACGAAGCAGAGCAACAGCATCATCAGCCTTGCCGCTGCGGCCAAGCATCTCCGCGGCTGCTTGATACAGCGAAAAAAGATTTTGAGCAGGAGGAACGACCTTTATGCCTTCACGAAGCAGAGCAACAGCATCATCAGCCTTACCGCTGCGGCCAAGTAGCTCTGCTGCTGCCTGATACAGCCTTGGGCTCAGGGGATAGTAGTCGATAGCTTCGCGAGCGATATTGACAACTTCTCTTAGTGCAGAAAACTCCTCCTCCAATCTTATTCTCAACAACCACGCGTGCTCTGGTGCTTGGGGACCGGTTGCGCGCCGTGCGTGAGGAAGAGCGCGCTCTCGATCGCCTGCATGGTTCCTAGCTACAAAACATCGTGCCAAAAAGTACTCCAGGCCCTTGGCTCCTCGTGCTTGCAGTAGCGCTGTTAACAGTGCAATTCTTTCATCGAGTTCCCGAGCGTCGGTCGGAACTTTGCTGGTTTCGGTGTAGGTCGCACGGAAATGCGCCTCGAATTGTATGGTAATTTCGCTCAAATCTTGCTCACTCTCTGCCATTGTAAAATGATACCGAGCCTCAATAAAACGGCCCCCAAGGTTAGATGGAGAGCCAAGCGTCTGGCGTGCGCGAAATGGAGCAGCATGATAACGACCTGCGGCCAAGTGAGCTTGGCGAGCCTCGGCTCCAGACATCCGAACCTTCAGTGTCTCGTGTACCACCGGATGCAGGTCGTAAAACCCAGTCGTGTGGATCAAAATGTATCTTGAGAGAAGTTCGTCGCGGAGCGACTTCATGGCGCCTCGTTCGGGGCATAAGGCCTCTAATCCTTGGTTATTGACTGCGCGCCGAAGGACCGCTAAGCGTTGCAGAAATCGACTGGCATCTGCATCCAGGCGATCGGTGGCACGTGCAAGCACCTTTGTCTCAAATTCCTTCAAAAGGTCCGGAGAAACGGGTCGATCTCGTGCTTCCCAAGTGTCCGGTGCGAGTCCTATCAAGTCTTCCAATGTATCATTGATAAGAGAGCGAACCAGCAATCGAATGGCCCGCGCATTGTAGCCCAGCCATGCAACTACATCGGCATGACGGACCGCTGGAATCGTGACGGTAAGGTCGGGTAAATTACTAAGTTCGGAGCGCAGAAAATCTTGGGCGACTGCTGGTTCGAAAGGCCTGATGGTTTGCCGCCGCACCCTTTCCGTCCAACGGCCAGAATCAAATTCACGATGAGATAAGAGAATAATCCGCCCTGCCGGATTGGTTGCCTTGCTCCATCTTTCGAAGATGACGGCAAGCTCTTCGGGCAGTGACCTAGTCGCGCCTATGAGTAGCCGGTGTGCTTCGTCGACGATTATCAAACAAGACTTAGTCCAGACGGTGCGGAGAATGTCATTAGACCGATCCCCTGATTCGATACGACCTAGGAGCTCGCGATCGCCGGAGTCTGCGAGTTCCTCCGCCAAGGTAAACACAAAATCATCTATGAGGTTCGTACTTGCTTGGGGACAATCAAAGCGAGCTACTGGCAAAGTAGGTTGAGTGCGCCGAACCTGCCTTTCGACTTCAAGTGCTATTTCTGTCTTTCCAGTTCCCGGAAAACCCTGCACAATTGTGACCGCCCAATCCTTTATTGGCCATGTCGCAAGCGTCTCTGCCAAGGCTATATGCTGTTCGCCCAAAAGGGTCATGGCTATCACCGTGGTCTGCGCCTGGACTGTCGGCGCGGGCCGGACAAGTGATGCCTGCGTACCATAGCTAGGAGTGCTAGTCAGCTGTTGGCACATTGCGGGCCACCGTTGTCCGTCAGCTACCAGACCGTAGCGGCGGTTGGGCGACCTCGGATCGCGCTGGCGCTGGCCTGCTTGCAAATTGTTCTGCGTCCGTCGACGGCGCCTACCTGGAGCCCGCGCTGCAGATCGCCTTCCCGCCCGACCGCGCCGAGCTCGACGTCGAGGACGCCGGCGACGGCTCCGGCGTCATCGTCAAGGCCGGGGGCGGGGCGCTGCCGCTGACCTGGCTCGTCGACGGCGTGCCGATCTCCTCCGACCCGATGCGCCGCGAAGCCGAGCTCCCCGCCGCCAGCCGCGGCTTCCTCAAGCTCTCCGTCATCGACGCCAAAGGCCGCGCCGACCGCGTCACCATCCGGCTGAAATAGATGAAACCGGGCTCGAACGGCCGTCAGACCTTGTCGTTGAGAAACCCCTGGATGAGGCGCAGCAGCTGGTGGCCCATAGACGAAGTAATGGTTCGACGTAATGCCTTCCCAGCCAGCGGTCCAGCCGCTCGAGTAGAAGGCTTGGCGTCTTTGCTGACCGCCGGCTTGGCACGCATCGCAGGTGCGTGGCGCATGTGCCTCTCTCCCGCGCCTTTTTCGGGACACCCTGCCCTCGGATGCGATACGCTGATCCGACGACCTCACGACTGGATAATTCTGGACAAGGCCAGATGTGGTGCGAGCTGTGGACCTGAGGCATTTGGCACGGGCTGAGGTGTGACGACAGGCCTGGACCCACCAACGCTGGAGCTGACCGTATACCGGCGCATTTTCGTGCTGATCACGGTCGTGGTTGCGTCGACAGCTTTCAACGCCGCAACCTTCTCGGTGGTTGCAATTCTGCCTCAGCTGCAGGGGTCGCTGTCCGCCACCCAGGACGAGGTGTCTTGGGCCGTCACCTTCTACATTCTGGCGACAGCCGTTACGATGCCGATGACAGGCTGGCTGGTCACGAACTTCGGTCGCGGCCGGGTGCAGTTCTGGAGTCTCGCCGGCTTCACGATTTCGACGATCTTGTGCGGGTTCACCCAATCACTGGAAGGGCTCGTCGTGTGGCGGCTGGTTCAGGGCGCCACGGGCGCGCCAATTCAGCCACTCGGCCAGACCATCCTGCTCGACGTTTTCCCGCGCCAACAGCATGGGCTGGTGATCTCCATCTTCGGTACGACCAACACGATCGGGCCCGTGCTCGGCCCGGTCTTGGCCGGCTATCTCGCCGAGGCCTACGGTTGGCGCTGGGGATTTTTCATGATCGTGCCCGTGGCATTGGCGGCCTGCATCGCGGCGCGCTTCGCGCTGCCGGAGGACGCGCAACGCCGCAGCATCTCGCTCGACTGGATCGGCTTCTTGTCGTTGTCGACCGCCATTGCCGCCACGCAGTTGTTGCTCTCGCGAGGCGAGCGGCTCGACTGGTTCGGCTCGACGGAGATCGTGGTCGAGACCTTCCTCGCAGCGCTCGCCTTCTACGTCTTCCTCGCTCACAGCCTGACCGTCCGCAATCCATATCTCAATCCGAGTCTGCTGCTGGACCGCAACTATGTCATTGGCGTTTTTCTGATCGTCATATTTGGCATGCTGAACTTCTCGCCGATGGTGTTGCTGCCGCCCCTGATGCAATACCAATTGGGCTTTCCCGATGGCCTGATCGGCTTCGTCATCAGTTGGCGCGGTGCCGGCGTCATGAGCGGCTCCTTCATTTCGATTTACTTGCAGCGTCTCGATCCCCGCGTCGGCATGGTCGCCGGCTTCGGCTTGCAAATCGTGTCCGGTCTCTGGCTCATGAGCCTCAATCTCGATGCGCAACTTCCGGCACTGTGCGCCAACGTTTACTTGCAGGGGCTGGCGGTTGGATTGATTTGGACACCAATAGTCACCACCACGTTCCGCACGTTGGATCCCGCTTTGCGGCCCGAGGGTATTTCCCTGTTTCACCTGATGCGCAGCATCGGCAGCAGCTTTTTCATTTCGATCGCGGTCGCCGAGCTGGTTCGGACGGCGGCTGCAAATTACAGCCGCATGACGGAGTTCGTGACGCCCTACAATAGGGCCCTCGAGATGCCGTCCGTGATGGGCGAATGGACGACCGATAGCGTCGTAGGCCTGGCCGTGATCGCCAAAGAGATCAGCAGGCAGGCCGCGATGCTCGGCTATTTGAACGCCTTCGCCATCTATACGGCCGTGTCGCTGGCGGCGATCCCGCTGGTGCTCATGCTCGGCAGGCGGCGACAGGTCACGGGGTAGTTATCGGCCGGGTTCAGGCCTTGCCGTCGGGCGTGCGTCCGAAGCGCGACTTGAGGTCCTCGATGTGGCCGCGGTCGTAGCTCTTGAGGTTCAGCTCCTCGACCCGCTCATCGGCCCATTGCTCGTCCACCGACAGGCCCTTGTAGAGCAGGTAATGCAGGCCGAGCAGAAAGGCCGTCGCGATCAGGGACCAGAATGCCCACCAGGGCCGGCCCGTCACGACGTTGGCGAGGCCCAACGCGGCATTCAGGGCGACGAAGCCGATCCTGTGCCAGCGATAGGCAGGGATCAGCCAATGCCACGCGGGGCGAGCGATGCCGCGCGGGGCGCCCTGCGTGGCCGTGGGCCCGGATTGATCCGGCCGGGGAGGTTGCCCGGCGCCGTGCGTGTCACTCGTCTCGCTCAGGCGTCTCTGGCTCCGACATCGTCGGGTAGGCGCGCGCGATCTGCAGGATGCGCCAGCTGTAGCGCAACCACAGGATCGCGATGATGACCTGGAGAATCTTGTCGCCGGTGGCGGCGTTCGGGTGAAAGCCGAAGATCGTGAAGTAGATCAGCACCCCGACCGGGGCGCTGGCGCAGATGGCAGCGGCCGTCGGGTGCTTCGTGAACCCGAACACGACGGCGGCGCCGGCGACCAGCAAGGCATACAGCGACGGGGCCAGCGTATTGCCGTGCGGCAGAGTGGGCGACAGGGACGCCACGCCGATAACGCCGAACAGCACGCCCAGGAACAGCGTATAGACGAACAGCTCGTTCCTGGCCTGGACCCGGTTGAGGCGGCCGACGCCGACGAAGTAGGGCGTCCTGATCTCGTCGCCGACGTAGCGCTTGAGCAGGCCTACCCAATCGAGGTGCTGCATGCGAGACTCCTGTTCGCCGCGCCGGGCAGGAGCGGCGCACCAGTCCCCGAGCGGCCGTGTCTGCTCGGTCTACTCGGCGGGCTTCATGGTTGCCGCGGCCGCCACGACGGGCGGAGCCTGCATCCCGGGCGTTTCGTCGAGGACGATGCGCTCCTTGCCCTCGATCTTCGAGGTATCGTCCGGCCAATCGAGCGTCAACAGTGGGAAGCGCTTGGGCTGCTTCGCCCACATGAGAAACGCCACCTGAAGCCAGACTGCGATGCCGGCAAACGTTGCCGTGATCAGTCCCGCCACCAGCACGCCCTTGATGATCCAGCGGTGGCTCAGGCCCACTGTGGAAGCCGAAATCTCGCCCACTTTGTAGGAATCCATCACCCAGCCCGAAGCGAAATAGATCACGAGCAGCAGGTAGGGGATCATGAAGCACGACAGTCCCAGGAACTCGATCCAGATCTTCTTGCGGAAGCTCACGTGATCACGAACGAGATCGACGCGCACGTGCGTATTGTAAATCGTGCCGAAGCCGAGCACGAGCGCGAACAGCGCCGTGTGCAGATGCCACTCGAGCTCCTGCAGCAAAGTCGATTCGAAGTACCGGCTGACATACCTCGTCAACCAGATCTGCAAACCCTGGACGCTCCCGTCGGCTGCCCTCCACATGAGCTTGCGGGCCACGACGTCGAGCACCGTGACGAGCACCAGCGGCACGATGAACCACGCTCCCCAGCGGCCGACAAAGTTGACCACTCTGCTTAGCGCGTTGCTCGCCTTCAGCAGCGTCGGCTCATCGCCCGGCGCGTACGTCTCGGGGAAATTCTCCTTTTGCATGAACTTTCTCCCTTAGTCTCCGTACGCGCCACGCATCAGCCACAGCGCCACGTTGGGCCAGATCATCACGACGATGAGGCCCATGAGCTGCAGGAGCACGAATGGAATGATGCCGAGATAGATGCTCTCGATCTTGATCTCCTTCGGCGCGATGCCCTTGAGATAGAACAGCGCGAATCCAAAGGGTGGCGTGAGGAACGAGGTTTGCAAGTTGACCGCCATCAGGATGGCGACCCAGTGCACCACGTCGGCCTTGGGCACGTGCGAGCCGAAGTCGAGATTGTTGATCATGGGTGTAAAGACCGGCAGCACGATCAGCGTGATCTCGATCCAGTCGATGAAGAAGCCGAGGAAGAAGACGATCCCCATGATCAGGATCAGGAGGCCCCAGTTGGTCAGGCCCGCTTCTCTGATCAGCTTCTCGACGATGTCATCGCCGCCGAGCGCGCGATACGTATAAGCAAAGCAAGTGGCGCTGACGATGATGAAGAACACCATGGCGACGGTGCGCGCCGAGACGTGGCAGCTCTCCTCGAGCATTTTGAAGTTGAACGTGCCGGCGAACATTGCCAGCAGCAGGGCTCCGAAGGCGCCGACGGCGCCGGCCTCGCTCGGCGTGGCCCAGCCGAGCAGGATCGAGGCCTTGATCATGCCGATCAGGAACACCGGGGGGAAGAATGCCCTCCACAGCAGCGGCATCATCTGCCCTTTGGGCACGGCCAGGAGATCCGGCGGCAGCGGCGGGGCGAGCCTCGGCCAGATCGACGCCACGATGACGATGAACAGCAGGTAAAGCGCCGACAGCGTCAGGCCGGGAGCGAGCGCAGCCGAGAACAGGTGTCCGACGGACACGCCGAGCAGGTCGGCCATGATGATCAGCATGATGCTCGGCGGTATCAGGATGCCGAGCGTCCCCGCCGCCGCAATGGTGCCGCAGGCGAGCGCATGGCTATAGCCCTGCCGCATCATGGTCGGCAGCGCCAGTGCCGTCATCATAGTCACTGAAGCACCGATAATGCCGGTCATGGCGGCGAGGATCGTGCCCATGATGGTGACGCCAAGCGCCAGCGCGCCGGGTACGCGCTTGAGCAGCACCTGAACGCAGTAGAGCAGATCATTGGCGATCCCGCTGCGCTCCATTACCACGCCCATGAAGATGAAGGTCGGGATCGAGACCAGCACCAGGTTCTCGGCGGCCTGGCCCCAGATGCGCGGCACGAAGTTGAAGAACTCGATCAGCCTGAAGGTGCCGAGGAAGTAGCCGATGAGGCCGAAAGTCAAACTCACGCCGCCCAGCACGAACGCCACGGGGTAGCCGGAGAATAGCAAGGCGGCCAAGGTCAGGAACATCACGATCGGCAGGTAGTCCTGCGCGAAGAAAAGGAGCTCCTTGCGGGTGTGATCCGGCAGCGTGGCGATGACCGCGACGACCGCCACGATGAGACCAAGGATCAGCAGCGGTCCCAACATACCGCCCAGCGACCGGCCTGCGCCGCGCGGTTGTTCCATGTATGCCATACTTCACCTCGACAGCCTGATGGCCGAGTACGCCGACCGGGCCCAACGGGCCCGGTTCTCACTGCGCGACACTATGAGCGTGGCGCACTCATGGTTCGACCTGGGAGCGCTATTTCTGATAGGTCGGCTTGACGACCTGCGCCTCGCCCCAGATGGAGTACTTCTTGCGGAAGTCGAGGTAGTGATCTGCGACCTTTTTGAAGAGCGGGTCCTTGGCCGACTGTTCCGCGAGCACCTCGAGCCATGCCTTCTCGATCTTGGCGAGATCCTCGTCGCTCCAGCGCCTGATCTGCACCTTGTGCTTGTCGCGCATCTCGGCCATCACATCGAACTGCATGGCCTCGGTCTCGGCGTATGTGTAGGCGACCTGGGCGGTGGCCGCGACCTCGACCATCGCCTTGTACGTGTCGGGAAGCGCATCCCACGCCTTCTTGTTGATCTCGATCTCGCTGCACGAGACGAGCTGGTGCCAGCCGGGGAAGTAGTTGAACTTGGCGATCTGATGGAAGCCGAGCTTCATGTCCATGGTGGGCATGGAGAACTCGGTGGCGTCGATCACGCCGCGCTCCAGCGCCGGGAAAATGTCCGCCGCCGCCAGCAGCTGCGTCGAGGCGCCGAGCTTCTGCATCACAATGGCGCCAAGGCCGAAGAAGCGCATCTTCAGGCCCCTGAAGTCATCGACCGACTTCATTTCCTTCCGGAACCAGCCCGATGTCTCAGGGCCGATGCAGAAGTTGTCGAAGGCGATGACGTCATGCTTGGCATAGATCTCGTCGCGCAGCTTGTTGCCGCCGCCGAACCACTTCCAGGCCAGGAACTCGCCGAAGCCCGGGCCGAACGGCACGGTGGTGAAAAAGGCGAGCGCGGGATACTTGCCGGTGTTGTAGCCAGGCGTCGTCCAGCACGCCTCGGCCGACCCCTTGGAGACCGCATCGAAGCACTCGAGAGCGGGAACAATGGCGCCCGGCTCGAAGAACTTGATCTCGAATTTGCCCCCCGACATGCGCTCGACATCCTTGGAGAAGCGCAAGGCGGAAGGACCGAGGTGCGGGAGCTGGCTGCCGAACGCGCTCGGCATCTTCCAGCGGACCTTGTCCTGCGCGTTGGCCGCAGTGACCATCGCCGTGAGGGTCAAGGCAGCCACGCCCGCGACCCCGAGCTTCAGCAGGCTTTTCGACATATGACGTTCCTCCCTTTTCTTGGCCGTCAAAATGCAGGCACCAGCGGTAGGGTCTGCGACCCTACGCGTCCGCTTGCCGGCCCGGCGACGGCACAAATCGTTGGAGCTTTGTTTGTGCTTCTTACTGCCGGTCGACGGCATGACGGACGTTCTTGGTGCCCCAGTACACACAACGTGGCATGGACCTGCATTTCTGTCAAAAGATTGTCTCATGCAGCGTTAGTTGGATTGACGCGAGAGCGCACGCCGGTCGCAGAGGACTGCCCGTCTCACGATGCGCATCGATGCGGGGCTCGAGGCCAAGTTGCGAGAGTGTGCCAATGAGCAATATCGCACGCTGACGGATTAGATTGAGATTGAGCTTCACAAAATTGCGGCGGTTCGCAAGGCGAGAAGAGACCTGATACGTCGCTCGACACTGACCAGCCGCCCTGACGCGGCAACCTTCACGTCCGCCCGCCACCCGCGCCCCTCCGGACCTCCAAGCAAGACGCCATCCGCCAGGTCCTGTGAGGAAGGCGGACTGGGCGTGAGGCGCTTGACATTGGTTTCGCCGGCTCGTCTGATTGGCGGCAATAAACGCGCGTTCACGCCGTCCAGGGAGGAAGAAATGTCGATGCGTATTGGGCGCCGCCTGCTGTGCGGTGCCATTGCCGCGGTCGTGGCGCTGGGCTTGGCGGCTTCCGCTGTCGCCCAGCCGAAGATCAAGATCGGTGTCATCTATGATCTGACCGGGCCGCTCGCCGGCGGCGGCTCGGAGCTGCACTATCTCGGCGCCAAGATCATGATCGACCACTTCATCAAGCAGGGTGGCGTCGCGGGCTACCAGATCGAGCCGATCTACGCCGACGCCCAGAGCAAGCCCGACGTGGCGATTAACGAAGCGGTGCGTCTGATCGAGCAGGAAAAAGTCGACATGGTGCTGGGCTTCTACTCATCGGCGCAGTGCGTGCCGGTGGCGGCCCGCGTCGAGCAGCTGAAGAAGTTCATGTGGATCACCACCTGTATTTCCTCCGCCGTGCTCGAGAACCGCAATCTCAAGTATGTGTTTCGCGCGCAACCTTCGGGCGCGCAGTTCGGCGAGCTGTCGATGGACTTCATCGCCCAGAACGCGAAGGCGAAGCTCGGCAAGGATGCAAAGGACGTGCGCGTCGCCATCATCCACGAGGATGGCGCCTATGGCGTCGACGTTGCCAAGGGCAACGAGGCCGGCGCCAAGAAGGTCGGGTTCAACATCGTGCTGAAGGAGGGCTATTCGGCGACCGCGCCCGACCTCTCGGCACTGGTGACCAAGCTCAAGCGTGCGCGACCCGACGTCATCTTCCACACCGGCTACAACCCCGACATCACGCTGTTCCACCGCCAGGCACGCGAGGGCGGCCTTAAGTTCAGCGTACTAATCGGACATGGCGCGGGCTACGGCGTCTACACGAAGCTCAAGGAGGGTTTGGGCAAAGACGTCGACTACATCTACAACGTCGATCCGATTCCGATCTGGAGCACCAACGAAAAGGCGCTGGATGCCAAGCTGCCGCCGCTCATCAAGATGGTCGGCGAGGAGTACGAGAAGGCCAAACCCGGCCCCACCATCCGCTCTGCCCACGTCGGCATGTCGGCGTCCAACACCTACCTGTTCTTCACCGAGGTGCTGCCGCGGGCGATCAAGAAATATGGCGGCATCGACGCAGAGGCGCTGCGCAAGGCGGCGCTCGACGTCGATCTGCCGGAAGGCGGCACGATGCTGGGCTTCGGCGTCAAGTTCGCCGGCGAAGGCTCGCCGGTTGCAGGGCAGAACCTGCGCGCAGCGCCGGTGATCACCCAGTACATCGACGACAAATCCTACGTTGTCTGGCCGAAGAGCCAGGCGCAGCGCGAGGCTGTTCTGCCGTTCCCCGCGGGCACTGTCTACTCGGCCAAATAAACCCCGCTTCGAAGGAGGGAGGGCTAGGCGCCTGTGCTCGTCGTCAAAGGGTTGGTCAAGCGTTTCGGCGGGTTCACGGCCGTCAACAATGTATCGTTCAAGGTCGATCAGGGCGAGATTCTCGGCCTGATCGGCCCGAACGGCTCGGGCAAGAGCACCATCTTCAACATGCTGTCGGGCACGCTCCCGCCGACCGCGGGGTCGATCCTGTTCGAGGGCAGCGAGATCGCCGGCCTGGCCCCCCACAAGATCATCAATCGCGGCATCGGCCGGACATTCCAGATTCCGCGCCCCTTCCGCCGGCTCTCGATCTTCGAGAACGTGGCGCTGGCGGGTTACTATGGCCAGGGTCGGCACAGCCGAGCCAAGGCCTACACCTCGGCCGAGCGAGCCCTTGCAGCGGTGGGCCTGCCGACCGACCGGCAAGCCGGCGTCGGCGGGCTCGGCGCGGCGGGTCTCAAGAAGCTCGAGCTCGCCAAGGCGCTGGCCACCGAGCCCAAGCTGCTGCTGGCCGACGAGAGCCTGGGCGGGCTGGACGAGCACGAGATGGATCAGGCCGCCGATATGCTGCGCCGCATCCGTGACGAGCTGGGCATCACGATCATCTGGGTCGAGCACATCATGGGCGTCCTGATGCGCGTGGTCGACCGCGTCATGGTGCTGGACCACGGGGAGAGGATTGCCGAGGGACTGCCGGCCGCGGTGGTGAACGACCCGAAGGTCATCGAGGTCTACCTCGGCACCGACGCGCATGCGACCCAGGTGGTCGCGGCAGCGGCGGCCCGCTGAGGCAATGACGCCGATGCTCGAGCTCGAATCGGTCGATGCGGGCTACGCCACCTTCCAGGCGCTGTTCGGCGCGACCCTCGACGTGAAGGCCGGCGAGGCGGTGGGCGTGATCGGCCCCAACGGCGCCGGCAAGACGACCCTGATGCGCGCGATCTCCGGATTGATCCGGCCGCGGTCCGGCGCGATCAAGATGGAGGGGGCAGATGTGCTGGCCGTGGCGCCGCACCGGATCATCGAGCTCGGCATCGCGCACGTGCCGGAGAACCGCCGCCTGTTTCCGCGCCTCACGGTCGAGGACAATCTGCGCATGGGGGCATTCACGCCGTCGGCGCGGGCGAAGTTCGTGCGCCGGCTGGCGTTCGTGTTCGACCTGTTCCCGAGGATGAAGGAGCGGCGCAACCAGCTTGCCGGCACCTTGTCGGGCGGCGAGCAGCAGATGTGCGCCATCGGCCGTGCGCTGATGTCGGATCCCAAGCTGCTGTTGCTGGACGAACCCTCGGCGGGTCTCGCGCCGGTGGTCGTGCAACAGGTGTTCGAGCTGGTCAAGCGCATCCGTTCCGGCGGTGTTACCGTGTTGATCGTCGAGCAGAACGTCCAGCAGGTGCTGCGCGTGGTCGATCGCGCCTACCTGCTCGAGGCCGGGCACATCCGCGCTTCCGGCACGTCGGCGGAACTGCTGGCGAGCAACACCATCAAACAGGCGTATCTCGGCGTTTAGGGCGGGCATTCGATGTTCGAATTCTTCGACGTTTACCTGCTCGAGGCGGTCATCAGCGGCATCCTGCTGGGGGGCGTGCTGGCACTGATCGCGCTCGGCCTCAATTTGATCTTCGGTGTCATCGACGTCGTGTGGATCTGCTATGCCGAGCTGATCATGATCGGCATGTACTCCCTCTATTACCTCTACTCGGTCTACGGCCTGCCGATGTGGGTTGCCGCGCCGGCCTGCATCGCGCTGGTCGCGGTGCTCGGCCTGCTCCTGCACTACATCGTCATCCAACCGTTGCTCGACGCCGCGCCGATCAACCAGCTGCTGGCCACCGGCGGCGTGCTGTTTTTCCTGCAGAGCTTCGCCACCGTCGCGTTCGGCATCGATTTCAGGAATCTCGGCATCCGCCTGCCGGTGCTGGCGATCGGCGAGATGCATTTCAGCTACGCGCGCCTGCTCGCCTTCCTTGCGGCGCTGGCGGGCATGGTTGCGATCTATCTGTTCATGACCCGCACCTACATCGGCACCGCCATCCGCGCGATCTCGCAGGATCGCCAGATCATGGTGTTGATGGGCGTCGACACCAAACGCCTCTATCTCGTGACCTCGGCGCTGGGCGGCGCACTCGCCGGCCTGGCGGCCTGCCTGCTGGTGCTGCAGTACGACGTCCATCCCTTCGTCGGCCTGTCGTTCGGCCCGATCACCTTCCTGATCGTCGTGCTGGGGGGGCTCGGCAACTTCATCGGCGGCTTCGTGGCGGCCTTCATCTTCGCCGAGATCATCTCGCTGGGCGGCCTCTACTCGGACCTCGAATGGGGCTACGTGCTGGCCTTCGCGTTCTTCATCTTGATGATGTTCGCGCGGCCGCGAGGTCTGCTGGCGAGGCGCTCGTGAACCCGCGCAGCCTGCTCCTCGGGATCGTCGCGGCGGCGCTGATCGCGCTGCCGTTCGTCTACAAGCAGCCCTACCACCTGCATGTGATGGTGCTGATCCTGATCTGGTCCTTCGCCTACACCTCGTGGTCGGTGATGGGCCGGTTCGGTTTGGTGTCGCTGGGCCATGGCGGCTTCATGGGCGTGGGCGCCTACGTCACGGCGCTGCTTTGGAATCATCTCGGCGTGTCGCCCTGGATCGGCATTCCGCTCGCAATGCTGGCTGCCGGCGTGCTGGCCCTGGTGGTGGCCTATCCCTGCTTTCGTTTTCGCATCATCGGGCACTATTTCGCCCTCGTCACGCTCGCTCTCTCGGGCATCGTGCTGCAGGTCATCACCGCCACCCGCGACCATACCGGCGGTTCGCTGGGCTACACCCCGGAGCGCACCAAGGGCAGCGTATTGGCAGCCCTCCAGTTCGTCGACAAGGAGACCTGGTACCTGATCGCCCTCGGCGTCTGGGCGGTCGGCCTCGCGATCTGGTACTGGGTCGATGGCAGCATGATCCGCTACGCCATGGAGGCGATCTCGGAGGACGAGGATGCCGCGGCCGCGGCCGGCATCAACGTGACGGCCGAGAAGCTCAAGATCACCGTGCTCAGCGCCGTCATGACCGCGCTCGCCGGCGCGCTCTATTGCCAGTACCAGATGTTCATCTCGCCCGACACCGTGAGCGGCATTTCGGTATCGCTGCAAATGGTGTTCGCGGCCGTGGTCGGCGGCATCTACGTGGCCCTCGGCCCAACCGTCGGCGCCATCATCACCATCATGCTGGCCGAAGCGCTGCGCATCGGCTTCGGCACCCAGGCGGTCGGCTGGGACAATCTGATCTACGGCGTCCTGTTGGTCCTGTTCATCATCTTTCTACCGAGGGGAATTCTCGGCAGCGTGCTGGAGCGCCTGAAGGCGCCAAGCAAGCTGTAGGAGCGGATGAGCTCGATACTGCGCGTCCGCAATGAGGCGAACAGAGCAACGCGCGCTCACCGCAAGCTGCCACCCAGCAGGTCGCGCGCGATCACGTGGCGCTGCACCTCGTTGGGGCCCTCGCCGACGCGGCGGATGCGCATCTCGCGGTACCAGCGCTCGAACGGCAGGTCCTTGGTCATGCCGTAGCCGCCGTGGATCTGCATGGCACGGTCGACCACGCGCCCGCCCGCCTCGCTGGCGACCAGCTTGGCCATGCCGGCCTCCATGCGATAGGGCTCGCCGCGCTCGGCCTTGTGGGCGGCGGCCAGCGTGAGCCACAGGCTGGTGCGGATGTCGATCTCGTTGTCGACGATCATCCACTGCACCGCCTGGCGGGTGGCGAGCGGCGCACCGAAAGTCTCGCGCTGCTTGGCGTAGTCGATGGCCAGCTCCTGCGCCTTGACGGCGACGCCGATGCAGGCCGCCGCATAGGGGATGCGCTGGCGCGAGAGGCGGTCGTTGGCGATGGCAAAGCCCCTGCCGACCTCGCCCAGAACGTTGGCGTGGGGCACGCGCAGGTCCTCGAACTGCAGCTCGGTGGCGTAATGCGAGGAGCGCAGCGTGTGCACGACGCGGCGCACGTGGAAGCCCTTCATGTCGGTGTCGACGATGAAGCAGGTGATGCCGGCGCGGCCCTTCTCGGCGTCGGTGCGGGCAAACACCAGGCCGAAGTCGGCCTTGTCGGCGCCGGAGATGAACACCTTGGAGCCGTTGATCACCCAGTCGCTGCCGTCTCTCACGGCGCGCGTGCGGATGGCGCGTGCGGGGTCGCTGCCGCCGGAGGGCTCTGTCAACCCGAAGAAGCCGCGCTTCTCGCCGCGCAGCATCGGATGCAGGTAGCGCTGCTTTTGCTCCTCCGTCGCCTCGAACAGCTGGGCGAGGCCGGCCGAGCCGAACACGCCGTAGCAGGGCACGTAGAGGCCGGCGCGGTGCTGGGACATCTCCACCGCCATCAGCACGCGCGTGACGAGGTCGACGCCGGCGCCGCCGTAGTCGGCCGGGATGTCGAGGCCCCAGAAGCCCATGTCGCGCACTTGTCGGGAGAGGCGCGCGAAGTCCTGCGCGGGCAGCTCGCTGGCGTCGGGATCGAGCTTGGCCTCCAGCGGCACGATCTCCTCGCGCACGAACCGGCGCACGGTGGCCACGATCTGTCGCTGCTCTTCGGTCGGTTCGAGGTTCATTGGTGTCGGTCCTGGGAGTAGGGAATGGGGAATAGGGAGTGGGGAGTAGGGAAAAGTGAGCATGAAGCAGATGCTACTCCCTACTCCCTATTCCCTATTCCCGATTACAGAGGACTGAGCCGCCCGAGCCGCACCGGCGGATCGGCCTGGTTCACCATCGGCAGCGATCCGTGGTCGGCGACGTGCAGCATCAGCAGCTCCTGATAGCGCGAGGTGTATTGCTGGTTGACCTCGATGCGGAAGCGCGCGGCGCCGCCGGGCCGCTCCTTCAGCGCGCGCTCGAGCTCGCTGCGCAGGCCGAACAGCGTGCGTCCGCCGGCGAAGCCGATATAGACGACGTGTCCGGCCGCGTCTGCCAGCTGATAGACGCCGAGCTGCCCGGGCAGCGCGGCCACCGCCTCGGGGGTGAGCTCGATCCAGGGCTTCTCCATGCGGATTGCCATGGCCTACCGCCCCTTGAAGTTCGGCTTGCGGCGGTCGAGGCGCGCGGCCATGCCCTCCTGCGCATCCTCCGAGCGGCGCACCTCCTCGACCACGGTGTCCACATCCTCGTGCGGGATCTGGTCGCGGAACGCCATCTCGCGCACGATCAGCGCCTTCATGGCCTTGAGCGACAGCGGCGCGTTGACCGCCAGGCGCTGGATGACGTGGCCGGCGACGATGTCGAGGTCCTCCGGCTCGGCGACGTGCGAGATGATGCCGAGCTCGTACAGCCGCTCGGCCGGCAGCGGATCGCCCAGCAGCAGGATTTTTCGCGTCGTGACCGGGCCCGCCACCTCCAGCAGCTTTTTGGCCAGGAACCAGCTCGGCGCCAGGCCGATCTGGGCGAGCGACATGCCGAAACGCGCAGTCTTGCTGGCGACCACCAGGTCGCAGTGCATGGCGAGCTCGTTGCCGCCGGCAATGGCGTCGCCCTGCACCACGGCGACCACGGGCAGCGGATAGACCTCGATCGCGTGCAGCATGGCCTCGATCGGCGAGACGCCCTGCGGACACTCGGAGCGCTCCTTGAGATCGAGGCCGGCACAGAATACCGGTCCCGCCGCACGGATGACGGCCACGCGCTCCTCCGCGGCGGGCGGCTGCGTGAAAGCGGCCTGCAGCGCCGCCATCATCTCGGCGTCGAGCGCATTGCGCTTGGCGGGCCGGTTGAGAAGGACATGCCGCACCGGCCCGTCGGCGCTCCACTGCACCTTGTCCATGCCAGCCTCCTACTCGAGCTTGAGATTGGTCAGCCGGATCAGCTCGGCCATGCGCTTGGTATCCTCGGCCAGGTGCTGCGCCATCTCCTGGGGCGACTGGGGCGGGACGGCCACGTTCATGGCGAACAGCCTCGCCTTCATCTCCGGCGTCTTGGCGATCTCGACCATCTTGGCGTTGAGCCTGTCGACGATGGCCGGCGGCGTGCCGGCAGGGGCCCAGACCGCATACCAGCTCGGCACGTACGCTTCGCCGTAGCCGACCTCCCACAGCGTCGGCACGCCGGGGAAGTCGGGGTGGCGCTCCGGATAGCTGATGTCGAGCAGGATCAGCTTGCCGGCCTTGACGTGCGGCATCGGGTTGATCTCGTTCATCATCTGCACGTTGCCCGCGAGCAGGTCGTTGAGCGCGTCGGCGCTGCCGCGATAGGGCACGTGCAGGATGTCGATGCCGGCCTTGACCTTCAGCATCTCGATGCGCAGGTGCGAGGACGTGCCGAGTCCCGCCGATCCGTAGGCGAGCTTGCCGGGATTGGCCTTGGCGTAGTCGATCATCTCCTTGAAGGTCTTCACGCCGACCGAAGGATGGATGGCAAAGCCGCTGATCAGGTCGCCGACCCGGCCGACGGGCATGAAGCTCTTCGCGGGATCGTAGGGCGTCTTGCGCAGCAGCGGCTGCACGGTGAGCGGCGCGTTGGGCGTGAGCAGGAAGGTGTAGCCGTCGGGAGCCGCCTTGGCCGCGGCCTCTGTGCCGATGATGCCGCTCGCCCCGCCGCGGTTCTCGACCACGAACTGCTGGCCGAACGCCTGCGACAGCTTGTCGGCCCAGGGCCGGCCGATGAGGTCGGTAGCCCCGCCCGGGGCGTAGGGGAGGATCAGCCTGACCGGCCGTTCCGGCCAGCTCTGCGCCTGCGGCCACGCCCGTGTGGAGACGCCGGCGGCGAGCGTTGCTCCCGCCAGCCCCAAGAACTCGCGACGACGCATCGCTTCCTCCGGTCGGTTATGCGTTGGCGGCCATCATCGCTCAGGCGATGCAGCGTTTCCAGTCTCGCCGCGCGGCGCGGTGCCATGACCCGAGAAGCGCACCTGCAACACGAGGCCGCAATCCCACGTCCGGAGCGGCAGATTTACACCTTGCTGAGGAATTTCAACCGCAGAGCATTGTCATTGCATGACGAATCATCTGCTTTGCAACGCTCTCAGTCGGCGTTGTCCGCCAATCGTTTACCGGTGGCGAGCATGATGTCGAGGCTCGAGTAGAGCCCTGCGTTCGTGCGCGTTGGGAGCGGGACGGCCGGCCGTGTTCGGGTCGGCGATCCCCGCCAAGAGCGGTGCGGCGCCAATTCAGGCACTCATCAAAGTTCCGGCAAAGTTGCGCGCCGCCGCAGCGCCCGGGCGCCACGCGAGCGCCTGGCTGCGGCGCGGGCTGCTCACCGGCGTCTTGCTCGCGGCCCCTGGGGTGATCGGCAGCGCCTTGGCGCAGACGGGGCCATTCGTGTACGTGCCCGGCGGCAGCGCCAGCGCCGTCTCGATCATCGACACGGCCACCAATACTCCGCTCGTGACCACGATCCCCGTCGGCAACAATCCGTTCGCTGCGGCGGTCAGGGGCGACGGATCTCTCGCCTATGTCACCAACCAGGGCACGTTCGCCAACAGCGTGTCGGTGATCAACACGGGCACCAATGCGGTCATAGCAACAATCCCGGTTGGAACCACCCCGAAGGGCATCGCCCTCACGGCGGACGGCACGCGCGCCTACGTGGCAAACAAGGGCGACAACACCGTCTCCGTGATCGACACGGCCACGAACGCCGTGCTCACGACGTTCGCCGTCGGCACCCAGCCCGCGGGGGTGGCGGTATCACCCGACGGTCAGCGCGTCTATGTGACCAACGAGGGCGGCAACAGCGTCACTGTTACCGGCCCGACAGGCACCCCGATTGCGACCGTCGCCGTCGGCACCGATCCTCGGGGTGTCATAGTACGACCCGACGGCCAACGTGCCTACGTGATCAACAATGGCAGCAACAGCGTCTCGGTCATCGACACCACGACCAACACCGTAACAACCACAATTGCCATTCCGCCTTCGGGTCTGGTTGTGGCAGCGCCGACCGGGGTATCGATTACGCCCGATGGCCAGCGGCTGTATGTTGTGAACAGTGGTCTCGGCACCGTCTCGATTGTCAACACGGCGACCAATCTCATTGTGGACACCGTGAACGTCGGCGGTGTGCCGAATGGGATCACGATCAATGCCAGTGGGGGTTTCGCCTACGTCACCAATTTGGCGACAGACCGGGTGAACGTGGTCCCCATTCCGGGCAACACCGTCCTGACGTCCCTCGACGTCAGCGCGGGCCCCAACCTGCCCGGCACCTGCGTCAACGGCAATGCGCTGCTCGCCACCGGCGCGACCTTCGTTGCCCGCACGCCGAGTGCGCTGCAGTGCACGGGCGTCAACGGCCCGATCTTCACCGGCGGCACGCTGCAGATCGCCCTGAACGGCTTCACCAGCTCGCTCGCCATGACGCTGCAGAGCGCTGGTGGCACCGTCGACACCGGCACCAACACCGCCACGCTGTCCGGCGCGCTCTCGGGCGCCGGCGGCCTCACCAAGATCGGCGCCGGCACGCTGATCCTGTCGGGTCCCAGTACCTATCTCGGCGCCACCACCATCAGCGCCGGCACGCTGCAGGGCGGAGCCGCGAACGCCTTCAGCGCCAGCAGCGCCACGATCGTCAACGCCGGCGCCACGCTGAACCTCGGCGGCTTCAACCAACAGATCGGGTCGCTCGCCGGCGCCGGCTCCACGGTGCTGGGCGCCAATGCGCTCACCACCGGCGGAGATGGCACCAGCACGACGTTTGCGGGCGTCATCTCGGGCGTCGGCGGATCGCTCGACAAGATCGGCGCCGGCACGTTCACGCTCAGCGGCAATAACACCTACACCGGGCCAACCACCATCAACGGCGGCACGCTCGTCATCAACGGCTCGATCGTCTCCCCCATCACCGTGAGCAACGGCGGTATCCTGGGCGGCAACGCCACCTTGGGCCCCACCACCATCGCGGCCGGCGGCACCATCGCGCCCGGCAACTCCATCGGCGCCATCACCGTCAACGGGCCGCTG
>Ga0080064_1003621_pt1 | contig 21807 bp, 16 predicted proteins | sample Subgrocontami54m_FD_69260 | JGI IMG/M metagenome (GOLD analysis project Ga0080064, IMG submission 69260) | Subsurface groundwater microbial communities from S. Glens Falls, New York, USA - GMW46 contaminated, 5.4 m (SPADES assembly) (version 2) ...
CCCGGGCGGGGCGCCGGGGCGGGGCCACCCTGCCCGCGCAGGTCGGGCATTCCTCCCCGTCGTGGAGCGGCGGTAAGATTGCCCCCGCGACGGGCCCGCCGGCCTAGAACGTCCCCTTCACCCCAAATACCCAATTCGCGCCGTACTCCTGATACTGCCGCAGGGTGCGGGATCGGCCCTGGACTAGGCCGGTCGGCGTGTCGAACCAGCGCAGCGGTACGCGCGTGATGTTGCGGCCCTGCACGTACAAGGAAAGCACGCGGTTTAGTTTCCAGTTGAGCGACGTGTCGTACTGCGCCACGGCTTCGCGGAACCGGCCGTACGCGCCATCCGGCCGCGCATCGATCCACACGCCGCCAATCGAGCCATTGAACCGGCGGTACGCATAACCGAGCCGGCCCGAAATCCGATGCGGCGCCAGCCCGTTCCGCCGCTGGCTCGCATACGTGCGCGCATACGACACGTTCACGCTGGTGCCGCGCAGCAGTTCGGGCAGGAACCCCAGCGTCTGGTTGTACGAAAGATCCATGTTCCGAAACCGCCGCTCCTCCGCGCTGTTCCGGGTCGAGCGAAACGTGTAGGTCGCAAAGTCCTCCTCCTCGATGCCGAACTCCGACGCGGTGTAGTCGTGCGTCTCCCGCAGGTTGCGAATGTCGTTCTGCGACACCGCGGCGGTCAGCTGGCCCGGCGCCTTGTTGCCGAAATAATACGCGAGACGCGCCTGATAATTCCTCGAGTACTCCGGTTTCAGGTTCGCATTCGGCGCGTCGACTCGCTGCGCGTCTTCGACCACGCTCCATAATCCGGTGAGACTGTCGATCGGCGGCCGCGAGATCGCACGGTTCGCGCCTGCCTGAAACTCGAAGTTCGGCCGCAGCTTGTACTTGATCAGCGCCGACGGGAAAACGTTGTAGTATTCAGAGGTGCGCGCCACACGGGGGTTGCTGAAGAACTGATACCGCAGTCCGTCGACCGTCGTTGCCCGGCCGGCCGCGTTCGTGGGGTAGCCCGCGGCGATGAGTTCGCTCCGGAACCGCGGGTCGAATTCCATGAAGCGATTCTCCGTGACCTCCACCCGGACGCCGCCGCGCACCGTGAGCTTGCGGGTAAGGTTCACATCCGCCTGTCCGTAACCCGCCGGCACCGTCTGGCGGAAATCGCGTTTGTTCGCGACGAACGAATTGTAGTAATTATCCGGCGTCGCCGCGCGCACAAAGAGCTCGGGGTGCGCGAGGAACAACTGGCCGATCCGCAGCCGGTCGGCGCGCGGCAGGAATCCCTTCACGCCGGCGGCATTGTAGAAGGTGAGCGCGTTGGTCGTGCCGGTGTCGAATTCGTGCGGCGCAATGAACCCGAGGTTGGCCCAATTGCCGCTGGTCGTGAACGTGGGCGTGCCCACCGAGTTGTAGCCCGTCAGCGTGTCGCCGCCCGGCCCGATATATCGCCACAGGTTCCACGGGGTGATCGCGTTGTTCTTGCGCGTCTCCTCCGTCCATTTGCCGCCGAACTTCACGATGCTCGGGAAGCGCGTGAGGAACGGCGGCACCCACCGGGCGTTCGCCTGGCCGGTCCAGATTTCGGTGGCCCACTTGCTGTCCGTGCCCTCGACGCGCGTGCCCCCCGTGTGGTTGCGCAGATCGAACCAGTCGGCGCCGGAGGTCTGCCGGATCGTCCACTCGTGCGAATCCAGGCTCGGCCGCGTGGCGGTCCAGTCCCCCGGCGCCGAGAGGGCCTCCGCGCGGGAAAACCCGCGGTTCAGCGACACGTATTTGTTCACCGAGCGCGAGAACGCCATGCCGCCATCGACCGTCACTTGATCGAGCTTGTACTCGAACTTCGGCGAGAACGTCCGCGTCATCGTCTCCGCCGCCGAGGTCCCGCCGCCGTTGTTCAGCGCGGGCACGGTGTTCTGCGCGGTGCGATTCGTGCTGATCCTGAGCAGCCCGTCCCCGCCCACGCGCGAACGCCCGTTGTTCACGTTCGCATTGCTGTTCGCGGCGACGAACGTGAAGTTACGGTTCCAGAACTCGCCCTCGACGTACGTGTAGATGGCATTCAGCGACAGCACCAGCCGGCGGGTCGCGCGGAAATCCGACGTCAGCGAAATCGCCTCCTTGAGGATGACCTTCGGTCCATCCTTGAAATCGAGCTGCCGGATGACCATCGGCCGCGGGTCGGTCACCGTCGGGTTCTTGTTGTAGTCCTGCACGAACGAGTACTGCTCGGTGTACGAATTCGCGCGGCTGATGCTCAGCATCACGCCGAGCCGCTGGTTGAGGAACGCCTCCGAGTAGTCGAGCGCCAGGTTCGGCTTGAACTTGTAGGAGTATTTCTCGCTGGGCCCCGGCGTCCGGTGCAGGTGGAACTCCTCCGCATTGAAATTCAGGCTGAAGTTCACGCCAACGCGCCGGCCTTTGTGATCGAACGCCCGCCGCGTCTTCATGTTGATCGTGCCGGAGGGCGAATCCGCATCCGACTCCGCGCTGGTCGTGCGGCTGATCTCGATCGATTCGATGCCGGTGATCAGCAGGCTCTCGAAGCTCGTCGCGCGCGACGCGTCGCCGCCGCCGCGGTTGGAGTCGGCGCTGGCCGTCCGGATCCCATCGACGGCGACGCCAACGTACTGGCCATCCATGCCGCCGAGCCGGGGCCCGCGCGCCTCCGATTCGACGTAGTCGATGTCAACGCCCGGGAGGTATTTCAGAAATTCGCCCACGTTGCCGTCGGTGATGTCGCCGAAGATGTCCGACGAGACCGACGTCGTGATGTCCAGGTTGCGCCGCTGGGCCATCATGGCCTTGGCGTTCCCCTCGCGTTCGCTCGACACCGTGAACGCCTGCAGCTTGACGGTGCCGTCGGCCGATTTGGGCGGGGGCGCAGCGGCCGTACTGACGAGGGTGATTTCCCGGACGGCGGCCTGCCCCGGCGCGACGGTGAAGGTCTCCGGCACGGCGTGATAGCCGGAATAGTTTACGGTGATCGTCGCTTCACCGGCCGGCACCTGCAGGAAGCGAAACGAACCATCGCTCTCGGTGAACACGACTTCGTTCGAGCCGGAGAGCCGGACCTCGGCATCGCGCACGTAATCGCCGGAGGTCGGGTTGTAGACGCGGCCTTGGACCGAGCCGGTCGGGCCGTTGGTGGTGTGGGCCACGGACAAGGGGCCCAGCGAAACGAACGCCAGAAGCGCGGGCCAGGCGCGGTGACGGCGAAGAAGGATGGTCATGAGGGGTACGCTGACGCCGATACCGAGCTCCACGGACGCGGTGGAGCTTGCAGCGCCGCCAACGCTGCCGGAGCGCGCTCGGAGGACGCAAGCGGTTTAACCCTGGTTTGGCCCGAACATTTCCGAGCGCGGCGCAGCCGCAACCAAGGCACCGGAGAGAGCATCGCCCGCGGAACACACGGAATTCCGATCCACTTCGGTATTCCGTGTGTTCCGTGGGATATTCCCGGGCTAAAACGTCGCGATGCTCTCCAGCCGGCGGCGGTAACGGGCGCCGATCACGGCCGGGGCGAAACGCGCGGTAATTGTCTCCTTCGCGGCGGCGCCCAGTCGCGGCGCGAGCGCGCGATCGGCGAAGAGCCGCGTCATCCACTCCGCCGCGTGCACGGGATCCGGATCGGCCCACGTCGAGCCTTTCGCATACGGCCCGTGATTCTGCTCGAGCGTGATGAGCTTCGCCCGCACCGGACAGCCGTTGTCCGCGTTCACGAACTCCGCCGTCGCCGACCAGTCGGTCGAGATCACCGGCTTGCCGAGCAGCATGCTTTCGGCGATCGCGAGACCGAAGCCTTCCGAGCGGTGCAACGACACGAAACAGTCACACGCCGCCTCCAGCGCGTAGATGTCGGCGCGCGACAATGTCTCGGTCAGCAGCACCGTGCCGGGCAGATCCCGCACGCTCGCCTGCAGCGCGGAGAAATCCGCCTCGTTGCCCGCCACATTCTGCACCTTGATCACGAGGGCCGCGCCCCCCTTCGCCGAGCCTACGGAGGGCAGGGCCGCTCGCCGAAACGCTTCGATGGCGGCCCTGGGATTCTTCCGGGCCGAGTACGAATTCAGATCGAAGAGCGTCAGGAAAAGGAATTCTTCGAGCGGCAGCCCGAACCGCGCACGAAGCTGCGCGGGCGTGCCGGTCGGCGTCGCAAACCCGATCGCATGCGGCATGGTGACGACCGGCAGCGGCGATTTCATCGCGATGGCCGCGGTGGTGAAATCGCTCGGGCACCAAATCTCGTCGTAATAGTCGAAGCTCGCCACCCAGCCGTCGGGAAACTCCGGCAGTTCCCACGCAAAGTAAGCCACGTTGTATTTCCCGGCGCGAAACGCCTTGCCGTGGTGATGATCGATGTCGCGCGACGCCGGCGGATCGAGGTGGATCACGTTCACGTCGTGCGGGTTTTCCGGCTGCAGCCGCGGCGCGTACGTTGCGTCGGCCTGGCGGTTCTTGCAGTTGAGCTTGAGCGGAACGAGCGCGGTCGGGATGCCGGCGGCATCGGCCGCGCGGACCATGCAGCGCGCCGACTCGCCGACGCCGAGCTCGGCGGTGAGAAAACCGACGATGTTCAACCCGAGCTTCGCGTGGCGCCGCGCGTACTCGGCCGAGTACGGCGCGTCGCGGCGGGAAAAATCGAAGATCACTTCGCCGCCATCGGTCGCGATCGCGGTGATGCGCAGCTGCCGGTTCTTGTTTTGCGCGCGAAACCGCTGCCAGGCGCCCAGGCCCGTGACCCGGCCAAGCCACGCGAGAAGATTGGTGAACGTGACACCGACCAGTTCGAATCGCAGCGTGACGCTTTCCGCCGAGGGCAGCGCGATGTTGCGTTCCCATGTTCCCCGCTGACCACCGGCAACCTCGGTCGCCAGGACGCGGTTGACGAAGATCCTCAGGCCGGGCGCCGCCGTTTCGAGTCCGCGCGCGGCTGGATGGGAAAGCGATTCGCCGCGAATCAGCAGGCTGCGCACGCCAATCAGCGGCGGGAGTTGCACCCTGGCGGTGTGCCGAATCCACGCCGAGTTCGGTTCAAATTCGTCGAAAAACAACCCTCCGTAAGCGGTGAACCGCCGCGAAAAGGCGCCACTAACCGGCGGCGTGCGTGGACTCGAGGGCATGCTTGGCGCCGGAGCGAAAGGACGGCACACACGGTTGGCAAAGCTTTCGTGGGCAACGACGGTCGGCCGCCGTGAGCCGATGAACCGATCAGTTACTTTATTCGCTCGCCCCATTCTGACAGAATTGTCAGGAAACAAACGCTTGCTGCCCCTGCGATCGCGGATTCGACAATCCAAGACCGCTCCCATCACCCCCCTCACCAGCCGAGTGCGACAATTGCTGCGAACGTCTGCCCTCCGTGTGGCTGCGTACTGGCGCGTTTATTCACTCGCGCTCGTCGTGGCATTGATTTGGTGCGCCCACTATCAACGTTGGACCTGGGAAAGCTGGCGCGTGCCGACGGACTACGTGGGGGATGCCCACGAGATGCTCGCGCGGATCAAGGCGGCATCGGAGGGTGAGACGTGGCCACTGGCGCCGCAGGTGATCGACCGACTCGGCGCGCCGTTTGGGGCGCACTGGAATGCCTATCCGACGCCGGACAAGCCGCTCATGCTCGCGCTCGGCGGTCTGGCGCGCGTGGTCGGGCTTTTCGCCGCGGCAAACATCGGGCTGTTGCTCGCGCAGATCACGTCGGCGCTGGCATTTTATTTCACCGCGCGCTGGCTGCGCTGCCGGTGGGAATGGGCCTGGGCCGGTGCGGTGTTGTTTGCCTACACGTATCATACTTTTCACCGCGGGCTGCCGCACTTCTCGTTCGTTTGGACGTGGACGGTGCCGCTCGGCCTGCTGGCCGTTTGGCTCGTCGCGCAAAGCCGGCGGCTCGAGTGGCGCAGCCGGGGCGCGCTGGTGTGTTTCGCCGCGGCCCTGGCGCTCGGCGTCAGCACACCGTACAATCTCTTTTTCTGGGGACAGCTGCTGATTTGGGCGCTCATCGCGCAGTGGTTCGGTCCGCGTCGGCAGGTCAATCTCACGATCGGTGTCGCGGCCGGCGCCGTGGCGATCGCCGCGTTCGTCATCACGAACGCCGAAGTGTGGTTGCATGTTCAGGAACCGGAAGGCCTGCCGTTGCTCACGCGAAATTACGGCGGTACGGAGCGCTACGCCCTGAAGCCGATGGAAATGTTCATCCCGTCGCAATTCCATCAGTGGGACTTTTTCGCGGCGTTTGGTGAACGCTACAGCCGGTGGTCGGAGTGGCGTGGTGAGCCGTACCTGGCGTACCTCGGACTGGTGGGGATCGCCGGGCTCGTTTGGCTCGTGGTGGCGACCGTGCAGCGTCTCCTGCGACGCCGGCCGCTTCCGGGCCAGGCGCTCTCGATGTCGTGGCTGCTGGCTTACGCGACGGTGGGCGGGCTGACCAACGTGATCGCCTTCTTCCTCGGATTTCAGATTTTCCGCGCGACCAACCGCGTCGCGATCTTCATTTCCGCGCTGGCACTGGTGTTTCTGGCGGTGCGGCTCTCGCGACTGACGGCGCGCTGGCCGGCGACGTGGCGGCTGGCGGCGGCACTCGCGGTCGCCAGCGTGGGGATCTTCGACCAGGTTCCGCGGCGCTGGCCGGACGAGGTCTATGCGCGCATGAACGGTGACGCGCGTTCCGATCTCGTGCTCGGCCGCCAGCTCGAGGCGGCGCTGCCGCACGGGGCGATGGTTTTCCAGATTCCCGTCCTCGGATTTCCCGAGGTCAGCCCCCCGCATCGGCTCGTGGATTACGAGCTGTTCCGTCCCTATCTCACGACCAATTCCCTCCGCTTCAGTTACGGCGCGGCAAAATTCCGGTCGCGCAGTCGGTGGCAGCGCGATCTCGAAAATGTGCCGGTGGAGACGCTCGTGCAGCGGCTCGAGCGCTACGGCTTCGCAGCGCTCTACATCAATCGCAAGGGCTACGAGGATCGCGCCGAAAAGATTCTCCAGGGACTGGCAGCGCTCGGCTATCGACGCCGGCTGGAGGGCCAAGGCGGACAGCAGGTCGTCGTGATCTTGAATCCCACCGTGGCGCCGGTCGCGCCGCTTGGACGCGCGCTCACGTTCGGCCGCGGCTGGCATCCCCGCGTCGAGGATGGGGTGCGCTGGGCCAACGGCGACGCGGTGATGTCGTACTTCAACCCGTACAAGGAAACCTTGCTCGTGGAAGTCCGGTTCAAACTCGTCGGCGTGACGCCGCGCGAGGTGACGGTGCGGCAAAACGGCCGGCCCGTCGGCTCGGTCAAGGCTGACGATCAGCCGGTCGCGTTGGTTTTGCGGCGCCTCGAACTCACGCCCGGCGTGAACACCTTTGTGCTCCAGTCGCGCGAACCGGCGAAACGCTTGAACAGCGGCCGCTATCAACTGCGGACGTTTGGGCTGAAAACGTCGTCAATCCGGATTCTCTCCGACAGCGCGGCGGTGGATGGCTGGGCGGATTAGGCGCTCGGAATCGAGCGTTGAAATCGGCGGGGCGGACTGGCGGTGTAAAGCCGCTGCTGCATGCAAACCGACGAATACCTCAAGCTCGCCGAGGTCGAAGACCGGATGTGGTACTTCCGATCGCTCCACCGCCACGTGGAACGCGAACTGGCGCGGATATTGGGAGCTTCAGTAGAAGGTGGGGTGCCTTCACCCGGCAGCGAAGCGCTGGCGAAGATGGAAACCCGCGGGGTGGGGGCACCCCGCCCACCACAGCCGGCCGATCCAAACGCGCCCTCCGGGCGCCGTCCGACGCCGGAGAAGAACGCGCCCGGAGGTCGCCGTCCAACCAACGTGCTCGACGCCGGATGCGGCACCGGCGGATTGATTCTTCGGCTGCGGGAGCAGCATCCGGACTGGCACTACAGCGGGATCGATTTCATGCCGATCGCCTGCGAACTCGCGCGGAAACGCTGCGGTCCGGACGTCGACCTCCGCGTCGCCTCGATCACCGAGCTGCCGTTCGCGGATCAGAGTTTCGACGCGGTGGTTTCGGCCGACGTCGTCTGCCAGGTCGATCACCCGGAGGTCGCGGCGCGGGAGTTTTTCCGTGTGCTGCGTCCGGGCGGCGTCGTGATCATCAACGTCCCCGCGTACATGTGGATGTGGTCGTACCACGACGACTCGTGCCAGACCAAGCACCGTTACACCCGACCGGAAATCGAGGCGCTGTTGCGCGTGGCGGGGTTCGCCGAGCGGCGCACGACGCATTGGAACGCCCTGCCGTTTCCGGTGGTGTGGGCAAAGCGGAAGCTGTTTCGGAGCAGCAAGGACACGAGCGACGTGAAGGAGTATCCCCGAATCGTGGACGCGGCGTTCGGTGGCTTGATGGCATGTGAACATGCGTGGGTCGGCGCGGGGGGACGCTGGGCCTGGGGGACATCGGTTTTTGCGGCGGCGCGGAAACCCGAATCGCCGGACGACGGGACTGCAGGACAACAGGACGACGGGACCACGGGACAACCGGACCACGGGAGCACCGGACGAGGGGGCAATCGGAGGGCACCAAGCGATGGGAATAAATGATGTCCCGTCGTCCTGTAGTCCTGTAGTCCCGTAGTCCTACCGGAGATGATTCACTACGCCGTCGCCTTCGCGCTGCTTCTGCACGTGGTGTTTTGGGGCGCGGGCACGGCGATGCTGACGATGCCGCGGCCGTGGCGCCGCTTCTGGCCCGTGCTGATGCCGGCGGCGGGATTCGCGCTGCAATCCGCGGTCGTGTGGCTGGGTGCGCAGGCGGGCCTGCGGGGCACGCAAACCTATGCCGTCGGGAGCGAGTTGCTGCCGGCTGGGTTGCTGGCCGCGGGATTGTGGACCTTCGGCCGAGGCCGCCTGGCTGGCGCGCCGGGCAGGTGGCGGGCCGCATGGAACGACCTCAGCCGATTCGGCGTGCTCTGGGCCACGGTCGCCGGCTGTCTCGCGCTCGTGGTGCTGCCGGTGGCGATCGCATCGCGCGGCCTCACCACGCTCTCGCTCGGCAGCTGCGATGCGGCTGACTACGCCGCCGGTGCACGGGTATTGATGGAGTTCGCGCCGTCCGACCGCGTCGGTTTCCTTGGGTTGACGGAGGTGGTGCGCGTCGCCTCGGTCGACAACTTCTTCGACTATTGGCTGCGCTTGAATCATTTCACCCCGTCGGCGCTGCTGGCGCTCAACGGGGTAATTCTCGACTGCGCGCCGCACGAGCTCGCGACGCTGCTTACCGCCGTGCTGCTCGCGAGCACGCTGCCGCTCGTGTTTTGGTCGGCGCGCGCCATCGTCGGCTACAGCGCCGGCGTCAGTCTGGTGATCGCGGCGTTGTTCGGGGTCAGCCCGATCATGTGGTACGTCGTGGCGCACGTCTCGCCCGGACAGCTGCTGGCGGCGCAAGCGAGCGTCCTGCTCACGTGGGCAGGCGTGGCGTTGTGGCGCGGTCGTCTGACGACGCGACGCGCGGGGCGGTTCGCCGGCGTACTCGCGATGGGCTATTGGCTGGTTCTGGGGAGCTATAATTTTTTCCTGCTGGGGTGCCTCGTGCCGGCGGTTGCGATCGTCGGGGGCCAGGCTGTGGCGGGCCGGGCCTGGCGGCGGCTCGGGCTCTGGTTCGCAATGCTGCTCGCGCCGCTCGTCGCCTGCGCGGGGGTGTTTTTTGATCGCATCGCGGGATTGGCGGAGCGATTCACGCTTTTTCAAACCTACGATTTCGGCTGGCGCATCCCCGCGCTCACGGCCGAGGGCTGGCTCGGGATGGTCTCCGGACCGGAATTGCGGGCGTGGAATTTGTTCGGGGTGCGCTGGGTGCTGTCCGCCTGCGTGATTGGGCTGCTCGGCTGGGCGGTGCTGCGCGCGCTGCAGCAACGCCGCCGCGCGGTGTGGACGGTGCTCGCCATCACGGTGCCGGTGCTCGCCGGTTACATTTTCCTCCAGGCACGCGGCGCGCGGCTCGGCACGAACGCAAGCTACGATGCCTACAAGCTCTTCGCGGTTTTTTATCCGTTGCTGCTGCCGGCGTTTTGCTGGTGGGTCACGCTGCGGCGCAGCGCGCGGCTGCACGAGTGGCTCTTCGTGGTCAGCGTCGCCTCGGTCGTTGTCGCGTTCAACGTCGTCGGCGCGGGCATGTTCTTCTGGAAAATGACGCGACCGCCGCTGATCGTCGATGGCGAGCTGCGGCAATTGCGGAAGATCGAGGCGATGGCCGACGTGAAGTCCGTGAACCTGCTGATCCCGGACATGTGGTCGCGGCTCTGGGCGAACTCGTTTTTGCTGCGCAAACCGCAGTATTTTCTGACCCACACGTACGAGGGGCGACGCAACACCCCGCTGCGCGGCGAGTGGGACCTCGAGGGTGGCGTCGTCCGCGTGAAACTGCCGGGCGACGCGTGCCGCCAGATCACCCCGCGGTTTGCGCTGGTGGACACGCGACACCGGCGTTTCGTGCGGGCTTTCGTCGATGAGCGACTGGATCGCGGCTGGCACATCGAGGAACGCGGAGCCGGTGACGAGCGTTGGCGGTGGACGAGCGGCATTGCCACGCTGCAATTGGAGAACCCGCACGATTCGCCGTTGGCGATCGATTGCCTGCTGGACGGCTGGAGTCCCGTCCGGCGGTTCGTGTCGCTCACGCGCCTGAGCGGCGAGCCACGTCCGCCCGTTCCAGTCACGATGCAGCGCACCACGCTCCGCCTGCCGGTGCTTGGGATTCCGCCCGGCACCTCGACCCTGGTGCTCGACCTCGATCCGCCGGCGGCGCCCGCGGAAAACGATCCACGATCGCTCGGGCTCTGCGTTTTCCGTTTCACGATCATTCCACGCGAGTAGCCCGCCGCTCCACCCGCGTGCCGCATCCGCACAGTGTAACGTAATACGTTACACTGTGCGGATGGTGCGGCGCCAGGTGAGGATTGGAAGCCGCGCCCCCTCCAACCGCAATCAACCCATGTGCTGGGACGACCTCCGGTGTCCGACCCGTTTGTCACGTAATTCGCGACAAACTCGTTCGCCGGATCAATGCAGTGGCCCGCGAATGCACGCGAATGAGGTCATCGAGAGAACTCGCTCGATTGAAAGGTGAGAGCACACCGCGCAAACCATGTCCGGTCCTTCCGCTCCGAAATCCGCGTCAATTCGCGTGATTCGCGGGCACTCTTCTGAATTTTTCCGTATAGTTTCTCCTTGGCGCGGGGCGCGGCGGCTGTGTTTGCTCGAAGCGTTCCATGCGAGCTGCGAATTTCCGCCGCGTTTTTTCCGGCAAACGCGTTCTGATCACCGGGGGCCTCGGTTTCATCGGCTCCAACCTGGCGCGGACGCTCGTGGCGTTCGGCGCGCGGGTGTCGGTCGTCGACAGCCTGGTGCCGGAATACGGCGGCAACCGGCGGAACCTCGCCGGCCTCGCGCAAAAGGTCCGCGTGCACATCGCCGACGTGCGCGATTGGCCGCGGCTGCCCAGCCTCGTGCGGGGGCAGGACTTTCTCTTCAACCTCGCCGGGCAGACCAGCCACATGGATTCGATGAGCGATCCGCAGACGGATCTGGACATCAACTGCCGCGCGCAACTCGCCATGCTCGAGGCGTGCCGGCGGCACAATCCCGCGATTCGGATCGTGTTCGCCAGCACGCGGCAAATCTACGGCCGGCCCGATTATCTGCCGGTGGACGAGACGCACCCGTTGCGACCGGTCGACGTCAACGGCATCAACAAACTCGCGGGGGAATCGTTCCACCTGCTGTATTCCCGCGTGCACGGGATCGCGGCGACGGCCCTGCGGCTGACCAACACCATCGGACCGCGCATGCGGATCAAGGACGCGCGCCAGACGTTTGTCGGCGTCTGGATTCGCCGGCTGGTCGAAGGACAGTCCTTCGAGGTGTGGGGCGGCGCGCAGCTGCGCGACTTCACCTACGTCGACGATGCCGTGGAGGCGTTTCTCCTCGCGGCGGCCCGACCGGAAGCGATCGGGCAGGTGTTCAATCTCGGCGGGCCGCCGGCCATCACCCTGCACGAACTCGCGGAACTCCTCCTGCACATCAACGGCAGCGGCGTCTTCCGCGTCCGTGAATTTCCGGCCGACCGCAGGAAGATCGATATTGGCGATTACTACGCGGACGATCGATTGATCGCGCGCAAGCTTGGCTGGAAGCCGCGCACGGATTTGCGGACCGCGCTGACGCGCACGCTCGAGTTCTACCGAAAAGAGCTGCGGCACTACGTGGAGTGAGGGTTCGCTGTGGCGCGGTCTACCTGACCGCGGCGGAGCGATGAGATATATTGCCCGACCTGCGCGGTCAGATTGACCGCTCCACTCTCGGACCATCGACCATGACGCTCGTGACCCCGAGCGCGCGCGCGGATAGCCCCGCCGCGAAACCATCCTTGCGCCGCCGGCGGCTTTTGCGGCTAATCTCGGCGCAATGGCTGGTCCGGCTCTCAGCTTCGTCATACCCCTTTACCACAGCGCGGAGACGATTGGTGCCGTCGTGCATGAGATCGAGGCGCTGCCGATCGAGGGCGGACACGAAATCGTGCTGGTCCACGACGGCAGCGGCGAAGCCACCAGCCGCGTGGGCCGCGAGCTCGTGCGGCACGCGAAGGTGCCCATCACGCTGATCGAGCACGCGCGCAATTACGGCGAGCACAATGCCGTGCTGACCGGATGGCGGCACGCGCGTGGCGCGCACATCGTCAATCTCGACGACGATGGCCAGCATCCGCCGACCGAAGCGGTGCGATTGTGGCAGCACGCCAGGCAGAACGGACTCGACGTCGTCTTCGGCCATTACGAGGAGAAGCAGCACTCCCGCTGGCGGAATTTCGGCAGCTGGTTCACCAACCGGATGACGGACTGGGCGCTCGACAAGCCGCATGGTTTCTACCTCTCGAGTTTTCGCTGCGTGTCGGCGTTCGTGGCGCAGCAGGTGGTGAGCTACGCGGGGCCGTACCCGTACATCGACGGTCTGTTGCTGCAGGTCACGCAGCGGATCGGTTCGATTCAAGTGCGGCACGAGCCGCGCAAGGCGGGCGCGAGCACGTACACGTTTCGCCGGCTGGTGCGGCTCTGGCTGAGCGCGTGGATCAATTTTTCCGTGCTGCCGCTGCGCGTCGCCACGGTGGCCGGGCTGGCCATCGCGCTGATTGGCGTGATCGCGCTCGCCGGCGTCGCGTGGTTGTGGTGGAAAGGCATCGGCCCGGCTTCCGGCTGGGGCTGGATCATGGCCTCGCTCCTGATTTTCTCCGGCGCGCAGCTCGTGATGCTCGGCCTGATCGGCGAATATGTCGGCCGGATGTTCCTCGCCGTGAACCAGCGGCCGCAATCCGTCGTGCGCGAGGTTTTTGCTTCGCAAAAACCTTAGGTTTTCTCTCCGCGAAAACCTCCAAACATCTCCTCCCAGCGCGCGAATTCGCCGCGCAGGCCGGCTTCGACCGCCAGCACCGCTTCCGCCGGCGGCATCTTTCGCACGTGCGCGAGGAAAGCCCAGGCGGCGATCGCCAGCCGGTATTCGCGGGAACGGGGGATCAGCAGCTGTGCGGCGAGGTAGTCGCGACACCAGGTGCGCGTGCCGTCGTCGGCGGCCGCGACGAGTTCGCGCGCCCAGCGGCGGGCGAGTCGATAGGAGTTCTCCTCGTCGCGCAGTTTGCGTCCCGGTGACGAGCTCACGTGGTGGCGCACGACGCTGCGCAGCGCGACCACATTGCGGCGGCCGGCGGCGCGAGCCCGAAAGCAGAGCTCGATGTCTTCACCGCCATTGACATAGGCCTCGTCGAAGCCGCCGAGCTGTTGCCAGAGCGAACGCTCGATCAGCAGACATGCCCCGGTCACCGCCGGAACGTCACGGATCCGGCGAATCGCGCGGTACGCCAGCGAGGGCAGGGCGCGCGCATGCACCGGTTTCCCCGTGATGTTCACCACGAGTCCTGCGTGATCGACTTCGCCAGTGCTCGCGTCGAGCTGGACGTTGCCGACGACACCGGCGCGCTGGCGCAACCGGGCATGCGCCGCGAGCATCGGCTCGAGCCAGCGCGGCAGCAGCACGAGGTCGTCGTTGAGCAGCACGAGAAAATCGCCGCGGGCGGTCGCGGCCGCGCGATTGTTGCTCACGGCGTAGCCGAGATTTCGTTCGTTGAGCAGCACGCGAATCGCCGCGTCTTGCCGGGTGGCCAGCCCGTTCGACGGGCTCAGGGTTTGCAACCATTCGCGGGTGCCGTCCGTGCTGCCGTCGTCGATGAAGATGATCTCGTGCCCGAGCGCGGCGGGCAGCGTTGCCTGCAGGCTGGCGAGCATTTCCCGCGTGAGCGCCAGGCAGTTGTAGAGCGGAATGATGAAGCTGACGCGCGGACGGAGGGATGGAGGGACCGAGGGAGTGAGGGACTGAAGAGAAGACATCGCGCCGCGCCCGCGCACTTAATCCCGCAATCCCTCGTTCGCTCAATCCCTTATTCCCTCGGGCCTTCGTCCGCGATTCGCCGCAGGTACGCCGCGTAGGATGACTTGCCGAGCCGCGCGATGTTCGCCTCGAGTCCGGCGCGATCGATCCAGCCCTGGCGCCAGGCGATTTCCTCGATGCAGGCGATCTTCAGCCCCTGCCGGTTCTCGATCACGTTCACGAACTGCGCCGCATCGATCAGTGAATCGTGCGTGCCGGTGTCGAGCCACGCCGTGCCCCGGCCCAGCAATTCGACGTGCAGCTCGCCGGACTCGAGGTACAGCCGGTTGAGATCGGTGATCTCGAGTTCGCCCCGCTTCGACGGCTGCAAGGTTCGCGCCCGGCGAACGACGTCGTTGCCGTAGAAATAAATCCCGGGGATCGCGTAATTGGATTTTGGCTGCGCGGGTTTTTCCTCGAGCGAGAGCACGCGTCCGTCGGCGGCAAACTCGACCACGCCGTAGCTCCTCGGGTCCGCGACGTGATAGCCGAAAATCGTCGCGCCGTGCGCGCGGGTCCCGGCACGCTCCAGCGATTTCACGAGATCGTGCCCGTAGAAGAGGTTGTCCCCCAGCACCAGCGCGGCGGGTTCGTTTTTGAGGAAGCCGACATCGCCGGCAATGTGAAACGCCTGCGCGAGCCCCTCCGGCCGCGGCTGTTCGGCGTACGAGAATTGTAGTCCGAGATTGGCGCCATCGCCGAGCAATCGGCGGAACAGCGGCAGATCCTGCGGCGTCGAGATCAGGAGGACTTCGCGAATGCCCGCGAGCATCAGCACCGAGAGCGGGTAGTACACCATCGGCTTGTCGTACACCGGCATCAGCTGCTTCGAGACCGCGATGGTCAGCGGGTACAACCGGGTGCCGGAGCCGCCGGCGAGGATGATTCCTTTGCGTTGCACGGAAGTGTAAGGTCTAAGGTGTAACGTGTAAGGTCATGCGCCGCCGCCGAGGCTCCGGATAAGCGCGTAAAGTTTGCCGCCGACTAAACGCGCATCAGCGCGTAGTTGTACGGCTCGTTCCGTCGGGATGTACCCCAAGTCTTCTGCCAAGTACAGCTGGTTACGAGTTTCGCCGGCGGAGCCTTTGGAGTAGCCGAGAAACTGAATGAATTCACTGCGGTGAAGACGTTCGGAACCTTCGGCAATGTTATTTGAAATCGAGTTTGCAGCGTCCGTGATTTGGTTTCGAAAGTGATAGTCGCGGCAGTGATCCAGTTCGCGATAGATCGCGACCGAGAATTTTCGAGCGAGCTGCCACACCTCGAGCTCTTCAAACGACTGGTAGGCCATGCGAGCCTTTTGACTTTAAGACCTTACACCTTAAACATTAATCTTTAGACTCACCGCTTCAAACAGTGACTCCCAGCCTTTCTCGCGCGTAGCGCTTGGCGGTGATGTCGGCCGCCCATGCGCGGTGCTGCAGATACCAGTCGACCGTCTTTTCGATGCCCGTCGCGAACGACTCCCGCGGCGCCCAGCCGAGTTCGCGCTGAATCTTGGCGCAGTCGATCGCGTAGCGGCGGTCGTGGCCCGGCCGATCGGCGACGTGCGTGATCTGCGCCGCATGGGATTTGCCGTCGGCGCGCGGGCTCTTGCGATCGAGCAGCGCGCAGATGGTCTGGACGATGGCGATATTCGGCTGCTCGTTCAGCCCGCCGATATTGTACGTCTCGCCCACGCGGCCGTGCTGCACCACCAGCCAGATGGCCGCGGCGTGATCCTCGACGTACAGCCAGTCGCGAACCTGCAGGCCGTCGCCGTAGACGGGCAGCGGCTTGCCCTCGAGCGCATTCAGAATCACCAGCGGAATCAGCTTCTCGGGGAAGTGAAAGGGGCCGTAGTTGTTCGAGCAATTCGTCGTCAGCGTCGGAAACCTGTAGGTGTGCTGGTAGGCCCGCACAAGGTGGTCGCTCGCGGCCTTCGAGGCGGCGTACGGCGAATTCGGAGCAAAGGGTGTTTCCTCGGTGAAGGCTGGATCACTCGGGCCGAGCGTGCCGTAAACCTCGTCGGTGGAGACGTGGAGGAATCGAAACGCATTCTTCTTCGCTTCGGGCAATTTGGCCCAGTACAGCCGCGCGGCATTCAGCAGCCGGAGCGTGCCGACGACGTTGGTCTGCACGAACGGCTCCGGGGAGTCGATCGACCGGTCGACGTGCGACTCCGCGGCGAAATTCACCACCGCGTCGATCGCATGCTCGCTCAGCAGCCGCGCGACGAGTTCGGCGTCGCCAATGCTGCCGTGGGCGAAGACATACCGCCGATCGCCCGCGAGATCGGCGAGGTTTGCCGGATTGCCGGCGTAGGTCAGCGCGTCGAGATTGACCAGCCGGCCGAGCGCCGGGTCTTTTTCCGTGAGCCGCTGGCGGATGAAATTCGAGCCGATGAAGCCGCATCCGCCGGTGACGAGAAGGTTCACGCTGAAGTTGAGAGTTGAGAGCTGAGAGTTGAGAGAACGAAGCCGCTCACGCGGCGGCTTTTTGCCAGCGCTGCAGGTCGCGCGCGACCGCCTCGTGCACCTCGGTCATCGTGATGCCCGCGTGCGTCAGTTTGCCCGAGTCCATCACGCAATTCGATCGCGGCGTCTTCGCGGCCACGTGCATGAACTCGTCCTCATCGCGGAAGAACACGAAGTCCTTGTTCGAAACGCCGCTGCGCTTGATCAGATCGACCACCTCGTGGGTCGTCACCCGGCCGGGGTTCGTCACGTTGTAGGTGCCGAACGGCACGTGTTTTTCCCAGCAGGCGAACGTCGCCGCGCAGAACTCCTCGAGTTGCGAGATCGAGTTCGTGGCCTCGAGCAATCGCTGGTAACGCAGGAGTTTCGTGAGGTAGTTGCGCGGATTGTCGACGTGGTTGAACGGGATGCGCAGCCGCCAGATGTACACCTCGGGTTTTCCCGCGAGCACCTCTTCGCCGAGGGCCTTGCTCCCGCTGTAGAACGAGCAGTTGTTCGTCCGGAAAGTGAAGTTGGGCGTGTCCGTTTCCGTGAAACCGCTGCCATCCGGCCGCGCGCCGGTGAAGATGCAGCCCGACGAAACATGGCCCCACGGTACCCGGGCGTCGGCACACGCCTCGGCCACGATGCCCGGCAGCACGGCGTTGCCGAAGAGGCACTCGTGCTTGTGCAGCTCGCAGGCGTCGACGTTCGGTTTGCCGGTGTAGCCCGCCGCGTTGATCAGAAACTCCGGCTGGTCGCGCAGCAAAGCCGCGCGGAGGGTTTCGCGGTTGGTGTAATCGATTTCCGCCCGCCGAAGGTTGCGGAAGGGGATTCCCCGACGCGTCAACAGCGCCTGATAGGCATGGCCGACGTAACCGGAACCTCCGAGCAGGTAGATCATGGAAAAAGGCCAAGGGACTAAGGGACCAAAGGACCAAGGGACAAGAGCGGAATGTCCTTTGGTCTTTTGGTCTCTTGGTCCTTTGGTCTCATTTGCGCCGGTAGTCGCCGCGGCTGAAATACTTCTCCAGCCAGACGTAGGCGCAGATGAAGAAGTACCGGCTGCCCATTTCCTTGATCTTCAACTTCGCGGCGCCGTGTTTGCGGTTTTGCCACGAAATTGGCGTAATCGCATAGCTGTAGCCCCGGACAATCGCCTTCAGCGGCAGCTCAACGGTGAGGTTGAAATGCGGGGCGAGAAACGGCCGGCAGCCATCGATTACCGTGCGGCGGTACGCCTTGAACGCGTTGGTCGTATCGTTCAGTGGGATGTGGAACCCGACGCGAACGAGCGCGTTCGCAATCCGGTTTACGAACAGCTTGACCCGCGGATAATCGACGACCTTGCCGCCGGCCATGAACCGGCTGCCGAAAGCGCAGTCGTGCCCCGCGTTGAGCAGCCGCCAGTATTTCACCGCGTCCGCCGGCGAATCGGACGCGTCGGCCATCATGATGACCACGGCGTCACCGCGGCTGTGGTCGAGTCCCCAGACCACGGCGCGGCCAAACCCGTGCGCGCCGCCGGCATTTTGGGTCGGCGCGAGCGTCGGGATCTTCTGCTTCAGCTCCTGCAACACGGCCCAGGTCCGATCGCGGCTGCCATCGTCGACGACGACGATTTCGTGCGGCACGCCCTCCGCGGCGAACGTGCGGTAAATTTCGCCGAGCGTCGGCGGAAGCGATTCCTCTTCATCGCGTGCGGGAATGACGACGGAAAACAGGGTGAGCGGCGGGGCGGGAGGCATGGGCTAACGAGGCTTCGCCTCGGACCAGGGACCAAAGACCAGAGACCAGGGACTCCCAGCACCGGGTCCCAGTAGTGGGAGCGAGCTTGCTTGCGACATCGTGATCCAAGGTCGCGAGCAAGCTTGCTCCCGCGATTGAAGCTGCGGAGCCGTGGGATTCACAGTGGCGCGGAAACCTCGAGCCAGTCGGGATGCGCGCGGGCGTGCGTCGCGATTTCCTCGAGGATCGCCGAAGTCGGAGTTGCCGGCCGCCATTGCCAGAGCCGGCCAGCTTTCGCGGAGTTCAGCACGATCCACGGGATGTCGAACGGGCGCGGTGTCTGGTCGGCGCCCACGCGGTGCGGTCCGAGGTGGGCCGCGCACCAGTCCGAAAGCTGCCGCAACGACATCGCAGATTCCGCGCCGCCCGAGAAATTCGCCACCCGATCTTCGGGCGCGAGTTTGGGCGCCGCCAGCTGGCGTTCGAGCGCCGCGACAAGATCGCGCGGATGCAGGCAGTCGCGCACCTGGTAGCCGTTTCCGTCGAACCCGATGTACTTCAACGGACGCTGCCGCAGCCACGAATTGATCCAGAAGGAAAAGATGCCCTGATCGGCCCGCCCGAACTGGCCCGCGCCGGCGAGCACGCCGCAGCGGTTGATGAAGACGGGCAGGTTGAACGTCTCGCCGTACTCGAGCGCCAGCGCCTCGCTTGCGAGCTTCGTCGCGCCGTACAGCGAAACGGGCGCCGCGGTGGCGAACGTTTCGTCGACGCCCGCATCGCTGATGCCGGTGGGATGCGTCGTGTCGGGCGCCGGCCGATACGCGTTCTTTTCCGCGACGATCTTCAACTGCGCGAGCGGCGCGATCGAGTAAACGCGGCTGGTGCTCAGCAGCACGAAACCGGCGCGGTGCTGCTTGCAGAACTCGAGCATGTTCACCGTACCGCCGAGATTGTGCTCCACGAGTTGACGCGAGCTCGTCCGGCCATCGACGCCGGCGAGCACGCTGGGGTTGGCGGCCGCGTCGATGACCCAATCCACCGCCGGCAACGATTCGAGGTCACTCGCGGCGCGCAGATCGCCGTGAAAGAGCCTCACGCCGCGGCGTTTCAGCTCCGCGCGGTTCACTTCGCTCCCGGGCCGAATGAAATTATCGAATCCGCAGACCTCGTGCTTCGCGCCGCTCTCGCTGAAAGCGCGCGCCAGCGTGCTGCCGACAAACCCGCACACGCCTGAGATTAAGATGCGCATTCGGAAGTAGAAAGTGAAAGTGAGAGTGAGAGTGAAAGTGAGAGTGAGAGTGAGAGTGAGAGTGAAAGTGAAAGGGAGGGTGAAAGTGGAGGGAAAAGTGGAAAGGGGAAGGTACTTGGAAAAATCGGGAGTTGAGGGTTGAGAGTTGAGCGACTCGGCTTTCTTGCTCTCAACTCTCAGCTCTCAACTCTGGACTTTTTCGAATGAGCCAACTGCGCGGCGACTATAAATCGGTGTGGAACTCCCTCTCAGGCTCGAAGGAGGAGGCGTATCGCTATGTGTCCGGCTACACCGACGAGAACAAATTTCATGCGGATGCGGAGGACACGGTCGACATCCTGCGCGAGACCGTCGGCGTGCGGCCGGAGGATGTTTTTCTCGAGATTGGCTGCGGGGTCGGTCGCGTGGGTCGCGTCCTTTCGCCCTTTATCAAGGAATGGATCGGCTGCGACGTCTCGGCGAACATGCTGCGACTCGCCGGCCGCCGCCTGCTCGGGTTGCACAACACGCGACTGCAGGAGATCTCGGGTTACGATCTTCAGCCGATCCCCGACGCGTCAGTCGATGTCGTGTACACGACCGTCGTGTTCATGCACCTCGAGGAATGGGATCGCTACAATTACGTGCTCGAGGCGAAGCGCGTGTTGAAGTCGGGCGGGCGGTTTTATTGCGACAATGTCGATCTGGCGTCGCCGGCGGGCTGGGCGGTGTTCGAAGAGAGCCGGCTGCGTTTCCCGCCGAAACAGCGTCCGTCCCAGATCTCCAAATGTTCGACCCAGCCGGAAATCGAGGCCTTCCTTCGACACGCCGGTTTTGCCGACGTGCACGTGGCCGGCCGGCTTGACTTCTGGGTTTACGGGTGGGGCACGAAGCCGGCGGAGCAGGGGCGTTGAAGGTGGACGGCGACCTCCCGTCTTCGCCCTCCGGGCTACGACGAGGCGAGCAATCCATGGCGCGCCGAAGGCTCGGCGAAGGCGGCCGGGCGCCGGCGAGCGCGGGTCCGGCCCAATCGAGAACCCGCCCGGAGGTCGCGTTCCACCACCGATTGAAACTCCCGTTCGCTTAATTTCCGTTCGGCTTCTCCGGCTGCGGGCTGGGCGGCGGCTGCGCCGGTGCCGGCGGCTGCTGCGTCGTCGGCTGCGCGTTACCTTCGGCCGCCTTGCGTTGGGCTTCCTCGTAAGCCTTCCGCTGCGCCATACCGATCTCGAGCAAATCGCTGACGAGCATCCGCGCTTCCGTTTCCGCCTTCGCCTGCGATTCAGGCGTGGCCGGCGTTTCGGGTTTCGGCGGCGGCTGCGGCGCCGTCGCTTCGGCCATGGCGGGGGCGGCTGCCGTCGGCACGGTTGGCAGCGGCGTGACGGACGGTGCGGGCGACGCGGTATTGGGCGGCGGAATATTGAAGCCTGTCGGCATCGGGGCAACGGGTGCGGGCGTGGGCGCGTTCGTGCTGCGGGTTCCCTTGCGCAACGGCAGCGTCTTTTCGACGCCGTTCAACTTCACGACGACCTGCTCGCGCCGCGCATCGTAACGCAGCACCGCAATGCCCTCCTTCGTTTCGCCCTCGGCGATCCAATGGCTCTTCTTGGCCGCCTTGTCATAGAAGATGAGGTCGGTGCGTTTGCCGACCTGGCTCACGCCGGCAAACTCGATGTTTTCCTGCGGCGCGGCCGCGGCCGCCGCCGGGCTGTTCGCCGAGAGAAACGGGTTCTCCTTGAGCAAACCCTTGTTCGGGTTCGATTCGGCCGCCCACGCCGCCGCGGCAGCAAGCAAAGCGAAAAAGCTGGAGCAGGCGGCGGACCTCATGGCGTGGGTTTGACTCTCAAGACGATGCGGGGTGCCGACGGCTACGTCAAATGCGAGCTAAACACGACGTCATCGTCGATTGCACCTACCTGGAGGGCCCGCCTCCGTGCGGGCCGCGGACGACACGGAGGGCGTCCCTCCAAGTTTGGCCAATTATTAATGACGCTTTTCCCCATCAAGGTTTACC
>Ga0080064_1003623_pt1 | contig 21795 bp, 22 predicted proteins | sample Subgrocontami54m_FD_69260 | JGI IMG/M metagenome (GOLD analysis project Ga0080064, IMG submission 69260) | Subsurface groundwater microbial communities from S. Glens Falls, New York, USA - GMW46 contaminated, 5.4 m (SPADES assembly) (version 2) ...
TCTTTTTGGCATCATTGAATTGCGGCGGTTGAAGGCTTGATTGGCCTAACCGATTCGGCGGTTTGGCATATCCGAAATTAAGGTTTTCCTCTTAGTCTGAAACCGACTCCTGGCCCTAATCCTTTAATTCCGGAGTACCGATAAACATGTGTGCGTTCTTCCATGAGTATCCTGATCCGCGCTTTTCTTGCGTTGTTTGCCGCGATTTGTGTGACCACCCCGGCGTCGGCAACGACTGTCATTTTGGGCTCTGGTGGGACAATCGGCTTCAATGCATTGGGCAACCTGGGAAACACTTTTACTTCCTCGGCCAGCCCAGGGATTTCTCTTACCATAACGGCGAATGGATGCGGTGGAGCGATTTGCATCATCACGAGTAGTGCGACTGGTGGTGGATCGGCTGGATTTGGCTTTGGCGTTCACAATGCCACTAGCCCAACCGACGGGTCAGGCCTTCAGGAACTCGGAGTATTCCCGGAACAGTTGACGTTCCGGTTCAGTGCCCCAGTCACCATAACCGGCTTCAGTCTGGAAGACGTCGATAATGGCATCAATGGAGTGGTTTTTTCGCGCACTTTGCCTACAGCATCGACAATCTCCAACATCCCGATCATTTCGACTGGAGCGCCACCCGGCTCAACCTATGACAGTGTCAACGCGACATACGTCTCTCAGACGCTATCCTCGACCGGGACGGAATTCACGTTCTCAGCCGGAGGCTCAGGACAGGGCATCCGGGTGCGGTCTATCAGTTTTGTGGAAGCCCCTGAACCGGCAACCTATTCAATGGGCGGCATTGGCATGTGCCTTCTTATGGTGAGGCTCTTCCCAAGGAAACCGTCAAGCGAGATCCTGCCGTAAGCTTGAATTGCGACGGTTTGGAGGCTTCGAGCTCCAGCATCATCTTGACCAGGCGGGTGTTCGGTCCGGTGTATACTCTCTCTACGGAGGGATCACCTGCCATGATTGTTTCCAAAGGGCGCTGCGCCACGGCGCTCCTGATATTCGCCTTTCCAATCGCCGCGCTGGCGGACCTGAGCCAGACGACGTCGGTTCCGATGAATTCCACGCTCAATCTGGAGATTGGCGTCGTTTCCGCCGCCGGGGCCGCTGGCACTCCCGATATTCTCTGGAACGCGAGCGGCATCACCCCGCTGGGTAATGCGACCGCGGTGAATGTTGGCGTCGGCGCCTACGACGTGCTTTCGTTGGCGGTCCTGAACTTTACACCCGGCTTTTCGAAGAATTCGATTCCGGCCAGAGAACTCGTTGTGAACGATGCGTTCGCGGTACGCACCAATGGCAACCATTAGGCCAAGGTTCGGGTGCAGGCCGTCAGTGCAACGTCGATCACTCTGCAGTCGGTGACCTACGGCGTTGCGTCCACCTCAACCGGCACGCCAACGATTACAAAAGTCCTGAACAACTCCAGCCAGACTCCGGCCGGTTTTCCTAACTACGGCATTGCACCGAGCAGCATCTTCATCGTGCAAGGCAATGCTCTGGCGGACGCGGCGGAGCTGGTTCTTCAGTCCAGCGCCGCGCCCGGATTGCCGCTGACGCTCAATGGAGCCAGCCTCTCCGCTACGGTCAGTGGCGTGACGGTTCGGCCGGCTTTGTATTACACGAGCCCAGGGCAGCTTGCGGCCGTCCTTCCCGCAAGCACTCCTGCCGGAACCGGAACGATCACGGTGACGCATAACGGAGTCGCCAGCGCGCCGGCTCCTCTTCAGGTTGTGCCGAGCGCAGTCGGATTCAACATGTACAACGGGAAATTGGGAGTCGCCACGGATGGCGCCACGGGGGCGCTGCTAACCTTTACCAATTCAGGATCGCCGGAACAGATCATTGTCTTGTGGGCCACCGGACTAGGCGCGAACGCGGCCGACAGCGATTCGATTTTCACCACGACGCCGCACGCGGTGAATACGGCGATGCAGATCTACGTTGGAGGGGTGCTTGCGAATATTCTCTATCAAGGTTCCGCCGGCTATCCCGGGGTGAATCAGATCAACATTGTCATACCGGATACCGCTCCCTCGGGCTGCTGGGTCCCGGTCGCCGCCGTGACAGGAGCAATTGTAAGCAACGTCGTGACGATTCCGATCAAGCGCGGCGGGGGCGTCTGTGCCGACGCACAATCCGGACTTACCGGCGACCAGATTTCGCCTCCGGGCACACAAGCGATCCGGACCGGCCTGGTCGGGCTGATTCAAACCGACAATGTGAATAGTCGAGGTGTCCGATCGATGACGACCAGCGCCGATGCGGCCTTCCAGCGATACGCGGGAATCTTTACACCCACCAACTCCGTCTCATCGGGCGGATGTATTCTGAACGATCTCATGCCGCCGCCTATCGGCGGTTTCACGGGGCTCGATCCGGGAACGATTACGCTCACCGGACCGTCGGGAACCCCGGTCACACTGGCGACGCAAGGAGGTTTGCGAGGTGCGTTCTTCGCCAACCTGGCCACCGGCTTCATTCCTTCTTCGGGTGGTACGTTCACTTTCCGGGGCTCGGGTGGCGCTGACGTAGGGTCGTTCACTTCGGCCATTACACTCACCAACCCTTTACTAACCTGGACCAATCCAAGCGCTGCCGCGACCATCGACCGGACGCGCGGTTTACCAGTGACCTGGATCGGCGGCAATGCGGGCAGCATTGTCTTCATCACGGGGACTTCCATCGTGCCCGGCACGACGAACGTTGCAGGCTACACCTGTGCCGCTCCCGTGGAGGCGGGGCAGTTTACCGTTCCCGCCTACATACTGTTAGAACTGCCGGTTGGCAGCGGAGGCACGCAGGTTCAGAATTACGTCACGGCGCCGCTGGTTGCGAGCGGATTGGATATCGCGATGGCGATTGCCGATGTCACGTATTCGGTGCCTTCGTCGTACACGCGATAGGCGCACCTTTCGGCAAAACGGCGGGCAATGCAATCAGGGCCTGCTCAAGAAATCCTTGATCGCGCCAGCTACTTCGCTGCTCTTCTCGATGGGCAGCATGTGTGTTTCCTTTTCGAAGAGATGGATTTGGGCGCCGGGAATCAAACCGGCTGTCTCTTCGGTAGCACTACGGTCGAAAAATTGATCCGCCGTAGCTCCGATGACGAGTGCCGGGCTTGCAATGCGTCCGCAGTACTCAGCGTTGTTCTTGAAATCGGGTCCAAACAGTTGGCGGTAGTCACCGAGGATCGCAGCCGGGTCCCGGAAATCAGTGGCTATCCGGTCGCCATCCTTCCAAAGCTTGAACCGCACCAGCCAGTTGTACCAGGGTCTGCGGAACAGGAGCGCGTTTTCGAGTATGAGAGTTCGCAAATCCCCACGTTCCAATGCCCCGAATTGGCGTTCCATCATTTGCCACCCTCCGGGCGAGAGACGGTGCGCCGAGACCAGCAGCACAAGGCGCCTAACCAACTCCGGATGCTGAGCGGCGAATCGCATCGCCACGACGCCGCCGAGTGAGATCCCCACCACTACGTCGGGCGGCGTACGGATTGCGTCTGCCATGTCCCGCACGATCTCGTCGAAGCTGGAGCCGGCGTATCCCAGAATCGTGAACTTATGTCCTGGAAGGAGCCGCGAAACCTGACGCGCGTAACGTCCGGGGTCCGACGTCTGGTCGAGTCGCTTAAGAAGGGCATTGCCGCCGAAGAAGACCACCGCTTCCCGCTGGCCGGACCCGCCGCGAATGTAAGGTACCCTGCTTCCGAGCAAACCAGTTTTAACGTTCATCATTTTCTAACCGGACCTGGGGAGGCGAGGCCGATGGAGACTTCACCCGTGCGCGACCAGGCGTTTTAAACACGGAAAGTGAAAGGAGGTCTTGAAAACTACCATCGACACAACGTGGCCAAGCGGGGCGGGAACTTCGCACCGGCTGGCCTAATAATCAGAACTTGCCATGGCCACTTCATCCTGATCGACCCAGCCACTGCGCGGGGCCGCACCACCCGAGACGACAACGACGCCTGAGTCGGTGACGTGGTGGCCGTTGGCCTCGTCCTCTTCGCGGTCGTATCCGATCACGCTTGCGTCCGGGACCTCAACACCGACATCGACAATCGTCCGTCTAAGGCGGCTGTAGCGACCGATGCGCGCGCCGGTGAGGAGGATCGAATCCAGGATCTCGCAGTAGCTGTTGACCCGGACGCCGCTGGAGAGTACGCTGCGCATCACACGTCCTCCGCTAACGATGCATCCCGAACTCACAATGGAATCCACGGCCAAGCCCATTCGGCGGCCTTCCTGCGCAAAGACAAATTTGGCCGGCGGCTGCTGCGGGACAAAGGTGCGGATGGGCCAGTTCTGATCGTAGAGGTTGAACTCGGGGGTGACCGAGACCAGATCCATGTTCGCCTCGTAGTAAGCATCCAGCGTGCCGACGTCGCGCCAGTAGCGCGCAGTCTTGTCGTTGAGGTCATGGAAGTCGTAGGCAAGCACGCGCGCCTGATCCAGCAACCCCGGCAGGATATCCTTGCCGAAGTCGTGAGTGGAGGCGAGATTGGCGGCATCCGCCTGGAGCGCTTGCAGCAACAGATCGGTGTTGAATATGTAGACGCCCATCGAGGCGCTCACCATGTCCGGGTTAAACCGGGAGCGCACCTCTTGGCCCGCCGACGGCTTTTCCTGAAAGCCCAGGATGCGGTGATCCGGTCCAATGTCGGCGACCCCATACAGGTGGGCCTCCTCCGGATTGGTCTGGATGGTGGCGATGGTGACATCGGCCCGGTGCCGGGTGTGCCAATCGAGCATGTCCCGATAATTCATCTTGTAGATGTGGTCGCCGGAAACGATGAGGGTATATGTGGGGCGCTCAGCCTCAATGCTCTCCATGTTCTGATAGACGGCGTCGGCTGTGCCAAGATACCAATCTTCATGGATGCGCTTCATGGGAGGGATCACCTCCACGAACTCGGCCAGCTCACGGGAGAAGATGTTCCAGCCTTCGCGAATGTGGCGCGTTAGTTCCAACGACTTGTACTGGGTGAGCACGAAGATCCGGCGGATATTGGAATTGACGCAGTTGGAGAGGGTGAAGTCAATCACCCGGTAGGAACCGCCGAACGGCACGGCAGGCTTGGCGATTCGCCGCGTAAGAGGAAACAACCGCTCACCGGCGCCGCCAGCCAGCAGGATAGCCAGCGCGGACTTCATCTACATCCAGTTATAGCAGAATTACCAGTCCAGTTCAGCCAGCTACTGGAAGAGTGATCGGAAGGGTATAGGAGGCGGCCGGGAATCGTAGCCCGTTCGCCTCAATAGCTCGAAAGCCATTTGGCGCAGCACACAATGATAAAATAACACTGTCGTCATTGGCTATAATAAGCGGGTTAATTCTCAATGTGTTTATGGTTCGGGAGCAGGAGGCCGGAGGTTTGAATCCTCTCGCCCCGACCAAATGACTCAGCCTTGGAAATCCCTGACATCGCAGGCCCGCCTCTTCGTCGTCGTCCTTTCCGCGATTGGGTTCGCTTTGCGAATCAGTGAATCGCTGCGAACCCACCTGCATCCGGACGAAGCCTTTCATCTCTATCTCTCGCTGCCCGGAAACTTGTGGAAACTGATGCAAGTGAGCGCGGTATCGTATCATCCTCCACTCACTTTCCTACTGTTCCACGTCATTTCATTGTTTACCCTGGATGAACTGGCGCTGCGTATGCCAATCATCCTAGCCGGCAGCCTTCTACCCTACGCTTTGTTTGTCTGGCTACGCCGGATTTCAGGGGATGGCGCAGCTCTTTGCGCGGCCGCTCTATTGGCCGTATCTCCGAGCCTGATCGCACTCTCGGCGCAGCTTCGCGGCTATATGCCGGCGCTTGCGTTCGCGCTGCTCTCGCTTTACTTGTTCGAAGCGGCCATCGAGCATGGGAGCCGCTGGAGGATGGCGGCTTGCGCCGTCAGCCTGTGGCTGGCCGTTCTCAGCGAGTTCTCCATCGCCTTCCTCTGCGCTGGAGCGGGGATCTATTGGTTGCTCCGGCTGCGCGAGTCCAGGCCGCCGATGGCGGTGGCGTCGATTTGGGTATTGGGGCAGGCCATGGGACTGGCCTTGGCTGGCGGCCTATACTGGGCGTTTCTCGGGAACTCGGCACTTCCTAATACCTCGAAATCCTTTACCTATCTGGACCACATGATTCCCGGCAGTGGCGATTGGCTGGCCACTTTTGTTCTTCAAGGCACGCTCGATCAGTTCACCTTTCTGTTCTACAGCCGCTGGGCCGGGCTGGCTGGCTTTGCGCTGTTCACCTCGGGGCTCGCGATTCTTTGGCGATCCGGAAAAAGGCCAATGGTGGCTCTCGCATTGGTTCCCTTTCTTGCGGCCGTCACGGCAGCGCTACTGCATGTGTATCCGTATGGGCGGTCCCGGCACACGGTTGTGCTGAGCCTGTTGGTGGCCTCCGGCGTCGGCATCGCCGTGGACCGTTTGCTCCGATCGAGCCTTTCCAGGATCATCCTGGTGGCGACTCCTGTCTTGCTAGCGGCCACCATCTGGCAGGCCTACCCACAGATTGTCCGGCTCCACGGGCAAGTCCAGCGAATCGAATCCCTACGGGCAGCGATTGCCTATTTGCGCGAGAAAGTGCCGCCCGGCGAGGTTCTGCTGGCCGATCGGAAGACCATTTTCGTGCTCCACTACTACCTCTGCGGTGAACGTATACGGCAGATGCCCGTCATACCCACGCCGCGCGGGGAAGTGGAATCCTGCGGCTATCGACTTTACTGGAAAGTTTGGAACAACAGCGGGGCTCCGTTTGGCGCAACGCTGGCCGATTTTCGGCAACGTTATGGCATCCCGCGTGGCCAACCCGTATGGGTTGCCGATTTTGGCTTCGACGTCAGCGTGCTGGACCAGGTGGAAGCATCCCCAGAACAATTCACCGTAATTGCTCCGCGCAAGTTCAAGTCCACCGCGGTGCTGTTTCAAGTGAAGGAGTCGGCCGCCAACTGAGCGCACGGAGATGCGGGAAGTGTGTGTGAGATAGTGGAACCGGCGTTTGCCGTAGCGGCTGACACCGAACCAGACCAGCGCCGGGATCTTTCCGACTATGTAGTTGCCCTGTTCCTGGAAAAGCGCAGAAGGCTCCAGAGGTCTTTGCCGTTGCCCTTGGCCGGGTAGCACAGTGCTATGATAGTGCAAGTCCGGCCTCAGGCGGTCCGCCGCCCGAGTTCTGCCCGACACCTGATTCTGAAGGGGGTGAATTCTCACTTGGCTGAAGTCATTGTCCAAGACGGCGAAACTTTGGAAAGCGCCTTACGCCGCTTTAAAAGAAAAGTGCAGCAGGAAGATATCATCAAGGATATCAAGCGCCACTCTTACTATTTGAAGCCCGGCGAAAAGCGCCGTACCAAGGAAGCGCTGGCCCGCAAGCGGAGCCGCAAGAAGCGCACCAAGGATTACGAATAGCAGTTCGCCGTATTCCCTACGAAAACAAAAAGGCAGACCCAACCGGGTCTGCCTTTTGTGCTATTGGAGCTTAAGTTTAGTCCTGATATTGGAAGCTGCCCACAAACGAGCTGACCTTGTCCGGATTGGACCACTTGGTATTCAGGCCTTCGCCTTGAAAGCTGTTGACCAGGGTGTAGGCAGGCATAGCGTGACCTACTTTCGTCAGGGGCTGGTACCAGAGTTCCGGATTGGCGCAGACGTGATCCTTGCCGCCCATGGACCGGGTTTGAATGGAGGCGAGCGTACCGGCCGTGAGCTTAGCTGTAGCCGAATGCACGTTGCCGCCTTCCACGGAAAGCTCGATGGGCAGATAGCTCACTTTCACAACGTCGGCGAGCAGGTCGCCGCCCATTTGTTTGGCGAAGCTCTGAAGCGCGAGGCGCTGCTCCGGCGTGGCTTTCTCATCCACGATCAGGATGGACTTGACCGGATAAGGCGAGCCATGAATGTCACCGAGGGTTGATTTGGCCTTGACGGCCCCGACCACGGACAGGCCATCGAGGCTTACGCCGTCCCAGCTGCCCTTGGCGACCTTCCAGCCGAGTATGGCCAACTCACCAGTTGCACCCACTTCAGAATTCGCAAAGCAGGCTCCGACGAAGACGTCTGTTGTGCGGGCTTCAATATAGTCTCCGCGAACGGAGTTGGCGCCGAAAGCCAATCCGACAGTCAGGCACGCTCCAATAGCGATCGAAAGAATTGTTTTCATCCCAGTGAATCTCCTTACTTCTAACGTAACATATTCAAAACGGCTTGTAGCAGCCCCGGGTTTCGTTGCACTCGTAGTCGTCGGCTACCTTGCCGTCCGGACCCAGGCAGGTCTGGGTTTTGTGGCACCAGAAATCCCTGCTGCTGGAATGCGGAATGGAAGGGTCCCATTCGGCTTCGATGAACAGGCCCTTCCATCGCAGAAAATCGCATCGATCCTCATCGATGTTGCTGATTCCAGCGCGCTCCATTGCTAGGCCTTCTTCACCGCTTCCAGCAATGCGCGTTTGACGGCCACCTGCGTGAGCTGCACCTTGTAGCCGTTATTGCTGAGCGGCTTGGCTCCCGCCACGGCGGCCTTGCCGGCCTCTTCGGCGACGCTTTCAGAGATGGACTTTCCGGCGAGCAGTTTGCCGGCCGCCTCGGCGAGCACCGGCTTGGGGCCGACGTGGCCGAGCACCACGCGGGCGCTCTCCACGGTGCTGCCCTTCATGCGCAGACTCACCGCCGCGGCCGCCATCGGCCAGTCCATTGCTTCTTTCTGGCGCACTTCATAGGTGGCGTTTTTTGCTCCCTTGGCCGCGGGGATGAGAATCTCGGTGAGAATCTCGTTCGGCTTGATGTCGGACTCACCCTGGCCACGTTCCTTGGGAGCCTGGAAGAACTTGGCGACTTCGACCTCGCGCGCACCAGCCGCGGAGACGATCTTTACCTTTGCGCCGAGGGCCACCAGGGCCGGGGCAAAGCTGGATGCGCTGATGTAGTAGGCGAGGCCTTCCGGGAAGATGGCGTGGTACTCGTTCTGGCCATCGACGATGAGGCTCTTGCCGTCCCTCATTCCGAGCAGGCCAAAGCCATTTCGGAAATACCAGCAGCGCGGGCGCTGGGTGAGGTCGCCGCCCACAGTCCCCATGTTGCGGATCTGCGGACTGGCGATACCTCGCGCGGCGGCGATGAGGGCGGGGAAATCGGAGCGGACCGCGGCGTTGCTCATCAGATCGTCCACGGTGACCGTGGCGCCGATGCGCAGCCCGGTGGAGGTCTTTGAGATCCCGCCCAGCTCCTTGATGTTCTTGATGTTGACCACGCGCTTGGGATGGTGAATGTGGTCCTTCAGCAAGCTGAGCAAGTCGGTCCCGCCGGCCAGAATGTTGGCGTCGGAATATTTTTCACCCAGCAGGCCGAGGGCCTCCTGGAGCGTTGTTGGATTGGCAAATTCAAAGGCCTGCATGTTATGCCAACCTCCTTCCGTTTAGGGCGTTGAGTACATTCCTTGCATTGAGCGGCAGCGTCGGGACGCGAACCCCGATCGCATTGGCGCATGCATTGGCGATGGCGGCTATAGTGGGAATCGTTGCCGGTTCCCCTAATCCGACGACGCCTCGCTTGTCGTGTTCCGGTGAAATGTCCATGTGGACCACGATCTCGCCGATGTCGGAGATCCCGGCCAGCTTGTAGAACTCCATGTCGGCGTTCAACACCCGGCCGGTGCCTTCGTCGGCGACACGCTCTTCCATGAGCGCCGCGCAGATGCCCATGATCACGCCGCCGTAGACCTGGCCCTCGGCGGTTTTGGGATTGATGACCAGGCCGCAGTCATTGACCGCCACCACCTTGTTCATCTTCACGATGCCGGTTTCGATGTCGACGCTCACATCGGCCATGTGGACGCCGGAGACGCCGCCGGTGTTCAGTCCGCGCGGATTGCGTTGATCGTTGGCGCCCATCTCGGAGATGGTGCGGACGCCAAGCTTCTGGCAGGCCGCCTTCCAGGTGAGGCTCTTGGATGGACTGCCCTTGACCTGCACCTTGCCGTCAACCGCTTCGAGCTGATCGGCCGGAGCGCCCAGACCGGGCGCCACTGCTTCAAACAGCTTCTCGAGCGCGTTCAGCGTGGAGATGCGTGTGGAGGAGGAAACGCCGCCGACGGTGGTGGAACCACCCGAGGCGCCCGAGACTGGAAAGGAGCTGTCGCCGATTTTCAAAGTGATGGCGTTCATCGGCAGGCCGAGGCTTTCGGCGGCCACCTGCACGATGATGGTGCGGGTGCCCGAACCGAGGTCCTGGCTGCCGAGTTCGACTTCCACCGTTCCATCCGGATGAATGTTGGTGCGGCATTGGGAGGCATGGCCCGCGCCGCCCCACATGCCCACAGCCAGGCCGACTCCGCGTTTGATATTGCCGGACCGTTTGTCCCCGCGAGGATGCCACTGGTTCTTCCAATCGATCATCTCGGCGGCCTTGTTCAACTGGGATGTGTAGACATCCGGTTTGGCAGTGAGATTCGCGTTCTTCAGGAAGAACGCAAGCGGATCCATGTTGAGCTTGGCGGCCAGATCATCCAGGGCCGCGCAGGTGATATAGCTCACTTGCGGATGGTTGGGAGCGCGCCAGGCGCGCTGTGCGCCGTTGTTGGTGGAGACCGCGGTGTGATTGATTCTGCGGTTGGGGACGTTGCGGTAGACGTAGGGGAGCAGGTCCGCATTGAGTCCGCCTCCGGCGAATCCGCCGGTCATCCAGGATGTGGAATCCCAAGCTGTGAAGGTGCCGTCCTTACTGGCGGCCAGCTTCACCTTGGCGTAGACGGAGGGCCGCACGCCGGCGATGGTGAGCTCGGGGTTGCGTTCCAGATACAGCTTGACGGGCTTGCCGCCGCTAGCCTTGGAGAGGTGGGCTGCTTCCAATCCCCACAGGTCGGATGCAAACTTGGATCCGAATCCGCCGCCGATGTAGTCCATGTGGACATGAACCTTACCGGCGGGCAATTGGAGGCCTTTGGCCAGATCGCCGCCAATCGCGGAGACGTTCTGGGTGGAGGGGAGATATTCTATCGAGTCGCCATTCCATGCCACGGTTTGGCCGTGCGGTTCCAGGCAGCAGTGCGTGATCACCGGGATGCCGTATTGGGCTTCGTGCACAACGTCGGCTTGCTTGAATGCTGCGTCCGGATCTCCGGTCACTGCCTCGCCGGCAGGCTTGGCACGATTGCCTGCCTTGCTGAGGTCGTCTTCGCGAACCAGGTGCGGCAGGACTTCGTACTCCACCTTGATGAGGCGTACGGCGTCGCGGGCGATCTCCTCAGTGCGGGCGGCCACGGTCGCGATTTCGGCGTTGCCCCACTGAATCTCCGTGCCGGCGGGGGCCACCACACGAACGGCGGTGACGCCTTCCAGCTTTTGCGCGGCGCTGGTGTCAATGCTCTTGATGCGGGCGTGGGCGTGCGGGGAATGCAGGATCGCTCCGTGAATGGTGCCGGCCGGGCGCACATCGGAGTTGTACTTGGCTTTTCCGCTCGCTTTTTGAATTCCGTCGAGGCGCGTGACTCGCTTACCTATCACACGCCGTGATTCCATCGGGGGCCAATCGTACTTAGGCATTTTTTCCTCCCTTGAGTTCCTTGGCAGCCTCGAGCACGGCTTTGCGGATGCCGACGTAGGTGCCGCAGCGGCAGAGGTTGCCGCCGAGGCCCGCCTTCACCTGCTCGTAGGTGGGATTGGGATTCCGGTCGAGGAATCCCTTGCTGGCCATGACGAATCCGGGTGTGCAATAGCCGCACTGGAGTCCGTCGTTGTTGGCGAAGGCCGGGATGATGGGATGCATCTTGTTCCCGTTCGATAGACCTTCGATGGTCTGAATGTCCTTGCCCTGCGCATCGATGGCGAGCACGGTGCAGGAGTACATGACTTTTCCGCCGATGATGACGGTGCATGCTCCGCAGGTGCCGCGGTCACAGACGCGCTTGGCTCCGGTGATCTCCAGCCGTTCACGCATCGCATCGAGGAGCGTGGTGCGAGGCTCCACGTTTACCTTGGTTGCCTTGCCGTTGATTGTCAAGGTGACCGGACCTTCTCCCAGGCCGGTCACATTCACGGGAGGCGCGGCGGAAGCCTCCTGTTCGAGTAGTCCTGCTCCCAGCGCCCCGCTGGTGATTCCCACGCCATGCAAAAAGCCGCGCCGGGAAAATCCTTTCTGGGGGGCCTGGAGGTCGGGTTCTTTTTTGGAACTCACGCGACACCATCCTTTCTGAAGATGAATTCTAATAACGACCACAAACGGGGCCCGAAGGCGGCCATTGCGGACAAGCCAATGCTTTCGCTATTGGTAAAGACTATATCAGCATGGCGCAGGAAATTCAACGCAAGTTACACACCCTTCGGGGGGCAGGCGGCTGAGCGGCCACCCGGTTTGGGTTCGTTTTCCGCATTCTGTGACTCTTGCACCAGGTTCCTTTCGTGCTTTCAGGGCCACCAAGACAGTCAAAGATAAAAATGATGTCTTGTGTTTAAGTTAATGAATTAGCAGATAGTTTATTCGCTCAGCTGCCGGCCTCGATTTTGGCGGCATCGGGAGTATTCGATTCCACGGTGGCCTCGCCGGTGACGTTGCGCGTCTGGCCGTCGAGGAAGCGGGCGATCACCTTCACTTGCGCGGACTGGCCGGGCTTGGGCATGGCGATCTGGGGCCGAATGCTTATGGCGGCTCATTCATCCGTGCAGAGCCAGTGATGAGACGAGCGCCGCGGTTGAAGGTGAAATATTGGAAAGCCCACTGAATGAACACGAGCAGCCGGTTGCGGTGGCCGACGATGTACATCAAGTGGATAAAAAGCCAGGCCAGCCAGGCCAGGATTCCATGGAAGCGCAACTTGCCGATTTCGCCGACGGCCGCGTGGCGTCCAATGGTGGCCATGGTTCCCTTGTCGCGAAAGTGGAACGGCCGAGGGGCCTTCCCCGCGATACGGTCCCGAATCGCCCGGGCCACATACCGGCCCTGTTGCATGGCAACGGGAGCCATTCCGGGGAGTGGTTTTCCGTCTTGGACGAAGTGGGCAATGTCCCCCACCACGAAGATCTCCTCATGTCCGGGTATTGAGAGAGATTCGTTTACCAGGATCCGTCCGCTGGGATCCGCCTTCGCTCCCAGTTTTTCGGCTAACAGTTTTGCGAGGGGTGATGGGCGCACGCCCGCTGCCCACAGGACCGTTCTGGATTCGATTCGCTGCGGCCCCTGGCCGGTTTCAATTTCCACCCCGCGGGCATCGATTCCCGTCACCTTTACTCCGAGCCGGCAGCGAACTCCCAGTCCGATCAAAGCCCGCTCGGCATGCTCCCTCAGCGCGGAGTCAAAAGGCGGCAGGACCGTGGCTGCGCCTTCCAGCAGTAGGATTTCCGATTCCTCGGTTCGAATATTGCGGAAGTCACCTCGCAAAGTGTCCCGCGCGATCTCACCGATGGCTCCGGCCAGTTCGACCCCAGTCGGGCCTGCGCCGACGATCACGAACCGGAGCAGCGCCTTGCGCTCGGCCGGATCGGTCTCCATTTCCGCCTTCTCAAAGGCGCTGAAGATCCAGCTACGAATGCCGGTTGCATCCTCAACTGTCTTGAGACCGGGTGCGTACGGGATCCAATGGCTGTTGCCGAAATAATGGTTGCCCACTCCCACGGCAAGAACGAGCGTGTCGTACTCGATGGTGCCGGTGTCCATCAGTACGCGGTGCCCGCCAGTGTCGAAATCGAGCACCTCGCCCAGGACCACCCGCGTGTTCTTCTGCTTGTGCAAGACGCTGCGAAGGGGAGCGGCGATATCGGCGGGGGGGAGCGAGCCGGTGGCCACTTGATAGAGCAGAGGCTGAAACAGATGATAGTTGCGCCGGTCGATCACGGTGAGGTCGACGGGCGCTTTTCGCAAGCCAAGGGCGGCGTTCAGGCCGGCAAATCCGCCGCCGGCAATGACCACCTTCTGTAAGCTACCCACCGCTTCCCGGATCCACCTGGATGCCCAGCTTCCGCAGCAGGAGGAATTCGCCGACGTTCTCCTTGGTGAGCAGGCCCAGAAGCTGGTCTCCTTCCATCACCAGCGCGCATGAGGCCCCGGCCATCAGTGGGAGGGCATCGGCCAGGTCCATGCCCGGATCGATGCGGACAAAATCGCGGTCCATAACTCCGGAGACGTAGCTATCCGCGCCCTCGCCGGCCATGCCCCGCAGAAAGGCGGTTCTGTCCAGAAGACCGATCACGCTGCTTCCATGCACCACTGGGAAGTCCTGTTGGGATGTGGCCAGGAGGCGGCTGGCGGCATCTTTCATCGTGCTGCCGTGGGGCAGTGTTTCAAAAGTGGTCACCATGGCGGCCCGGGCCGGTATTCCGTGGGTCAATGCGCGTCCCGCCGAGGCGGCGCCTTCCTGCGCGGCGGCCGCAAAGATCAGAAAGGCGATTAACAAGAGGAATATCTGGCCGACGGCCAAACCGTACACTCCCATGCCGAGGGCAATCATGCGGCCAACCAGCGAAGCGATTCTGGTTGCTTGGGCCTCACCCTTCCACATGGACAGCAGGGAGCGCAACACGCGGCCCCCATCCATGGGGAAGGCGGGCATCATATTAAAAATGGCCAGGTAAATGTTGGCGGAGGAGATTCGTTCCAGTAGTTCCGATTCGGGCGAAGTCGGGTCGAGTCCGATCATCGCCGCGATCAGAGCGGCGGAAATCGCCACGTTGACGGCGGGGCCGGCGAGGGCGATCCACAGTTCGGCTTTGTGCCCGGCCAGGCGTTCCAGCCGAGCCACACCCCCGATGGGGTACATGACGATCTCCAGTGTGCGGATGCCGTAGAGGCGAGCGACCATGGCGTGGCCCAACTCGTGCAGAAGGACCGAAACAAACAGAATGAGAATAAACAGGGCATCGAGCAGCACACTGCGTCCCCCGCCTACGCCGGCGGTGATCAGGAAGATAAGCAGCAGAATAAAGGTGAAGTGGAACCGCACCGGGACACCGAAGAGGCGGACGGCCGATAGTGTTCCGGATGCGCGCGGATCTGGTCTGTTCATAAGTACCTACCGGCCGGTGAAGGCAGGGGCCCGTTTTTCCAGGAAGTGCCGAATGCCTTCCTTGAAGTCCTCACAGTCGATGCTGGCTAGCATTTCCTCGTAGGCATCGTCAATCGATTCGCCGATGTTCTGTTGCATCGCTTTATAGACCTGCTGCTTCATGACGGCGAGAGAGCGCGAGGAAACGGACTGAGCTAGATCCACCGCAAATGCGCGCGCCTCGGAGGCGAAGTTCTCCTCCGCCAACACGCGCGAGACCAGGCCCAAACGATGCGCCTCGGCCGCGTCGATCATTTTTGCCGTCAGCAGGAGCTCCATCGCATTGCTCAGCCCGACCATGCGGGGCAGGAGCCAAGCCATGCCATATTCGGCAATGAGTCCGCGCTTGGAAAAAATGGTGCAGAACTTTGCCGCGGAGGAGGCGATGCGGAGATCGCAGTACAGAGGGATGACGAACCCCAGTCCCACCGCGGCCCCGTTGATGGCTCCGATCATCGGTTTTGGCATCGTGAGGAGCCAGGAGTAACGCTTCCGCATGGCGGCAGGGGCGTGTTCGGGAAAATCCACATCCCGGTGGCGATGTCCGGAAACAGTGGAGCCGGCCTCGGCGGCCGCGCTGAGGAGGCTCATGTCCGCGCCGGCGCAGAAGCCGCGCCCGGCTCCGGTGAGCAGGAGAACGCGCACCTCCGGATCGGCATTGGCGGCCATTACGGCGTGGTTGAACTCCTTCTCCATGAGCGCGGTCCAGGCGTTCAGCCGTTCAGGCCGGTGGAGCGTGATAGTGGCCACACCATCGCCGGCTCCGTAAAGAATCTCTTGATAGGTCACTGTGTTTATCCCAGATCTGCTTGTTTCAATAACCCGCGCAACAACGTCAGGTCTCGTTTCATCAGGTTGACGAACTCTTCTTTAGGAATCGAGCTCTTCTTGCTTCCCGAATGCGCATCACCGAGTTCCTTGTATTCCATGTGCAATTGCAGCGGGCCGTCAAAGCCGGAAACCTTCAACAGGGAAAGGAACTGTGGAAGATTCACCATTCCCAGGCCCAGACCGCACCAGCGTGCATCCCATTTTCCGGCGGCGTTTTTCTCCCAGCGGAAATCTTTCACGGCGACGCCTTTCGAGATTGGCAGCAAAAGGCGTGAGGAGTTGATCCATCCGCCGAGGCCGCCTTCCACGGTGGCGTGCCCGATGTCCAGGTTCACACTGACGGCGTTGGTATCCAGGTCCTTCAGGACGCTCCAGATGTCCCACATGGAAGCGCCGAATTGGCCGGGGCCGGAATGAGTGTGGTACATGGCGCAAACACCATACTGCTTGTTCATGGCGGCCAAGTCACGGGACTTGGCCTGAAATTCGCGAATCTGTTGCGGGATGGTCTTGGCCGTGTCGTAGCGAAAGCCGCCCCAGCGGTAGCGCTTGATGCCGACGGCGGCGGCCGTCTTGAGGATGGTCTCCGCATGAGGCGATGTGACGTCGATGATTCCAGCGGTGATCATGGGCGCCTTCAGTCCGGAGGCCAGAATGGCCTGCACGGCTTTGGGGAGGTCGTCCGTCACGCGTTCCGGCTCAACGTGTCCGTCCTTGCGGACGGTGAGGTCCATGCCGTCATAGCCGATGGAGGCGGCCAGCTCGGAGGCTTCGCGGATACTGAGCCAGTGAAAGTGCTTGGAGAAAGCGCAGACTTGCAGTTTATTTCCGCGATCGACGGGCGCGGCCAAGCCCACCGCCGGAATGGCCGCTGTGCCCGCCGCCATGCCGAGGATGGTCCGCCGGGACAGGGAAGCGTCTTTTGTTTTCATATTGCCGATTAGACCGCATAACAGGAGAGAAAACAATCAGGAAAGAAAGAAGGGGCAGCCCCAACGGGGCTGCCCCTTGTGATTTGCTGTTTCAGCAGACTACCAGCGGTTGCGGCCACCGCCACCGCCACCACCACCGCCGCCGCTGCGGCCCCGGTACCCACCGCCGCCACCGCCACCACGATCTTCTTTCGGGCGGGCTTCATTGACGTTGAGTGCGCGGCCATCGAGTTCGCGGCCGTTCAAGGCAGCGATCGCCTTTTCGGCTTCCGAATCGCTCCCCATTTCGACAAACCCAAAACCTCGGGACTGCCCCGTGTCACGGTCGGTTACAATGCTGACGCGATCCACGGCTCCGTACGCCTCAAACAAGCCTCGGACCGAACCTTCGGTTGCCCCGAAGCTGAGATTTCCTACAAATATGTTTTTCATTCAAGTTTCCTTCTGAAGTTTTCAGAACAGCAAATCGCGGCAGGATCTCAAGGCGGTTGAACCGGACGTTGCGAAAGGTGCCAAAATAAGCGGGACTGCCAAACTACTCCTATATCATGCCACAAAATCAATCGTAAGAGTAAGGGAGATTTAAGGAAAATCCCAAAAGGGGAGGGAGCGCGCTACAATTGGACCGGATGAGCAAATACGACTTTGACCTTTTGGTCATCGGGTCGGGCCCAGCTGGTCAGCGGGCCGCCATTCAAGCTGCTAAGCTCGAAAAACGTGTAGCCCTGGTGGAGCGAAAGGCCGTGGTCGGCGGCGTTTGCATCAACACCGGGACCATTCCCAGCAAAACCCTTAGAGAGGCGGTCCTTTATTTATCAGGATACCGGGAGCGTGGTGTATACGGCGCATCCTATACGGTGAAGCAGCACATAACGATGGCGGATCTGTTGATTCGGACCGAGTACGTGATCCGGCACGAGATCGATGTAACGCGGCATCAGATCATTCGCAACGGGATTGACCTGATTTCGGCGAGCGCCTCATTTGTGGATCCGCATACGGTATGCCTGCTGTCCCGGGACGAGGGGACGCAGCGCAACGTGAGCGCGGAGAAGATCATCATCGGCGCGGGCACGGAGGCCACCAAGGAAGACCACATTCCGTTTGACGGACGCAGAATCTTCACTAGCGATGAGATTCTGCGGATGGACCGGTTACCCCGGTCGCTCTCGGTGGTGGGGGCGGGTGTGATCGGCTGCGAGTATGCGTGCATGTTCGCGGCCCTGGGAGTGAGGGTGACGCTGGTCGACATGCGTCCGCAGCTGCTTCCGTTTGTGGATGGGGAGATCTCCGATACGTTGGCCTACCATCTGCGTGAGAACCGAGTCACGCTGCGATTAGGAGAGGAAGTGGCGGCCATCGAGATGGAAAATGCGGAAGACGAAGACCCCCACAACGACAAGGTGCGGCTGCTGCTGAGCAGCGGGAAGCAGATTGTAGCCGAGAAGTGCCTCTACAGCATCGGCCGGACGGGGGCCACGCGAAAGCTGAACGGGGAGGCGGCGGGCCTGAAGTCGGACAATCGCGGACGGGTGCAGGTGAACGGGTGCTACCAGACCAACGTGGACCACATCTATGCGGTGGGCGACATCATTGGGTTCCCGAGCCTGGCCTCCACCTCGATGGAACAAGGGCGCCTGGCGGCCTGTCATGCCTTTGGCGTCGATGCCCACAGCGTTCCTGAGCTGTTCCCCTACGGCATCTACACGATTCCGGAGATCTCCATGGTGGGCAAGACGGAAGAGGAGCTGACCAAGGAAGGGGTTCCCTACGAGGTGGGCAAGGCGCGCTACCGTGAGATTGCACGCGGGCAGATTATCGGGGATCTCACCGGCCTGGTGAAACTGATCTTTCACTACGAGACGCGCGAGATGCTGGGAGTTCACATCATTGGCGAGGGGGCCAGTGAGCTGATTCACATCGGTCAGGCGGTTCTGGCGTTCAAGGGCAAGGTGGACTACTTTGTGAGGACGGTGTTCAATTATCCGACGCTGGCCGAAGGCTACAAGGTGGCGGCGCTGGACGGGGTGAACCGGTTGGGTGTTACTGTTACCTGATGCGCTTTCTATTTCTGATGATGGCCTGTCTGGCTCCGCTGGCGGGGCAGGATGGCTTTCGGCCGTTGTTCAACGGGAAGAATCTGGATGAGTTCATCGTGGATACGCCCGGGTTGTGGCGTGTGGAGGACGGCGCCATCATCGGTGTTTCGCCCGGTCTCAACTACAACGACTTTCTGCGGACGCGCAAGCACTACGCCAACTTTATTCTCAAGGCGCAGTTCCGGATGACGGACCCCTCCGGCCGCGCCAATTCCGGGATTCAGTTCCGCAGCAAGCGGTGGAAGGCTCGCACGAGGTGAGCGGGTATCAGGCCGATATGGGGCAGCAGTATTGGGGCTGCCTGTATGACGAATCGCGCCGGAAGCGGGTGCTGGTGCAGGCCTCACCGGAAAGTCTTGCGAAATTGCAAAAGGATGGATGGAACCAGTACGTGATTACCGCCCGGGGCAATCGAATCACCTTGACGCTGAACGGCGTCGTGGCGGTGGACTATACGGAGACGGAACCAGGTATCGAAACTACCGGATTCATCGCCCTGCAATTGCACGCCGGGCCGCCCTTCGAGATGCGTTTCAAGGACTTGTCGATTCAAGAATTGCCGTAACCGGGCCGAGCTGGCTCCACTCCATCACCCTCTTTTTGTAGATGGCTTCCCGGCCAAGGATGGCTGTGAGCGCGCCGGTTGCTCCCTCCACAATTCCGGCCGGGACCTTGGTCCCGTTCCGGATGGCGTCATAGAAGGCGGTGACGTGCAGTAGGTTGAGATCTTCCTTGCGCGGCTCCACCAGCTCCTGTGGTTTGGCATCCTTCGACCGCGGATAGAACATCGCGTTGTCCAGATCCACTGATCCCTCGGTTCCGTGAACGTGGCAATACTGGCCGTTGCCTGGCATTCCGCGCGTGTGAAAGAACACCTGGGTATAGCTGAGAATCACCTCGCCGGGATAGTCGTAGCTGAGCGTGTAGCCGTCCATGTTGGTGCGGCCGGGTGGCAGATTCTTGTACACCAAAGTTCCGCCGAATCCTGCCGCGCGCAACGGATGCCCGCCGATCACCCAGTTGAACATGTCCAGGTTGTGCACGCTCATTTCCACGATGACGTCCCCGCTCCGGCTGGCATCAAAGAACCAATCAGCCGACGGTCCGTCGTGGTCCAGATCGTCGTTGGTGTGGCGCTGGGCCTTGACCATGACCACCTTTCCGATGAGCCCGTCGCTGATCCGGGCGATGGTGTCGCGGAGGCGCGTGCTGGATCGCATCTGCTGGCCGATGAGGAAGACTTTGCTCGAGGCGCGCACGGCTTTGATCAGCTCTCCAATGGAGGCGGGATTGATGCCGGCCGGTTTTTCGCAATAGACGTGTTTGCCGGCTTTCAACGCGGCGATAGCCATTTCCACGTGCAGGTCGCACGGCGTGGAGATATGCACGGCGTCTATATCCTGCCGCTGCAGCAATTCGCGATAGTCGCGGTAGGTGGCCGGGTTATCGCGGGCGGCGGAGGTAGCCGCCTTATCCAGCCGGTCTGGCTTGATGTCGCACAGCGCCACCACTTTTACGCCAGCCTGCTTTAGGGCAGGCTGCAACATGTAGCCGCCGCGGTTGCCGACTCCGATGAACCCGGCCCGTATCGGGGCGGCAGCGGATTGCGCGCGGCTTACCAGCGGCGCGGCCATGGAGCCGAAAAAGAAATGTCTGCGGTTGAGCATGCAACCCTCCTGATCAAATTTGTTTGCGAATTTTCTGCCAATAGATTTCCGGGCGCCGATCGGGCCCCAGCGCGGGGTTGTCTTCCAGCATCTTGCCGTAAAGTTCCGGACGGCGCGCCTTAATGTAGCTTGCGCCGGATGCTCGGGCGAGATTTTCCGGCTGCAATCGCGCCACCACAACCTCGTTGGCCAGCGTCCGGCATTCTATCACCACTTCTCCAAAGGGATCGAGGATCAAGGAGCCGCCCGGTTTAAGCGTGCCTCCATCGAGGCCTATCACGTTGGCGTAGACCACGTAGACGCCGTTTTCCCAGGCCCGCGCCGGGAGCCACTTCATGAGCCAGCCGCGGCCTTTGGGTCCATCGAACTCCAAGCGGCAGGGAACAGGATCTTTCTCGCGGTTGTGCCACAGTTCCGGTGGGACCACGCCGCGGCCCGGCGCAGGCGAGGGCAGGCAGCCGGTGACGTGCGGCATGAGGATGATTTCCGCGCCGAGCATCGCGGTGAGGCGGGGGTTCTCCGGCAGGTTGTTGTCGTAGCAGATCAGGATCCCAATCCGGCAGCCCAGCGCGTCGAGGACGGTGTAGCTTCCTCCGCAACTGAGGTATGGGCTAACGAAGGCGTGCAGCTTGCGGTGCTTGCCGAGCACGCCTTCCGGGCCCACCAGCGCGTAACAGTTGTAGAGATCATCCCCGTCGCGCTCAACCAGTCCGGCGCCGATGGTGATCTTCAAACGGCGGGCCACATCCTGGAGCTGGCGCAGGGAATCGCTCACCGGAACCGGCTCTGCCACGGCGAACATCTCCTCGCGGCCGAGCGTTTCCAGGTACGTGTAACCGGGAATGGAGCATTCATGAAATACGATCAGCTCCGCGCCCCGTGAGGCCGCCTGGCGGCTCAAGTCCTCCATCACGGCAAGGTTGTAGCGCTTATCACCGTCGCGGGCTTCGAACTGTGCCGTGGCTACTGCGATCTCGCGCATAGAGAATCTATTCTATCTTTTACTGAACACGCAAAACGGAGCTGCCGTCCGCAGCGGCAACCCGCGTGGTCCCGGCTTGTTTGGGGGCGCGGACGGCGCCCTTTGCGTTTTTACTGAACACGTAAAACGGAGCTGCCGTCCGCAGCGGCAACCCGCGTGGTCCCGGCTTGTTTGGGGGCGCGGACGGCGCCCTTTGCGTTTTTACTGAACACGCAAAACGGAGCTGCCGCCCGCAGCGGTAAACCGCGTGGTCTTGGCT
>Ga0080064_1003625_pt1 | contig 21789 bp, 23 predicted proteins | sample Subgrocontami54m_FD_69260 | JGI IMG/M metagenome (GOLD analysis project Ga0080064, IMG submission 69260) | Subsurface groundwater microbial communities from S. Glens Falls, New York, USA - GMW46 contaminated, 5.4 m (SPADES assembly) (version 2) ...
CTGTTCGCCATTTAAAGTGGTACGTGAGCTGGGTTTAAAACGTCGTGAGACAGTTTGGTCCCTATCTGCGGTGGGCGTTGGAAGTTTGAGGGGGGCTGCTCCTAGTACGAGAGGACCGGAGTGGACGCACCTCTGGTGTACCGGTTGTCACGCCAGTGGCATCGCCGGGTAGCTATGTGCGGAAGAGATAACCGCTGAAAGCATCTAAGCGGGAAACTCGCCTCAAGATTAGACTTCCCGGGACGTAAGTCCCCTGAAGGGTCGTGGGAGACCACCACGTTGATAGGCCGGATGTGGAAGCGCAGTAATGCGTTGAGCTAACCGGTACTAATTGCCCGTGCGGCTTGATCCTATAACCTTGCAGCAGAGGATCGCGCTGCGATCACAACTCGAACTTACTTCTTTCAGATTGGCTTCGCCGGAGCATCGGCGTAGCGACAAGTTATGTCTGGTACCTATAGCGCTCTGGAACCACGCCTTCCCATCCCGAACAGGACCGTGAAACGGAGCTGCGCCGATGATAGTGCGGGGTATACCGCGCGAAAGTAGGTCAGTGCCAGACACCCTCCAGCCGAAAAAGGCCCGCAAATCGCGGGCCTTTTTCATTTGTGGCGGTTTCCCCCTTACCCCGCCCGATGTCCTGCCGTCTTTGACTCAGGTCAAACCTTGGAACGGTACCGAGGTTAGCATCCACCGTCGAACCGCCCGATACCATGTCCCATAGACTTCGACGGAGCCTGGCCTGAGCAATCCCGCGACAACGTTGCATGCCGCAACCCAGTCGAGCGCCCCGGGGGAGGACGCGTCCGGGGCGTCGTGCTTCCACTGCGGGCTTCCAGTGCCTGCTGCACCAAAGTTCGCCGTGCTCGCGCACGGACGGGCGCATGCCGTGTGCTGCGCAGGCTGCCAGGCGATCGCGTCGGCCATCCTGGGGCAGGGACTGGGGGACTACTACCGGTTGCGCGAATCGGCGGCCGAACCCGTACTCGACGGGGCGCCGGGGGCGGACCTGGGCATCTACGACGATTCCGAGGTGCAGAAGAGCTTTGTGCGGAGCTCCGCGGGCGCAAGCGAAGCGCTGCTGCTTCTCGAGGGAATACGCTGCGCCGCGTGTGTCTGGGTGAACGAACAGGTCCTCACGCGGATACCGGGGGTGCTGGCGGCGGAGGTCAACTATGCGACCCACCGGGCGAAGGTATGCTGGGACCCGGCGCGGGTCCGGCTGAGCGCCATCATGGGGGCGATTCGGGCGGTAGGCTACCGCGCCCATCCCTATGACCCTCGGCGGGTCGACCTGGTCAACCGCGAGGAACAGCGCCGCATGCTCTGGCGCCTGTTCGTCGCCGGCTTCGGCATGATGCAGGTGATGATGTATGCAGTTCCCGGCTATCTTGCAGGCGCCGGAGACATGAGCTGGGATATCGAGCAGCTGTTCCGCTGGGCCGGGTTGATCCTGACACTGCCGGTCATATTCTACTCGGCGGCACCGTTCTTCTACGGTGCAGGGCGCGACCTGAGGCTGGGCCGGCTGGGAATGGATGTTCCGGTCGCGCTGGGGCTGGCGATCGCCTTCGGCGCCAGCCTTGCCGCGTCCCTGCGCGGCCAGGGCGAGGTCTATTACGACTCGATCGCGATGTTCGTGTGCCTACTGCTGCTCGGGCGCTATCTGGAATTGCTCGCGCGGGGCCGGGCGACCGGCGCGCTCCAGCATCTGGGTCGGCTGATCCCGGAATTTGCCGCGCGGCTGAAGGATTTTCCCGTATCCCTAGCGGCGGAAAACATACCGGCGGCGGCGCTCAAACCGGGCGAATACTTGATCGTCGGGACGGGACAGAAGATTCCCGCGGACGGTGTCGTCGAGCGCGGCGAGGGCTCGGTCGACGAGGCATTGCTGTCCGGGGAGGCGCGACCCGAGCGCAAAGGGCCGGGCGATGCCTTGACAGGAGGCTCGATCAATCTGACCCATCCGCTCGTCATGCGCGTGACGAGCACGGGCGCGGACACGGTCTTGTCCGCGATCGTGCGACTGGTCGAGCGGGCGGCCGGAGAAAAGCCGGCGCTCGCGGTAGTCGCGGATCGCGTTGCCGGGAAATTCATCCTCTTCGTGCTGGTGCTGGCCGGCATCGCGGGGGCGTACTGGGTGATGTCCGACCCTGGCAAGGCGATCTGGGTGATGTTTTCGGTGCTCGTGGCGACCTGTCCCTGCGCGTTTTCGCTGGCGACCCCGGTGGCACTGACCGCCGCGACCGGCGAGCTTGCGCGAAGGGGCATTGTGGTGACCCGCGCCCATGCGGTCGAGGCGCTCGCACGCGCATCCGACATGGTTCTGGACAAGACGGGAACGCTTACGCGCGGCGAACTGCGGCTGCTCGAACTCACGCCGAACGGAAGGCTTTCCCGCGATCGGTGCCTGCAGGTCGCAGCCGCCCTCGAAGCGGGGGCGGCCCACCCCATCGCCGCGGCGGTCGGCAGGGCGGCAAGAGCGTCCATCCTTGTAGTTCCGACTCCCGATTTCGTGCGGGTGTGCCCTGGCGAGGGAGTTGCGGCGATGGTGGAGGGCGTTCAGTACCGGATCGGGACGCAGGGATTCGTCGCCGGGTCAGGCGGGGCAGCGCCGCGGAGCGCGGCCGAATGCGACGATGTCGTCGTTCTCGGAGATCCATCCGGTGTGCTTGCGACGCTCAGGCTGGGCGACGAATTGCGTCCCGACGCTGCGCAGTTCGTGGATGAGTTGAAGCGGCTCGGGCTGCAACTGCACCTGCTGACAGGCGACGCGGAGGGTCCGGCACGGAAGGTCGCGGCGGACCTCGGAATCGAGCGGCTGGTCGCGCGGGCGCGGCCGGCGGACAAACGCGAGTACGTGCGCGCCCTCCAGAGCGAGGGGAAGATCGTCGCAATGGTCGGTGACGGGGTAAACGATGCGCCGGTGCTGGCCCAGGCCGACATTTCGGTCGCCATGGGCGGCGGTGCGCATCTGGCGCAGGCTCAGGGCGATGCGGTGCTGGTATCGGGCCGGCTGGACGATCTGGCGTGGGGCGTTCGCCACGCGCGAAAGACATTATCGGTGATTCGCCAGAACATTGCCTGGGCAATGGCCTACAATCTGATCGTACTGCCGTTTGCCTTTGCTGGAAGCATCGCACCCTGGGCGGCGGCGGTCGGGATGTCCGCCAGTTCCTTGCTGGTGGTACTCAATGCCCTGCGCCTGGTCCCGCGAGGCCGAGCGGCCCGGGAGGGGGTAAGGGGCAGGAGCATTCCGGCCGCGGCGTGACCCCATGGATATTCTCTATTTGCTCGTGCCCCTCAGTGTCGTGCTGGTGTTCGTAATCGGTGCGGTATTCTGGTTTGCGTTGAAAAGCGGGCAGTTCGACGATCTCGAAGGGCCGGGACTCAAGATCCTCGCCGACGACGATCGAACGCCAAAGGGTACTAGGTTATGACACTGAACTGCGGCTGCTGCCGCTGCAACGATCGCGTTATTCGCAAGGGCGAGGATACATGAACAATCCCTATGACGTGCAGAAGGCGGCGGCTACCTGCCGGCCCGTGGCGGGGGCGGATTGCGCGGCGCACGGCATTTGCGCGCTGCGCGGATTCGCGCGATCGGACCCGAGCGTGTTCGACCGCATCATCAAGCAGAAGCGCGTGTACCGGCGCGGCGAAATCATCTTTCACGCCGGACAACCGTTCGGGTACATCTGCGCGATTCGCAGCGGCTCGGTGAAGAGCTACCTGTGCAGCGAGGAGGGCGAGGCGCAGGTGACCGGATTCTGGTTCGCCGGCGAGCTTCTCGACCTGAACGGGATCCACCGCGACAGCCGGGCGTGCGTGGTCGAGGCGCTTGAAACGACGTCGGTATGCGAGCTTTCGACGGACTATCTGGAGCAGCTGTTCGCCGAGGTGCCGGCGGCGCGGCTCGAGTTGCTGAAAAACATGAGCGCGCAGGTCCACTGCGCCGAGGAACTCATCCGTGTCATAGAAACCAAGCGCGCCGACCAGCGGCTGGCCGTGTTCCTGCTCGAGATGTCGCGGCGAGCGAAGCTGCGCTGCCTGTCCGGCCAGGAAATCCGCCTCTCCATGTCGCACACCGACCTGGCATCGTTTCTCGGAATGGCGCGGGAAACATTGAGCCGCGCCCTGTCACGCCTGGACATCGACGGCGTGATCACCGGGCGGGGGGACGTCGTCAGCATCAGCGATCCCGAGGCGCTGCGCGACGTGGCTCGCGGCTGACCGCCTCTATCTCCGAACCTCGGCCCGCCGTTCAGGCCGAGGCCACGCTGATCTTTCGCTTTGATCCAAGTCAACCGGTACCCGGTGGCCTTGGGTAGTCTCGTTAGCGCGGAGTGCAAGTGCGCAAGACCGCCGTGGGTGGTAATCAGCTGACTCTTGTTTGAAAGCGAGAATCATATGGATGCTCAAGCCACTTATAACTACAAGGTCGTCAGGCAGTTCGCTGTCATGACCGTGGTGTGGGGAGTGGTCGGCATGCTGGTCGGCGTGATCATCGCCGCACAGCTCCTGTGGCCCGCGCTGAATTTCGATATCCCGTGGCTGACCTACGGGCGGCTGCGGCCCCTGCACACGAACGCGGTGATCTTCGCCTTCGGCGGATGCGCGCTTTTCGCGACCTCCTACTACGTCGTGCAGCGCACCTGCTACGTGCGGCTGTTCTCGCAGGGCTTGTCCGCATTCACGTTCTGGGGCTGGCAGGCGGTCATCGTGCTTGCGGCGGTCACCCTGCCGCTCGGGTTCACCTCGGGCAAGGAATACGCCGAATTGGAGTGGCCGATCGACGTTCTGATCGCCTTGGTCTGGGTGGCGTATGCGATCGTTTTCTTCGGCACCATAGCCAAGCGCAAGACCCCGCACATCTATGTCGCCAACTGGTTCTTCGGCGGCTTCATCCTGACCGTGGCGATCCTGCACATCGTCAACAGCGCGGCGGTTCCCGTGACGTTCTGGAAGTCCTACTCGGCCTACGCCGGCGTGCAGGACGCAATGGTCCAGTGGTGGTACGGGCACAACGCGGTGGGCTTCTTCCTGACCGCCGGTTTCCTGGGGATGATGTACTACTTCATTCCGAAGCAGGCCGGGCGCCCCATCTATTCCTACCGGCTTTCCGTGGTGCACTTTTGGGCACTGATCTTCACCTACATGTGGGCCGGCCCCCACCACCTGCACTACACCGCATTGCCCGACTGGGCGCAGTCGATAGGCATGCTGTTCTCGCTGATACTGCTCGCGCCTTCGTGGGGCGGGATGATCAACGGCATCATGACGCTCTCGGGCGCGTGGCACAAGCTGCGCGACGACCCGATCCTGAAATTCCTGATCGTATCGCTGTCGTTCTACGGCATGTCCACCTTCGAGGGGCCGATGATGTCCATCAAGACGGTCAACGCCCTGTCCCACTACACCGACTGGACCATCGGCCACGTTCATTCCGGCGCTCTCGGCTGGGTGGGGCTCATCAGCATCGGAAGCCTCTACTACCTCATTCCCCGGCTGTTCGGAAGGGTGGAAATGTACAGCGTGCGGCTGATCACGCTGCACTTCTGGGTCGCCACCATCGGCATCGTGCTCTACATCGCGTCGATGTGGATCGCGGGTGTGATGCAGGGGCTGATGTGGCGCGCCGTCAGTTCCGACGGAACGCTCACCTACACGTTCGTCGAGGGCGTAAAGGCGACTTATCCCTTCTACGCCATTCGCCTGCTCGGCGGAACGCTCTATCTTGGCGGCATGCTGATCATGGCCTACAACGTCTACAGGACCACTGCCCAGGGCAAGCCGGTCGAGGCCGCGATTCCGCAAGCCGCGGCGGCGCACGCCTGAGGGAGCGAAGACATGTCCTATCTGCATGAAAAGATCGAAACCAACAACGCGCTGCTCATCCTGCTCGTCATACTGGTCGTCTCCGTGGGCGGGCTGGTGGAGATCGTTCCGCTCTACTTCCAGAAATCGACCACCGAACCGGTCAAGGGCCTTGCACCCTACACGCCGGTTCAGCTCGTGGGGCGCGACATCTACCTGCGCGAGGGCTGCTACAACTGCCATTCGCAGATGATCCGTCCCTTCCGCGCCGAGACCGAGCGCTATGGCCGCTACTCGGTGGCGGGGGAGTTCGTCTACGACCATCCCTTCCAGTGGGGAAGCAAGCGCACCGGGCCGGATCTGGCGCGGGTCGGAGGGCGCTACAGCGACAGCTGGCACTTCACCCACTTGAACAACCCGCGGGATGTCGTGCCCGAGTCCAACATGCCCGGATACCCGTGGCTTGCCCGGAGCGCGGCACCGGCGGCAGACATAGAAGCGAAGATGCGGGCGCTGCACAGCGTCGGCGTGCCCTATGCCGAGGCCGAGATCGCCGGTGCCAGGAAGGAACTCGCCGGCAAGACCGAGGCCGACGCGCTCATTGCATATCTCCAGGTACTCGGCACGGCGCTCGGCGCGCGCCATGTTGAAGCGAGGTAGGCGTCATGGATATCCAGACTCTTCGATCCATCGTTACGGTGGTCGCGTTCCTGACTTTTTTGGGCATCGTCTTCTGGGCTTACGGCGGCGCGCAGAAGAGCAGGTTTGACGCGGCGGCGCGCCTGCCCTTCGACGAGGACGATATCGGGGGAGAGCGCAGATGAGCGACTTCACGAGCGATTTCTGGGACCTCTACGTCGGCGTGATCACCGTCGTCAGCATCCTCGCCTGCGGCGTGTTGCTGAAGCTGAACAGCGTGCGCAAGGTCTCGGCCGCCGAGGCCGACACGACCGGTCATATCTGGGACGAGGACCTCGAGGAGTACAACACCCCGCTGCCGCGATGGTGGATCTGGCTGTTCTACATCACGATCGTTTTTTCGCTCGCCTATCTCGTCCTGTACCCGGGCCTGGGCCGCTTCGCGGGAATCTACAAGTGGACCTCTACCGGCCAGTACGACGAGGAGGTCAGGAGAGCGGATGCGGAATTCGGGGCGCGATACGCCAGGTACGCGGGCCAGGACATCAAGCAGGTCGCGGCGGACCCGGAGGCACGTGCGACCGGGCAGAAGCTGTTCCTCAACTACTGTTCGCAATGTCACGGGTCCGACGCCGGCGGCGGCAGGGGATTCCCCAGCCTGGCGGATGGCGACTGGCTCTATGGCGGCGAGCCTGAAACGATCAAGGAAAGCATCGCCAATGGCCGCATCGGAATGATGCCTCCGTTCGGCGCGGTCTTGGGCGAGGAAGGCGTGAAGGATGCCGCGCACTACGTTCGGTCCCTCTCGGCGCTCACGCATGACTCGATCCGTGCGGCGCGCGGCAAGCAGAAGTTCGCGACCCTGTGCGCCGCCTGCCATGGCCCGGACGGGAAGGGAAACCAGCAGATCGGCGCCCCGAATCTCACCGACGGAATCTGGTTGTACGACTCCCGGGAAGCGACCATCGTCGAGGGCGTGACCAATGGCCACCACGACGTCATGCCTGCGCACAAGGAATTGCTGGGCGAGGCGAAAGTGCACATTCTTGCGGCCTACGTGTGGAGCCTTTCCCATCCCGTTGCCGGTGCGGGGTCGAAAAGCGCCGGAAAGTGAACGACAACAATAAACGCGCCGTCGCCGGCGCGCCGGAAGCGCTCGTCGAGCAATCGCTCTTCGAAGTCCGGCAGAAGATCCATCCCCGTGCGGTCACCGGCGTGTTCGCCGGGTGGCGATGGGGCATGGTGTGGTTCACCCAGGTACTGTTCTACGGCCTTCCCTGGATGACCTGGAATGACCGCCAGGCGGTCCTGTTCGATCTCGGGGCAAGGAAGTTCTACATCTTCGGCATGGTGTTCTGGCCCCAGGACTTCATCTATCTCACCCTGCTCCTGGTGATCGCGGCGCTTTCGTTGTTCCTTTTCACCGCCGTGGCAGGTCGTTTGTTCTGCGGCTATGCTTGTCCGCAGACCGTCTACACCGAGATCTTCCTGTGGATCGAGAGCAAAGTCGAAGGCAACAGGAACAAGCGGGTATTGCTCGACAGGCGGCCGGTCGATGCGCGCAAGCTCGCCTTGAAGGCGATCAAGCACGCGCTCTGGATCGCGGTGGCGCTGTGGACGGGCTTCACGTTCGTGGGCTACTTCACGTCGATCCGGGAACTCTGGGCGGAGATTCCCGGATGGGCTCTGGGGCCCTGGGAGAGCTTCTGGATCGCATTCTACGGATTCGCCACATACGGCAACGCCGGCTGGATGCGCGAGCAGGTGTGCAAGTACATGTGCCCCTACGCACGCTTCCAGAGCTCGATGTTCGACCGGGACACGATGATTATTACCTATGACCCGGGCCGCGGCGAACCCCGGGGCAGCCGCTCGCGCTCGCTCGATCCGAAGGCGATGGGGCTGGGTGACTGCGTCGAATGCGGCATCTGCGTCCAGGTATGCCCGACCGGGATAGACATCCGCGACGGCCTCCAGTACGAGTGCATTGGATGCGCGGCTTGCATCGACGGGTGCAACCAGGTGATGGACCGAATGGGCTATCCGCACGGGCTGATCCGTTACTCGACCACGAACGCCCTGGCGCAAGGGTGGAGCTCGCGTCAAATGCTTGCACGCGCGCTCCGGCCGAGGGTACTGATCTATGCGGCGATCCTGGGTGCCATCATCCTGGCGGCGGGAGTTTCCCTCTACCTGCGGGTACCGCTCAAGGTCGACGTGATCCGCGACCGCGTGAGCCTGTCGCGCGAGGTCGAGGGCGGGATGATCGAGAACATCTACCGCCTGCAGATCATGAACACGCAGGAAGTGCCGCACCGGTACCGCATCAGCGCGGCGGGACTGCCCAGTCTGCGCGTTGCCGGCGAGGACGTCGTCGAGGTGCCGGCGGCAACCAGCATGATGGTCCCGGTCAAGCTGCGCATGGAGTCTGGACAATCGGGCGTTGGTTCGCACAGGATCGAGTTCGTCGTGCGCGCGATGGAGTCCGAAGGCATCGTGGCGACGGAAAAATCGGTGTTCCTGGTTCGCTAGGGCGCATACGCATGGTTCGTCGCGCCCCGGATGGCAGACCATGGTACCGCGAGCCGTGGCCGTGGATACTTGCGGCCGGTCCGGCGCTGGCGGTGATCGGCGGCGCCGTCACCGCTATCCTGGCCGTGACGACCGAAGATGGACTGGTCGTCGACGACTACTATAGGCAAGGTCTGGCGGTCAACGCGACGATGGCGCGCGAGGAGAGGGCACGCAGGCTCGGCGTCACTGCGATCCTGCAGTTGACGCCGCGCCGCGACGGCGTGAACGTCGCCGTGACGCAGGCTAGAGGACGGCCCGGGCGGATTCGGCTGACCTTCGCGCACCCGACGCGCTCGGGGCAGGACCAGTCGGTGATCTTGCAACCGGGTCCCGCCGGAGGCTACGATGCCGCGCTCAGTCCGATTCGGATCAATGCCTGGCAGGTCGTGCTGGAAGACGAAACCTCCGGATGGCGGCTCGCGGGCACGCTGCCTGCGCAAGGCGAACGCATCGAATTGCGCGCGCCTCAGGGGAATTAGTCCCTTATCACTCAGATGTTGACAGAATTGGCGAAGATTTCGGGTTTATATTGGTCTCCCGATCTTGGATGGCCAATCAAGCCATCCCGTTTGGTTCCGGCTATGCCGGCTTAGGGAGTGCAAGCATGCAGAAATTGACTTGGATGCGCATACTCTGGCCGTCCTTTCTCGTCGGCGGCGCGGCCGAGACGATATTCTTCACGCTGTTCGACCCGATGGACCTGACACTGTTCGGGGAACCTCTGGCGCTATCGAGGACGGCGATCTACTCGTTCGGATTCTTCCTGTTCTGGGCCTTCGCGGCGGCCTCGAGCAGTCTCACATGCTACCTGCAACAAGACGCGGACCAGGTGAATGCCTGTCCGTTGCCAGGGGCAAGCCGGCCGGCGGGCTGCCCGAAACGCGAAGAACCCGCCGGTCGATCGTAGGATAATGTTCCAATACGGAGGCCAACATGTTCAAGAACATTCTGATACCCACCGACGGCTCGGCAACCGCGAGCAAGGCAGTCAAGGCCGGGATCGAACTCGCACGGGAGTTGGGCGCCAAGGTTACCGGCTATTATGCGATCGAGGCGTTCCAGCCGCAGGTCTACGGCGAGGGCTACATGATCGACAGCAAGACCATCAAGAACCTGGAACAGCGCGCCCGCGAAATGGGGCAGAAGCACATCGACAACATGGCCAAGGCGGCGCAGGCGGCAGGCGTGACGTTCAAGGGCGTGGTGGCGGTCGCGGAGACGCCCTACGATGGGATCATCGAGGCGACAAGGAAGAACAAGTGCGACGCGATCTTCATGGCATCGCATGGGCGCCGCGGTCTGGCCGGACTGATCATGGGGAGCGTCACGCACAAGGTGCTGACGCACTCGAAGGTTCCGGTCCTCGTGTACCGCTGAAGCCGGGACGCTTTACTCCTGCTGGCCCAGAACCCTCTTCAGGCCGGCCGTGTCGACGATCCGGATGTGCTTCTGCTGGACGCCGATCAGGTTTTCTTCCTGGAACTTGGAGAATATCCGGCTGACCGTTTCGAGCTTGAGCCCGAGGAAGCTGCCGATCTCCTCGCGCGTCATCCGCAGGTGGAATTCGGAGGGCGAATAGCCCCGGGCCACGAAACGCTGGGAGAGATTGAGGAGGAACGCCGCCAGGCGTTCTTCCGCGCGCATGCTGCCCAGCAGCATCATGACGCCCTGGTCGCGCACGATCTCGCGGCTCATGACCCTGTGGAACTGGCGCTGCAGGCCCCGGACCTCGTTCGACACTTCCTCCAGACGTGCGAAGGGTATGACGCAGACGTCGCTGTCCTCGAGAGCGACGGCGTTGCAGGAGTGCCGGTCGGTGCCGATCCCGTCCATGCCGATGATTTCCCCCGGCATGTGAAATCCGGTGACTTGGTCCCGTCCATCCTCTAGAATGATGTTGCTCTTGAAGAAGCCCGTGCGTACGGCGTAGATGGCGCTGAACGCATCGCCGGCCCGGTAGAGGCCCTCGCCGCGCTTGACGCGGCGGCGTGCATAGACGAGCTGATCCAGTTTTTCGACTTCCTCGAGCGACAGGCCCATCGGCAGGCACAGCTCGCGCAGGCTGCAGCTGGAGCAGACGGACTTCAGCTTGGGGATGTTGATGGGGATGACAGAGGCCTTCATCGGCGCTCGATTCCCACTGGGACGCCGCTGTTGATCCACGTCAAAGTGCGCAGGTTGCCACGACGCGAGACTATGGCGCTGTCAGAAACGGATACAACTATGCCGGAAATACAGGACATGCTTGTCATTGACCCCGATTTGCTGCGCCGATTCGATCGACCCGGTCCCCGTTATACCTCGTATCCTACTGCAGACCGGCTGGTGGAGGCGTTCGGGCCGGACCAGTACCGGCTATCCCTGGAGAATCGCGTCATAGGCGGCTTTCGCAGACCGCTGTCATTATACGTCCACCTCCCGTTCTGCGACACCATCTGTTACTACTGCGGCTGCAACAAGATCATCACGAAGGATCACGGCCGCTCGGCCAAGTACCTGCGTTACCTGAGAAAGGAGGTCGAGGTGGTCAGCAGCCTCCTGGGCAAGGGGGAGCGCGTGACGCAGCTGCACTGGGGCGGGGGAACGCCGACTTTCCTCAATCAGGCCGAACTCGCCGAGCTGATGCAGATCATCCGGGACAACTTTTCCCTGGCGCCGGACGGGGAGTACTCGATCGAGGTGGATCCGCGCTCGGCGACCGCGGAGACGGTCGCGCTGCTGGGTTCGCTCGGTTTCAACCGCATCAGCGTCGGTGTCCAGGATTTCGACGCCGAGGTGCAGCGTGCGGTCAACCGGGTGCAGAGCGAAGTGCAGACCCGCGGCGTCATCGAAGCGGCACGCGCCAGTGGCTTCCTGTCGGTCAATCTGGACCTGATTTACGGCCTCCCGCGCCAGAACGCCGAAAGCTTCGCCAGGACGCTCGAGAAGGTCGTCGATATCAGTCCGGATCGCATCGCGCTGTACAACTACGCTCATCTGCCCACGGTATTCAAGCCGCAGCGGCGCATCAGCGAGGCCGAGTTGCCGGTGCCGGAGGGCCGGCTCGAGTTGCAGACCCTCGGCATCCGCACCCTCACCGACGCCGGCTACGTCTTCATCGGCATGGACCATTTCGCCAAGCCCGACGACGAGTTGGCGCTTGCACAGCGCAGGGGCCACTTGCATCGCAATTTCCAGGGGTACTCGACGCGGGCGGAGTGCGACCTGATCGGTTTGGGGATTTCCGCCATAGGCAGCGTCGGCCCCGCCTACATCCAGAATTTTCGCACCCTCGACGAGTATTACGACGCGCTCGACCACGGGGTGCTCCCGGTGATGAGGGGATTGGCCCTGAACCCGGACGATCTGGTGCGCCGCGCGGTGATCCAGGCGTTGATGTGCCATTTCGCGCTGTCGTTTCGCGCCATCGAGATCGCGCACCTGATCGATTTCCGCCGCTATTTCGCGACCGAGCTGCGGGAGCTGCAGGAGTATCGGGAGCTCGGCCTCGTCGAAATCGAAGACGACTGGATCACCGTCACGCCGCGGGGCCGCCTCATGGTCCGCGCAATCTGCATGGTGTTCGACCAGTATCTTCGCAATGCGGAACAGCGGGCGCGGTACTCCAAAGTGATCTGACGCCGGTATTCGCGTGGAGTCGCTGGTCCTCACCGCCTTCAGCATGGGGTTACTTGGGGGAGTCCACTGCGCGTCGATGTGCGGGGGAATCGTCGGCGCGGTCTCGCTGAGGGGCGCACGACCGCGAATGGCCCTGCACCTGTCCTACAACGCCGGCAGGATCCTGAGCTACACCGTCGCGGGCGCGATCGTGGGCGGACTGGGCGGCATCGGCGCGCTTGCCGGTGGAATGCTAGCGGCGCAGATGGCGCTGTTCGTCGTGGCAAACACGATCGTCGTGCTTCTCGGGCTGCATGTCGCGGGTTGGGGGCGGCTGGTGCTCTATCTCGAATCGGCCGGCGGCTTGGCCTGGCGCGCCATCCAGCCGTTCGGTTCCCGCTACCTGCCTCCGGATACGCCTGCCAGGGCCGTCAGACTGGGGCTCTTCTGGGGCTGGATTCCCTGCGGTCTGGTCTACAGCACGCTCGCGCTGGCACTGGTGACGGGCGCCGCATGGCGGGGGGCGTTGGTCATGCTGGTTTTCGGTCTCGGCACGCTGCCCAATCTGCTTGCCGCCGGACTCCTGGCGCAGCGCGTGCGCCCGGCGCTGCGGCTGCGCTGGGTGCGATCGCTTGCGGGTGGCTTGATCGTCGTGCTGGGCATAGTCGGGTTGGTTCGCATTCCCGGGCTCGCCGAGGCGATACGCAATGGCGCACTTTGCCTGGCATAGCGCAGGACGGCCCGGTCGCGACGTCCGCGTGCGAGAGCCACGATGTATCATGTGCATAGCGTCCCTTCCGTTCCTTAACCCCACTCTCCCTCCGTCCCCATGCCCACCATACTTCTTGCCGTTGACGGTTCCGAGCACGCACTGCGGGCCGCCCAGAAGCTGGTCCAGAACGCAGCCTGGTACCGCGAGCCCCCGCAGGTCCACGCGCTGTATGTCCATCTCCCGGTGCCCGAAGTGCATGGCCTGCACCGTCTCGTGGGCAGGCAGGCGATGCAGCGCTACTACAGTGAGGAGGGGGAGGAGAAACTGGCGCCGTGCAAGAAGCTGCTGGAACGTGCCGGGATCCCTTTCGATGCGGAGGTCGCCGTCGGGCCGGCCGCCGAGACCATCGTGGCGCGCGCGAAGAAGGCGCGCTGCGACATGATCTACATGGGCACGCGAGGCATGACGGCAGTGACGAACATGCTGCTCGGATCGGTGGCCACGAAGGTGCTTCACCTTTCGAAAATCCCTGTCGTTCTTGTGCGCTGAGGCCGGAGAAGGGATGTGACGCCTCCCCCGATGCTGGAAGACATGGCAGCGGCTTGAGCTCCGCAGTACTCGTCCTCAATTCCGGCTCTTCGAGCGTCAAGTTCGCGCTGTATTCGGGCGTCGAAGGCGGCTCGCGGCAACTGCTTTCCGGGCAAATCGAGAATATCGAGTCCTCGCCCCGGCTTTCATTGCACGAGGACAGCGGCGACGTTCTCGAGCGTGAGCTGGGGACCCATGGGGACGGCCAGCGCACGCGCGCCGAGGCCTTGTCTTTCCTGATCCAGCTGCTCTCGCAGCGCGCGGGAGGGGCCGGCGTCGCCGCCGCGGGGCACCGCGTCGTTCACGGCGGCGCGCGCTATCGCGAGCCGGTTCTGGTGGATCGCGAAGTCATGGCGATGCTGGAATCATTCGTCCCTCTCGCGCCGCTGCACCAGCCGCACAACCTGGCGGCGATCCGTGCGCTGTTGGACGTTGCGCCGTCGCTTCCGCAGGTTGCCTGCTTCGACACTGGTTTTCACTCGAGCCAGCCGCGGCTCGCGACCTTGTTCGCGATGCCGCGAAAGTTCGAGGAGCTCGGCGTCAGGCGCTACGGCTTCCACGGCCTCTCGTACGAGTACATCGCGGGTGTGCTCCCGGATTATCTCGGCGAGGGCGCGCAGGGGCGCATCATCGTCGCGCACCTGGGCAACGGAGCGAGCCTGTGCGCGATGCGCGGCAGGCGCAGTATTGCCACCAGCATGGGATTCACGGCCATGGAGGGCCTGGTGATGGGTACGCGGCCGGGCGCGCTCGACCCCGGGGTGGTGCTGTATCTGCTGCAGGGGATGGGCATGGACGCAGAGTCGGTGAGCGACCTCCTGTATCATCGATGCGGATTGCTGGGGATATCCGGAATCAGCAACGACATGCGCGAGCTGCTCGCGAGCGCCGACACGCGGGCGGCCGAGGCGGTGGACCTGTTCGTCTATCGCGCGCTCGCGCATATCGGCAGCCTCGCCGCCGCGCTCGAGGGATTGGACGCCATCGTTTTCACCGCCGGTATCGGCGAGCACGCTGCGCCCGTCCGCGAGCGTATCTGCAGGGGCATGGCTTGGCTCGGGCTGGAGCTCGATGAGGCCGCAAACGGCGTGCACGGCCCGCGGATCAGCCGTGAGGGCAGCGCGGTGTCGGCCTGGGTCATCCCGACCAACGAGGAACTGATGATCGCCCGTCACACGCTGCGTGCGATCGGCAGGGCTGCGGGCTGAACCGGCACAGCCGGAACTCAACGGGTTGCTGTGACTTGCCATCCCAGATCTCTCGATTTTGCACAGTTGCAACTTCGCAACTGTGCAAAATCGAGAGACTTATATAAGGTCAAAATCTTCGCCATTTCTGTCACCATCCGAAAGATAAGAGACTAACGGGGTCGGGCGAGAACGATTTCAATTCGAAACAGGAGCGGGAACGATGGCCTATATCTTTCATCAAGACGAGCTTCCAAGGCTCGTGTCCGTCACGCCCGGGCGGGAAAGGGTGTTCTTCGTCAGCAAGGAGCTGGCGGGGATCGACGACATGCTGGCCGGCATCATGCGTTACAAGAAGGGCGCGTCCTCGCCCTATCATTTTCACGAGAACTGCGAGCACTTCTATTTCATCATCGACGGGGCCGCGACGGTGGAAACGCCGGACGGTGTCACCCGCGTGACTTCGGGGGACATGGTCTTCATTCCGGCCGAAGACAGGCACCGGCTTCGGGCGCTGGAGGACCTGTTCTATTTCGAGTTCCAGGCCCCCAACCGGTTCAAGACCACGATACTCGACGGCACTCCCAACGATCTTCTCTGGGAGCGGGTGGACGGGAAGATCTGGGTACAGAGCTGAGGCGCGCGAGAGCTGCGATGGGCATGAAACGGCATGGAAAGGCGGGGTGATAAATGGCTACTAAGTTCATCAAGACAGGGGATTGCGCGCGGGTCGCGCTCCCGGGCGGGCGAGGGCAGGTCGCCGAAATCCTGAACCCGGATTTGTGCGGAGCGAAAAACGTCCTCGGCATGCTGCGCTGGCTGGAGCCGGGCGAAACGTTCGACGCGCAGGCGCGCGAAGACAGGCACCAGCTGATCTATCTCATGGAAGGCGAGGGAGTGATCGTGCTCGAGCGCAAGGAATATGCGGCAGGCAAGGGCGCAGGCATCTACCTGGGCCCGAACGAAACCGCAAGCATCCGGCACACGGGGGCCGCGCCCCTCAAGCTCTTCCACCTGGTCGTGCCGAAGGCCGGCGACTGATCCGATCACGAAGCAAGGAGCGATACCATGGTTAAGATAGTCATCTTCTTCAAGCGCAAGCCGGGGATGTCCGTCGAGGCGTTCCAGACGCACTGGCGGACGGTTCACAAGGACATCATCCTCCGGCTGCCGGGGATCCGCAGGTACGTGCAATCGCATCCGCTGCCCTCCAGCTATCGCAAGGGCGAACCGCCATTCGACGCCGTCGCCGAGTCTTCGTTCGACGACACGCAGGCCATGCGCACGCTGGCGAAGACGCCGCAATACGCAGCCGTGCTGGCCGATGAGCCGAACTTCATCGACGCCCCGAGCATGGGGTCGATCATCACCGACGAGTACGTCGTCAAGGACGGCCCGGTTCCCCAGGACGGGATCAAGAGCATTGACTTCGTGACCCGAAAGGAAGGCATGTCGGTCGATGCGTTCCAGCAGTACTGGCGGGACGTCCACGGCCCGCTGTGCCGTGGCGCGGAGGCGATGCGTCGGTACGTCCAGAACCATACCCGGCGCTCCGGCTACGAGGGCGGCAGGACGCCCGCCTACGACGGGGCGGCGATGTCGTGGTTCGACAGCATGGACGCGCTGCGCGCGGCGGCCCCGACGCCCGAATTCGCGCGTCTGCGCTCCGACGTGGAAAACTTCATTGCCCGGGACAAATCCCCGTTCGTTCTCACCAAGGAGCTCGTATTCCTGCAATAGCATCCTGCGAGGCGCATCCCTGACTAGGAGGAGGATTCCAATGGCGCACATAGTCATCATCGGAGCCGGAGTCACCGGCGTTCCCATGGCCCGCGAGGTGAGCGAATTCGCCCGCCCCGGCGACAGGATCACGCTGTTGTCGGAAGTCTCGAATTTCCATTTCCTCCCCTCCAATCCATGGGGAACGGTGGGCCATGGCGAGCGCGGCGACATCGATTTTCCGATCGGGCCGCGGCTCGAGCAGGCGGGCATCGCCTTCGCGGCCGCGGGCGCCAAGCGGGTGCACGCGGAGCGGAACCAGGTGGAGCTCCGCGACGGCACGGTTCTCGACTACGACTATCTCGTGATCGCCACCGGCCCCAGGCTCGCCTTCGACGAAGTCGAAGGCCTCGGCCCCAAGGGCTACACCCAGTCGGTGTGTCACGTCGACCACGCAGCGGTTTCGCGCGAGGCATGGGAGCGGTTCGTGGCCGAGCCGGGACCCGTCATCGTGGGGGCCGTGCAGGGAGCATGCTGCTTCGGGCCCGCCTACGAGTGCGCCTTCGCGCTGGAAGCCGACCTGCGCCGGCGCAACATCCGCGAACTCGCGCCGATAACGTTCGTCACCGCCGAACCCTACATCGGGCATCTGGGCGTCGGCGGAGTGGGCGGCTCGCGGTCCTTGCTCGAAGCCGCCATGCGCGAGAAGGACATCCGCTGGATCGCCAACGCCAAGGTCGCCAGGGTCGAACCCGACAGGATGCACCTGCGCGAGTACGACGGGAACGGCCGGTTGACGAACGAACAAGTCCTGCCTTTCAAGTACTCGATGATGATGCCGGCGTTCAAGGGCTTGGACGCCCTGATCGGAATCGAAGGCCTGACCAACGCGCGCGGCTTCGTCCTGATCGACGAGTTCCAGCGCAATCCGAAATTCAGGAACATCTACGCTGCCGGCGTCGCGGTGGCGAGTTCCCCGGCCGAACCGGGCCAGGTACCGGCCGAATCACGCAGAACAGGCTACATGATCGAGTCCATGGTGGCCGCAGTCGCACGCAATATCCGCGACCAGATCGACGGCAAGGAGCCGAGCCAGACGGCGGACTGGAGCATCGCCAGCCTTGCCGACCTCGGCCACTCGGGGATCGCCTTCGTCGCTCAGCCGCAGATACCGCCGCGCAAGGTCAACTGGTTCGCCGAAGGCGAGTGGGTGCACTTTCCACGGTGCTCCTCGTGCGACCTCGGGAGTTGAATTCCCGGGTCGCACTCTCCCGGGCGGCGGGCGCCGGGGGTGGATCAACTTCCCGGTGCCGGTTTCTTGTCCTTCGGCGCCGGCTTCTTGCCCTTGGATTCCTTGCGCTTGTCACGATTTCCCATGTTCTGTACTCCTCTGTTGAGCTGATGCGGGCGCTAGTGTAACCAGCATTCGAAATTATTGCCAAAGCGGCGTGGACGCTTTGCCTGCTTGCGGTCCGTGCGCCTTACTCTTGGTTCGGCGGGCCGATTGGACCGCATTCAACTCCTTCCGCGCAACTGCGCGAGGAGCCAGCGCTCGAACGCCTGCACCGCCGGCTTGGCGCGCGCTCCCGGCTCCACGACCAGATAATACGCCCGCGGCGAGGCCACGGTTCCCGTGAAAGGAGCGACCAGCTTGCGGCCCTTCAGCAGGCTGTCGATCAACGGCCGCCGCCCGAGGGCCACTCCTTGCCCGGAGAGCGCCGCGGCGATCGCCTCGTCGTAGTTGCTGAAACTGAGCGTCGCGGCGGGGTGCAGGTCGGGGAGCCCGACCGCCTGCAACCAAGGGTCCCATTCGAGCGGCATGTTCGTGCCCGGCGGGATCACCACCTGCAGAAGGGTGTGCATGCGCAGGTCCGCCGGCACCTTGAGCGGGCGGGTCTTGTCGCGCACGAGCGCCGGACTGCATACCGGCTGCATCGATTCACCGCCGAGCGGCGCCCCGCGCGGCGAATCAGCCCGCCCGTAGCGGATCGCCACATCGAACCCATCGGCCGCCAGATCGCGCCGCCTCAGGGTGGCGTCGATGCGTACATCGATGCCCGGGTGGGCGTTGGTGAACCGCGCCAGGCGTGGGATCAGCCACAGCGACGCGATGCCCGGCGTGGTGGTCAAAGCGAGCACCTGCCGCCCGGCCGGCGCGCGAATCTGTGCGACCGTCGCGCGCAGTTGCTTGAGCATTCCGCTGCATGTCTCGAAGAGCCGCCGTCCGTCGTCGGTCAGGGCGAGCGCACGATGCCGGCGCGTGAAGAGCGCGGCCCCCAACTGGTCCTCGAGTGCCTTCATCTGGCGGCTGACGGCCGACTGCGTGACGAAGCACTCCTCGCCCGCCTTGGTAAAGGACAGGTGGCGCGCGGCGGCCTCGAACGTCGCCAGAAGATTCAGAGGCGGAAGTCGCGTGGGACTACTTGGCATGCGTGTGAGGAATGCGTGAAATACCGAAAGATCGCTTGAGCTCCAGCATAGACGGGACGATTATGCCTCAAATGCCATCCAGGGAGCGATGGACCATGCATGCTCCCGGAGCATCCACTCCGGAGCCCGAAATGGAGAATGCCATGCTGATCGGCATCGACAAGGTGCGGCTGCAACTGGCCAAGGGCGATTGTTTGAGGCTGGTGCGGGCGAGTCGGGCGCGGCTGACCACCGTCAGCGGCATCGCATGGATCACGGTGGATCGGGAAGCCGAGGACATACTGGTGCGTGCCGGCGACTCATTTGTCGTTCCATCCGACCGTGCGGTGGTGGTCGGTCCGCTGTTCTCGTCGCTTATGCTGGACATTGAAGATGCATCCGACGCAATGCCGTACCCGCAACGGTGGCGATCGGCCGCGGGCGAGACGCTGCGAGTGCATTGCGGATCGATGCTGAGGCATCGCCCCTGTGCTTCGGGTTCGCGCAGGCTGTGGGCAATTGCCCGCGCGTTCACGGAGTTCTTTCATGGCTGGTGACAAGACCGTAGCCGTCATCGGCGCCGGCATGGCGGGACTCGCCGCTGCCAGGCGGCTCCGTGCAGCAGGCGTGACCGTGAGGCTGTTCGAGGCCAACCACAAGGTGGGCGGATGCTGCGCCACCACAAGCATTGCGGGCTACACGTTCAACGATGGCGCCGTGTATCTCGCCATGCCGCGCATGCTGGATCGCCTGTTCGAAGCGCTGGCACTGGACCGGAATCGTCTGCTGCCGCTGCGACGCATTGCCGCCATCCAGTCCACGACGTTGCCGGACGGCACGATCGTGGAAATCGGCGGCGGGCCGGAACTCGCCGTCATCTCTACACAGGGTACAGCGGCTACTGCCAGGCTGAAAGCGGAAGTGGGGGATTTCCTGAGCAAGTGGGAGCCGACGCTGTGTTTCCTCGCAGGCGACATCATGGTTCACCCGCTCTCGCTATCGCATCTCCTCGCGAAGGGCTGGCGGCATCTGGCCAAACTGCGGGGCACGGCGGCGTCGCATTTGGAGAGCAGCTTCACCAGTGAAGCGGCTCGTGCCGCCTTCGGGGGTACCCTACTGTACGCTGGCGCGCCGCCCGACAGGTTGCCTGCCGCGTCCCTGCTGGGTCTGGTGGCCATGCTGCGAGACGGATACTTTCTCCCCGAGGGTGGGATGGGTCGCCTCCCAGAGACATTGAGTAATGCCGTGCGGGCAGCGGGCGGCCACATCCATCTCGATTCCTCCGTCCGGAGGATTGTGGTCAAGCATGGCCGTGCGTGCGCCATCGTAGTGGAGAATGAGGGTGTGGTCGAAGTCGATGCCGTGATTTCCACCGTCAGCGGCATGCATACATACGGCTCACTGCTGGCGGAGGGCGACGTGCCGGCGCGCATGATGCGCAAGGTACGCAGGGCACCGCTGTCGCACAGGGGCTTCGCCTTGCAGCTCGGGCTCGCCAGCAGGATCGAGGCACGCAGCCATGTGAATTGCGTGCTTCCATGGCTGGGCGAACAGTCGCAGGTCTTCCAGGCGGGTGGTGACAGGCGCTGGGCGACTTACATGGTACCGACGGTGACGCTCCCGGAGCTGGCGCCGGGCGGCTGCAGCATCGTCGAAATGTTTCCCTCGATCAGCCAGGAATTGGCGCCTGAGGCCTGGAGCGAGGCGCGCAAGCAAGACGTCGCGGCGCAAGCGGTGGAAGCGTTGCGCCGCGATCGTAGGGTCGATATTGCGGTGTCCCGTGTTCTGAGTCCCAGGGAGTTCCAGGATGGCGCCCATTTATACGCCGGAACCCTGTACGGCATTTCGCCGAACGCGGGCCCTGCCGCACTGTTCAAGCAGCGCACTCCAATTCGAGGTTTGTACCAAGCGGGCCAAACCACGTGGCCGGGGTTTGGCGTCGTCGGAGCCGGTTTTTCCGGAGTCTTCGCTGCCGAGGCATTGATTCGCGATGAATCGCGTTGATCTCCGGCACCGCCACCGCCGGGCCTGACCTGTTTTCAGTGCAGGATGTTCCCGAAGACGAACGCAAGGCCGTTGCGCGTGACGTTGCGAATAAGATCATCGCGAAGCTGGGACGCGAATCGGCATCTGCGGGTACTGCTGATTCGTAGGCGGTCTTCTTTCCCGCGCGCGGGAAAGGACGAAGGCCACCATCATAGTGGCCCGGGTATTCGCAGGGACAGGATTGCGACGCCTCCGAGTTCGTGGAATCATGAACGCTGGCGTTGTGTCGCAGGCCGGGGGTCGGGATTCCGGGCCACGCGAACGCCATCTGAAAGGATCATGCCATGGCCGAGCCGCTTTCCCCTCAGAAGTCGCCCTATCCCGTCGATCTCGCCCCCGGTGACTATTTCTGGTGCCGCTGTGGCAGGTCGAAAAACCAGCCTTTCTGCGACGGTTCGCACAAGGGCACGGGATTCACGCCGGTGAAGTTCACCATCGCCAAAGCGGACAAGTACTGGTTGTGCGGCTGCAAGCACACCAAGAACCAGCCGTTCTGCGACG
>Ga0080064_1003626_pt1 | contig 21778 bp, 19 predicted proteins | sample Subgrocontami54m_FD_69260 | JGI IMG/M metagenome (GOLD analysis project Ga0080064, IMG submission 69260) | Subsurface groundwater microbial communities from S. Glens Falls, New York, USA - GMW46 contaminated, 5.4 m (SPADES assembly) (version 2) ...
CCGATCCTCGCCTGCGCGGTGATTCGCGAGGGGGCGCGCTTCCGAGTGATCATCGGCGCCCCGCTGCGCGCACCGCAGGGCGTGGACCGGCTGCAGGCCATGACCGCACTCACGCAGGAGTGGACCCGCATCCTCGAGTCCTATATCCGGCGCGCTCCGGACCACTGGACCTGGATGCACCGTTGCTGGAAGACGCAGCCAGCACCCGCGGCCGGCGAGGCGCCGCGAGCGGCGGGAACCCAGACGGCGCATCCTGCCCTGGCGCTGGGCCTGGCCGCCTGTCTCTTGTCGCTGGTCTCGCTGGCATCCGGCTGCGCCAAATCCGGCGGCCAGAAATCGGCCGAGTCGACGGGTGCGGCGGCCTCCGCAGTCGAACCCGAGGCCACCCAGGCGATGAGCGAGTTCACCCTCACCGGCTATAAGCCCGACGGGGGCAAGTCGTGGGACCTGAAGGGAGAGGGCGCCAGCGTGGAAGGGAACATCGTGACGATCCGCCGGCCGGATGCGGTGGGCTATGATCCGCTCAGGACCGCCTATCTGACCGCCACCCTTGCGGAAGTGGATCAAGTCACGCGCCATGTCCGCCTGGAGCACGAGGTGACCATCCACACGACGGACGGCCTCTGGCTCACCTCGCCGGTGCTCCACTGGATTCCGGATCAGAATCAGATGGCGACCGATCAGCCGGTCCGGATCGAGACCGATCACATGCTGCTGCGCGGCCGCGGGGCGACGGGCCTGACCCAGTTAAAGGAAGCGACGATTCTCAAGGATATCGAGCTCGTCCTGAACCCTTCCGACCACGACCTGCCGGCCGGCGGGGCCAAGCAGGTGATCATCACCTGCGACGGGCCGCTTCATCTCGACTACGAGCGCAACGTGGCCACCTTCGAGCAGAACGTCCACGTGAAGGATCCCAACGGCGACCTGTACTCGGATCAGCTCACGGCCTACCTGGATCCGGCGACCCACACCATCAAATACGCCGAGGCGACGGGGCATGTGCGCATCCACCAGGACCGGAACACCGCGCTGAGCGAGCGCGCGGTCTACGAGCCGGCGATCGGCAAGATCACCATGGTCGGCAAGCCCTCGCTGCTCCTGTACCCCTCTTCGGACGGCCGCCAGGGCGCCCCGCTCTCGTTCGGCGGGCTGACCGCCGCCCCAAACCCCAGCCCTGACGCCGCACAGGCGCCCTGACGATGCAGCAGCTGAAGACCGAGCACCTCGTGAAGGGGTACAATGGACGGCCGGTCGTGGACGGCGTGGACATCCATGTCAGCCGCGGAGAGATCGTGGGGCTGCTGGGGCCCAACGGGGCCGGCAAGACGACGACCTTCGCGATGACCGTCGGCTACGTCAAGCCGGACGGCGGGCGCATCATGCTCGACGGGCGCGACATCACGGATGTGCCGATGTATCAGCGCGCGCGGCTCGGGATCGGGTATCTGGCGCAGGAGCCCTCGATCTTCCGCAAGCTCACCGTCGAGCAGAACATCATGGCCATTCTCGAGACCTTGGACCTCACCCGGACGCAGCGCCGGCAGCGGCTGGACCAGCTGTTGAACGAGCTCGGCATCACCCATCTCGCCCGGCAGCGGGCGTACACGCTCTCCGGCGGCGAGAAGCGGCGGCTCGAGATCACCCGCGCGATGGTGACGGATCCGAAGTTCATGCTGCTGGATGAGCCCTTCTCGGGCATCGACCCGATCACGGTGTTCGAGGCGCAGGAGATCATCCGCGAGCTGAGGAAGCGCGGCCTGGGGATCCTGCTGACCGACCACAACGTGCGCGAGACGCTGGAGATCACCGACCGGGCCTACATCATGGCGGAGGGGCGCGTGCTCATTGCCGGCACCGCGCGCGAGCTAATCACCGACCCACGCGCCAAAGAGATCTATCTCGGAGAGAAGTTCCGCCTCTAAGCTAAGCGAAGGAGTTCGTCATGTTCGGGAAGTCCCCGCGACCCGCCGCACCGTCGAACGACGCCGTGATCACCGACACCGCGCCGTGCCAGAAGTCGGTCCGGCTGCGGGTCGCCCAGGACACGATTGCGCCGATCCGCGCGGCGGTGCTGGCGGAGTTCCAGCGGCAGGCCGCCCTGCCGGGGTTCCGCAAGGGCAAGGCGCCGGTGGAGCTGATCGAGCGGCAGCACGCCCAGGCGATCCAGGAAGAGACGCTGCACCGCGCCACGAAAGAGGCGTTTGAGCGCGCCGCGAAGGCGCATCAGCTGAAGCCGGTCGGCCCCTTCGAAGTCAGCAAGGCGGACTTCAGCGAATCCGGCGGCCTCACCCTCGAAGCCACCGTCGAGGTGGAGCCGTCCTTCGCGCTGGCGCACTACAAGGGCATTGCGCTCACAGAGGAACCGGCGCACGTCGGAGCCGAGGACATCGAGGCCGGCCTGAAGCAGCTGCAGGAGTCGATGGCGCAGCTGGTGCCCGGCAAGGAAGGCGAGCAGAAGGTGCGGCAACTGCCGGCGATCGACGATGAGCTCGCCAAGGACCTCGGATTTCCTGACCTGGCCAAGCTGCGGGAGCATCTGGAAGCGAAGCTGCGCGAGCAGAAGCGCTCCGCCCGGTCCAAAGCGCTTGAGACCGCCCTCTGCGATGAGCTGCTGAAGCGCCATGCCTTTGAGGTCCCGTCCCGCCTGGTGAGCCATCAGACCCAGCGGCTGACCCGGGACTTTCAGGTGAGGCTGCTGCTCTCCGGCATGAAGGAGGAGCAGGTGAAAATTGAGGCGGACAAGTTCGCCGAACAGCTGCGCACCAACGCCGAGCGCTATGTGAAACTGAGCTTTATCCTTGAGCGCATCGCCGAGCAGGAGTCGATCGCCGTCACCCAGGATGAGCTGGTCGGACGGCTGTGGCAGCTCTCGCAGCAGTGGAAGAAGGACCCGGCCGAGGTGCGCAAGATCTTCGACGCGGAAGGGCTGTGGCCGTCGGTCTTCTCGGCGGTGCGCCAGGAGAAAACGGTGGCGTGGCTGCTGTCGGCCGCCGCCATCGAGCGCGCCGAGCCGGCACCCGCCGCGCAACCGACACCCGTGCAATCATGATCGGACGTGCAGTCACGCAACCACACGATGGAGGGGGCATGGTCGTCAACGAGCAAGTCCTGGTTCCGATGGTGGTGGAGCAGTCGCCGCGCGGCGAGCGCGCCTATGACATCTACTCGCGGTTGCTCAAGGACCGCATCATCTTCATCGGCACCCCGATCGATGACGGCATCGCCAACCTGATCATCGCCCAGATGCTGTTTCTCCAGAACGAGGACGCCGACAAGGAGATCAGCGTCTACATCAACTCGCCCGGCGGCTCGGTCACGGCGGGGCTGGCAATCTACGACACGATGCAGTTCATCAGGCCGCCCATCGCCTGCTATTGCATGGGGCAGGCGGCGAGCATGGGGGCCGTGTTGCTGGCGGCCGGCACCAAGGGCAAGCGCTACGCGTTGCCCGATGCGCGCATCATGATCCACCAGCCGTGGGGCGGCGTGCAGGGCGCGGCGGCCGACATCTCCATCCAGGCGCGGGAGATCCTTCGGCTGCGGGAGAAGATCAACGAGATCCTAGTCAAGCACACCGGCCAGGCGCTGGAGAAGATCCAGAAGGACAGCGACCGCGACTTTTTCATGTCCGCCGAGGAGGCGAAAGAGTACGGCATCGTCGACGAAGTGATCTACGGCAAACCGAAGAAGAAGTAACCCACCTCGAGGAACCGATGACGGCCAGCGACATTCTCCTGACCCCGGGCCCCACTCCGTTGCCGCCGCAGGTGCGCGAAGCGCTCGGCCGGCCGATCATCCACCACCGCACGGGCCAGTATCGCGCGCTCTTCAAGCGGGCGTTGCAGGGCATGCAGACGGTGATGGAGACCGCCCACGACGTGCTGTGCCTGACCAGCTCCGGCACCGGCGCGATGGAAGCGGCGGTCGTGAACCTGCTCTCGCCGGGCGATGAGGCGATCGTGATCCTTGGCGGGAAGTTCGCCGAGCGGTGGCAGCATCTGTGCAAGGCCTACGGCGTGACGGCGGTGACCGTCCCCGTCGCGTACGGCGACGTCGTGGATCCCGGGCAGGTGGCGGCGGCGCTGCAGGCGCACCCGAACGCCAAGGCGGTGCTCACGACGCTGTGCGAAACGTCCACCGGCGTCGTCAACGACGTCAAGGCGATCGGAGCACTCACCCGCAACAGTCCGGCGGTGCTGGTGGTCGACGCGATCAGCGGCCTGCTGGCTGATGAGTGCAAGACCGACGCCTGGGGCATCGATGTCGTGGTGACCGGTTCGCAGAAGGGTTTGATGCTGCCGCCGGGCCTGGCGTTTATGAGCATGAGCCCGCGCGCGTGGGCGCTCGTTGAGCAGGCGAAGACGCCGCGGTTCTACGCGGACCTGCGCCTCTACAAGAAATCGCTGGCCGACGACGATACGCCGTTCACCTCGGCGGTCTCGCTCGTCATTGCGCTGGAGGAGGCGCTCAAGATCGTGCTGCAGCGCGGCCTGCCGCAGACGATCCAGCGCTGCGCCTCAATGGCGCGGGCCACCCGCGCCGGGGCGGAGGCGATCGGCCTCACGCTCTTTTCCAAGCGGCCGTCGAACGGTGTCACCGCCATCAACGTGCCCTCCGGCGTCGATGGCAAGCAGCTCGTCAAGCTGATGTACGACCGCTCGCGCGTCATGGTCGCCGGTGGGCAGGGCGACATGGCGGGCAAGATCTTCCGCTTCGCGCACATGGGCTACATCTCGCCGGACGACGTCCTGGCGGGGTTGACGGCGCTCGAAGCGGCGCTGAAAGAGCTGAAGTTTTCGTTCACGCCGGGCCAGGCGGTCAAAGCCGCGCAGGCGGCGCTCGATCAGACGCTGACCGCCAGCGCCAAGTAGCGCTTCCGCGTCTCACAACCGTTCAGATGAGGTGACCGATGGCTCGCGCGTCTGTCGAGGCAGCTCCAACCACAGGAGAGGGGACGTCCAAGCGCCCGAACACCACCATGACCCAAGTCAAAGTGCTCATTGCGGATCACCTCTCGGAAGACGGCATCAAGATTCTCAAGGACGAGCCGGGCCTGGCGGTCGACATCAAGACCGGGTTGAGCCCCAAGGATCTGGCGGCGATCATCGGGCCCTATGAGGGGCTGGTCGTGCGCAGCGCGACGAAAGTGACCGCCGAGGTGATCGCGAAGGCGGATCATTTGAGGGTCATCGGGCGCGCCGGCGTGGGATTGGACAACGTCGACGCCGACGCCGCGACCAAGCGCGGGATCGTCGTCATGAACGTGCCGGCCGGCAACACGATCTCCACCGCCGAGCACACGCTGAGCATGATCATGGCCTGCGCCCGCCGCATTCCGCAGGCGGATGCGCACCTGCGCGCCGGGCTGTGGGAGCGCTCCAAGTTCGTCGGCACCGAGCTGTTCGGCAAGACGCTGGGGATCGTCGGGATGGGCAAGATCGGCACCGAGGTCGCCAAGCGCGCGCAGTCATTCGGGATGCGGATCATCGCCCACGATCCGTTCCTCTCGACGGAGCGCGCCCAGCAGCTCGACGTCCAGATGACCGACCTGCCTACGCTCTATCAGGAAGCGGACTTCATTACCGTCCACACGCCGCTGACCGCCGACACCAAGCACCTGATCGGCGCCAACGAGATCGCGATGATGAAGAAGGGCGTGCGGCTGATCAACTGCGCGCGCGGCGGCATCATCGATGAGCACGCGCTCGCGCAGGCGATCACGGCGGGCCATGTGGCGGGGGCGGCCATCGACGTCTTCGAGGAGGAGCCGCCGAAGAACCACCCCCTGACCAAACTGGACCAGGTGGTCTGCACGCCGCACCTGGGCGCGTCCACGCAGGAAGCGCAGCTCAACGTGGCGATCGAAGTGGCCAAGCAGGTGGCCGACGCGCTGCTTGGCCGGGGCATCCGCAACGCGGTCAACATGCCTTCGGTCGATGCCAAGACGCTCAAGATCCTTCAGCCGTACATCACGCTCGGCGAGAAGCTCGGTTCGCTGGCGTCGCAGCTTTCCGGCGGGCAGGTGGAAGAGGTGCGCGTCACCTACGTCGGCGAGCTGACCGCCTACGACACCTCCGCCGTCACGCTGGCGGTCCTCAAAGGGATCCTCGCGCCCATGGTGGGCGAGAGCGTCAACTACGTCAACGCATCGCTGATCGCGGCGGAGCGCGGCGTGAAGGTCGTCGAGGCGAAGACGAACAAGCTGGAGGAGTTCGCCAACCTCCTGGCGCTGGAGGTGCGCAGCAACGGGGCGAGCCTGGCGCTTCAAGGCACCCTCTCGGCCCGGCGGCAGCCGCGCATCGTCAAGATCGACCGCTATTTCGTCGAAGCCTCGCCGGAAGGCTACATGCTGATCATCAAGAACCAGGACAAGCCGGGCCTGATCGGCCAGCTGGGCACGCTGCTCGGCGAAGCGAAGATCAACATCGCCGGCATGACCAACGGCCGGGAGCAGCCGGGCGGGGAGGCCATCACCGTCGTCAATATCGACCACCCGGTGCCGCCGAAGGTGTTGGAGCAGGTGAAGAAACTCAATCACGTGCTCGATGCCAAGCTCATCACGCTGTAACGCATGAACTTCGTGGTGATCGGCGCCCAGTGGGGCGATGAAGGCAAGGGGAAGGTGATCGATGTCCTCACCGACGACGCCGATCTCCTCATCCGCTACCAGGGCGGCCACAACGCCGGCCACACCGTCATCGCCGACGGGGAAGAGTTCATCTTCCATCTGATCCCCTCCGGCCTGCTCCACCCGGGCAAGGTCGGGCTCATCGGCAACGGCGTCGTCGTGGATCCCGAGGCGCTGCTGAAGGAGCTGGGACAGCTGCGCGCGCGCGGCATCGATGTCGCGCAAGCGGTCAAGCTCAGCGACCAGGCGCACGTCATCTTCCCGTACCACAAACGGCTCGACCTCCTCGAGGAGGGCTCTCGCGCGGGCCGGATCGGCACGACCGGCCGGGGCATCGGGCCCTGCTACGTGGATAAAGTCGCGCGCTGCGGCATTCGGGTGGCGGACCTCTGCGATCCGGCGGTCTTTCCCGAGAAGCTGCGGCAGGCGGTGGCCGAGAAGAACAAGCTGTTCCAGGCGCTCTACCGCGAGCCGCCCGTGTCGTACGACGACCTGCTGAAGCAGTACACCGTCTATGCCCGGCAACTGGCGCCGCATGCGGTCAACGGCGCGCGCTTCCTGCGGGAGGCGATGCGGCAGGGCAAGCGGCTCCTGTTTGAGGGCGCGCAGGGCACGCTGCTCGACATCGACCACGGCACCTATCCGTACGTGACCTCGTCCAATGCGATCGCCGGCGGGGCCTGCACGGGCGCGGGCGTGCCGCCGACCGCGATCGACCGGGTTGTCGGCGTCGTCAAGGCGTACACGACCCGCGTCGGGGAAGGGCCGCTGCCCACCGAGTTTCCCCCTGCGCTCATGGAGGCGATCCGCACCAAGGGCAACGAGTTCGGCGCCACGACCGGGCGCCCGCGCCGCTGCGGCTGGTTCGATGCGGTGGTCGCGCGCCATGCGGTGTGCGTCAACGGCTGCGATTCGATCGCCGTCACCAAACTGGACGTGCTGGACGGGATGGAGACGATCCAGATCTGCACTGCCTACCAGGATGGGGACAAACGCATCGAGGAGTTTCCCTCGGACATCGGCGCGTTGTCGCGCTGCACGCCGATCTACGAGTCGTGGCCGGGCTGGCGCGCCGAGACCGGCGAAGCGGGAAAGTTCGAGGAGCTGCCGTCGGCCGCGCAGCGGTACCTGAAACGGCTGGAAGAGCTGCTGGGCGTGCCGATCTGCCTGATTTCGACCGGCTCGCGCCGCGAGCAAGCGTTTAAGACCGCCCATTGGTGAGCCAAGCAGCGTCGCGTTCTTGACGGGTCCAGGGGCCTATGTTACAACTCTAGGGTAACCGCTATTCCGGATCGATTGGGTTGAGGAGGAGGATCGAATGCGTCGAACGCTCATTGGGATCGTCAGTGCGGCGTTGCTGGCGGGCACGGGCTGCGCGGTGACGTTTGCGAAACGCTCGCCGTGGGACATCCAGCAGCTGGCGGAGCTGAGCGATCAGCTCGAGCAGTTCAAGACGCTCGCGCAGCTGAAGGCGGAGGAGGCCGACCAGCTGCGGCGCGCCAAGGAGCTGCTCGAGCAGCGGCTGGGCTCTTCGGACGTCAGCATCGGTTATGACGAGCGCGGGCTCGTGACGCGGATGCTCGATAAGGTGCTGTTCGATTCCGGCAAGGCGGAATTGCGCCGCAGCGCGCACGGCGTGCTGGACAAGGTGGCGAAAGTGCTCCAGGAAGTGTCGGGCCAGCCAGTGCGGATCGAGGGGCACACCGACAACGTGCCGATCAAATATTCCAGCTGGGCGGACAACAAGGCGCTCTCGGTGGCGCGGGCCAACGCGGTTCTGCACTATCTCGTCGAGCAGCAAGGCATCGATCCCGGACGGCTCACGGCGGCCGGCCATGGCGAGGAGCAACCGATCGCCTCCAACGACACCGCGACGGGCCGCGCCAGCAACCGGCGCGTCGAAATCATCATTTTGCCGCAAGCCTCAGGGTCGCGGACGTGGGAGCAGGACACGACCTATTCCAAGTAACCGCACTTGTCTCACGCAGGAGGGGTCATGCGTCGGAACGTGATCATCGGATTGGCGGTGTTGGGCGTGCTCGTGGTGGTGCTGGCGGTCGCGTTGGCGTCCGTGGGGACGAATCTCGACCAGGCGCGGATCGAGCGCGATGACCTGCAGTTCGAGGTCAACGATCTGCAGCAGGAGGTCGATTCGCTCAGCGGCGAACGAGAAGCCCTGCAGAAGCAGGCGGACGAGCAGCTCAAGTCGATCGAGCAGCTGAAGTCGGAGATCGAGCGCGTCAAGCAGGGCGGCGCCAAGGCGCCCGAGGCGTCGGCCGCTCCGGCAGCAACCACCCCCTAATCCCCTGCAACCCCCGCACCATATCGCGATTATCATGGACGGCAACGGCCGCTGGGCGACCGCTCGCGGTCTGCCGCGCGTGCTCGGCCACCGGGCGGGCGCGCAGACGGTGCGGCGCATCGTGGAGGCCGCGTGCGAGCTGGGCGTCGGCGCGCTGACGCTCTACGCCTTTTCCTGGGAGAACCATGATCGCCCGGCCGAAGAGGTGCGCGACCTGATGGGGCTGCTGGATGAGTTCCTTGACGCCGAGCTGCCCACCCTGATGGCCCAGCGGGTCCGGCTGCGGGTCATCGGCCGGTTGGAGGAGCTGCCCGAGGGGGTCGTTCACCACCTGCGCCGCGTGATCGCGCAGACCTCCGCGCACGATCGGATGACGCTGACCCTCGCGCTGAGCTATGGCGGGCGCCAGGAGCTGGTGGACGCGATCCGGCAGCTGGCCGAGGCGGTCCGCCGGGGCGCGCTGGACCCGGCACAGATCGACGAAGCCGCGGTGACCCGGCATCTCTACGCGCCGGACCTCCCGGATCCGGATTTGCTGATCCGCACCTCGGGCGAGCAGCGCCTGTCGAACTTTCTCCTCTGGCAGTCGTCCTATACCGAGCTGTACGTGACGCCGAAGCTCTGGCCGGACTTCTCGAGAGAGGACCTGGTCGAGGCCATCGCCGAGTATGAGCGGCGCGAGCGCCGGTTCGGAAAAGTGGCGGCTGACGCATGAGCGGCGGCATGAAGAACCTGATGGGCCGGCTGGCCAGCTCGGCCGTCCTCATCACGGCGGTGCTGGCCGCGCTGTTCTGGTTGCCGCTGTGGGGCTTTGCGCTGCTGGTGGCATGGTTCATTGCCGTGGCCCTGTATGAGTTTTTCACCATGGTGCGCCACCGGGGCATTTTGGTGCACCGTCCGCTCAATATTGGGCTGGGGCTCGTGTTCACCGGCCTGGTGGCCTGGCGCTCGCTCGTGGAGCCGGGACTGGTGACGGCCTCGCTGCCCGGTCCGGGGGCGACGGCGATCAGCTGGATGTGGGACATTTTCTGGCCCGCCACCATCGTCATCATCTTCATCCGCCAATTCCTGCGCCAGAACACCTTTGAAGCGCTGGGCGGATTGGCCACGACGCTCTTTGGGTTGGCGTACATCGCCGCGCTCTTCAGTTACTTCTTCTACATCCGGACGATCGACGTCGAGCGAGGGGCCTGGCTCGTGTTCTTCCTGATTCTGGTGACGAAGATGGGCGATGTCGGCGCCTACGCCATCGGCAATCTACTCGGCAAGCATACGCTGGTGCCGCGCATCAGCCCGCGCAAGACGATCGAGGGGTTCGTGGGGGCGGTGGTCTTCAGCATGGTCACGGCGGTGCTCGCCCGATCGATGCTGCACCGGCCGTATCCGTTGCCGTGCGTGGCGCTGATGGGCCTTTTTCTGGGGGTGTGCGGCCAGCTGGGCGATCTGGCGGAGTCGCTGTTGAAGCGCGACTGCCAGGTCAAGGATACCGGCACGCTGATGCCCGGCCTGGGCGGCGTGCTGGACGTGATCGACAGCCTCTTGTTTACCGCGCCGCTCTTTTACGGGATCCTGATCTATGGCTGAGCGCCGGCGCGTGGCGGTGCTCGGCTCCACCGGTTCGGTGGGGCGCAGCACGCTCGATGTGATCGCCCGTCATCCGGACCGTCTGCAGTTGGTGGGCGTGGCGGCGCGATCGCGCGTGGAGGTATTGGCGCAGCAGGTCGCCGTCTTTCATCCTCCGTTGGTCGCGGTATGGGATGAGGACAAGGCCGCCGAGCTGTCGGCGCTGAGCGGCCATCAGAAGATTGTCGCCGGACTCGAAGGGCTGATCCGGTTGGCCACGCATCCCGACGTCGACATCGTGATGGTGGCGACGTCGGGGCGGGACGCGCTGATCCCGCTCGTGCGCGCCATCCAGGCCGGCAAGCGCATCGCGCTGGCGTCCAAGGAGCTGCTCGTCATGGCGGGCGAGCTCATCATGCGGCTGGTGCGGGAGCATGGCACGAGCCTGGTGCCGGTGGACAGCGAGCACGCCGGGCTGTTTCAGTGCCTGCAGGGGATTCCACACGAGCAGATCGCGCGGCTGATCATCACCGGAAGCGGCGGCCCGCTGTGGAACCGGACCCAGGCGGAGATTGGCGCGGCCACCCGCTCCCAGGTGCTCGCCCATCCCAAATGGCACATGGGCCCAAAGATCACCGTCGATTCAGCGACTCTGATGAACAAAGGGCTGGAAGTGATCGAGGCGCGCTGGCTCTTCGACGCGCCGCTGAAGCAGATCCGCATCGTGATCCATCCCGAAGCGGTGGTGCATGCGCTGGTGGAAACGCGTGATGGGGCGATGCTCGCGCAGCTGAGCGCATGCGACATGCGGGTGCCGATCCAATACGCGCTCAGCTTTCCCGAGCGGTGGGACAGCCCGGTGCCGCCCGTGTCATTGACGCAGTTGAGCGGCCTGCGGTTTTTCGAGCCCGATCTCGAGGCGTTCCCCTGCCTGCGACTGGCGCTCGAGGCGGCCGCTTCCGGCGGGACCGCGTGTGCGGCGCTCAACGGCGCGAACGACGTCGCCGTCCAGGCCTACCTGGAGGGACACCTCGGATTCACCGATATTCCGCGCGTCATCGGCCAGACGCTCGAACGCCATGCGCCCCTGGCGCACCCAACCCTGGATGACGTGCTCGCGATCGACGAATGGGCGCGCCAGGCCGCCTACGAAGGGATTGCTCAATGCTCTCCGCGTTAGCCTCCGTGCTGGTGCTCGGCGTGCTGGTCGTCCTCCATGAGTGGGGCCATTTCCTGGTCGCGCGCTGGTCCGGCGTGCGGGTGCTGCGGTTTTCCGTCGGATTCGGGCCCCGGCTGCTGGCGTGGACCCGCGGCCACACCGAGTACGCGGTCAGCGCGATTCCGCTCGGCGGCTACGTGAAGATGGCCGGCGAGCAGCGCAGCGAGCAGGCGCATGAGCCGTGGGAATACCTCTCCAAGCCGATCCATACCCGGGCGGCGATCGTCTTCGCCGGGCCCTTCGTCAACTACCTCATCGCCCTCGTGACGCTCTGGGTGGTCTTCGTGGTGGGGTATCCCGAGCTGCTGCCGACGGTCGGCAAGCTGGTCAATGACATGCCGGCCAAGGCCGCCGGCATTCAGATCGGCGACCGGGTCACGGCGGTCGATGGCGTCCCCGTCAAGACCTGGGAGCAGATGACCAAGCGCATCTACGCCTCTCCGGGACACCCGATCACTGTGGAGATTGACCGCGACGGCGCCACACAGCGGATCGAGGTGACGCCGAAGGCCAAGGAGATCACCGACCCGTTCGGCCATCGCAAGACCGTGGGGCAGATCGGCATCATCCCGAAGGGAGACTTTCACACCTACCGGGTGGGACCGATCGAGGCCATCCGGCGGACGGTGAAGCAGCAGCACGAGTGGACGATCCAGACGTTTTTTGCCCTATGGTCCATGGCGACGGGGAAGATGTCAGTGCGCGACTCGGTCACCGGCCCGATCGGGATCGTCGTCCTGACCTCCGAGGCGGTGCAGCTGGGCATCGCCCCGCTCCTCTTTCTCGTCAGCCTGTTCAGTCTGAGCCTCGCGATCTTCAATCTGTTTCCCATTCCCATCCTCGACGGAGGGCACCTGCTCTTCCTGGCGCTGGAAAAGCTGCGCGGCCGGCCGGTCAGTATCCAGGTGCAGGAGCGCTCCGCCCAGGTCAGCTTGGTGCTCCTAGTCACCATGGTGCTCGTGATCTGCGCCAACGATGTCAGCCGCTTCGGGTTGGTGGACAAGCTGATGGGCATCTTCAACCGTTAGGCCTCCGCCATGAATCCTTTGATCTCCATCTGGTTTCACCCACGGCAAACAATCCGCCATATTGTTGACACCAATCCGGAGCCAGGGGTGGTGCCGATGGCCGCGGCACTGGGAGTGGCGGGAGCGGTACAGGCGTTTCCTGAGTTGAGCAGGCAATGGTCCGGTGCGTCCCTTCTGTTAGGCAGCGGCCTCGTGCTCGCGGGTGCGTTGGTCGGCGTCCTCGGTTATTTTTTCTTGGGCTGGCTGTATCGATGGGTGGGCAGCTGGCTGGGGGGGAAGGCCACAAGCGCCCAAGTGCGCGCAGCCCTGGTATGGAGCAATACGCCCAACTTCGTTCTCTTTGCCCTCTGGCTGTCGTTGTTGCTGGCGCCGGCGAGCGCCTCCTTCGAGCTGGTGGCGCGCCTGGCGGGACTCGTGATCGGCGTGTGGATCCTCATCCTGCAATGCCACACGCTTGGCGAGGTGCACGGCTTCTCGGCTTGGAAGGGGTTGGGCACGATCGTCATTCCTTCCTTGCTCCTCGTCATTCCGCTTATGGCGGCGATTGCTATTCCCAATGTGGTGCGTGGCAGGCTGGTGGCCAACGATGCCGCCGCGATCGGGAACATGCGTTCGCTCATGACTTCTCTGGAAACGTATCGAGCCGCGCATGAAGCGTACCCGGCGACAGAGCAATGGGCGGCGCTGTATCCCGCCGAAGGCCCTGCCTACGCTCCCCCGGAGTTTCAAATCGAGGGGCCGCTAGATGCCCGAGCCGTCGCCGGCCATCTTTACAGTTATCTGGCCATCAGTCCGACGCGCTACGCGCTCCTGGCCGTGCCCCAACAACCCTCGACCGGCGCGCGCAGTTTTTATGCGCATGAAGCCGGCACCATTCACCACTGTCTTGTGACTCCGGCAGCACAGGCTCCGCAGGCTGCCCAAGCAAGCGACCCGACCATCGATCAACCCCCGCAGCAGTGCCAATAACGGGCTGAGAGCATGCACTCGCGCCGTTCAACCCGACAAGTGAACGTCCGCCATCTCGCCATCGGCGGCGGGGCACCCGTGTCGATCCAGTCGATGACGAAGACCGACACGGCCGACGTCGAGGCGACGGTGCGGCAGATCCGCGCGCTGGCGACGGCCGGCTGCGAGATCGTGCGCGTGGCGGTGCCGACGGTCGAGGCGGCGAAGGCGCTGCCCGACATCCGGCGCGAGGCGGACAAGGTGCCGCTGGTCGCCGACATCCATTTCCATCCGCAGTTCGCTCTCGCCGCCATCGAGGCCGGTTTCGACAAGATCCGCTGGAACCCGGGCAACATCCGCCAGCCGCAGCGAGTGCGCGAGGTGGTGGAGCGTGCGAAGGAGCGCGGCGTGCCGATTCGCGTGGGCGTCAACGTCGGGTCGCTCGATCCGGAGTGCGAAGCCGCGCATTCGGACAATCTGGTCGAGGCCATCGTCCAGAGCGCGCTCAAGTCGGTCCGCCTGCTGGAAGGGTTCAAGTTCCACGACATCGTGCTGTCGCTGAAATCCTCCGACGTGCTCCAGATGCTCGCCGCCTACCGGCGGATGGCGCAGCTGTGCGACTATCCGTTCCACCTGGGAGTGACGGAGGCCGGCCTGTTGGAGGCCTCGACGGTGAAATCGGCGATCGGCATCGGGGCACTCCTCGCCGAGGGGATCGGCGACACGATCCGCGTCTCGATCACCGGCGATCCGGTCGACGAGGTCAAGGTCGCGCAGCGGATCCTCTCGTCGCTTGAGCTGCGCCGGTTTGAAACCAACGTGATCGCCTGTCCCTCGTGCGGCCGCTGCGAGATCGACGTCGTCGGCATCGCCCGGCAGGTGCAGGAGCGGCTGACCGAATTGGCCAAGACCGAGCCGCGGTGTCTTGCGCTGACCGTCGCGGTCATGGGCTGCGTGGTCAACGGGCCGGGGGAGTCCGAGCATGCGGACATCGGCTTAGCCGGCGGCGGCGGGGTCGGGGTCATCTACCGCAAGGGCAAGCAGCTCCGCCGTGTGGCCGAATCCGAGATGGTCGACGCCCTCCTTGAGGAAGTCGTCAGAGTTATCCACGCCGATTCGCTGGTGACCAGCACCACGTAACCGCCGCTGGCCGCCATGCGCTGGTCGAAGTTCTTCCTGCCCACGCTCCGCGAGGATCCCAAGGACTCCGACGCGGTCAGCTACAAGCTGATGATGCGCGCCGGCCTCATTCGCCGCCTGGGTGCCGGTGCCTACTCGTACCTGCCCCTCGGGCTGCGCGCCCTCCAGAAGGCGATCGCGATCGTCAGGGAAGAGATGAACCGCGCCGGCGCGCAGGAGCTGCTCATGCCGGCGATGCAGCCGGTCGAGCTCTGGAAAACTACAGGCCGCTACAGCCTGCTCGGCGACGTCCTGATCCGCTTCAAGGATCGCACCGGCAAGGAGGTGGCGCTGGGTCCGACCCACGAAGAGGTGGTGACCGACCTCGTTAAGGAGCTGCGCTCCTACAAGCAGCTGCCGGTGACGGTCTACCAGGTCCAGACCAAGTTCCGCGACGAGCCCAGGCCCCGCTCCGGCGTGATCCGCTCCAAGGAGTTCCTGATGAAGGACGCCTACAGCTTCGACATCGACCTCGAAGGGCTCAAGAAGAGTTATCACACCATGGAGGAGGCGTACCGCCGAATATTTGAGCGCTGCGGGCTCACGGTGCTGGCATGCGACGCCGATCCGGGCATGATGGGCGGCATCGCCTCGCGCGAGTTCATGGCGCCTTCGGAGAGCGGGGAGGACCGCGTCGTGCAATGCGCGAGCTGCGGCTATGCCGCGAACCTCGAGGCCGCCCGGTGCGCGCAGCCGGAAGCGAATGCCGCGCCGCGGGAGCAGCCGAAGCCGCTTGAGACGGTCCAGACGCCCGGGCAGCACACCGTCGAGCAGGTCAGCCGGTTCTTGAAGGTGAAGCCGGAGCAACTCATCAAGACGCTGCTCTACGATGCGGGGAAGGAGACGGTGGCCGTTCTGGTGCGCGGCGACCACGAGGTGAACGAGGCGAAGCTGGCGCGGCTCATCGGCTCGCCGCATCTGAAGCTCTCCGGCGCCGACACGATTCAGCGCGTCAGCGGCGCCCCGGTCGGCTTCACCGGGCCGGTCCGCCTGGCCAACGCGAAGCTGTTCGCGGACCAGGCCGTGATGCAGATGGCCAATGCCGTGACCGGTGCGAATGCGGCGGAGGCGCACCTAATCAACGTGAATCCCGGCAGGGACTTCCAGCCGGCTCAGACGGCGGATCTGCGCATCGTCACCGAGCGAGACCGCTGCCCGACGTGCGGGGGAGCGCTGGCGTTCGTGACCGCGATCGAGGTGGGACACGTGTTCCAGCTGGGCACCAAGTACAGCGAGGCGCTCGGCGCGGTGTTCCAGGATCCCTCAGGGACCAACAAGCCCATGATCATGGGCTGCTACGGCATCGGCGTGAACCGCCTCATCGCCACGGCGATCGAGCAGCGGCACGATGCCAACGGCATCATCTGGCCGGTCGCGCTGGCACCCTTTCAGGTGCTGGTGACGGTCATGGAGATCGGCAATCCCGACTTCCTGCGCGTGGCCGAGGAGTGCGAACAGGCTCTGGCCGGCGCAGGGCTGGAAGTGCTGCTCGATGACCGGGACCAATCGCCCGGCAGCAAGCTGAAAGACGCGGACTTGGTCGGCATTCCGATCCAGATCGTAATCGGAAAGGTGTGGCAGAGCCGGCAGGAGCTCGAAATCGGGCTGCGGGCGACCAAGGAAAAGGTGCAGACGAAGCCGGAAGCGCTCGTCGCCACCGTCCATAAACTGCTTGACAAGGCCAAGACGCTATAGTACGCTGCACATTAGTCTAGGTGGCAGAGAAAAGTGGGTTGCACCCACTTTTTTTGTTCTTACACGACCGATGGATTTCGAGACCAGAATTGAACAGATCCGGGCGCTGGTGGAGCCGGTCCTGGCTGAGCGGGGCTTGGAGCTGGTCGAGTTGACCTGTCGTCCCCAGGGCGGCCAGCTGTACATCCGCCTGCTGGTCGACCAGGTCGGCGGCGTGACGATTCAGGAGTGCGCCAGGGCCAACCAGCAGATCAGCCAGGCGCTGGAAGCCGCCAACTGTATCGAGGGCGGCTACACGGTGGAGGTGTCGTCGCCTGGATTGGACCGGCCGCTGGTGAGCAAACGGGATTTTGAGCGCGCAATCGGGGAGCAGCTGCGCGTGCACGTCCAGAGCGAAGATGGCCGGATCCGCGAGTCGCAGGGGATGCTGCTGGCGGTGCAGCCGGAGGCGATCGTGCTGAAGCTTTCGGCCGCCAACGTGACCGTGCCCTTCGCTAGGATTCGGACCGCCAAGAAGGCCTTGAAGTGGTGAGCGCTGATGAACGGTGAACTGTTGTCCATTCTTGAGGCGATCGAGCGGGATAAGGGGATCGATCGCGAGATCCTCATCCAGGCGATCGAGTCGGCGGTGGCCTCCGCGGCCAAGAAGAGCGAGGGGGTCAGCGAGGAGACCGAGGCGATTGCGACCCTGGACCGCAAGAGCGGCAAGATCTCCGTCATCGTCGCGGGGCATCCGGTCGACTCCGCGCACCTGACCCGCATTTCCGCCCAGACCGCCAAGCAGGTGATCATCCAGAAGATCCGCGAGGCGGAGCGGGACGTCATCTTCACCGAGTTCCAGGGGCGCGTCGGCGACATCGTGACCGGCTCGGTCCACCGCTTCGAACGGGGCGACATCATCGTCGAGCTGGGCCGCGCCGAGGCGATCCTGCCCAAGGCCGAGCGGATTCCGCACGAGGAGTACCACCAAGGCGACCAGCTCCAGGGCTACGTCCTGGAGGTGCGCAAGAGCGCCAAGGGCCCCTCGATCGTCCTCTCCCGCACCCACGAAGGGTTCATCCGCGGCCTCTTTGCGCTCGAGGTGCCCGAAATCAGCGAAGGGATCGTCGAGGTTAAGGGGATCGCGCGCGAAGCGGGCGACCGGACGAAGCTCGCCGTGTGGTCGAAGGACGACAAGGTCGACTGCGTGGGCGCCTGCGTGGGCATGCGCGGCACGCGCGTGAAGAACATCGTCCGCGAGCTCCACGGGGAGAAGATCGACATCATCCGCTGGCATGAGCACGTCCGCGAATTCATCGGGGCGGCACTCTCCCCGGCGAAAATCACGGAGATCCAGGAAGAGCGGGAGGCGAAGCAGGCGCTGGTGATCGTCGATGACGACCAGCTCTCGCTGGCGATCGGCAAGAAGGGCCAGAACGTCCGGCTGGCTTCGAAGCTGACCGGCTGGCAACTGGAGATCAAGAGCCGCTCGCAACTGTCCGGTGCTGACCTGTCGCTCAAGAGCCTGCCCGGCGTGGGGCCCTCCATGGAAGAGCGTCTGCGCGAGGCGAGCATCACGACGGTCGAGGGGCTGGCGGCCTCAACGGTCGAGCAGCTCATGGCGATCAAGGGGGTCGGCGAGAAGACCGCCCAGCGGTTGATCGAGTCGGCCCAGAAGGGGCTGGCGGCGCGCGCGGCCTTGGCTGCGCCCGAGACGCCCGCCGCTGAAGCGCCGGCGGAACCGCCGGCCGAAGCGCCTTCGGCCGAGACCCCCCAGGAGACATCGGAGGGATCCGCCGAGGGCACGAGCGCACCAGAGACCGGAACTACCGAAGGGTAACCATGCGCGTTCAAGAGCTCGCCAAATCGCTGAACGTCACCTCCAAAGATTTGCTGGTGAAGCTGAAGGAGCTGCGCATTTCGGCCAAGGCCGCCACCAGCACGCTGGATGCGGACGCCACGAACCGGGTCCGCAAGGCGTTCGCCGAAGCGGTGAAGGCCAAGAAGCTGGCGGCCGCCAGGGCCTCGAGCGCGAGCAAGGCCGCGGCCGCGGCCAAGAAGGCAGCCGTGGCCCAGAAAGCCGCAGCGGCGAAAGCTGCCGCCGAAGCCAAGGCCGCCGCAGCACTGTTAGCCAAGCCGGCCCAGCGCCCTGCGCCGCCGGTTGAGGCGGCAGCCGTGAAACCTCGGCCGGTCGCCGTCCCGACGGCAGCGCCTTTGGCCGCACCCGTTCCAGCACCCGTCAAGTCGGCTAAAGCGGAGAAGCCCGCAGCACCACCCACCCGCCCTTCGTCCACCGCAGCGTCCGGGGCTGCGGCCGTTGCCGTGAAACCGGCGGCGAAACCCAAACTGGTTGAAGCGGCTCCGGTCGCTGCGTCTTCCGCGCCGCCGGCTGCCCCCGCCGCTCCGAAGCGGGTCCAGCTCAGATTTCCGGTGACCGTCAAGGAGCTGGCCGGCCTGATGGAGGTCAATGCCACCGACGTGGTCAAGCAGCTGATGCAGCAGGGCATCTTTGCCTCGATCGTGCAGCCATTGGATGAGGCGACCGCGACGAAGGTGGCCAAGACGTTCAACTGCGAGATCGTGCCGGAGCCGGACGAAGAAGAGCAGATGTTCAAGGCCGCCGCTCCCGATCCGGCCAAGCTCACGGCGCGCGCCCCGGTCGTCACCTTCATGGGCCACGTCGACCACGGCAAGACCAGCCTGCTCGATGCGATCCGGGAAGCGAAGGTGGCCGAGAAAGAGGCGGGCGGCATCACGCAGCATATCGGCGCGTATGAGGTGCTCCTGGAGAAGGGGCGCGTCACGTTCCTTGACACGCCGGGCCATGAAGCGTTTTCCGCCCTGCGGGCGCGGGGCGCCAATGTGACCGACATCGTGGTGCTCGTCGTGGCCGCGGACGACGGCGTGATGCCCCAGACGATCGAAGCGATCGACCACGCGAAGGCGGCCGACGTGCCCATCGTGGTCGCGATCAACAAGGTGGACCGGCCGGAAGCCAATCCGCAGAAGGTCAAGCAGCAGCTGACGCAGTACGGACTCCTGGGAGAGGATTGGGGCGGCAAGACGATCATGGTGCCGGTCTCCGCGAAGACGCGGGAGGGCATCGACAATCTCCTGGAGATGCTGCTCCTCGAGGCGGAGCTGCTGGAGCTCAAGGCCGATCCGACCGCCGCGCCCCAGGGCACGGTGATCGAGGCCAAGCAGACCCGCGAGCGCGGCCCGGTGGTGACCGTCCTGGTGCAGCAAGGCACGCTGCGCGTCGGCGACACGGTGCTGATCGGCCATCTCGTTGGCCGCGTGCGCGCGATGATCGATGACCGCGGCCACCGCGTGAAGGAGGCCGGGCCGGCCAAACCGGTCGAGGTTCTCGGGTTGCCGGAGGTCCCGCGGGCGGGCGATCGGTTCCTCGTCGTCACGGATGAGCGGATGGCGAAGCAGCTCGCGGGACGGCGGCAGGAGTTGCACCAGCAGCGCGCGCTCGCCCATCCCAAGCGGATCACGCTCGAGGAGCTGCATGAGCGGATTGCCGAGGGCAAGCTCAAAGATTTGCGCCTGGTGCTGAAGGCGGACGTCCAAGGGTCGCTCGAGGCGATCATCAGCAGCCTGCAGAAACTGGACACTGAGAAGCAGGAGGTGCAGTTCAAAATGCTGCACGTCGGCGTGGGCGACATCAATGAATCGGATGTCATCCTCGCCGCCGCCTCGGATGCGATCCTCGTCGGCTTCCATGTGGGCATCGAGCCCAAGGTGCAGGTGCTGGCGGCGACCGAAGGGGTCGACATCCACATCTACCAGATCATCTACGAGTTGGTGGGCGCGATCAAGGCGGCCATCGAAGGGCTGCTGGAGCCGGCCATCGAAGAGACGTTCATGGGGCGCGCCGAGGTGCGCAAGCTGTTCCAGGTCTCCAAGTCGGGCACGGTGGCCGGCTGCATGGTCACCAAGGGCGTCATCCGCCGGGATTTCGTCATGCGCGTCGTGCGCGGGCGGGAGCGCGTCTTCGAGGGCAAGATCGCCAGCCTCAAGCGGGTCAAGGACGATGCACGCGAGGTGCAGGAGGGGGTCGAGTGCGGGATCCTGATCGAGGGCAGCCCCGGCATCCAGGTCGGCGATCTGCTTGAAGCCTGGGAATTGAAGAAGGTCGCTCGCAAACTCGCGTAGCGCACACCGTTCAACCCGTCAGCCTTTGCCATTTGCGCATGAGACAGCGTGTCCTGAGCGGGATGCGGCCCACCGGGCAGTTGCACCTCGGCCACCTCGTCGGCGCCCTCGCCAATTGGAAGCAGCTCCAGGATCAGTACGACTGCTTCTTCATGGTGGCCGACTACCATGCGCTGATGAGCGAGTACGAACATCCGGAGCGCATCCACCAGTCCTCGTACGAGAACGTCCTCGACTGGCTCGCCTGCGGCATCGACCCCACACGGAGCGTCCTCTTCCGCCAATCGGACGTGCCGGAGCACTGCGAGCTGTTCACGATCCTGTCGATCGTCACGCCGCTCGGATGGCTGGAGCGCGTGCCCACGTACAAGGAGCAGCTGCGCGAGCTGACGGGCCGCGACATCGCCACGCACGGATTCCTCGGCTACCCCGTGCTGCAGGCGGCGGACATCCTGCTCTACAAGGCGCACGCGGTGCCGGTCGGAGAGGACCAATTGCCGCACCTGGAGCTCGCCCGGGAGCTGGTCCGGCGGGTGCACTTCCTGGTCAAGCGGGAGATCTTTCCTGAGCCGAAGGCGCTGCTCACCGAGGCGCCGAAGCTGCTGGGCACCGACGGGCGGAAGATGTCCAAGAGCTACGGCAATACGATCAACCTCTCGGAGTCCGAGGGGACGATCCGCTCGACGGCGCAGAAGATGTTCACCGACCCCACGCGGATCAAGATGACCGACCCCGGCCATCCGGAGACGTGCAACGTCTGCGCGTACTGGAAGATGTTCGCGCCGGAGCGCGCCGGGCAGGTGTGGGAGGAGTGCCGCACCTCCACGCGGGGCTGCGCGCAGAACAAGAAAGAGCTGGCCGAAGTCATGGTCCGGATGACCGAGCCGTTCCGCGCCGCGCGGGCCGGCACTGCGGACACGGCGGAGGTGGAGCGAATTCTCCAGGCGGGTGCGACAAAGGCCCGCGCCGTCGCGAAGGAGACGATCATGGAAGTCAAACGCGCCTTCGGGCTGACCGCGTAGGGAACGGGAGACGATGCGATACGACGTGTCCGCCGACATTTACGAAGGGCC
>Ga0080064_1003628_pt1 | contig 21771 bp, 24 predicted proteins | sample Subgrocontami54m_FD_69260 | JGI IMG/M metagenome (GOLD analysis project Ga0080064, IMG submission 69260) | Subsurface groundwater microbial communities from S. Glens Falls, New York, USA - GMW46 contaminated, 5.4 m (SPADES assembly) (version 2) ...
CTGCTCAAGACCGCGGCCGGCGACGGCGTCACAATCGGCCCGATCCTGCTGGGTGCGGCCCGCGCGGCGCACATCCTGACGCCCTCGGCGACGGTGCGTCGCATCGTCAACATGACTGCGCTCACGGTGGTCGATGCGAGTGCCCCGCGCGGCGGCGAGCAGTCGCTGTTCTGATCGCGCGCGATGGCGATGCGAACTCACGGACTGCCCCGTTTCGCGTGCGAGCATCGATGAGTGGGGCCCCCACGCGTGCCGGCTTGGTGCTCACTGGCGGCGGGGCGCGCGCCGCCTACCAGGTCGGCGTCGTCAAGGCGGTGCGCGACATTCTCGGCAATCCGGCGCGCAATCCCTTTCCGATCCTCTGTGGCACCTCGGCGGGTGCGATCAATGCGGTAGCGCTGGCGGCGTTTTCGGACCACTTCGGACGGGCAGTTGGCAACCTGCTCGAAGTCTGGGAGAACATGCGCTGCGGGCTGGTTTACCGCACCGATGCATCGAACCTGCTTCGAATGGGCGTGCGGTGGATTGCCGCGATGACCTGGATTTCGCGCCGAAACCCGGTCTCGCTGCTCGACAATTCGCCGCTGCGGGATCTCTTGGCTAAATTTCTCCCGTTCGACCGTATCCAGGCCAACATCGACGCCGGCGCACTGTATGCGGTCAGCGTGACGAGTTCCGGCTACACCAGCGGCCAAAGCGTCTCGTTCTTTCAGGCCCCTCCGGGCACCGAGGGCTGGGAACGCAACCAGCGCGTCGGTGCTGCGGTGAAGCTGGGGCTGGACTACCTTCTCGCTTCGTCGGCGCTGCCGTTCATCTTTCCTGCGGTCAAGCTGCACCGCGAGTATTTCGGCGACGGATCGATGCGGCAGATCGCGCCCGTGAGCCCGGCGCTGCATCTGGGCGCGGACCGGGTGCTGGTGGTGGGAACCGGCCGGCAGGCCGTCGATCCCGAGCGCGCCCGCTCGAACGTGTATCCGTCGCTTGCCCAGATTGCGGGCCACGCGCTCAACTCGATCTTTCTCGATACGCTGATGGTCGACATCGAGCGCATGGAGCGCATCAACCGCACCGTGAGCCTGTTGCCGGAGGACCCCGAGATTCGCAGCCGGGTGCGGCTGCGTCCGATCAAGGTCCTGTTCATCTCGCCGTCCCAGCCGATCGAGCGCATGGCGGCCCGCTTCGTCCACGAGCTGCCGCGGATGGTGCGCTTCGTGCTGCGCCCGACCGGCGCAATGGCGCGTTCCGGGTCGAACCTGGCGAGTTACCTGCTGTTCGAGGAACCATTCTGCCGTGCGCTGATCGACCTCGGATACCAGGATACGATGCACTCCGAACCGGCAGTGCGCGAATTTTTCGAAGGAACCTGAACGATGGCCGATACGACTCCGCCGAACGACCCGTTCGAAATGTTTCGCCGCCTGTGGGGCCCGCTCGGAGTTCCCGTCCCCGGACTCGCGATGCCGACCCTCGATCCCGCCGAAATCGAGCGGCGAATCGCCGAGATGAAGGCGGTCGAAGGCTGGCTCAGCATGAATCTGAACATGCTTCGGATGGCGATCCAGGGGCTCGAAATGCAGAAATCCGCGCTGCATGCCATGCACGCGACCGCGGAAGCCGGCAAGGATGCCGCCGCGGGAGCGGCACAGCGGGTTCATCCCATGATCTGGCCCTGGAACGCCATGCAGGAGGCGCTGGGCGCCGGCGCGCAGACCCCGGATCCGACCGACAACAACCGAAAGAAGGAGAGCAAATCATGACCAAAGCTGTTCGCTTCCACAAGCTTGGAGGTCCGGAGGTTCTTCAGCTCGACGACATCACCATTCCCGATCCCGGACCGAATCAGGCGCGCGTTCGCCATGCCGCGATCGGCGTCAATTTCATCGACACTTACCAGCGCGCCGGACTGTATCCGATGCCGCTGCCTTGCGTCGCCGGGAACGAAGGCGCCGGAGTCGTTGAAGCAGTCGGGCCGGGCGTCACGATGGTCAAGCCCGGGGACCGTGTCGCCTACACGGGCGCACCACCGGGGGCCTACGCCGAGGCAAGGCTGTTCGCTGCAGACCGACTGGTGAAGATTCCAGAGGGCGTCAGCGACGAGCAGGCCGCATCGATGATGCTCAAGGGCATGACGGTGTGGTACCTGATCCATCGCACCTATCCGGTCAAGGCCGGTGAAACGGTGCTTTGGCATGCCGCCGCCGGCGGCGTGGGGCTGATCGCCTGCCAGTGGCTGAAAGCGCTGGGCGTGACGGTCATCGGGACGACCGGATCGGACGAGAAGGCGGCGCTCGCCAAGGCGCATGGCTGCGATCACGTGATCGTGTACACGCGCGAGAATTTCGCCGAGCGCGTCAAGGCGATTACCGGCGGTAAGGGCGTTCCGGTGGTCTACGACTCGGTCGGCAAGACCACGTGGGAAGGGTCGCTCGATTGCCTGCGGCCCCTGGGGTTGATGGCTTCATTCGGGAACGCATCTGGCGCAGTTCCACCGATCAACGTCGGAATTCTTGCGCAGAAGGGGTCGCTCTTCCTGACGCGGCCGACCTTGTTCACCTACATCGCCGCGCGAGCCGACCTCGAAACGGCTGCCGCCTCGCTGTTCGCGGTGGTGCGCTCCGGAAAAGTGAAAATCGAGGTCACCGGACGCTATGCGCTCGCCGACGCCGCGCAGGCGCACCGGGACCTGGAGGGACGCAAGACCACCGGGTCGATCGTGCTGACGCCCTGAGGAGTTCCTTCTGACCGTTCAGGCAAGTGAATAGAATACAGCCCGCGGGCGCATTACGAGGCGCCCGCGATTACCCACGGGAGGATTACCCATGAAGTTCAGAATTGCGGCGCTGACGGCAGCCGTTGCTCTTGCAGTATCGGGCGTTGCGCTCGCGCAGCAGAAACTCAAGTTCGCACACGTCTACGAGACCAGCGAGGCGTATCACACGGCTGCGGTCTGGGCGGCCGGCGAAATCGGCAAGCGCACGTCCAACCGTTACACGATGGAGGTGTTCCCGGCGTCTTCGCTAGGCAAGGAGACGGACATCAATCAGGGGTTGACCCTGGGGACGGTGGATATCATCTACACGGGCCAGCTGTTCGCCGGGCGCAATTTCGGTCCGATCTCGATCGGGGGCGCGCCATTCGTGTTCCGCGATTTCGACCACTGGAAGAAGTTTTCGACCAGTGCGCTGTTCGGCGAACTCGCCGACGGTTACGCCAAGGCGACCAGCGGCAACCGGGTCGTCGCGATCACCTATTACGGCAACCGCCAGACGACCGCCAACAAGGCGCTCAACCGGCCCGAGGACATGAAAGGGCTGAAGATCCGAGTGCCCGACGCGCCGCTGTACACGCTGTTTCCGCGTGCAGTGGGCGCGAACCCGACTCCGATCGCGTTCGCCGAGGTGTACCTTGCGCTGCAGAACAGGACCGTCGAGGCGCAGGAGAATCCGCTGCCGACCATCGACGCCAAGAAGTTCTACGAGGTGCAGTCGCACATCAACATCACCGCGCACATTACCGACGCCTTGCTGACGATCGTCGGCGCGCCGCTCTGGAGCAAGCTTTCCGAGGGCGATCGCAAGATCTTTACCGAGGTGTTCCGGGAAGCTGCCGGGAAAGCGACCGGTGAAATCATCGACGTCGAGAAGACCCTGATGACCGATTTCACCAAGCGCGGCAAGACGGTGGTCATGGTGGACCGCAAGCCGTTCATCGCGGCCGTGCAGAAGTTCTACGTCGACGGGAAGCTGCCGGACGGCGGAGCGCTCCCCTGGCCGAAGGACGTCTACGACCGGCTGCAGGCGATCAAGTAAGCGTCGCCAGGCAAAAAGAAACGCCGCCCTCGGGCGGCGTTTTTCCTTCCGCAGGCCGGCGTTACTTGATACCGAGGATTCCCTTGGCCTTGTTGAGAGCGGCCTCGGATTCGCCGTGTTTTCCCGCCTTGTGGTGGGCTTCGCCTTCCGCGCGCAGCTTCTTGACCTCCTCCATTTGCGTGGCGCCGACCTTTGCCGAGGGCAGGGCATCGTCAATCTGTTTCATCAGTTTCGGACAGGTACTGGCGATCGCAAAGCTGCTTGCGACGGCCAGGGCAACGAACAGCATCGTGCGTTTCATGGTTCCTCCTCGCGTAGTAAAGGGTCTTTGGTGCGGCCGGGATAATATGCCGGTCATGGCGAGAACACCGGCCTGAGGGCGGCTATTCCAATTGCGCGCCACCCTGATGCACGAGCGGGTAGTAGAAGTGGATGCCGGCTGGCTTCGGGGGCGCTTTTCCGGTGGCCGCGGCGGGCCGCCAGTGATCGCCGGAGACCAGGAGGCGCCGGGCCGGGAGACCGAGCTGAAGCCGGCCTCGGTCCTGATCCCGATCGTGCTCAGATCGGCTGAACTGACGGTGCTGTTCACGCGGCGAACCGCGCATCTTAGGAGCCATTCCGGGCAGGTCAGTTTTCCGGGCGGCCGGTCGGAGCCGGGCGATTTGTCGCCGGAAGCGACGGCGTTGCGGGAAACGCGCGAAGAAATCGGGCTCGAATCGCGATGCATCGAAATCCTGGGGCGCCTGGCCGACTATCGAACGCGCACCGGGTACTGTGTCTCGCCCGTGGTCGCGCTGGTGGCGCCGCCCTTCGAACTGCGTCTCGACGCGCATGAAGTCGAGGAAGTGTTCGAGGTGCCACTGTCGTTTCTGCTCGATCCGGCGAACCATCAGCGGCACGCGCGCGAGTTTCAGGGCCGCCACGTGGAATACACCGCGATGCCCTACGCGCAGCACTACATTTGGGGCGCGACCGCGGGAATGCTCGTGAACCTTTACCATTACCTCGCCTCCGGGGTCTAGCGGCGCGCATCCCTGTGCTATCTTCGGCCGCGTCATGGGCGTACTCGCAATCGTCGCGGCGCTGTTGCTCGAACAATGGCATCCGGTCGCCGACCGCAAGGCTTGGGACGCGGCGCTGACGCAGGCCGCGAACTGGCTCGAGGCCTCGTTCAACGCGGGGGAGGCGCGACACGGCATGATTGCCTGGGCCGTGGCGGTATTGCCCGTCATGGTTGGCGTCGTCGGGCTTTACCACTTCTTTCTTTGGCTGCACCCGCTGCTCGCGCTCGCGTTCAACGTGGTTGCGCTTTACCTCACGCTCGGCTTCCGCCGATTCAGCCATTTTTTCACCGATATCCGGTCCGCGATCCGCGACGGCGACGCCGATCGCGCTCGGGAAATCCTCGGTCTCTGGCGAGGTGAACCCTGTTCGCATCGCAGCCGTGAGGAGGTCATTCGGCTGACGATCGAGGAAGCTCTGGTCCACTCGCATCGCCACGTGTTCGGCGTGCTGTTCTGGTTCGTGCTGCTTCCGGGGCCGAGCGGCGCGTTCCTGTACCGATTGGCGGTATTTCTGGACCGCCGCTGGGGCGTGCTCGGCGAATTCGGACACGCCGCGCGCAGCGTCCGTCGGTGGCTCGAGTGGCCGGCAGTTCGGCTCACCGCTGCGGCTTTCGCGGTGGTCGGCGATTTCGAGGATGCCATTTACTGCTGGCGCACGCAGGCCGCAACCTGGTCCGACGCGCAACTTGGAATCGTGCTCGCCGCCGGCGCCGGAGCGATGGGGGTGCGTCTCGGGATGCCGCTCTCCGAGGTCGGTGCTCCGCTCGCGCGCCCGGACCTCGGCGTCGGCGAGGCTGCGGATGCACCTTTCCTAGACAGCACGGTCGGATTGCTGTGGCGCGCGCTCGTACTCTGGATCTTCGTGTTGCTCGTCGCGAGCGCGGTGCGAATCCTGTAGCGCGCAGCGACGACTCGATCAACCGGGCCGATCGCCTCGCGGCTTGTCCGCATCGTCGATGCGCGTCTGTGCGGCGAGCACGGCGAGAATCTCGCGATGGCCCTTCTCGGTCGCGAGCATCATCGGCGTGGCTCCGTCCTTGTGCTTGAGCTTCTGGTTCGCTCCGTGGTCGAGCAGCGCTTCGACCGCCTTGACGTGGCCGTTGACGGCCGCCTTGTGCAGCGGCGACCAGCCTTCCTTGTCTGCGAGGTCGGGATGCGCACCGGCATCGAGCAGCGCACCTACCACGTGGTGGTGGCCGCGCCCGGCCGCGTGCAGCAGCGGGGTCCAGCCGTAATTGTTCTGCATATTCACGATGGCGCCCTTGGCGAGCAGCACCTGGGTCGCCATCACGTAGCCGTTCATCGAGGCCCAGTGAAGCGGCGAATAGCCGCTCTTGTCGCGCGCGTTGACCGTAGCCCCGGCCTCGATCAGGACCAGCGCGGCCTTCTCCTGTCCGTTGAACGCCGCCACCATCAGCGGCGTCCAGCCGCCGTCGCCGACCTGGTTGACGTCCATTCCCGCCTTGATGAGCATCTGCAGGATCCGCGTATCGCCCTGTTCGACCGCGCGCAGCATCCGCTGCTGCGTGCATTGCACGCCGATCTCCTCCAGTTCCCTGCGCATCGCCTCGAACCCCCAGGGATCCATGGGGTCCTTGGCGTTCGCCTGCACGATCGCGGCATGGGTGCCGTACAGCGTCATCAGCTCCTGCATGATGTCCGGCGGAAAGCCCTGCCTGCCGCCGCGCTGGTCGACGAGCAGTTCGTTGAAGTAATGCTCGAGCTGCGGCGTGATCCAGAGTTCGGCAATGCGGGCGACGATGCGCGCGTAGCGCTCTTCGAGCCGGTACGGATACTTTTCCGGCCTGTCGCGGTAGGCATCCGCGAGCTTCGCGTTGCCCATCACGCGTGCTGCGGGCCCCTTCGGCGACGGCGACGCTTCCCGCACGTCGAAACCCTGGATCGCGTGCGCCGAGACGAAGCGCCGCCGGACCGTGCTCTCGCCTTCCGGGGGGTAGAGATAGAGTCCGATCTCCGCCCTGATGAAGCCGATCGTTTCGCCCGCCAGCACGGTCCCGTCGATCATCTGGACCGAATAGGTGAACTTCTCGTCGTCGGCGAAGGCGACCGCGTCGCTGGCGTTCTCGAACAGCCGATCCTTGCGCTTCATCTGCAGCGCACGCTGGAGACGGATCTCGCGAACGTCGTGCAGGGCGACGGCTGCCGCCGGGTCGCCTTGATCGGACTGGAACTTCAACTCAGCGGCGGTCTCAGAATAGGCGAGGAGGTTGCCGAAGGCGTCGCGCCCGTCGCGAAACGCGAGAATGCAAGGCTCGGGCCCGTAACTGTCGAACGAAGGCGGAAACTCGTACTCCGGCGGCGTCGGCCAGGCAATTTCGTCCATCGCTCGTGTCTCCCCAGATCGCGTAGAGCAGTCTATTGCAGGCAGTTCACGGATTCAAACGCGACCAGCCCGGGCGAGGTCATGGGCCGCGTGGGCGACCACACCGCCAGCACTGCGTGAATTGCGGCTCCAGACGCTCGCCGCAGGCGCCACACTGCCACGGCGGTCCGGCGGCAAGGCGCGCGATCGCGCCGTCACGCAGCAACGATTCCGCGCGGGGCGCGTCCCGCTCGTCGGTCACCCAGAGCTCGATCTGGCAATCCGCGGGCGGCAACTCGCCCGCGCCCGAGGACAGGATCTCGTTCTTCAGCAGCGTGTCGATGCCTTCGACGGCGAGCAGATTGCGCGCGTGATGCACGGCGAGCAGATCGAAGGACCCGAACACACGGCGCACGGAGCGCTTCCCCCGGCGAGCGCGATCAGAGCCCGAACAGCGTGTCGCACTTCGCCGCGCAGACGAAATCGTTCTCGGACAGACCTCCGATCGCGTGCGTCCAGTACTCGACGCGGCACTGGTTGTAGCCCACCTGCAGCACCGGATGGTGGTCCTCCCGATGCGAAATCCAGGCGAGCGCGTTGACGAATGCCATGGTCTGGAAATAGTTCGTGAACGGGTAGACCTTGACGAGCTTTCCTTCCTCGACGATCCAGCCCTTGAGCTGCGCCAGCAGCTGCGAAGACTCCTGCGGCGTGTACGGGCAGACGCCGCCCTCGCAGGGTTTGCATTTTCTCGATGCCAGGTCGTTCGTCATCCGGTGGCCTCCTGTAAGCGCGCGATCCGCGTCGCGGCGGGTGGATGGGAGTCGTAGAACGCCGAATACAGCGGATCCGGCGTGAGCGTGGCGGCGTTGTCCTGGTACAGCCGCACCAGAGCCCGCACCAGGTCAGCCGCGCTCGAGTGGGTCGCCGCATAGGCGTCGGCCTCGAACTCGTGCGAGCGCGACAGCAGGCTCGCAAGCGGCTGCAGAAAGAAGGTGAACACCGGGACGACGAGGAAAAACAGCAGCAGGGCGATCGCCGTGGACGGTGTCGTGACGCCGAGCCCTTCGTAGAACGCGGCAAAACCGGCGAGCTGTCCCAACATCCAGAGCAGCACGAGCGACGTGGCGAACAGGATCGAGACGCGCTTCCAGACGTGATGCCGACTGAAATGGCCCAGTTCGTGCGCCAGCACCGCCTCGATCTCGGCGGGCGCGAGGCGCGCGAGCAGCGTGTCGAACAGCACGATCCGCTTGGCCGCGCCGAACCCGGTGAAATACGCGTTGCCGTGATTCGAGCGCTTCGATCCGTCCATCACGAACAGACCGCTCGCGCGGAAACCGCAGCGCGCGAGAAGCGCATCGATGCGTCCGGCCAGCGCAGGATCGCTGAGCGGGGTGAAGCGGTTGAACAGCGGCGCGATGACCGTAGGGTAAGCGAGAAGCAACAAGAGATTGAACGCGACCCACGCGCCCCAGACATACAGCCACCACTCCGGGCCCATTGCCGCCATGAGCCAAAGCACGAGGACGATCAGGGGTATCCCGAGCGCTGCTCCGACTGCGCCCTGTCGCGCGAGGTCGGCCAGAAACAGTCCCAGCGTCTGCCGGTTGAAGCCGAACCGCGCCTCGATGACGAACGTGCGCCATAGGGTGACCGGCAATTCGAGCGCCGCGAGAACGAGCACCGCGCCGACGATCAACCACAGGCCATGCCACAACCCGGCGGGATCGAGCACGGCGGCGAGCGCATCGTGAAGCGCCTGCAGGCCTCCGCCGAGCGTGAGGCCGAGCAGCGCGACCACGCCGATCATCAAGTCGAGGATGCCAAGGCGCGTCTTGGCAATGCAATAATCGGCGGCGGTCCGGTGGGCGGTCAGCGGGATCGCGGACTCGAAACCCGCGGGTACCGAGTCGCGGTGCAGGCGGACGTGACGGATCTGGCGCAGCGCAAGCCAAAGGCGCGTGGCCGTGGCGAGCACCACGGCGAGGACGAAACAACTGGTCAACAGATTTTCCATGTCATGAGAGAATACCGCGGGGAATCCATTGGATAAAGCGTGGCCTCCGACCCGAACCGACTGATTTGGCTCGATCTCGAGATGACCGGTCTCGTTCCGGAGTCCGACCGCATCATCGAACTCGCGCTGCTCGCGACCGATCCGGAGCTCAATCTGCTCGACGCGGGGCTGGTGCTCGTCATCCGGCAGCCGAACGAAGTGCTTGCGGCGATGGATTCATGGAACACCAGCGTGCACGGCAAGTCCGGGCTGGTCGAAAAGGTCCGTCAATCCACGCTGGACGAGTCGGCGGCGCAGGCGAAGGCGATCGAATATCTTTCGCAGCACGTGCCGGCGCGCAGCTCCCCGCTGTGCGGCAACTCGATCTGCCAGGATCGGCGGTTCCTCGCGCGCTGGATGCCGGAGCTGGAAGCCTATTTCCATTACCGCAACCTGGATGTTTCGACGATCAAGGAGCTGGTGCGGCGCTGGAAACCCGAAGTCATGAAAGGCTTGGTTAAGCAAAGCAAGCACGAGGCCTACCAGGACATCCTCGAATCGATCGAGGAATTGAAGTACTACCGCAGGTCGGTGATGACGATCTGAGCGGGCACGCATTGCCCGCATCGCGTGACCGGGGCGGCAATCGTTGCCGCATCCCCAAAAGCTCCGAACGTCTATGTCCGCGCGCGGCGTTTCCTTGCCGCCGGTTTCGCGCGGCTGGCGGATTTACGCGGTTCGGCAATCTCCACGATGGCTTCGATCTCGACCGGAATTCCGTTCGGCAGCGAACCCATCCCGACCGCGGATCTCGCGTGGCGGCCGGCGTCGCCGAACACTTCCACGAACAGGTCGGAGCAGCCGTTGATCACCTTCGGCTGGTCGCGAAACTCCGGTTCGCCGTTCACCATGCCGAGGACTTTCACCACGCGCCTGACCCGGTCGAGGCTTCCCAGTTCGTCCCTCATGACCGCGAGCAGCGCAAGCCCCGTCGAGCGCGCGAACTTGTATCCCTGCTCGACCGTGAAATCGCGGCCGACCTTGCCCTGCGGGCGAAGGCCATCGACGACCGACGGTCCCTTGCCGGCGAGAAACAGGAGGTTCCCGGTGCGCACCGCGTTGACGTAATTCGCCACGGGTCCCGTCAGCGCCGGGAGTTCGATGCCCAGGGACTTCAATCGCTTTTCGGTGCTCATGGCGCAGGGATCACCTTTCCGGGATTCATCAGGTTGTCGGGATCGAACACGCGCTTGATCGAGCGCATCAGGTCGATCACGTCGTCGCCCAGCTCGGCGCGCAGCGACTCCTGCTTGCCGAGCCCGATGCCGTGCTCGCCGGTGCAGGTGCCTTCCATCCGGATGGCGCGGTCGACCAGCCGCTTGTTCAGCTTCTTGGCAAGGGCGAGTTCGTCCGGTTTCTCCGGGTCGATCAGGAACACGAGGTGGAAATTGCCGTCGCCGATGTGACCGAGCAGCGGCACCGGGACGACGTAGGATTTCACGTCGTCCATCGACTCGCGCACGCATTCGGCGAGGCGCGAAATCGGCACGCACACGTCGGTCGAAACCGCCCGCGAGCCGGGGCGCGTCTGCAAAACCGCAAAATACGCGTTGTGCCGCGCGTCCCAGAGCTGGCTGCGGTCCTCCGGGCGGGTCGCCCACTGGAAGCCCTTGCCGCCGTTGTCACGCGCAATTTCCTGCACCGTCTCGGCCTGTTCCACGACGCTCGCGTTGCTGCCGTGGAATTCGAAAAACACCGTCGGTGCGACGCGGTAATCGGTCTTCTTGTGCTGGTTGATCGCCGCGATCGTCTTTTCGCAGACGATGTCGCAGCGCGCGATCGGCACGCCCGACTGGATCGTCTGAATGACCGTATTGGTGCAGCCGTCGACGCTGTCGAACGCGCAAACTGCAGCCGACATCGCTTCCTGGACGGGATAGAGGCGCACCGTCACCTCGGTGATGATGCCGAGCGTGCCCTCCGAGCCCACGAACAACCGCGTCAGGTCATAGCCGGCGGCCGATTTGCGCGGCCGGCGAGAGGTCTGGATGATGCGCCCGTCGGCCAGCACGACCTTGAGCGAGAGGACGTTTTCCCGCATGGTGCCGTAGCGCACCGCGTTCGTGCCCGAGGCGCGGGTTGCCGCCATGCCGCCAAGCGTCGCGTCCGCGCCCGGATCCACCGGGAAGAACAGTCCCGTGTGCTTGATGTGCTCGTTCAACTGCTTGCGCGTCACCCCCGCCTGCACCACGGCGTCGAGATCCGGCTCGTGGATTTCGACGATGCGGTTCATCCGCGAAAGATCCACGCAAACCCCGCCCTTGACCGCAAGCACGTGGCCTTCCAGCGACGTGCCCACGCCGTACGGAATCATCGGCACGCGGTGCCGGCGGCAAATGTCGACGACGTCGCGGACTTCCTCGGTAGACTCGGGGAACACGACCGCATCGGGCGGCGCGTAGGGAAAATACGACTCGTCCTTGCCGTGATGCTCGCGAACCGCCGCCGATACGCTGACGCGCTCACCGAGCAGCGCTCGCAACTCGGCAACGACGCTTTGGTCGAACTCCCTGGCTTTGTTCATGAGGCGTCTCCTGCTGCGCGTTGCGCGATGCCCGCGTCGTTGCAACGCGTAGGGCTAGCGCGGCACACCGCGTCCGCAACGGCTCATTTTAGCTTGATGTCACCCTCGAACGGCACGCTCAGTCCGAGCGCCGGGATCTCGAGCGTGACCCGGGCGGCGAGCGACTCGTCGCCGGTCAGGCGCCGCGCGTCGAGCGCGTGCTGCACGGCGACTTCGATCTCGCGCTGCGAATTGACGCCGACCATTTTGAGGAACTTGCGAATGCTGAGGTTGAAGGTTTCCTGGTCCATGCTCATGCCTCCTTGGCAAGAATCCGGCGCGCTTCGGCCTTGCCGAGTTCGACGCCCCATTGATCGAAGCTGTTGATGTTCCAGAGGATGCCCTGGGTGAAGACCTTGTGCTCGTAAAGGGCAAGCAACTGCCCGAGATGGCGCGCGTCGAGGCGCTCGAGTCGAATCGTGCTCGATGGACGGTTCCCGGGGTGCCGGCGATGCGGCGGCCAGGAATCATCAGTGGTTCCGAGCGCTAGCGTCTCGGCCTGGGCCTGCGCGTTCGCATCGAGCTCGGCACTCACGCCGGCAACGACGAAATCCACCGGCACCGGTTGCGTGCCCTGGTGCAGCAACTGATGGAAGGAATGCTGACCCACCGTGCCCTCCGCGCCCCACAGCACGGGTGCGGTCGCATAGGCGAGCGTTCGGCCTTCGCGATCGACGCACTTGCCGTTGGACTCCATTTCCAGTTGCTGCAGGTACGCGGGCAGCAGGCGCAGCGCGTTGGAATACGGCAGCACTGCGTGCGTCGGCGAGCCGAGAAAATTCACGTTCCAGACGCCCAACAGGCCCATCAGCACGGGAATGTTCCGTTCCGCCGGGGCGCTGCTGAAGTGCTCGTCGACGGCGTGCGCTCCGGCGAGCAGCGCGTCGAACCGATCGGCGCCGAGCGCGCACAGAGCGGTCAGCCCCACCGCGGACCAGAGCGAATAGCGCCCGCCAATCGAATCCGGCAACGGCAGGATCTCCGTAACGCCGAATTCGCGCGCCGCCCGCTCGTTACCGGTGACGGCGATGAAGTGTTTCGCGACGTCGCGCCCCGAAAGCCAGCGCTTCGCAGCCTGTGCGTTGGCCAGGGTCTCCCGCGTCGTGAAGGTCTTCGACGCCACCACGACGAGCGTCGATTCTGGATCCGCCCCGGCGAGCGCGCGCTCGAGATCGAGCGGATCGACATTGGCGGCAAACCGGAATTCGAGATCGGTTCCGCTGGCGCCCAGCGCATCGACCAGCAGTTGCGGGCCGAGCGCAGAGCCCCCCGTGCCCAGATGCACGATGCGGCGCAGCCGGGGATCGCCGCGTATGCGCCCGGCGATCGAGCGCATGCGCTCGAGCGTCGCACGTATATCCGCAGGCGCACGGTCGCCGGCGCGCAAACGCGTATGTTCGACCGCACGCTGCTCGGTCGTATTGATCGGCTGACCTTCGAACATCGCCGCGCGCCATTCCGGCAAGGCGCGCTGATCGGCAAGCTGCACGAGGAGTCGCAGCACCTCGTCGTCGACGCGCTGGCGCGAATAATCGATCTGCACGCCGCCGATTGCCGTCATCAGGCGCGTGGCGCGTCCGCGGTCGCTGGAAAACCAATCGGCGAGCCGCGTGCCGCGAATCCGCTCCCGGTATTGCGCGAGTCGTGCCCAGGCGGGGCATTGGTCCGGAGGCGAAGTGTTCATGGGCGATGGCGATAAAGCCGCAAGCGTTCTCCCTTGTCTCCAGGGCGGCCCACGTCGGCCAGTTTGACCCAGGCAGGGCCGGGCGCATCGCGTTCGTGGCGGGCGCTGCCCTGCACCAGCAACAGCGGGCAGGACGAGGGTCTGGCGCGGTCGAAGGGTTGCGTGCGGATGCCTGCATGGTAGCTGAGCGCGGCGCGCTGTGCCGAACCCACGCCGATGCGCGCGACGCAACGCGTGCCGGCGGGAATCCGCGACTGGAGCTGCTGGGCCACTCCACGGTAACTCTTCTGGTAATCGGCCCATGGAAACCAGAGCATCGCAAGCGTTCCCCAGAGCAGGGCCACGCCCGCCGCCCAACGCGTGACCCCGCGCGTCGGGGAAGGCGGCGTGAACAATGCGACGTAGGCCCAGGCGAGCGTCAGCCCCAGCGCGATCGCAAAGGGCCACCATTCGAACTGCCCTTCGAATCCCGGTGCGGACTTCGCAAAGTTGCGCGCGATTCTCGGCGGGACGCCCCAGGTCATCGCGGCGTAACCCAGCCAGACCAATCCGGCGAACAGCGTAAACGTCATGACGCCGAACCAGTCGAGCGCGCTTTCGGCGCCGCGGCGCAGATGCGGTACGCCCTGAGCCGCGAGCATCGCGAGCGGCGGCAGCAGTGCGATCGTATTGATGTCCTGCGCGGGGCCCGCGATCGAGATGCCGGCGAACGACAGCACGAGCGCGGCCAGTGGCACGAACACGGCCGGGGAAGTCATTTGGCGTCGTGCAGCCCAGACCGCCCACGCGGCGAGCGGCCACGCCGGCCAGGTAAACCAGCCTGCGGTGACTGCGTAATAGCGCAGGTTTTCCACCGGTTCGCCGCGCGACTGCAGCGCGAGCGACCACCACTCGGCGGACTGAGCCGGGGCGCGCCAAGCGAGCGCGAGCGTCCAGGTTGCCGCCACCAGCGTCGCCACGGCCACCGCGACACCGAGCGAAAGACCGACGCGCCGGTTTCGCCATTCGCTGCAGACGAGCGCGCCCGCGAGGATCGCCAGCCCCATGGCGACGGGTGCCACGGGGCCCGTAGCGAGAAACCCCGCGCCCAACGACATTCCGATTCCGAACCCCGCTACCGGCGCTTGATTCGCGAAGTGTGTGGCGAACGCGAGCGCCGCGCACATCGCGGCCAGCGTCGCCAGATCCGGCACCGCCTCGTGCGCGTGGACGAAGAGCCCGCTCGATCCCAGCAGTACCATCGCTGCCGTCGCGCCCGCCGATTGCTCTTGTCCGCTCGCCGCCGCGCGACCCGCCGCGTGGTGGATCAGCCATAGCGCAACGAGGACAAACATCGCGCTCGCGAGCCGAACCGCGCCGTGCAGCGGAAGCGCCCAGCCGAGCAGGCTGGCAAACAGCAGCCCGACCCAGTGATACAGCGGGGGGTCCTCGATCCAGGGCTCGCCGGCGATTCGCGGCACCAGCCAATCACCCGTGCGCTGCATCTGGCTGATGATTTCGATGGCGACCGCGTCGTAGGTTTTCCACGGTTCGTGCCCGGTCAGTCCGGGCAGGAGGAAGGCCAGCGCGACGAGCGCGAGAAGCCAGCGCGACGCCGGCAGTTCGAGGCGCGGAATCATGTCCCGATTCTAGGCGGCCAGAAAACAGCAGGGGCAGCCGAAGCTGCCCCTGTCCGTCGGCTCCGACGCTCGCCTCAGGCGATCTTCGTGCGGGTGTAACGCCGCCTGAACTTCTCCACGCGGCCGGCGGTGTCGACGATTTTCTGCTTGCCGGTGTAGAACGAGTGCGACTCGGACGACACTTCGACCTTCACAACCGGGTATTCCTTGCCGTCGGCCCATTTCATCGTCTCACGCCCCTTGGTGTCGATCGCCGAACGGGTGAGGATGGAGTGGTTCGACGCGGTGTCCAGGAAGATCACCGGACGGTACTGTGGATGAATGTCGGGTTTCATGGTTGGCCTGCTGAAAAAAGGCGACGAAGTATACGCAAATCAGAGACTTAGTGCAACGATGGGCTAGCCCCGGCGCATCGAGTCGAAGAACTCGGCGTTGGTCTTGGTGGCGCGCACCTTGTCGATCAGGAATTCCGCCGCTTCCAGCTCGTCCATCGGGAAGAGGAGCTTTCGCAGCACCCAGATCTTCTGCAGGATGTCCTTCTCGATCAGCAACTCCTCGCGCCGCGTGCCCGAGCGGTTGACGTTGATCGCGGGGAAAATGCGCTTTTCGTGCATCCGGCGGTCGAGGTGGATCTCGAGGTTGCCGGTGCCCTTGAATTCCTCGTAAATCACGTCGTCCATGCGGCTGCCGGTGTCGATCAGCGCGGTTGCGATGATCGTGAGCGAGCCGCCTTCCTCGATGTTGCGCGCGGCGCCGAAAAAGCGCTTGGGCTTTTGCAGCGCGTTGGCGTCGACGCCGCCCGTGAGCACCTTGCCCGAGGCCGGCTGCACCGTGTTGTAGGCGCGCGCAAGCCGCGTGATCGAATCGAGCAGGATGACGACGTCCTTCTTGTGCTCGACGAGGCGCTTGGCCTTCTCGATCACCATTTCGGCGACCTGGACGTGCCGCGAGGCGGGCTCGTCGAAGGTCGACGCGACCACCTCGCCGCGCACCGAACGCGACATCTCGGTCACTTCCTCGGGCCGCTCGTCGATCAGCAGCACGATCAGCGAAACGTCGGGGTGGTTGGCGATGATCGCGTGCGCGATGTGCTGCAGCATCACGGTCTTGCCGGCCTTGGGCGGCGACACGATCAGTCCGCGCTGGCCCTTGCCGATGGGCGCGATGATGTCGATGATCCGCCCGGTGATGTTCTCTTCGGCCTTGATGTCGCGCTCGAGCTTGAACGCGTCGTCCGGATGCAGCGGCGTCAGGTTCTCGAACAGGATCTTGTGCTTGGCCGCCTCCGGCGTTTCGCTGTTGACCTTGTCGACCTTGACCAGCGCGAAGTAGCGCTCGCCGTCCTTGGGCGTGCGGATCTCGCCCTCGATCGTGTCGCCGGTGTGCAGGTTGAATCGCCGGATCTGCGAAGGCGAGACGTAGATGTCGTCGGTCGATGCGAGATAGCTCGTGTCGGGCGAGCGCAGGAAGCCGAATCCGTCGGGCAGCACCTCGAGCGTGCCGTCACCGTAGATCGATTCGCCTTTCTTCGCCTGGTTCTTGAGCAGCGCGAAGATCAGGTCCTGTTTGCGCATCCGGTTGGCGTTGTCGACGCCGTTCGCGGTCGCTTTTTCCAGCAGTTCGGAGACGTGGAGTGTCTTCAGTTCAGAAAGATGCATAGGAACGGATGAAATGCGGCCTGTAAGGCTGCCGGCTTCTCTTGTGGGGAAGTGCGCCTCGCCTGGATGCGATTGCGGGGCGCTTGCTGTTGCCACCGCGCGGAGGGCCTCCGCACGGCTCGCGGATCAGAGACTAAAGCGTCTAGATATTGCTGTCAAGGAACGCGGTCAGCTGGGACTTCGAGAGCGCACCGACGCGGGTGTCCTCGACGTTGCCATTGCGAAACAGCATCAGCGTCGGGATGCCGCGAATGCCGAATCGCGCCGGGACCTGGCGGTTCTCGTCGACGTTGATTTTGGCGACCTTGAGGCGGCCCTCGTACTCCTTGGCGACCTCGTCGAGGATAGGCGCGATCTGCTTGCAGGGGCCGCACCATTCGGCCCAGTAATCGACCAGGACGGGCACTTCGGAACGCAGGACTTCCGGCTCGAAACTTTCGTCGGTGATGTGCTCGATGGCTGAACTGCTCATGATTCCTCAGGGCGTTGCGGGGACAGGCTGCATTATAGGGTTGCTGGATGCAAACCCCGGTCAATGCGGATGAACGCGTGCTAAACTGTTGATTCCACTTATCTTGTTTCGCCAATGACCTACGTCGTCACGGAAACCTGCATCAAGTGCAAGTACACGGATTGCGTCGATGTCTGCCCGGTCGACTGCTTTCGTGAAGGGCCGAACATGCTCGTCATCGACCCGGACGAGTGCATCGACTGCACGCTCTGCGTTCCGGAGTGCCCGGTGGAGGCGATCTACGCCGAGGACGACGTTCCGGACGCGCAGCGCGAGTTCATCGATCGCAACCGCGAACTCGCCAAATCCTGGAAGCCGATCATCGAGCGAAAGCCGGCACCGGTGGACGCGGACGACTGGGCCAAGGTGAAGGAAAAGAAGCACCTCCTCGAACGCTGAGGCTTTGGTAGCCCCGCTGGCGCCGACGCGCCTCGCCGCGTGAGGTAATCTCGCGGCTTTCCCGCCGAGCCTGCCATGCGCCTTCTCATTGCCCAGATGAAGCACGAGACGAACACGTTCTCGCCGGTGCCGACGCCGCTCGCGCGATTCGCGCACGGCGGCTCGCGCCCGTACGAGGGCGACGAGATCCGTGAAGCATTCACGGGAACGGGGACCGCGATCGGCGCTTTTCTCGATCTGGCGGAAAAGGCAGGCGCGAGCGTCGTCCTTCCCGTGGCGGGCAACGCGGCGCCGAGCGGTCCCGTGGCGCGCGACGCTTACGAATACCTGACGGGTCGCATCGTCGATGCGGCGGCGAAAGGCTGCGATGCGATTCTCCTCGACCTGCATGGCGCGATGGTTCCCGAGGGATTGGATGACGGCGAGGGTGAACTGCTGCGCCGAATCCGCGTGGTTGCGCCGCGGGTTCCGATCGGCGTCGCGCTCGACATGCACACCAACCTCTTTCCGGCCATGGCGGAGCATGCGACGGTATTGGCCGGCTACCAGACGTATCCGCACGTGGACATGTTCGAGACCGGCCAGCGCGCCGCTCGCCCGATCCTCGCGATGCTCGAAGGCCGCGCGCGGCCTGCAATGGCCTTTGGCCACCGGCCGATGCTGCCGCACGTGATGCGGCAGTCGAGTCTCGATTCGCCGAACCGCGAGATCCAGGCGCGCGCGAGGCAGATGGAGGCTTCGGGCACGCTCGCCGCGACGTTCATCGTCGGTTTTCCGCATGCCGACATTCCCTTTGCCGGTGCCTCCGCAGTCGTGGTGACCGACGGCGAGGCGGCGCGCGCGCGCCGCGAATGCGACGAACTCCTCGACATCGCGTGGCGGGATCGCGCCGCGTTCGTATACGCGATCGAGCCGCTCGAAAAGTCGATCGAGCGCGCGGCGCGCATCGACGCGCGGCCAGTGGTGCTGCTCGACCATTACGACAACTGCGCCTCGGGCGGCACCATGGACACGATGACCGTGCTCGGCGCGATGCTCGATGCAGGGTTGGAGGACGCGGCGGCGTTCGCGATTTTCGATCCTCAGGCGGTCAAGCAGATGCAGGCCGCGGGCGCGGGAGCGAACGTGACGCTCGAGCTCGGCGGCAGGCTCGACATGCCCGCCCTGGGACTCAAGGGCAAGCCGCGCACGGTGAGCGGAATGGTCAAGCGCCTGGTCGACGGCCGCTACCGGAACGAGGGTCCGATGGCGAAGGGCGAGCGGGGTGACATGGGTCCGTCGGCGCTGCTGGATACCGGCAGAATCGAGATCGCGGTGATCTCGCGCCACGTCGAGCCCTACGACATGGGCAGTTTTCGCGCGCTCGGCATGGACCCGGCGAAAAAGCGCTACCTGATGCTGAAAAGCCGCGTGCACTGGCGCGCCGGCCTCGGTCCGCTCGCGAAAGCGGTCGTGGAGTGCGCGGGCACGGGCGTGTGCACCTCCGATTACTCCCAGCTCCATTTCCGCCGGGTGAGGCGGCCGGTGTTTCCTCTGGACGCGGAGCGCTGAAAGCGCCTGCACTCATGGTGACGAGAACGCTCGAGCGTGTCATTGCGTCGGTCGCGGCCTCGGATGGCGCGGGCGTGAAGCTGCGCCGCAGCCTGGGCGCGACCGCGTTCGCGCGCCACGATCCGTTCCTGATGCTGGACGAGTTCTACTCGGACGACCCGGACGACTATCTCGCCGGGTTTCCGCCGCACCCGCACCGCGGCTTCGAGACCGTGACCTACATGCTCGATGGCCACATGCAGCACAAAGACAGCGGCGGCAACACGGGCGATCTCGGTCCGGGCGACGTGCAGTGGATGACCGCGGCGCGCGGCATCGTGCATTCGGAAATGCCGCAGCAGACCGAAGGGCGCATGCGCGGCTTTCAACTCTGGCTCAACCTGCCGGCGAAGGAAAAGATGAAGGCTGCGGCGTATCGCGACATCGCCAGCGTCGAGATTCCGGTGGCGGACGGCGGGCATGGGGTCAGAGTCAAGGTCATCGCCGGGACGCTCGATCAGAATGGCCGCGTGACGAACGGGCCGATCCATGGCCTGTCCACGGACCCGCGCTACTTCGACATCGTCCTGCCTGAAGGCGCGGCATTCGAAGCGCACGTGCCCTCGGGCCACAACGTCGTTCTCTACGCCTACGAAGGCGAAGCCGTGGTCGGCGACGAACGCAGACCTCTTCCGCACCGCGCCGCGGGAATCCTTTCCGACGGCGATGCGGTGCGCATCCAAGCCGGCGCCGCGGGCGCGCGCGTGCTGCTGCTCGCCGCTCGACCGATCGGCGAACCGATCGTGCAGTACGGCCCGTTCGTGATGAACACGCGCGAGGAAATCGAACGTGCGATCGCCGATTACCAGTCCGGCGAATTCGCGAGACAGCCGGTGCGCAGGCTTACGATCGCTTGAGGCTGGCACGAACCCACGTCGGTTGACCCCGGCGATGACGTAGAAGGGGTAAATTGGGAGGTCGCACCGTGCAATCGGAACCAGAACTGTTCGAGCGCCTGCTCGCCGCGCGCTACAGTTGTCGCGCGTTCCTGCCGCAGCCGGTCGCGACCGAGACCATCGAGCGGATCCTTGCGCTCGCGCAGCGCACGCCGTCCTGGTGCAATGCTCAGCCCTGGCAGGCGCACATCACGCGAGGCGCGGCCACCGAGCGCTTCAGGCAGGCGCTCTTCGAGCATGCGAGCGCGCACAAGCCCGAACCCGAGTATCCGTTTCCGCGCGAGTACCGCGGCGTCTACCTGGAACGCCGGCGCGCCTGCGGTTTCCAGCTCTACGAATCGGTCGGCATTGCGCGCGGCGACCGCGGGGCCTCGGCGCGGCAGACGATGGAGAACTTTCGCCTGTTCGGCGCGCCGCACGCGATGATCGTCACCACGGAAGAGGCACTCGGGGTCTACGGCGTGCTCGACTGCGGCGCGTGGGTCGGCAACTTCATGCTCGCCGCGAAGAGCTTCGGCGTGGCGAGCATCGCGCAGGCGGCGCTTGCCGCGCATCCGGGCTTCACCCGGCGGTTCTTCGGCATCGCCGAGGATCGGCGAATCGTCTGCGGCATGTCCTTCGGGTACGAGGATCGCGAGCATCCCGCGAACCGTTTTCGCACCGCGCGTGCGGCGATCGGCGAGGTCGTGCGCTGGCTGGACTGAGCCCGCGCCGAAACGCAGGTTTCAGGCCGCGGCGCGCACCGGAAATTCCGGGCGCTTTGCGAGCAGGAAGAAGACCGACCCGAGTCCGGCGAGTAGCGCGACGAGCGTGAATCCGGCGCGATAGTTGCCGGTCGCATCGGCCAGCACGCCGGCGATCATGGCGCCGCCGATCTGTCCGAGCACCACGATCATGAACGACAGCCCCAGGATCATGCCGATCGCGCTGCGACCGAAGTAGTCGGCCCGGATCGCCTGCATGAACGGTCCGCGCACACCCCAGGCGCTGCCGTGAAGGATCGCGAAGGCCACGATCAGGAGGGCGCTCGGAAACGGCGTCGCGCCGGCGTAGGTCAGGCTGAGCAGCCCGGCCATGTGCATCAGCATGCAGATCGCCGAGACGATGCGCTTGTCGTAGCGGTCGCCGATCCCCCAGCCGAGTGCGATGCCGCCGATCTGCGAAAACGTCAGCAGCATGATGAACAGCGACGCCTCCTCGATCGTGTACCCCAGGCCTTCCTTCATGTGCGTGATCGCGTGCACGCTGACGGCGCTCACGACGAAGAGCGCGAACCCGTGTCCGAGCGACAGCAGCCAGAAGGCCGGCGTGCGCAGCGCCTCGCGCGCCGTGAAGTCGCGTCGCGCGCGTGGCGATCGGTCGCCCGTGGGAATTTTGCTGGAATCCTCGGCGGGTACCGGCGCCGGTTCGCCGTCGACGACTTCGCCGATATCCTCGGGTCGCCGGCGAAACACCAGCGCCAGCGGGATGCCGACGACCAGCACGATGACCCCCGAGGCGAACGCGGTGGTGCGCCAGCCGTACGCGCCGAGCGACCAGGCAACCAGCGGCACCGCGGCGCCGCCGAGCGCGAAACCGAACTGGATCGACGACAGG